>WNGG01026378.1_pt1 | contig 10086 bp, 10 predicted proteins | sample 5400661 | NCBI WGS metagenome assembly WNGG01 (sample SAMN13153372, study PRJNA577476) | soil metagenome | isolation source: 100 cm soil or saprolite under Garry oak tree replicate 1 | place: USA:California | collected 2016-06-15
TGCCCTACCACCCGCTCGGCCTGCCGCAGAGCTGGTACCCGGCGGCGGACGCGGCCGCGCTCGGCATCGACCTGACCGCGCAGCCCGGCTACGCCGAGATCCTGGCCGCCCGCGCCGACCGGATGGCCGTGATGCGGCGCATCGTGGCCGGCCTGACCGACGCCGGCCTGGGACGGCTGTGCCAGCGCTCGCCCGCTCCCGGTTACCCGGACGAGGAGCGCATCGTGATCGACTGCATCAGCGTGGTGATGGACGAGGAGATCGAGCACTACCGGTTCGCGGTGCGCGACCTGGCGGCACTGGAATCCATGTAGCCGGTTCAGGCGGCCACGACCTGGACGAGCGCGTCTGAGCCAGGCGCTTGCGCCGAGCCACTCAGGTCAGCCTGGCCGCGCCGCGCGAAGGCTGCACGCCGGTAATCGCTGGCGCCCGCTGCAACCCTCGCCGCAGTAGTCGAGCCTTCAGTTCGCCAGGGAATCCGCTCTCGGGCGCGCGTTCCTTCTCGCTACGAATGCATCGAGGGCGCGTACGAGAGGCCGATGATCGCACCCTCGCTCGACTGAAGCCGAGCGACCGTCTGTCCCCAGGGCTCGGTACGTGCCTCGTGTAGCAGCGCGAAGCCCTTCTCTTTCAACTCGTCCGCGGCGACCTGGACGGTGTCAGCGTCCGCGACCTCGAACTCGATGCTCGCCTGCGGCACCGGTCGATCAGCTGGCCAGTCAGGGGCGCCGAAGCAGGCCTGTGCAGCCTGGGTCAGGGGCCAGACGCCGAAGTGCTTACTACCGTCGATGTCTTCACTGTGCAGATAGTCGTCACCTTCCGACGCCGTGAGCGGCAACCCAAGTGCGTCTACGTACAACCTTCGGCTGACGCTGGGGTCAGGGGTGATCACTGCGACGCTCGCGATGAACTGCACATCCATGACGTCACCTTCCGGCATTGATTCGACTGGTCCGGCCGATCGTCGCATCCTGCTCCGACAGCGCCGCCGGCGAGCCCGGTAGCGGCTCACAGGGCGAACCCCCAGCGGGGACGGTCTTTGACGCTCAGAGAAAGCGCTGCCCGGCTGATCTTGGTCGTCTCGCAACGGGATCCATAACCGGCCGTGGCGCAGCACCACCACGTACTGCGCTGTCGCGGACGGCGACTTGACAGCTTCACTTTAATCAGAGCACTGCACCTACCTGGGGGACCAAGCCGACAATGCGGACCCGCCGGACCAAGCGCGACCATCGAGATTTCAAGGGCTGATCATGTGCGAGACGACGAAACCGTGTCGGCTCCATCCCGTGCCGCCTGCAACAGATCATCGTGACGCCGCCTGCTCCGCTTGATCCACCAAGATCGCACGAACAAGGCGTACGCCCAGACAACCACCGTGATGAGAAGGCCCTCGACGACGAGGATGACGACGATGTTGGCGTCTGGAAAAACAGTCGCGATCGCTACGGTGATGAGGAAGCCCAGAACGACAATGCTCAGCGGGCGCTGCGCCTTCTGCGTGGGCTGTTCACGGATCCGGTACAGGTAGATGTCGATCTCTTCCTCGACGTGCGTGGTGAGCCGCGCCCTCGTTGCGGATGATGCCGGCAGTTCCTTCGCAAGGTCGAGTTCTTGCTGGATTGACCGTCGTCGCAGTGCGCTCCATCCCCCGGTGGCCCAGAGGGTCGAGAACGTGGCTGCAGCCAAGCCAAGGATGCCGAGAACAGCCTGCACGTCCATGCCATCGGACGATACGCCGCGGATCAATCCGTCGCATCGACGTCAATCTCGAAGGCCCACGTCCAGACAAGCGGGGGCCGGGATGCAGATGGCGGACATGCTTGACCGCAAGCTATCGACCCACCGCCCTCGCTCGTTGCTGCGCACAACCTCCTGCCGCCCACGGGGATCCCACCGCGGCGGCGCATTTCCCGCCTCGCTGTGCCTCGTCATGCTTGGGCAGCCACCGAGGAGCGCCGGACGATCAAGGATGGCGCGATCTCCATCCGCCGGGCGGCAGCCCGGTCCCCGCGCATCCGTGACTGCAGAAGTCTTACTGCCTCGGCGGCAATGGCCTGGACGGGCTGGAGCACGGTCGTGAGTGGCGGATCGCACAACTCACCGAACAGGATCCCGTCGAATCCCGTGACCTTCACCGTGTCAGGAATGGCTATTCCCGACTGGCGGAATTCACGGACGAGGCCCAGGGCCACCAGGTCCGACCCGCACACCACTGCATCTGGTAGGCGAGAATGGCGCAGCAGTTCTCTGGCGGCCTTCGTGCCGAAGTCGATCGAGAATGAGCCGAGGAGCGCCTCGCCCATTTCCAGGCCAGGCACGCGGGACACGGTCAGCGAGAAGGCGTCAAAACGGCTGCGCCCCGTCGAGCTGGCCGTATCGTCTGACACGAGAGCAACGGTGCTGGCGCCCTGCCCGGCCAGATGCTCTAGTGTCAGGCGGATTCCCAGGTCATTGTCGACCCCGACATAGTCGGCGGGAAAGCCATCGACCTGGCGGTCGATCTGGACGATCGGGACGGACCGGTGTGCCCATCGCATGGCTGGGGCGCTGGAGTGGTGGCCTGCCGGAATCATGATCAAGCCGTCCACCTGCCGGTCGAGCAGGATCTGCAGGCGCCGGGCCTCATCGGTGACCGTGCCTCGCGAATCGCTCAGGATCATGTCAAGGCTCGCGTCGTGAAGCACTGATTCGAGCGCTTCGACAAGCTCGGCGAAGAACGGGTTCCCGATGCCCGGGATGACGATGCCGACCAGCCCAGTCGTGCGCGCCCGCAGCCCCCGTGCTATCAGGTTCGGCCGGTAGTCGAGCCGCTTGGAAGCCGCCAAGACGGCGGCGGCCGCCCGCGGGGATGCTCCTGGCGCGCCGGAGAGGACACGTGACGCGGTCGACATCGACACGCCAGCCGCAGCGGCAACGTCCCGCAGGCGCGCAGGTGCTGGGATCGATTCCAGCTCAGGTGAGCCCATAGGTTGAAACCTAACCCCGGACTCAGGCCTGTAACCGTTACGGTAACGAGTGGACAACGAAGTCTTGACAAGATCTTGGGAAGAGCAGTGGAATCGATTCCAGCCTAGAGCTAGCCGGATCAGGCACTTGGGTCGCCCCGTGCGGAACCAACCTGCAGAGCCTCCCGCACCGGGCCCGGCGCCCGCTTTGGCAGTGACCACCTCGACCGCCCCTGACCGAACCGCACCGGTATGGCCCAGGAGAGGAGGAGGACCGCTCTGGGAAATGCGGCCTTCCGGTGTCATAGATAGGGGCGGTGAGATGAAGATCAATCACGGACGGCTCGACGATCTTCGGGGAGGACGGGGACCGATCCAGGAGCACGTCATCGACGAGTTCGTGGCCGGGCGCCTGTCCAGGAGGGACTTTCTCCGGCGCGGCACGGCCGCGGGGCTGTCGCTGCCGCTGCTTGGCGGCATCCTTGCCGCCTGCGGGAGTTCCGCGGCCCCCACCACGACCACTCCGGCGCCCGCAGGCAAGAGCGGGGCCACGATCAAGGCTGGCGTCGTCGTGCCCACGGCAGCCATCAACCCCATCACCATCGCTGACCAAGGAGGCATCGAGTGCATCGATCAGGTCGGCGAATTCCTCGTCTTCACCGACCATCACCTGAAGTACCACCCATGGCTCGCGGAAAGCTGGAAGCCCAACGCTGACGCCACCGTATGGACCTTCAAGATCCGCCAAGGGGTGAAGTTCAACGACGGCAGGCCGATGACCGTCGATGACGTCATATACAGCTTCAAGTCCCAGTGCGACCCGAAGAGTTCCTCGAACGCGCTGTCGATCTTCGGCGGAACCTTGGTCCCCGACGGCGTCGTGAAGGTCGATGACAACACCGTCGCCTTCCACCTTGAGCAGCCCAACGGCGGCTTCATCGACGCAGTATCCAATGACAACTACAACATGATCATCGTCCCGAACGGCTATGACTTCCACGACTACGAGAAGTCCTTCATCGGGACCGGCAGGTTCATGAAGACGAGCTATACGCCTGGGACGGGGGCGACGTTCGTCCGCAACCCGCATTACTGGGGCACGCCGGCCAAGCCCGCGAAGCTCGAGTTCACCTTCTATACGAGCGAAGCGTCGATGACGAACGCCCTCCAGGCAGGTGACATCGACACCAACGACGGGTTCTCCATCGCCGCGAGCCCGCAGCTGGTGCAAGGCGGCTTCAACGTCATCAGCCTGAAGGCGAGCTACCACCGTGAGCTCTCGATGCGCAACGACGTGCCGCACTTCGCGAACAAGTACGTCCGCCAGGCGATCGCCTACACCCTCGACCGCCCGGCAATCGTCCAGGCGCTGTTCCATGGGTACGCCGACCCCGGCAACGACACCCCCTTCGCTCCAGCCTTCCCCGCGACCATCGGCCCGCCGGCGATACCGCAGCGGAACAAGGACCTGAAGCTCGCCAGGGAACTCCTCGCGAAGGGCGGGGTCCCGAACGGCTTCTCGGCGCCGCTGCTGACCGAAACGCTCCAGGAACTCCCCCAGTTCGCCCAGATCATCAAGCAGTCCGCAAGCCAGATCGGCGTCGACATCAAACTCACCATCGAGACCTCGTCGAAATATTACGGCCAGGCCGTCTTCGGGAAGTCGGACTGGCTGGACGGTCAGATGAGCCTGGTCGACTATGGCGCTCGCGCCGTGCCGAACATCTACCTTGAGGCACCCCTGCAGTCCGCCAGCGCCAAGACCGGGCAAGGATCCTGGAACGCCGCCCACTTCAGCAACTCCAGGTACGACAAGCTCTCGAAGGAGTTCATCGCCACCCCAGACCTCAACACCCAGCGACGGCTAGCCGGGCAGATCGAGCAGCTCCTGCTCGACGAGACACCGATCATCTACGCCTACTTCTACGACTGGCTGACCGCGACACGGAAGAACGTAACGGGTGTCTACCCGGCCATTACGGGCCTGTTCCTGTGGAACGCTGCCAAGACCTGATCCCTCCGGCGCTGGCTCCGGGCGTCGCCCACCGGGTGGGGCTGCCGTCTGCGCCACCCCAGTTCGCCCGTCTGGGCAGTCAGGAGGCAGAGATGCCACGCAAGATCATCATTGACTGCGACCCCGGTCACGACGATGCCATGGCGATCCTGCTAGCTCATGGGAACCCCGAGATAGAGCTCTGCGCGATCACCACCGTCGCCGGAAACCAGACGCTCGAGAAGACCACCCTGAACGCGCGCCGTATATGCACCGTCGCCAACATCACTGGCGTTCCTGTGGCGGCCGGCTGCGACCGTCCGCTCCTCCGGCCGCTTGTCACCGCCCCCGAGACCCACGGCGAGTCCGGGCTCGACGGCCCGCGCTTCGAAGCTCCGACGACGCCGCTGGCCGGCATCCATGCAGTCGACCTGATTATCGACCTTGTGATGGGGTCACCGGGCCAGATCACGCTCGCGCCGATCGGCCCGCTAACCAACATTGCGATCGCCCTGCGCAAAGAGCCGCGCCTCGCCACAGCCGTCCGGGAGGTCGTGCTCATGGGAGGCGCGCAAACCCGCGGCAACTCAACGCCCGCTGCCGAGTTCAACATCTTCGTTGACCCCGAAGCAGCGGCGATCGTCTTCGAGGCGGGCTGGCCGATCACGATGATCGGCCTCGATCTGACCCACCAGGCCCTAGCAACGCCGGAGGTCATCAAGCGAATCAGCGCGCTGGCAACGCCCCTGGCCGCCATCGCGGCCGAGCTCATGCACTTCTTCGGGAGCACCTACAAGGTGACATCCGGCTTCGACTCCCCACCCGTCCATGACCCGTGCTGTATCGCACGCATAATCGACCCCAGGCTGGTCGAGTGCGTCGCGACCTATGTCACCGTCGAGACACACGGGACGACAACGAGCGGTATGACCTCCGTCGACTTCGACAACCGATTCGGACGCGAGCCAAACTCGCTCGTAGCGACAAAGCTCGACTTCGACGGCTTCTGGAACCTGATGCTGGACGCCATCCAGCGGATCGGCTGACCGGACCACACGTATATAGTTGCCGGATGAGCGAGAAGGCTTTGCGGACGCCTGCGTTCCTTGTGCTGACTGCCCTGGCCGGGCAGCCGCAGCACGGCTATGCAGTGATCGAGGACGTGCTGCGTATCTCCGGCGGGAGCGTGCGGCTGCACACCGGGACCCTTTACGCCCTGCTCGACCGGCTCCGGGAAGCGGGCCTGGCCGAAGTCGACAGGGAGGAAATCGTGGCATCCCGGCTCCGCCGGTATTACCGGCTGACCGGCGCAGGCGCGGCGCGCCTGTCCAGCGAGGCGGCGCAGATGCAACGCCACGCCAGCGTGGCGGCGGGCCGGCTGCGCAGCCTGCGGTCTGCGGGAGAGGCAGGCATCTGATGACCTGGCCGCGCCCGTCCCGGCGCTCCCCGCAGGAACTGCTGGAGCGCCGGGACCGGCGGCTGATGGCCTGCTACCCGGCCAGCTACCAGGCGGCGAATGCCGACGAGATGCTCGGGGTCGCCCTATCCGGGGCAGCGCCTGGCCAGCGCCGGCCCAGCCTGGGTGAGGCCACCAGCCTGGCCGCGGCCGGGCTCCGGATGCGCGGCAGCGCGCTGCTGGGCGCCGCGCGAGGCCCAGCCTGGGGCGACGCCGGCGCGGCCTTCGCCGTCATCGGGCCGGTGCTGCTGGCCGCGATCAACGCAGAGCGCGTCACCGGATCGCTATTCGCGTCCGCTATCGGCGAGCCGGGCCAGGTGCGGCCGGCCGGCATCGTGCTGGCGGCTGGCTGGCTGCTGGCAGCGGCGGCGGCCATGCTGGGTCGGCGCCGGGCTGCCGCGGCCGGCGCGTCACTCGCCGCCACGGGCGAGGCCGTGCGGCTGGCTGCGCGATATGCCAGTGACCCGTCGTCGCTGGTGACGTCCTGGTGGCAGCTGATCCTGGCGCTGCCCGCCGGGTCAGCGGCCGCCCTCACCGCGTGGGGGTTCGGCGGGTTCCTGGCCGCCAGCCCCCGCTTCACCCCGCCGGTCATGCTCACCGCGCCGCAATGGGCCGCGCTGGCGATAGTGCCGCTGCTGAGCTTCGCCGCCGGCGCCGCCTGGCTCGGCAGGCACGAGCGGACGCTGCGGCCCGGCGCCGAAGGCCACCAGGCTCCCGCCTAGGACCACCAGCCATCGACATCGGCGCCCGACCCTTAACTACGCGGCATTGTCACGCGATCAGCTTCGCTGGCCCTGGACCCGCCCGGCCGCTCACCAGGAATTTTGCGTCTACGAGGAAGGACGTGAAGGAGTAGTAACTCGACCGGCTGCTGACTTTCTTGTGACCGTGCCGGTCCCGGTATTCTCGGCGCATGGCACGCGGTGATGAACACGGGGTGACGCCGCAGGGCGAGGATTTTTCCGCCTGGTTCAACGAGGTCGTCGCGAAGGCGCAGCTCGTCGACCGGGGTCCAGTCAAGGGCACGATGGTTATCCGACCGTACGGATACCGCCTCTGGGAGCTGCTGCAGTCCGAGCTGGACCGGAGGATTAAGGACACCGGTCATGACAATGCCTACTTTCCGCTGCTGATCCCTGAGTCCTATCTCCGGCGCGAAGCTGAGCATGTCGATAGCTTTGCTCCCGAGTTGGCGGTAGTCACGCACGCTGGAGGGAAGGAGCTGGATGAGCCTCTTGTCCTCCGGCCAACGTCCGAGACCATCGTCGGCGAGATGATGGCCAAGTGGATCTCTTCTTATCGTGACCTGCCTCTGCTTCTGAACCAGTGGGCAAACGTCGTCCGCTGGGAATTGAGGCCCCGAATGTTTCTTAGAACAACCGAGTTCCTATGGCAAGAAGGCCACACGGCGCACACAAGCGAGGCCGACGCGCTAGACGAGACCATGCTCGCCCTCGGCTTCTATACTGAGGTGGCTCGCGATGTCGCCGCGCTGCCTGTCATTCCTGGTGAGAAGACGCCTGGCGAGCGTTTCGCCGGAGCGGCGCGGACATTCACCATAGAGGCAATGATGCGCGATGGCAAAGCGCTTCAGGCGGGAACGTCTCACTACATGGCGACTAACTTTGCCAAGGCGTTCGACATCCAATATACAAGTGATTCGGGCCAGCTTGAGCTATGCCACACGACATCCTGGGGAATGTCGACTCGGATGATTGGCGCAGTCATCATGGCTCACGGTGACGATCAGGGCCTCGTTCTACCGCCCATGCTCGCCCCGTATCAAGTAGTTATCGTGCCGATCGGTCGAGGCGAACAACTCAATCCCGTGCTTGCGGCCGCGCAGCTTCTGATTGCCGAGCTTAGGCAGGCGGGCATTCGCTGTCACTTGGATGACCGAGTACAGCTGCCGCCGGGATTTAAGTTCAACGATTGGGAACTACGTGGTGTGCCATTGCGTCTTGAACTTGGACCACGCGACCTGGACGCAGGAACAGCAATCATTGCCCAGCGCCTCGGCAGCGAAGGTAAGAGGACGATCCAGCTCACCGACGCGTCGTCGACGCTCACCACCATGCTCGACGGTTACCAGAATTTCCTACTTGAGCGGGCGACCGCCTTCCGCGACTCGAACACCGTCGTAGCTAATGACTGGCCCGCTTTCCAGCACGCAATTTCGACCGGCTGGGCACAGGCTTTCCATTGCGGCGATCCGGCATGCGAGGACGAGATCAAAGCCGAGACCGCCGCCACACCTCGCTGCGTTCCCCTTGACGGCAGAGTCGAGGCCGGAGCGTGCGTGCGATGCGATGGCAGATCAGCATACGGCAAGCGTGTGATCTTCGGCCGCGCTTACTGAGTCTGCCTCGATCGTCGATGCAACGCGGTAGTCGGCCCCCTCACTGCGGGCGGCCCGTCGGCAGTCCGGTAGCCGTCTGGAAGCTCCTGACGGGCGCTGCCCGGCTCGGCGTGGCCGGCGCGGTCCGGCGCCAGTCGCGGCGGTCGCGTCGCTTCCGCGACCTGCGGTCCGGGCGGCCGGCATCCAGGCGGCTGCTGAAACCGTTGACGTCGCCCGCGAACGGGAGCACAATCGGCGTGGCTGATCGTGCTCGGAACCGGGTTCTAATCGCATGCCTTCGCGCCACCGTCCTGACCCCCGGAGCACGGCCCTGCTCCGGCCAGGACCGATCGCAGCGGGGAGCCTCGATCGGCACATCCCTTCCAGGAAAAGACGGGCCGTGGCTGGTGCGGTCGCTGCCGTTGTGCTTGCCGGAATCGCACTCGTGGTTGGCCTTCGGGGCTTCGGCCGCGGCCCGGTGATGCCTCCCCCGCTTACCCAGCATCCCGCACCGCTTTTCACCCGTCCACTCGCCAGCCTGAAAGGCGGCACGTTTTCGCTGGGCAAACAGCGCGGCCACCCGGTCCTGCTTTCGTTTCTGAACACGCAGGCGGAGGCGACCGCTGCCAACGACCCCTCGCGAGCCGAGATCGTCTTCGTCAAGAGCATGAGCACCCAAAACCACCACTACGGCCTGCGGACGGTTATCGTCGACGCCGCGGATGCCGCCGGGACGTCTCCTCCCAGCCGCGACGCACTGGTGAACTTCACCTTCGACTGGGCGCTGGATCCGTCAATCGCGGTGGTCGGCGACGAGGACGGCTCGCTCGAGCGGGCCTACGGAGTCACGAAAACCCCAACCACATTCCTCATCGACAAACGCGGGATAATCCGCCGCCGCTGGGATGGCTTCGCGCTCGCGGCGCAGCTTGACTTCGCGATCAGGCCTTTGGTCGGCCGCAGCATCTTTGAGTCCAGCCCGGGAAGCAACGGGGGCTAAGGATGGCTGGGTGTGTGGTCGGCCGCTCGCTGGTGACCTCTGAGGTAAGGAAGCGCAATGGCTATTCGCCGGCCGAGGACTGTCATCCTCTTCGCTGTTTCGACCGTCTTGACGTGCTCTTTTTCGTTGACCTTCGCCGGCCGGGCGGCCGCTGCGGGAACGGTCTACTACGTGAACTGCGCCGCTGCCTCCAATGGCGATGGCTCGCTCGGGGCCCCGTGGAACAACCTGGGCACCGTCAACGGCAAGACCTTCGGCCCGGGCGACAGCCTGCTTTTCGACCGCGGCACCACGTGCAGCGGATCGTTTGTCTTTTCTTCGTCTGGCACAAGCTCCAGCCCGATAACGATC
>WNGG01032522.1_pt1 | contig 10086 bp, 7 predicted proteins | sample 5400661 | NCBI WGS metagenome assembly WNGG01 (sample SAMN13153372, study PRJNA577476) | soil metagenome | isolation source: 100 cm soil or saprolite under Garry oak tree replicate 1 | place: USA:California | collected 2016-06-15
CGCAACGGCGAGATGGCTTCGAGCGATACAAAGGAAGATCAAGGAATTAATCCGGGCGACGAGTGGAATAAGATCGAGATGGTGGCAAACCGGCCGACGCCCGATACGCGAAAAGAAATTGAAGCTGAATCCAGCGATGTGTTCGCACATGGGCACAGTCGCATCGGTCATGGCAGCGTCCTGATCGCGGCGATCACGAGCTGCACGAATACGAGCAACCCAAGCGTGATGATCGCAGCCGGTTTATTGGCAAAGAAAGCAGTCGAGCGCGGTCTGCATGTTGATCCTGCGGTGAAAACCTCGCTCGCGCCCGGTTCGCGGATTGTTTCCGATTACCTCGACAAAACCGGACTGCAAAAATATCTCGATCAGCTCGGATTCAATCTCGTCGGCTACGGTTGTACCACCTGCATCGGCAACTCCGGGCCGCTGCATCCAAAAATCGAGAGAGCGATCCACGAATTCGATCTGGTTGCAGCCTCGGTGCTCTCGGGCAACCGAAATTTCGAAGCGCGTGTGCATCAAAACATCAAAGCGAATTTTCTCATGTCTCCCCCGCTGGTGGTTGCTTTTGCGCTGGCGGGGCGAGTGAATATCGATCTTTCGCGCGAGCCGCTCGGGAAAGACAAAGATGGGAAAGAAACGTTCCTGCGCGATCTCTGGCCGAATCTCAGTGAGATCAAGAAGACCATGCAATCCGCCCTCAGGCCGGAAACGTTTCGCAAACTTTATCGCGATTTCGCAGATCAAAACCCGAAGTGGAACGAAATTCCATCAAGCGCGGGCGACATTTACGAGTGGGATGAGAGGAGCGATTACATTCACGAACCGCCGTTCTTCGAGAATTTCTCGATGAAGCCCGGACATATTGAGGAAATCCGCGGCGCGCGCGCACTTGGGATTTTCGGCGATTCAGTCACGACCGATCACATTTCCCCCGCGGGCGCGATCAAGGCCACATCGCCGGCGGGGCAATATCTGGTTTCGCGCGGAATTGAGCACGCCGATTTCAACAGTTACGGCAGCCGGCGTGGAAACGATTTGGTTATGACACGCGGAACATTCGCGAATGTTCGGATCAAAAATTTAATGGTGCCCGGAACAGAAGGCGGAATCACCCTTCATCAACCGAGCGGCGAGCAGATGTCGATCTTCGACGCGGCGATGAAATACGCGGAAACAAAGACGCCATTGATCATCCTGGCTGGTCACGAGTATGGCACTGGTTCATCACGCGACTGGGCGGCGAAAGGGACGCGTTTGTTGGGCGTGAAAGCGGTAGTGGCCGCAAGTTTCGAGCGAATTCACCGATCCAATCTCGTCGGGATGGGCGTGTTACCATTGCAATTTCCCGATGGAACAACGGCGCAATCGCTTGGTCTCGACGGTTCGGAAATCTTTTCGATTACCGGGTTGTCTGATGAAGTTAAGCCTGGGAGAAATGTAACACTCGAGATCGAGGGTAAAGGTCGGCAAAAGCGCTCGGTGTCCCTGAAATTACGGATCGACACGCCAATCGAGATTGATTACTACCGGCACGGCGGGATTCTGCCGTTTGTGTTGCGGCGGTTACTGGCGCGAAAATAAGCCGCTCGTTAGATATCAGTAAAGGATTCCTCAACGGAGCCTGTCCTGAGCGAAGTCGAAGGGCTCGGAATGACAAAGAATCAGCATGGCGGGATTCTGCCGTTCGTGCTGACGCAGTTACTGAGTCGAAAGCCTGATTTCGGCTGGTTACGGACCGCCGCTACAAAAGAATAGATCTTCGCTGGACGGTAATCGGCGAACCATCCACGATGAATGCGGACCGCGGCGGGCTTCCCAACGTTTCAACAAATTCTTCGCCGTAAAGTGTGGCGACGTCCGCGCAAAATTCGAAACTATTTGTGTTCCACATTTTCCAGCGCGGGTGCTCGACCCTGTATTCGCTACAGCCAGCCTGCACACGCGTGTAACCCCAGTGGTGTTGGGTGATGAATTCGGCGTGCGAACCGGCTGGAATGGATTGGGCTTCGCCGGTTCCACTCACCTTGAGCGATTCCCATTTCTGCCCGCGTCGCCAGCTGTATTCGGCGGAAACCCGCGCTCCATCATCGACGATCGCGTGTCGCATCGGCAACGTGACATACGGTTCACCGTAAAATGCGCGGGCGACGAGCGCGATCGCGTGGCGCGGAATGAGCTTACGGACAAAAACAACGCCGCGCCGCCACGTGTCAGCCGATTTTTTCCGAACATAGAAGCGCAAATTCACTTCCTCGAAATTCCGATGCAGCGGGATGGGAAAGCCGAGCAAGCGCGTGTCGAGAAAGAGTAAACCAACAATACTCAGAAACGTTTGGCCGTTTTCGTAATCGATCTCGGTACCGATCGGAACGAGTGGACTAATCAGACGAGGATCGACCACGTAATTGAGCATCGCCAGATAACGCCAGTTGGCGGTGAGAAATGGTTTCACGGAATGCAGGCCTACGGAAACGGTGAGAAATTCCGAACGATTTGAATTCGCCGCGCATATTTGTCATGTCGAGCGGAGTCGAGACATCTCTTATTGGTCATCCGAACGATTTGATAATTTCACAGTGAGAGATTTCTCGACTTCGCTTTCGGCTTCGCTCGAAATGACAAGAAACGAGACTCCTCTCGACTTTCGCTCAGGGCAGGCTTTCGCTTGAAATGACAAGGCAGGTGGGACTGAGCGGCGCGAGAATCCGAGGAATTTCGGCCACCTGGTCACTGCAACAATTTCTCCAGTGACGGATCGGGCTGGGTGCCGAGCGCAGTGGCCCTGGCGTAGTGTCGTTTGGCTAATTCTTTCGAAGCGGGTTGCGTCGTGGCGAGAATGACCGCCAGATTAAAATGGGCGTCTGCGTAATCAGGATTGTTTGCGATAGCCTGAAGGATTTCCTTTTCGGCCTCCTGCTGCCGTCCGTTTTGGCCCGCGGTAATGCCGAGATAATTGTGAGCAGTGGCGCTCTTTGGATTGATCTCGACCGCCTGGCTTAATTCGGCGCGCGCGCGGTCGAACTTGGATTGCCGATAATAAACAATTCCCAGCCTGGTGTGCAAAAACTCATCGTTGGACGAAATCGCCAGAGCCTTTTTCAGAGTTGATTCCGCCGAGCGAAACTTGCCGCTGCGAAGATAAACCACGCCGAGGTTGGAAAGCGCGTAAAGGTTTTTGGGGCTGTTGGCCAGGATCTCCTGATATTGCTTTTCGGCCGTCCGATATTTGCCCTGATCGAAACTCTCTTTCGCCGCCCGTGCAACATTCTGCAGATCATCTGGCACGTCCGGTTTGACGTCGCTGAGCGGCGTAGCGTCGTTGGAGTTATCGGTCGTCGCGCCACCTCTGTCGGGAGGCAATTTTTCTTTTGTATCCGCCTCAGCGATCTTGACCGGGTCTGCCGACGACTTTTTTGCAAAAATAAAGCTCGCCTTCAATATGCCGGGGTTTTCGTTTGAAATGGAGACCACTGGCTGCCGCAGTAAAGCGAGCTCTTCGCTGCTCAATTTTGTGACCGGCTGCGCGAGGAATTCGATCTGCTTGTTCAAAGCATCCGATTTAATTTTCAATTTCGCCAACTCTGCCAGCATGAGTTCCTTTGTCTGATAGCGGTGCGCTTCTTCCTGGCGTTCGCGCACAATGATGTTTCGCAGGAGCTCGTTTTCTTTGGCCAACCGCGCCGTTTCCTCGCTGTCTGCGCCGGCGAGCTTCGCATTCTGCACCTGGAAATTGGCCTCATCCAGTTGAACGCGAAGCTCGGCGACTCTGGCTTCGAAATATTGATTTTGTTTCTGAGTTTCGGTCAATTGCTGTTGAAGCTGAGCCACCTGCCGTTTCGCTTTGTCAAATTCCGCGGCATTTTTCGATGGATCGCCAAGTTTCCGCACGGTCTTCTCTGCATTTGCCAGTTTCTGTTGTAAATCGTCATTCTGGGCAAGCAGTACCTGGACCCGCTGTCCTTCTTCCTTCGCGCCCTTCAACTGAGCGAGCGCGTCGTCGCGTTCCCGGCCAAGAGTCGCGATTTGCTTGCTTGCCTCGGCGAATTTTGTGTTGGCCTCGTCCCTTTGCTTTTCTGCCGTAACCCGCGCCCCTTCAGCGGCGGCAACGGCATCTTTCAGGCGAGCGACTTCTCCGCGTAATTGGAGTTGCTCCCGGGCACTACTGTCTCGCGACGATTGCAGCGCTTTTAACGACCCCTGAACCTGTGCGAGTTGATCGCGAACCTGACCCTCTGATTTCTTGGATTTATCGATTTCATTTTGTGTTTTCTCGAGTTTGGAAGCTGTTTCCTTCAGGCGAACGTTTACCAGTTCCTTTTCCTTCCGTGCGGTCTCGAGATCGCTGCGCGATTTTTCAAGCGCTGCTTCCAGTTGATCGACCTTGCTGCGCAATTTTTTGGTTGCATCTTTGATTGCGGCGTCGCTCGAGATTTCGGCTCCCTGCGGCGCCACGACTTCGGGCCCTGGTTCCGACCATGCCTCACTTTCGGGAAGCGAGGGGGCAATTTCTGGTAAACGACTTGGACCCGCTGTCAGATCATCTTGCCTCGACATCCTCGCTTGAATTCGCAGGATGCCCTCGCCGATCTTACGGGCGCGATATTCCACGATGGCCGGCTGCCAGTCAGCGTGCGATTTGCGCAACTCCTCGATCAAGCTTCCGGCAAATCGATATTTGGCCAGGGCCGTCTTAAACCGGTTTTCGTGCTCCAGTTTTTCGCCTTGTTGGGCTGACAGGTAGGCTTTAAGAAAAATTTCGCTCGGATCGTCTTGCTCACCCCGAAGATGGCCAAGTTACAATCCACGGTTCCTTGGCTCTCAGAATGAAGAGGCCGGCCGGAAAAAGCGAGCCCTTTATCTTTGCAAAACGAGATTCGAATCTTAAAATCTGTTTTCGGCGTCAAAACGATGGTGGCCGTAGCTCAATGGTAGAGCCCCAGATTGTGGTTCTGGTTGTTGCGGGTTCGAGTCCCGTCGGCCACCCTTTTTGCCAGAATGTGAATAGTGATCGGTGACTAGTGAATGGTGGATCCTCGGTACAATTCACCAATTACTTATCATCATTCACCAGCGAAGTGCCTGTAGCTCAACTGGATAGAGCTTCTGACTTCGGATCAGAAGGTTGGGGGTTCGAATCCCTCCAGGCACGCGGCTTGATCGGAAATGATTATTTGTGTTTGGCCCAAATCCAGACGAGGGTAGCCGCCTATTGGATCAAGTTCTGTTCTGTTCGTTGCGTGGTAGATCGTCAAGTGAGGTTTTCCTCAGTGGTGGTTTGAAACCCGATTCCCGGGAACGGCTCTGTAGCTGGCAGTTATTTTCCAAAATCAAGTCACAATGAAACTATATGTAGGAAATCTCTCCTTTGAGACCACCGAGAACGATCTTCAGGATCTTTTCGAGCAACACGGCAAAGTCGCCGAAGTCGCGCTGATGATGGATCGCATGACGGGCAAGTCCCGCGGCTTCGCATTCGTCACGATGAACGACGCCACTGAAGCTGCTGCGGCCATGGCTGCGCTCAACGGCAAGGAAATTGCCGGGCGCACACTCTCGGTCAACGAGGCACGCCCGCGCGAAGAGCGCCCGCGTCCATCTGGCGGCAACCGGCGTTACGCCGATTTTCGCCGGTAAGAAGGATTATTCAGCCGGCCCTGAAAGGTTTCGGGGCCGGCTGTCCATCAAATATAATGAATTTAGAAAAAGCTATCGAGGTAGAAGGGATAATCATGTCCGTTCTTCCCGGCACAATGTTTCGCGTCGCGCTCGCAAATAAACATCTCGTGCTCGCCCACATTTCTGGAAAAATGCGCAAACGATTTATCCGCCTCACGATTGGCGACCGTGTGAAACTCGAAATGTCTCCTTACGATATCGACAAGGCGCGTATCGTTTATCGGCTCGCATAAAAAATGAAATTTTTTGCAACGACTTCACCACGCAAGGTAAAAACCGGGCCTGTCATTAAACGGCTTCTCGTGCGGTGTCCTTCCACCGCGAAACTCACCGCGACCGGTCAAACGATCGAAGAACAACTTTGGGCTGCAGCGAAGGTCAAAACCCCCAAATTCACCTGTCCCCACTGCCGCCAAGTCCACAGCTGGACAAAAAAAGACGTCGTTCTGGCTCGCTGAAGTCCGGCGATCTTCTGTAGCAACCGGCCTGTGGCCCGCTTTCGCGCTTACGCGTGGGCGGCGCATCCAGACAGACGTCGGGCGGCGACGCGGCTACGGCTTCCAGTAAGAGCCCGAGCGATTTTCGGTAACTGCTTGGCCACAGCTTGACATCCTAATCAGCGAGCGATTACCAGTCGCATCGTGAATCCGCCAAGCGAGAGCCGCCGCGAACTCGATTCTGCAGTCGTTAACATTGAGCTCACTCTCACCAGCATCATCCAGGGTGTTGCGCTCTTTTTCTTAACGGATAATGCCCGCGCGGCAATGTCGGTGCGGCACTGGGAAAGTTCTCTTTATGTTGTCGCCGGTCTGTGCGTGATCTTTATCTTTTGGTCACGGTCGATCATTCACACGCTTACTTTGATCAAATGGCCTCTCGAGTTTGGGCACAACTTTTTCTATATCGCTTGCGCACTTGGCGAGGCGATTCTTTTCAGCAGGCTTGATCGTCCTCTCGCGTGGTTTCAACTGAGCGCGGCTTACGCGGGAATAGTTTGGCTGCTTTTCATCTACGATATGCGGCTGATTGGCGCGCGTATCATCGAATCGAACAACGATGCAGATCGGGCCCTTTACGCTCGTGCCAGGGCTGATCAATTGCTCAACATTTGGGTGCTTGTTCCCTTACTCTTCCTTCTCAATATCGGGTGTGCCTTTGCCATCTGGCGCTGGCCGGATGTGTTCATCACCCGCGCCGATCACGTTTGGTTGATCGGCATTCAGCTCGTCTCATTCGTCATTTATCTCGTCTATATCGCCCGTTACTTTAACGTTATTGCGCCGCTGCTTCTGCGAAGCCGCGAAGGGGCTGGTGAGCGGTGAAAACGTTTAAGCCGCCCAGAGGCGCACCGCTCTTCAAAGTATCTGCCGCGAGCTTTGGTGGGTGATCGCTTTCTGCGTGTTTGCCGGTTTGCGCGTGCTCATTTTTTCAGCGGCGTTTCCCTTTTTCAACACTGTCGATGAGCGACGCGATCGCAGGGAAGAAACATGATATACGTGACTCACGTATATCATCGCGTGTAGAAGCGGGCGCAACGCTATCTCAGTAGCCCTGCGCATCCCACTCCAAAATCGGCAGGCGTCGACGCTCCAGGGCGCGCACCAGTCTCAGGTGCCTATCGTGAGGAACGCCAACTCTGTCCCAGTGCCACTCGATGAACAGGTGATTGATGCGGCAAATAGTCCGATCCCGGATCATCTTCTCCAGGATATTATATTCTGCCCCTTCAACATCGAGCTTCAGGATAACGTAGTCGAATGTCCTCGTGTTCTGCCGGAGCCAACTAGAAATGTCGATGGTTCTCACCTTGGCCGGGTTCGCGGTGTCGAGGGTCCCAAAACCACCGTTCTCCCGGGTCAACTTGTTTCCGAAAAGGGAACTCCCATCGCCATCGTCCCGGTCCAAGAAGAAGTTCTGGAATCCGTCTCGATCGTACACGGCCGCCTCAATGAGACAATATCGCGGCAGATCCGAATAACATGTCGCATACAAATCGTTGGGTTCGAACGTGACCATCTCGAAACGACCGTGGGGATCGAAATCTTTGATGAAGCGCCGTATCGAGCAACCGTCGTTGCCTCCGCAATCTACAAATATGTGCCTACGCCATGGAATGACACTATTGTAGCGCATCGGATTGGTCACGTATCTGCGATATTACCACATTCAGCGTCACTCGCGCTTAATGGGCCGAAGGGTAGCGCGGTAGGCTGCCCCGTAGCCTAGCGAGAGCAAGATCAGCCGCCGCTGGCAGGGTCGAGCTTTTCTTTCACTTCATCCTTCATAATTCATCCTTCAGCCTTTCAGTACGCCGGCCAGCGGTTGGCTGCATTCGCATAGATGACATGTAAAGAGTGCGGGCAAGTGGTTAAGCTCACCCGCACTATGAATAAGTGTCATTTAAACACTGAGTTGTCCTCACTCGAGGAAACCCGCAGCCAGTTTAATGGCGGCAGATGCGCGATCAAGCTTGGAATTGATGTGCACCAGGATTTTTGCGTGGTGGTGATGCAGGAGGGCGGCGCCAATCCCAAGCCGCCGCAGCGTTTTAGGAAGGAAGCGTTCTTGCACTGGGCGGCCAAACTCAAGAGAGAGGGAGGCGAAGTGCATGCCGTCTATGAAGCGTGTGGGTTTGGTTTTGCGCTGCAACGCCAATTGAGCGCGCTATCGATCCAGTGCCACGTGGTTTGCCCGCAGAAGCTCGACGAGCAAAACAAGCGGGTAAAGACCGACGGACTGGATGCCAAAGCGCTCTGCTTGCGACTGGATCGATTTGTCCAAGGCAATCGCGCTGCGCTCGCGTTGGTACGCGTGCCCAGCGAGCAAGAAGAGCAGCTGCGCGCGATCCACCGGCAGCGGGAACAGTTGGTCAAAGTGCGTAAGCGACTCGAAGCCCAGGGACGCAGTCTGATGGTCAACCACGGGATTGAGCCGGTAAAAAATTGGTGGAAGCGCCGCTGTTTTGCCACGCTGGCCGTGCCCGAGTGGATGCAAGAGTTGCTCCGCAACAGTCAACCGATCCTTATTGCGTTGCAGGAAAAGATCGGCGCTCTCACGCTCCAACTCCAGGCCGCGGCCGCATCGAAGCAGCCGCGTGGGCTGGGTGCCATGAGCAGCGTGATCATCGATCGAGAGATCGGTGACTGGAACCGGTTTAACAACCGGCGACAGGGTGGCCAGTTACACCGGCTTATGTCCCGGCGAGTACAGCAGCGGCAACACACGATTGCAAAGCTGCGTGACCAAACACGGCAATCCGCGACTGCGCGCCGCGCTGGTGGAACTGGCCTGGCGGCTGGTCCGCTTCCAGCCCAATTACAAACCAATTGTAAAATGGCGAGCAATCCTGGCTAAAGGTGCGCTTGCCACTGGAGCCGCGCGCAAAAAAGCGATCGTGGCCGTGGCGCGCCAGTTGGCCGTCGATCTGTGGCGTATTCGCACCGGCCGCCTCAACGCCGCCACATTGGGATTAATCAGTTAATGAGTTCGAGGGGAACACAAAGGAGGTGCGAGCCGCACTGGCATTAATCGCCTAACGAAAATTAAAACCACTTTGGAACGCGGGCGCTGCCCGGTGTCTAACCTGCTCCGAATACCCTTCGCGACCGTCGGCTTAGATTGGGCGCGCCCAAGTTCCTCTTCCACCCTGATCGCATTGATCAAATGGTCCCGCGCCTGCGTGGACGGATAGGAGTATGAGCCGCTGGAAAAACACCAACGAGCAAAAGGAGGAGGAAGCGCCCCGAAGCCAGAAACTCGATCAACCAAGACTTATGAATTAAATCACCACCTACCCGCACCCGCCCGCCACACTTGACACCCTACATAGGGGTTAGATGCTTGGGTGATAGCACTCACTTGTCAGCGCGATGATCGGACCAGCTACGAACTTGCCGATCGTCGTCGATGAGCTGTTGATGGGTGTAGGGCAGCCATAAAGGACCCGATAGCGACACAGCGACGATCAGCAAGAGCACGAACCAAAAACTGCGGTTCGTCGGCGGCTTTTCAATCGGCGGCAAGCCGGCCGCAAACCGGGCGTTGCGCCGATGTGGCTGCAATGCTCGGATGGCCGCGCGGCGCCGTTCAGATCGTTCGGTTCCGTTGATCGAACGCGATCGTGCACTCGAACTACGCACCACGCCAGCCAGGGCATCCAGGCCCGGATCGTCACAAAGGCCGACCGCGCAGCCCCCGATGCTCAACTCAGCGCGCCGGCATTTCACCTCCCCACGCCGAGGGCGACGGGTTGAGTGGAGTGACCAGCGAACGGGAATCGAACGCCTTCATTTCCGTCCCCGCCGCATTTGTCGGCGGTGTGCCTCTGACGCGAGCTATGAATCCGTGGGCAATGCCCGAAGCATCGACGTAGCGACCACAGATAAATCCCTGCGCACTGATTCC
>WNGG01010403.1_pt1 | contig 10085 bp, 8 predicted proteins | sample 5400661 | NCBI WGS metagenome assembly WNGG01 (sample SAMN13153372, study PRJNA577476) | soil metagenome | isolation source: 100 cm soil or saprolite under Garry oak tree replicate 1 | place: USA:California | collected 2016-06-15
TGCTGTACGGGGACGCCTTCGTCGCGGGCACGGGGATCCCGTGCTCCTTCGCGTACTCGATTTCCTGCTCCCGCGTCAGGTTCCAAACGCGCGCGGGCGCGATGACCTGGAGGTCCGGCGCGAGCGCGGTCGTGCACAGGTCGAAGCGGACCTGGTCGTTCCCCTTCCCCGTGCAGCCATGTGCGACGAACTGCGCGCCCTCCCGGCGGGCAATCTCGACGAGGTGCTCGCCGATGAGCGGTCGGGCGAGGGCCGTGCTCAGCGGGTACTGTCCCTCGTACATCGCGTTCGCCTTGAGCGCGGGGACGATGTACCGCTCCGCGAACTCCCGGCGGGCGTCGATTACGTACGCCTTCCGAGCGCCGGTCGCTTCCGCCTTCCGCTTCGTCGCGGCGAGGTCGCCCGGCTGGCCGACGTCGAGCGTCACGGCGATCACGTCGAGTCCCCGCTCCCGGAGCCACGGGATTGCCACGGAGGTATCCAAGCCTCCGGAATAGGCCAACACGCAGATTTGATGGGTCATTCCCACCCCAGTCTCTTGAACTACATATGTGAACACGACAGTATTTGAACTCTATGACCAGCCTCGGTCAATTCCAAACGAAATTGTCAAATATCGGACATCCCTCCATAGGCCACAATGGCAAGCATCGCCCAACGTGTCCGGGAATACGTCGAGGGCCGACCGAGCATCCTCGACGCGATGAAGATGGACGTCGTGAATTACTCCGCCCTCGCGCGGCTGATCGGCAAGGAGCTCGGCATCCGGAAGGCGGACGCAATCTTGGCGGCGTGTCGGCGGTTCCCTGTGGACGCCGTCCGCGGGTACCGGGAGGATGCCGTGAAGCGCGTGCTCCGGAAGAGCCGCATCGAGACGCGGACGAAGGTCGCCGCGATCACGGTCGTGCAGGACGTGGACGTCCTCCAGCGCCTCGGCGACGTCGTCGAGGAGCTGCTCGACGAGAACCGCGTCTGCCGGCTGATCCAGGTCTCGCAGGGGACCGTAATCATCGTGGACGACGACTCCGTCTCCCGCGTGACGAAGAAGCTCCGGCCCCGGCAAGTCGTAGCCGTCCGCCGCCACCTCGTCGAGCTGGCGGTAACGAGCCCGGAGAGCATCGAGGACACGCCCGGGCTCCTCGCCTTCCTGTCCGCGGCGGTCGCGTCGCACGGGATCAACATCGTCCATGCGATGTCCTGCTACACGGACACGATCTTCCTCCTCGAGCGGAAGGACATGACCGGGGCGATCGAGATCCTCAGCCAGAACCTACGATGACGACAAGAGACGATTGCGATAGTAATCATGCCCGTTGGGGCATAGGTTTTTGGCCCCCCGGGCGCGTGGCGTCCGGGAGGCCTTCGGGGAGGAGGGCCGTGCGCGGGGTTTGGCGGTGATCGGCCTTCGGCGCCTCGGGATTGCAGCCATCTTGGCGGCGTTCGTCGCCCTCGCCCTGACGGGGGGGACGCAAGCCCACGCGCTCTACGTGCGATCGGACCCCGCGGCGAGCGCGATCCTCCCCCTCGCCTCCGCGCCCGCGCGCGTGAACGTCACGCTCTCCGAGCCCCCGCAGCTGTCCCAGTCATCAATCCGCGTGACGAACGTCTCCGGCGACCGATTCGACTCCGGGCCGGTCACGATCCTCCCGTCGGACTCCCATACGATGTCGATCGGCCTCGCGGGGGTCGGGTCCGGCATCTACACGGTCGCGTGGAGCACGGTGTCCGCGGCGGACGGGCACTTCACGTACGGCTCCTTCTCGTTCGCGATCGAGAACGCGGACGGGACGCTCCCGGGCCGACTCCCGCCGCCGGGGGAAGGCTCGGTCTCCCAACCCTTGTCAGCCGGCGAAGTCCTCTTCCGTTTCGCGCTGTTCTTGGGATTCGTCATCGGGACGGGCGCCTCCGCGTTCTTCCTGGCGGCGTGGCGACGGATCGCGGACTCCGGCGCGCGCGGCGACGTGGCGGCGAGGGGGAGCGAGGCCCTCCTCCGCTGGGGCCGGATCGGAGCCGTGCTCATGGCCCTCGCCGCGGCCGGTCTGTGGTGGAACGCGGCCGGCACCCAGGACCCATTCGCCCTCGGGGCGTCCCCGTTCCTCGCTTCCCTCGCGATGTGGCTCGGACTCGGCGTCGCCATGGCCCTGACCTTCTCCCTCGCATTGCGCGCGGCCGGCCGTCGACGACTTGCACTCGTGGCGACCGCGCTCGCGTTCGGCATCGCCGCGGCGGTTCTCGGGAGCCTCGGCACGCACGCGGCCGCGCTGAGCGGCTGGGGTGCCGCGGGCATCGCGCTCGACGCGGCGCATCTCCTCGGGATCGCGGCGTGGGTCGGCGGGCTCTTCGCGATCGTCCGCGTCCGGTCGTATCTCCTGGACCCGGCCGCGGCACCGTGGGCGCGTGCCGTCGTGGCGGGGTTCTCCCGGCTCGCGGGGTACGCGGTCGTCGTCGTGCTGGGCGCGGGCTTCGGGCTCGCCGTCCTCCTCGTCGGCAGCGTGAACGGGCTCGTGTCCACGGGCTACGGATGGACCGTCCTCGCCAAGGTCTCCCTCTTCGTGCCGATGATCGGACTCGGCGCGTACAATCGGTGGCGGTTGCTGCCCGCCGCCGAAAAGGAAAATCCCGCGGCGATCCCCTCGATCGCACGCAACGTGCGCGTGGAGATGACGCTCGGCGCGGCGGTTCTGGCGCTCGCGGCAATCCTGACCGCGCTCGCCCCCGCGATCGCGTCCGCGCCGGCGGGGGCCCCGGGCGGCAACGCATTCGTTCGAGAAGCGACGACCGGCGGGCTCGTCTTCCGCTTGCAGGTCGACCCGTACCCGAACGCGCCGGGCGTGTACACGTTCACGCTGACCCTGTGGAACGCCTCTGGCGGCGGCCCGTTCTTCGACGGGCGGAACGCCAGCCTCACGTTCAAGCTCCAGAACAGCACGGACGCCCCGGACAACGTTCCGATGACCGGGCCCGACGGGAATCGATTCGTCGTGGTCACGCCGGCGCTGTCAAAAGCCGGAACGTGGCGGATCGACGCGCTCGCGCAGCCCCTCGGCGGCTTCTACGAGGGCGTCGTCTTCTACATCCAGGCCTAGCGAGGAACGCCCCATCGGCCAGGTTCGACTCCCGAGCCCGCGAAAGCGGCTCCGTGAGGACCCGGTCATAGGGGCGCGGTGTCGTAACCTTTTAGGGGCCCCCTCGTATCGTTCCGCTCCCATGCGCATGGACAATCGGAAGCTTGCGCTCCTCGAGGAGCGCGTACAGGTCCTCGGCCGGCGACGGAAGGACGCCGACCACGCGAAGACGTACGACGAGGTGTTCGACGAGGCGACCCTCCTCGCCGTGTACAAATTCGTCTCCGACGACGTGATCCGGACCGTGGATTACCCGGTGAGCACGGGGAAGGAGGGGAACGTGTTCCACGCGACGACGTCGGAGGGCGCGGCCGCGTTGAAGATCTACCGCGTCAGCAACGCGAACTGGCGGTTCCTCTACGAGTACCTGCAGGGGGACCCGCGGTTCAAGAAGATCGGCCGGACGTTCCGGGAGATGATCTCCGTGTGGGCACAGAAGGAATTCAAGAACCTCCAGCGGATGCGCACGGCGGGCGTCCGCGTCCCCGCGCCGATCGCCGTGCACCGGAACCTCCTCCTCATGGAGTACCTCGGGGACGAGACGATGCCCGCGCCGACGATGAAGGACCTCCCCATCGAGGACCCGGCGACGGCGTACGAGGACGTCGTCGGGTCGATGGCGGCGATGCGGAAGGCGGAGCTGGTCCACGGGGACCTCAGCGAATACAACCTCCTCTGGTGGGACGGCCATCCCTGGGTCATCGACTGCGCGCAGGCGGTGCCGTTCGCGCACCCGCGAAGCGAGGACTGGTTCCGGCGCGACGTCGCGAACGTGGCGCGGTACTTCGCGCACCTCGGCGTGGACACGGACGCCGCGCGGCTGGAGGGACGCCTCCGGGGCGGTTGACATGCTGTACGCACGCATCCCCCAGGAGCGGATCGGGGTCCTGATCGGACCGGACGGCGCGACGAAGCGGCGGCTCGAGGACGAGACGGGGTGCAAAGTCCTCGTGGACTCGGAGTCCGGCGAGGTCACGATCGACGAATCCGCCGCCAAGGACAAGTTCCTGGCGGTGAAGGCGCGTGACGTCGTTACCGCCATCGGCCGCGGCTTCAGCGAGGAGCGGGCGTTTCGCCTGCTCGACGACGACTCGTATTTCGTCGTCCTGGACATCAAGGACCACGCGCGCACGCCCGCGCGGATCGCGCAGGTCCGGGCGCGTGTGATCGGGACGCGGGGGAAGACGCGGCGCATCATCGAGGACCTCACGGGCGCGGACATGTCCGTGTACGGCCACACGGTCTCCCTGATCGCAGACGACGTCCAGCTCCCGATCGCGCAGGAGGCCGTGGAAATGCTCCTGAAGGGGAGCGAGCACGCGACCGTGTACCGGTTCCTCGAACGGAAGCGCGGGGAACTCCGGATCGCGGAGATGGGGTTCTGAGCACTTTGGAGTCGAAGCCTCGGGGTTGCGGTGGACCTTATTCGTCATGACCCTGGCCGAGGCGCCCTCGGGGCATTCGGCTTGGCCGCCGTCCTTCGCCTCCTGAGGAACGTCGAGACATAGCCGATTGGGACGGCAATCGCAATAATGGCGATCGTCCAGAGGAGCATCGGGGAACCTTCGTTAGGCGAACCTGAGTAGCCCGGCCCGGCGATGTCGGTCTCCCGCGACGCGAGATTGCGCCGCTCAGCAATCCCGAATATCCGAAACGTGGCAGCGTCGCCAAGCTTCGACGTGCAAAGGGTAGCCTGGAACACACCGCCAAATGTATTCACAGCCGGGCTGCACACCGGAAGCGTGTCGTCCGGGAACCGAATCGTTCCGAGGCCATTGGAAAAGAGAATGCCCGAGGATGAGTTCAGGGAGCCGAACCTGATCGAATAGGAGACGTTCGGCGTACTTTCGATTGCGCCCAGAACGCGAAGCTCCACGACAACGCTGTCGCCTCTCTCGTAGGACCTTATCGACGTGATGTCGATGTTCGCGTACGATACGTCGCCCCAAGGATCTGAGTAGGCTTGGTTCCATTCCGCGGCGGCGGTGGTAGCCAACAGAAGCACGCCCGCGATGGCGCCGATGACAATTGGCGCGCGCATGAGTCCCTCACGTGAAATGGTCGTACCCACGTGATGGACCGCAGGACTACTTCTAGATTCGGCCTCGGGTCCGGCCTAGTTGCAGTCGTAGCGCGGAGAGCCTTAATACGGCCTCCCGGGATGCGGCGGCGATGGCGGGGGACGCGGACGATCTCGTGAAGGCGCTTCGCGCGAAGGCACGATCCCTCGCAGACCGGTTCGACGAGCGTTCCGTATGGTCCCTCCGGAGCGAGCTGCTCGCAATCGACGCGTACGCGCGGGCGAACCCGAAGGCGTTGGACGCAGACGCCCGTCGCGCGTTGGAACGAGCCCTCCACCTGGCAGGGGAAGCGCACGCTTTGGCGGCGGAGCTGAAGGGCTTCTCCGGGCAGAAGGAGCGGAGCGAGGCGGCGAGCCTCCTCGACCTCGGCTCGATCGGCGCCCTCTCGATCGAGAACATCCTGACCGCGGACAAGATCACCCTCCCACGGATCGTGATGAGCTCCCTCTCCGAGACCCTCACGTTCCTCGCGACCGGCCAGATCGTCGCGGGCTCCCGCGAGGTGTTGGGCGGACTGTACCGCCAACATGCGGCGGCGATGTACCGGGAGTTGTGGACGCTTGCGACGGACCACCGGAAAATACTCACCGCCAAGGACGTCCGCGAGGTCCAAGCAGGGATCGACGGCTTCTTCGCGCGCCTCGATGGGGAGGGCGTTCCCGTGGAAGGGCAGATCGTCGTCCTCCGCCAGTTCTACGCCCTCCTCCTCGTGCTGCGGGTCGCGGAGCTGCTGGACGCGCTGGGCGGGTGACGGCGTGGAGGTCTGGCCGCGTCCGCGCCGGATGCGCGTCGTGGGGCTCGACCTCGCGTGGTCGCCTCGCAACCCAACGGGCGGCTGCATCGCGGCTTGGGACGGCCGGGTCGCCCGCCTCGTCGAGCCGCCGCGAGCGGACCTCGGCGGGAACGATGCGATTGTCGACTACGTCCGCGGGGCGACGCGAAGTGAGCCCGCAGTGGTCGCAATCGACTGCCCGTTGGCGGTGCCGAACCGCGGCGGCCTCCGGGACTGCGACGTCCTCATGAACCGTTTCTTCCGCCGGTTCGAGGCGGGCGTGTATCCCGCGAACCGGACGAACCTCGGGCGGTACGGCGGGCTCCGGGGCATCGGTCTCTCTCGAACGTTGGCGGCGGAAGGTTTCTCCCTGGACCCGCGCACGTGGTCGAACCGACGTGTGATCGAGGTGTATCCCCACGCCGCGATGATCGGCATGTTCGGCCTCCGACGAACGCTGAAGTACAAGCCCCGCCAGGGACGCGGCTATCCGGAGCGTTGGCGGGAGCTCGCGACGTTGCAGCGACTGATCCGGGGCCTTCGTGGCGCCGAGCCGCCATTCGATCCGGATGGCGGCATTGTCGGGCGATCCCCTCGCGGCCTCCGCGGCCTCGCCCTCAAGCAGCTCGAGGACGCGTTGGACTCGCTGGTGTGCGCGTACGTGGGTCTCGCGTACGGCGTCGAGGGCTTTGGGGCGTGCGCCATCTTTGGCGACGCCGCGCGCGGTCACATCGTCGTCCCGACACCCCCGTGGCTCGCGAAGGAGGCCGCGGACGTGCCGGCCCGCGACCTCCTGTTCGACCGCCGCCAAACCCTTAAGTGAATCCCGCTGTTCCCAAGCGCCAGGGGCGGGCGATGCCCAAGTACGTCTACCTTTTCGAGGAGGGGAACAAGGACCTGCGGGACCTCCTCGGCGGGAAGGGTGCAGGCCTCGCGGAGATGACACGCCTCGGCCTCCCCGTGCCCCCGGGCTTCACGATCACGACGAAGGCGTGCACCTACTACTCGAAGAACCAGCGGTTCCCGCCCGGGTTGGAGAAGCAGATGCGGGAGGCCCTCGCGGCGGTGGAGACGAAGGCCGGAAAGAAGTTCGGGGACGCGGAGAAGCCCCTGTTCGTCTCCGTCCGCTCCGGTGCGAAGTTCTCGATGCCGGGGATGATGGACACGGTCCTGAACCTCGGGCTGAACGACGCGACCGTCGCCGTGCTTGCGACGCTCACGGGGGACGAGCGGTTCGCGTGGGACGCCTACCGCCGCCTGATCCAGATGTACGGCCGCATTGTCACGAAGATCGACGGCGCGAAGTTCGACGCGATCCTCGAGGCGTGGAAGGGAAAGACGGACGGCGGGCGGGACACGGACCTCACCGCGGACACGTTGAAGGCGGTCGTGGTCGAATACCGGCAACTCTACCGCCAAGAGGCGGGTGCCGACTTCCCGCAGAAGCCGTACGACCAGCTCCGGCAGGCGATCGTGGCGGTGTTCGGCTCCTGGATGGGGAAGCGCGCGATCGACTACCGCCGGTTCGCGGGCATCCCCGACGATCTGGGGACCGCCGCGAACGTCCAAGCGATGGTGTTCGGGAACCTCGGCGGCGACTCCGGGACGGGCGTCGCGTTCACGCGGGACCCCTCGACGGGCGCGAAGGGCCTCTACGGGGAGTACCTGCCGCAGGCGCAGGGCGAGGACGTCGTCGCGGGCATCCGGACCCCGCTCAAGATCGCCGCGCTCCGGGATGCACTTCCGTCCATCTACGGGGAGCTCGAGGGCGTCGCCGCCAAACTCGAGGCGCACTATCAGGACATGCAAGACATGGAGTTCACGGTCGAGCACGGGCGCTTCTGGATGCTCCAGACGCGCACGGGGAAGCGGACCGCCCAGGCGGCGGTGCGGATTGCAGTCGACATGGTCAAGGAGGGACTCATCGAGAAGGCGGAGGCGGTCCAGCGGATCGAACCCCCGCAGGCGATCGAGCTCCTCATGCCCCGCTTCCGCTCCGAAGAGAAGGCGGCCGCCGCCAGCGCGGGTCGCATGCTCGGGAGGGGCGTGAACGCGTCCCCGGGCGCAGCCGCCGGGGTGGCGGTGCTCGACTCCGACCTCGCGGAGACCCTCGGGTCCCGTCGGTTCCGCGTGGAGGGTGACGGCGACCCGTTGTCCGTCGTTCAAGCGAACGTCGCCGCCGCGAAACGCGACCTCGCGGAGGCCACGCACCTCCCGTGGATCGCCCGCCTCGTCCCCGAGGCGTTCGTGATCCGGACGGACAAGGGGCGATGGGTCGAGTTCGGCCAGTGGACGGAACTCCTGAAGGAGGGCGAGCGCGAGCGACCCGTCGAGCTGCGCCTCAAGGTCGTGCTGACCCGCACGGAGACCTCGCCCGAGGATGTCCACGGGATGCTCCACGCGAAGGGGATCCTGACCGCCCGCGGCGGCGCCACCGCGCACGCGTCCGTCGTGGCGCGCGGCCTCGGCATCCCGTGCGTCGTCGGCTGCGAGGCGCTTCGCGTGTCCTACGAGAATGGGACGTTCTCGCTCGGGGGCCATTCGTTCGCGCAGGGGAGCTACGTCTCGATCGACGGGGCCACGGGCGAGGTGTTCGCGGACCTTATCCCCGCGATGGAGCCGGATTTCGAGAAGGAGACGGAGTTCCGGACGATCCTCGAGTGGTGCGACGAACTGGCGGCGCCCTTCATGGTGTGGGCGAACGCGGACTACCCGCGGGACGCGCGGCGCGCGCGCACGTTCGGCGCGCGGGGCGTCGGCCTGTGTCGCACGGAACACATGTTTTTCGAGACGGAGCGGCTCCCGATCGTCCACGAGATGATCCTGAACGCGGTCGCCGCCCGCGGGAGGGCGAACGCGGAGGCGCGAGCCCGGTATCTGGCGGCGCTCGCGAAGCTCGAGGACTTCCAGCGCACCGACTTCGCGGACATCTTCCGGGCGATGGCGGGGCTGCCGGTCGTCATTCGCCTGATTGACCCGCCGCTCCACGAGTTCTTGCCGAAGTACGAGGACCTCCTCGTCGCGCTCACGGAGCTCCGGCTCCGAGGCGGCGATCCGAAGACGATCGCGGAGAAGGAGGAGATGCTCGCCGCGGTGGAGGCGACGCGGGAGGCGAACCCGATGCTCGGGCTCCGCGGGTGCCGCCTCGGGATCGTGTTCCCGGAGATCACACAGATGCAGGTCCGCGCAATCTTCGACGCCGCGATCGCGGTGAAGCGGGAGGGCGTCGACGTCCATCCGGAGGTCATGATCCCGCTCGTCGGCCATGTGAACGAGTTGAAGAACCAGCGGGAGGCCCTCGAGCCGGTCGCGAAGCAGGCCATGGAGCGAGCGGGACTGGCGGTGGACTACAAGTTCGGCACGATGATCGAGGTGCCGCGCGGCGCCTTGACCGCGGACGAGATCGCCAAGTACGCGGAGTTCTTCTCGTTCGGGACGAACGACCTCACGCAGATGACGTTCGGCTACTCCCGCGACGACGCGGAGGGGAAATTCCTGATGAAATACGTGCAGGACGGGATCCTGCCGTACAACCCGTTCCAGACGCTCGACGGGATCCCCGCGAACCCGGGCGACGAACCGCGGGGCGTCGCGGGGCTCATCGCGATCGCCGTGAAGCTGGGTCGGAAGGCCAAGCCGGACCTGAAGATCGGGATCTGCGGGGAGCACGGCGGAGACCCCGCGAGCATCGCGTACTGCCACGCCCGGAAGCTGAACTACGTGTCGTGCTCCCCGTTCCGCGTCCCAGTCGCACGCTTGGCGGCAGCCCGCGCGGCGGTGCGGACGACGACGAGCAGGGACAAGTGAATGGTCGACGCGAGCCAGGTCCTCCTTATCCTCGCCGTCTCGGCGTTCGTCCCGCCGCTTCTGTTCCTCATCGTCGTACGCAACACGGAGAAGTACGGCCGGGAGCCGTGGGGCCGCGTCCTCCGGACGTTCCTTTGGTCCGCGATCTTCGCCGTCATCATCGCCGGGGTCCTCGAACTCGTCCTCGTGTCCGTGCACCTCCAAGTCGGTCCCGTGTACCTCGCAATCCCGAGCGGCGAGCTCGGGATTATCATCTTGGCGCTCGTGATCGCGCCGATCGTCGAGGAGGCGGCGAAAGGT
>WNGG01010407.1_pt1 | contig 10084 bp, 8 predicted proteins | sample 5400661 | NCBI WGS metagenome assembly WNGG01 (sample SAMN13153372, study PRJNA577476) | soil metagenome | isolation source: 100 cm soil or saprolite under Garry oak tree replicate 1 | place: USA:California | collected 2016-06-15
AATCGCCAGCCTGCCGGCCGGCGATCCAATCTTGATGCTGGCGATGAGCCTGCTGGTGGTGGGGTTCGGCTTCAAGGTCGCGGCTGTCCCCTTCCACATGTGGACGCCGGATGTGTACGAGGGATCGCCCACGTCGGTGACGGCCTACATGGCCGTGGCATCCAAGGCGGCCAGCTTCGCGGCCTTTGTGCGGGTGTTCCTGGGCGCGCTGGGCGGGCTCAAGGAGGACTGGCAGCTGCTGCTCGTCGCCGTCTGCGTGGCGACCTTGATCCTGGGCAACGTCGTCGCGATCGTCCAGACCAACATCAAGCGCATGCTGGCCTACTCCAGCATCGCGCACGCGGGCTACGCGCTCATCGGCCTGGCCGTCGCCGATGCCTTCGGCACGGCCAGCGTGATGCTCTACCTCGCGATTTACGCGTTCATGACTCTCGGTGCCTTCACGGTGGTGACGATGCTGCGACGGGGCGGGCTGGAAGGAGACGAGATTGACGATTTCACCGGCCTGGCCAAACGCAACAAATGGGCGGCCCTGGCCATGTTGCTCTTCATGATTTCGCTCACGGGCATCCCGCCGACGGGGGGCTTTATCGCCAAGTTTTATGTCTTCATGGCCGCGGTGAGCGCCGGCATGACCTGGCTGGCGGTGCTGGCGGTCATCTTCGCCGCCGTCTCGGCCTATTACTACCTTCGCGTGGTCATGGTCATGTACATGCGGGACCCTGGCGAGACGGCCGGCACGCCCGGATACAATGTGCGGGTCGTGACATCGCCCGCCACCATTGCGGTGCTCTTAGTCGCGTCCGCCGCCGTCCTGATCCTCGGTGTGTTCCCAGACCAGCTCGTCAAGGCCGCCCAGAGCGCCGTCCTCCCGCTCAAGTAGTGAATCTGGGACTATGATCCGCAGATCCTTTCAACTTCTTTTTGGTGCTGCAGTGATAGCGTGGGCGGGTGCTGCATTTGCCGTTTGTTTTTTCGGACATCCGTCTCTAGAGCAGGAATATCAGAATAGTACAATGATTTTTGTGGGCCGTGTGACCTCGGAGGAATTCACACCGGAGTCAAAGAACTACCTGGACGGCACCACATATTCGGTACAGGTTGAAGAAGTACTGCGCGGTTCTCCTGGCAAGACTGTGAAGCTTTTCAGTGAAAACAGTAGCGGACGGTTCCCCATGGAAGTGGGCGCTGCATATCTCGTCTTCGTACACGAGGAGCTAGATCGGCTTGCAGTGGACTACTGCGGCAATTCCGGGAAACTGCCGGAGAAGGCAGAGTCTCTTGCGACACTCCGCAAAATGAAACATTGAGAACCTAACAGACGCGATTGTGAGATGGCACTCACACAGGTCGAAAAGGAAGTAGTAGGTCTATGGGTTGCCTGCGGGTCTCTTGATTCGCTGGTTAACCATGCTCTGCTTAAACTGTTCGGTGACGGTGAGACGACGGAAGTCCACTTCGAGACCGCCACTCACCAGCAGTTGTTCAATATCCTGTTACTCGACTTCCTTGAAAATGTCGACGGGACTCTTACAGAAGAGCAAGGCTCCTGTCTTGAGGTCCTTGAGGTTGCCTGTCGGATCGCATCTTTCGATGAGAGCGGCTCAGTCAAGTCCCTCAAGGAGTCGGTCGCCGCTCTGCGTGCTTGGCTCGATGCCGAGATAACAGTTGACACTTGGTTGCCCTCGATAGGCCAGCAGCTTGATCTTAAGATCCAACGACGAGAAAGCATTTACATCTGTGGGAACATCTCGAAGCACAATCTTGCGCGGTTGACAGGTGCGGCAAAGCGGCTCGCCGACATCCTTAGTCGTCACGGCGTCACAGCGGATCCCGTCAAGGCTCTGAATGTTCTTGACGACTTCTATCAACGGTTCCACCACGATATCTTTAACTACCACTCAACCGTCATCGCCGAGCTGCTCAACAATGTTCGCTGGGGAATCCACGATTACCTGATGAAGTATTCCTACCGGTTTCCCCAAGACGTATCGGATGACTTCGGCAAATCATGCTATTGGGATTTGATGAATTCAGTGCGGCGGAAGCCCTATATGAAACGGTTCATTGCACGCAGCTTGTTCAAGCTCCGGTACTAGTTGCGGAGTCAGCACTATATAATGAGTCCATGAAGCCTCTCCTCCCCTGCGTCGCTTCACTCCTGCTTACCGGTTCGCTCGCACTCGCGCAGCAGGAGTTGCCGGTTCCCCCAGGCGAGCAGCCCGAAGAGTTCGACCGGATCATCCAGCAGATGAAATTCGACAAGCCGACCCGCATCGTGGGGCGACTCCAGGCCTTCGACGGCTACGAGGATGCGATCTGGATCGTCTGGACTCATCTGCACGATGGACGCCGCTGGCGCGACATTCGCAATGACGAGATGATGTTCAAGGTGTTCCCGCGCGACGCCGGCATGATGGACTTCTTCAGGAAGCTGAAGCCCGGCACCTCCCTCCACCTGACAGTCCAATCGGACGCCGATGGCAACCGCCGCGTGCTCTCGCTCGACGAAGGGGCGTAAGCGGTCCCTCATAGCGTCTTCGGCGCGGCCCAGATGCACCGATGCCATACCACTCACAACGCGTCGTTGTCTTGTCGGTCTCGCCTGGACGTTCCTCAGAAGGGCGCCGGCGAGCCCGACGCCTGTACACTTCGCGACATCCCAGCAGTGCAGGGCCGCGCCTCAACCGCCACGCGGGACCTTAAGAGGATAGACAACAAAAAGAGGGATTAAAGCTTGGTCAGGGTTGCCAAGCTTGAACCTCAATAGGCGAATCAGTTGCAGGAGGTCGAGTAAGAGCTACCCCGGCAGGAAGCTGGGAAAGACGACGTGGATCAACTTTCGCCCCTAGGACTGCTTCAAGCATCTTAGGTTTCTCAAGAACACAAGAGAACACAATAGAGAGCCCCATTTCACGAGCGAAGTTATATTGTGCCTGGTCGAAGTCATCCGGCGATTGGGATAACAGCCATATAGCCACGCCTTTTGACCGTACCTCGCGTACCATGTTCTCCAGAGTTTGCTGTTTGCATGGTAGATAGTGGTGCGCCTCATCAATCACAACAATTAGCCGCAGCTGACGATTATTCTGCTTATCTAGCGGCGCATCAGGCAAACTCATGATCTCGGCATAAAGTCGGTCAAGAAGAAGAAAAGTGGCCAGTTTCCTCAAGTCCTCTGGTAGCCTGTGGGTATCGAGAATATGCGTCTTACGGAAGAGATCATGTTCGTCGCCTTCTGATGCTGACCTGAAGAGTGGGAACGTCGAGAACTCACGGAGACATGCGATCAACGAATCTGCATCCCAACCATTGACGATGTATTCTGTCTCGGCGAGATTCACGAGATCGCCCAAATTCGGCGTCCTATCACCAAAATCCTGATAAAGTCTGACGATTAGCTGTAAGCATCGCTCTTTCTGGATTGCACCCAATCGAACAACTGAACAAATAGTATCGCGGAACCGGCGTGCTGCAAGCTGAACAGCATGCCCGTCACGTCCAGGTATGGAGAGCGGAGCCAATGGGATACAGTCCCCTGGCAGAGCAATTACATTCGCTTCCGTGGCTTCGACGAAAGCCTTATTGGAAGCAATATCTCCTTTTGCATAATCAAAGACAAGATAGGGGATCGGGTACGATGTCGTGGTGCGAATTTTTGTGAGAAGGGAAAGGCCGGTGCGTGTTTTCCCTGTTCCATTGCGTCCCATAATTGCTACATGTGGTGCACCACCTGGGCCATTAAGTATAGACTCCGCCGTTTTACCAGTTTTCAAGTCGCGCCCTAAGTTCAAAGACACTTTAAAAGAATCTATCTTAGGCGATGGCGGTAGCAACTTAACCGATTGACTTAAGGGCAATTGTGAAATAGCTGCACTTTGTTTGACCAAATAAAGAAGCAGTTCATCGCCTCGGCGATTGAGACGTTGAAATTCCTCATAGAAATGCCGCAACCCTCTTTCTACATGAGCCTTGATTAGTCCTCCAACTTCCTCCGGCTTAGGCGTGCGACCAAGACGTTGGCGCAACAACGCCATCATTGACTCCTCATCATTACCGAAGAAGACCTTTTCCTGGAACTCTGTTCCTTCACTGTCGTACTGTTTTTGCTCAAGCTCGGCTGCCAAGGACAGCGAATAACCCAAAGCCGCACGCGCCCAAAGGTTCGGGCGAATTCCTGTCTTGGTGCGAAAGGTTTCAAGGATCTCGCGCGCTTCTTTGGATGTCTTTGGTAACGCCATTTATCCAGTTCCTAGAAAAAATACCCCTGTCGAATAACTGTAGAGTCAGCGGAACTATCGTAATCAAGCCTGTACTGACGAGCAACATGCGGGGCTAGGCGTTTGGCCCATTCAACATCGACTTCAGTATCCGTTGAAAGCACAATAACCTGATGCCCTGCATAGGGAAGATACTTTTCGAAAAGCGTGCGTCTGTTGGTCGTATCTAGCCGTCCCACCGGTGTGTCTATAACTATCGGAAGTTCTCGACCCGAAGCCTTCGACAGCGCCCACAAGAGGGAGAGGGCGTACATTTCCTTCATTCCCTGTGAGAATACACGCTTCTCAAGAGGGCGGTCCTTCTGGTCCTTCAGGATGACTTGCCATGTCTCAGCATCAATTTCGATCTGTTTGACAGGATCTTCTGGCTTCCTAAGTCGCTTATACATCTCATCCATATGCTGGCGAAGAATTGCCAATTTTTCAGGAGCCAAGCGCTTAATGAACTCGTCAAGCACTCGGCGTGCATTCTGTGCGAGTTTGATTGTCTGCTTTGCTGTCCCTGTCGCCTTTCTCTGCTCCTGTCTGTCTTCCACCTGGCGAGCACGTGTGGCAAGGTCAGCTTCAAGTCGTTGTATCTCCCCTTCAATCCTTAACTTTTCTTCCCGAAGAGCACCAATCTTTTCGCTGATTGCCTTGTTACGATTGATGAGTTCCTCTACATGCGGATCATCAGAGGTAGATTGCAGCTTTATTTCTACATCACGGAGTTCATTGCTTAGGCGTTCACGACGGTTCAGCGCCTCCTGCAACAATGACCCTTGCTGCTCCACCACATCGAGACGTTCCAGAATTTTCCGACGACCGGCTTCACCGATGTCGTGAAGGTATGGTTGTGTCTTTCTGGCAAGTCCCAAGACTTCAGAAGAGACCTCATCAAACAGTTGCACATAAAATTGGGACTGGGCCTTAGAGAGAGTAAGGTTTGCAGGTGGTTCGGGCGACGGCTCTTCAAGCACCCTTCTTCTAATTTCTAACACCTGCCGTTGCAAACGTTCTATGCGTTCCGGTGTGGCTATGCCACCCTGTTCCTTTTCCAAGGCTTTCCGTAAATCTGCGCGAAGGGCTCCAGCGAGCAGAAGCGGTAAAGGCTCAAACCTGGCCTGAAGATCGTTCTTGGCCTCCTCTAACTCACGGTTGAGCCTCATGCGTTCCGCGATCAGCTCATCGCGCTTTGAAGCGTGTGGGCTTGCTATACGTCGCAGTTCATCCTCGACCTGCTTTTGCTCACGGGACAGACTATCCATCTCTCGCTCAATATCAGCGAGACGATCTCTTTTTTCTTCCAGTTCTGTCTCGATTCGTTCCTTGTCGCCTTGAAGTCCGAAAAAGTCGTCTGTGCTCTGCTTCTGTACATCGTGTTTCTCGATGTGATCGATGACGTACTTTTTCAGATCATCTCGAAGTGCCTTGTACACGGTAATGTGGAGAATGTCTTCAATCGCATCGACCATCTTGCGTTCATGAGTATCGTCGTCGGCGAATTCTTGAATGCGTTCACCGTCAAAGAAAAAGAATGGTGCGATTCGAGGTGGAAGCAGACTTCGCAGAAAATCCTGATAGGCACCTGGGCTATCCTCAATAAAATCAATCGGGCGACCATTTTCAAAGATGCGGAGATTAACATTGGTAACGGACCGCTGGGCGATGTTCACTTCCCAATGCCTTTCGATCCGTATCCGTCTATCAGCGCCGTTGGCATTTGCCAATATCTCAATGGCGACGTAGTAGTCGTTCTTCCCTTCATCCAAGGCTCTGCGATTCAGCCTATCACTGACGGCACGGAGATAATTGGGGCGTGTGTTTATCCCCGGCAGGTCATCATCTTCGTAAAGTGCATAATTGATAGCTTCATGAATTGAAGTCTTGCCTCTGCCGTTGTCTCCACCAATAAGAACTAATGGTTTGCCCAGTTCCGGCTGAGACAACAGTTCGATCTGGTGCCGCCCATAGAACCGCTTAAAGTTCGTCATCTCTAGACGAGCGATTGATATGTGCTTCCAAGGCATTGTTGCCTGCGCTCTTGTTCAAATTCTAAACGTCTAACCCGCACAACCTAGCGAGAGTTCTGTAAAGATCGGTCTCGCCTTTCCCGCTAGCAGGGAAGTTCTCAAACGTAAAGGCAATTCCCCCTTCATCAGCATTTCGTTTTGCTGACTTCAATGCTTCAAAGAAATACTCAAACGATACATCTTTGTTCTCATACCCCCGCCGATACAAATCTTGAAGGAGACGCATCAGTGCCCCATAACCAATAGATCTCGCCAATGGACTCTCTTCGCTCTCCCATTCTGAGGAAAACGCTTTACTAACAGCAGTAAAGAAATTCTTAAGAGTTTTGAGGATTGCCCAATCTTTTTCTGTTGCGTAAAAAGGTCTAAAAATGTACCCGCGCTCTACTTCATCGCCAATGAGTTCGATCTGCTTCCCGCGTTTTGCTAAGTCCCGGTCACTTTCTGGATTTTCACTGATTAACGGAAGGAGACGTTTTACGAAAGTCCCTTGTGTAAGCAAGGGACGATACAAAGCCTCTCCATTGACCTTAGGGACTACACCAAGAATCTTAATTCGTTTAAAAAGCGGGGAATCCTCATCTCGATTCAGAGCCTTAACCATATCATGGGCAGTCTTCTGAGGGCTTCTAGTAACTTCGAGTTCGAAAAGCTCATACACAAGAGAAGGGCTCACTTTAGTCTGCTTTAAGTTTATAGTGGAAAAAATTGCGGCTTGATCCTCTAATTCAAGATCAACAAAAATCGAGACTATCAATTCAAAACCCGTAGCATTGTCTTCATTAAATCCAGCAAGACGATGCTGTCCGTCAATAATTTTAACGGTGTCGCGTGCCTTTAGAATTCGCAAACCAGTACCAGTCTCTTCAACACGATCATTGGGAACCGTAACTATAATTGAATTGGGAAAGGTGGCATCTACCATTCCGATGTACTGTTCGATTTCCCGTACTCGTGAGGGCGAGAGAGGGCGCTGTATACCTGTGTAAGTCTCAACGCTCCGATCTTTAATACGCCTTACGTCAGCGTAGGATATCTCAATTAAATCTTTTGCAGGAATTACCGCGACATAGAATTGACCAAGAGGTTGGGAAAGGGTTAGTGCCTTAATATCAACCCACTTGCCATTTACCGAATCTGGGCTCATATCTTCATGCCATCCACACTATCCTTATTCTGGGCGGTCTGTGAAAGAGTTTGAAGCCGCTCCTTTTCGACTTTGTCGAATTGAAAATCCTGTGAGATCAATCGGGTGACATACAGAATAAGGCAAAGGGTAACACCTGTCACAAACAGCGCAAGTGTAATAGTGATGACTGCAGAATCATTGATGCTCAGAGCCTTTCGGACAGATTCAGTTGAGCATAGAGCGGCAAGAAAACTCGCTAAAATAACAATGATTACAAAAACTGCCAACATGGCTTTATTGACAGTTGCAAACGGCTGACCAGTCATTTCTGCGAATGTGCCAGCCTGTGTGCCGCACAAGGTCACAATGAAAACAGCCAGCGAGCCGTTGATAATGTTGCTAGTCCAACTTAGTCCCGATGGTGGTGTGATAAAAATCAGCAGCCACGACAGCCAAAGGAAAGCAGTGCCAATGAAAACATTATAGAGCAGCCAAATAAAAACATCTGCGAATCTAGATATGAAACTATTCAGATAGAGTTTTGGAGTCAGGCTAGCTGTTCCCATACAGTGATTCTCTATGCCTCCTTTTTGTTCACTTCTTGTCGCACGGTATCACGCATTTCCTCAGGCAGCCCATGACGCCTTTTCAGATGACCAAATTCTTCTTCGATGTCGCGCAGGCGACGCATCATTTCAAATGGAACCCCTTGCTGTTCACAGAGTTCCCTGAGGAGTTGGTCTTCTTTGTCGAGATGATCATAGGAGGCGTCTTTTCCTGGCATGGGTGTCTCCTTGAAAACGTGCTTCCAAATGCGAGCGACAGCATCGGTAGGTATGTCTGGCTTACCTGGATGCATCATTTCTTCCTTGTTCCAAATTTCTTGAATGATCGCCAGTTCGTCACCTTCAATGAGAGTAACACCGGATTCCCCTTGCGCCTCCAAAACACGTCGCAATATGTCCATGCGCTTCTCGTGCGTAAACGGACCGGTGTTAGTCATTACTTCATCGGTACCACGACGGATCGGGGTTGTACCATTTCTTCGGATGTCATAGCGCGCGCCTGGCTGGTCTCGAACTTCACACAAATAATCCCGCAACTCAAGAAGAGGCTCAAGGTGCTGCTCGCCAGAGTCAACTAGGGATTCCATCGACTTGTCTCTGTCAACAACTGTACACGTCCAGCATCCAAAACGGCTCTGACCACAAGAAGGTGTTGAAGTATCGATGACTAATGGACACTCACCGCTGGCTTGCTTGTATAAAGTCACAAGTCCACGATTATCACCGTTCCATGGACTAGGGACTTGCAAAAGATAGGTCCAGACTTCATTTGCAGTTAAATCCTCGATGGGTGTATACACCCAGGCTTTCAGCAAGTCCTTATGCGGACGGAACCGGTTCCCTTGGATTTCATGTCGCCTCATGGTTTGAGCACGTGTGGCACTCTCGTCCTTACGTGCTCCCAGAACGATTATCACCTCGCCTAATTGATCAACAACCTTGCGAATGAAATCGCTGACCGGATCAATTTTTAGCCGATCAGTGCACCAGCGGAAGTGCGTGGTGGGCGAAGGGTAGCCTCGTCCGATGATGTTTACCCAAAAAGTGTCGTTCAGCTTGGGAAACACCAGATGCGTTGAAAGAGGTACCGCATCCCTCTCAGCAGCTATCTGGATTGCTTCAAGTTCCTTCTTAACACGAGCCGAAATCAAAGGCGTCTCAACACGCGTGTCGGAGGCAAGTACATAGATACGTTTGCTGCGCTTCTCACGTGGCAATTTTGCCAGGGAATAGTATGTCAACTGCAGCAAGGCTGTTGAATCCTTACCACCGCTGAATCCAAGGACCCAAGGATGATCGTCTGCAAGGTAGGCATCCACAATGTCTGCCGAAATAGCGCCAACTATTCCACTGCGTATGTTGGTTCCTTGAGGTTTTATTGATGATGGCATAGCACTCCCGTCAGTTAGATCGGCTGAGGTTCCTTCATGGAGAGGGAAATTGGGGGGTGGTGAGGGTTGTGCCCCGTTTGCAGTAACGGGAGTATCCGAGGACCTGGGTTTTGACATTCTGCCGCACCTAACCAGTGGTTTACCGTACGGCTTGCACCCTTTCGGATGGGCAAGAACGCTACCTGTACAGCCCCGCCCTTGTCCTCTAAGCCCGAGCCGATGCGAAGGATATCACAGTGACCATGGCTACCACCAACAAAAAACTAGAAAGGGGCGCACACTAAGCGCGCGATTTTATTGCCTTTCCAATTCAAGGTCCCCAATGGCGCGTGAGGATGCGCCGCCTGCGTTGTACCAGTATCGGGTGCTGAAACGTGTCGGGCTCGCCGGCGCCCTTCTGAGGAACGTCCAGGCGAGCCCGACCAAACAACGGAGCATCGAAGGCAGGAACGCGTTGGCGCATGAGGCGCGACGAAGGCGCCGTTGGGGACCAACTACCGCTGGCGGAGGTCAAGGAAGCGCGCGATGCCGGAGCGCGTGACGACGCCGAGCACCCTGCCTCCGTCACGCACCACGAGCCGGCTGCGGTCGTCGTGGATCATCCGCTCCATGGCGGCGGTGATTGGCTCGTCTGGGTGAATTTCCGCCTGCAAGCTGTGAGGCGCCATTACCTCGCCGACCGTGAGGGTTCCCCACCGGTAGCGCG
>WNGG01022915.1_pt1 | contig 10083 bp, 10 predicted proteins | sample 5400661 | NCBI WGS metagenome assembly WNGG01 (sample SAMN13153372, study PRJNA577476) | soil metagenome | isolation source: 100 cm soil or saprolite under Garry oak tree replicate 1 | place: USA:California | collected 2016-06-15
AGCCTTCGAGGGAGGCTTCAAAGCCGCTCACGTACATCGGCGCACCTCTGCCGCGAAAGATCGTTGCCCGCAATTCCTGGCGGTCCACTGCCATATTCAAGGCCTGCCGTACGCGCCTGTCGGCCCAGGGCAGGTCGGCCTTATACTTGGGGTCCCCTGGTATGTAAAACTGGCCTCCAAAGTAGATCGTCTCCCAATCGGTGGCGAGTTTGGAGGAGAGGATCTTCATGCCCCGATTGAGGGCCTCTGGCTGCAGCTCGCGGGGCAGGTCGACAATGTGCGCCTCGCCGTTGAGCAAAGTCGCCAGCCGTGTGGAATCCTCAGGCACGAAGCGGATCTCCAGTTCTGGGAAATCGGGCCGTTCACCCCGCCAGTGGTTCTCTACCCGTTCAAAGGCAATGGACTGCCCCAGTTTCCGGGTCACATACCGATAGGAACCCGTGCCCGCTGGCCGTTTCTCAAACCCTTCTAACCCCTCCTTGTCCCACTGCGCCTTACTGACTATGCGCAGCTCGCCGCATCGGGACGCGGCATAGGGCATGGTAGTGGCAGGTTGCTTCATGCGGAAGACGACCTGGTAATCGTTGATCACTTTGATTTCCTCAACACTGCGCCAGAACCCCGCCATTGCCGCTGTGGCATCTGGCCCTATCATCAGGGAGTGCGAATGCACCACGTCGCGCGCGGTGAACTCGCCATAGCCGAAGTGGAATTGGACCCCTTTACGCAGGTAGAAGGTCCATTCCTTCATATCAGGGGTGGCCTCCCATTTCTCCACCAGGCGGGGGATATAGGCACCAGTCTCGGAGTCAATATCGAGCAGCGTCTCTAAAAAAGGATCATACTGCAGGTGGGACGGACGAGGAATGGTCCAAAAGCGGTTGCTCTCATTGAGCCCGGCAGAAGCAAAAACGAGACGCCGGACCTGGGCCTCAGATGGCAGTATTGCCAAAAGCACCATCAACGAGGCGATATAGATGCCCACTGTAAGCTGTACCAACGTTTTGCGTTGCATAACGCACCTCCTAAGTTCTGGCTTCTCGCGGTAGCCCGCAACCTGGGAGCCACTTCCTGGCATCGGATATGGTTGTCGGCCTATGTTAGGGCACAATCGGCGTGAGAGCAATACGCAAGTAGGGGGTGTAGGCGACGCGGTGCGGGATATACTGGACCTGAGACAGCGAGCCTGCTAGCATAGACGGCCTTATCAAGCACGAGATATCTTTGGGAGGAACCCATGCGCAGTATTGACATTCACGCTCATTTGACACCCCAGTGCTTCATTCATGCCATGCGGGCTGGGCAGGAGTGGCACGGCATCAAACCTGGCAGCGTACGGATTGCGCCGCGAGCGGTCTGGACCCCCGAACAGCGCATCGCCGACATGAACTCGCTCGGGGTGGATGTGCATGTCGTCTCCACCGGAGCAGGGTTTTACTACTACGATAGGGATGCCCAGACCGTCGCCGCCATGCACCGGGAGTGCAATGACGAAGTGCGTCAGATGACCATGGACCATCCGGAGCGTTTTAAGGGATTCGCGCAGATTCCGATGCAGGACGTCAAGGCGGCCATCGCCGAACTGGACCGGGCGGTCAACCAGCTTGGCCTGGTCGGGGCGATGATCGATGACAAAGTCAACGGGCGCACCTATGATGACCCGGAATTCCTGCCCCTGTGGCAGGCGGCAGAGCAGATGGGGGCCCTGATGTTTATCCACCAGGGTGGCGAAACGTTGGTCAGACAGCGCTCTGGTCGCTATCACCTGCCCAACACCATTGGCAACCTGGTCGACCGGGCCGTGACTTTCGCCTCCTTCGTCTTTGGCGGGGTGATGGATGCCTGCCCCAACCTGAAAATCTGTCTGGCCCACGGCGGGGGCTATACCTGCTTTGGCATCGGGCGCATGGACCGCGGCTGGCAGGTGCGCTCTGAGGCCCGGGTCAACATCCAGCATCCACCCAGCGCGTACCTCAACAAGTTCTACTACGACTGCCTGACCCACAGTGAAGCTGCCCTGCGGATGTTGATTGACACCGTTGGCATCGATAAGGTGATCTTCGGCACCGACTGGCCGGCTGACATGGCGATCGACTGGCCCGTCGCCTGGGTGTTAAGCCTGCAAAGCCTGACGCAGGAAGAAAAAGAGGCCATCCTCTACAAGAATTTAGAGCAGCTGTTGGGACTCTAAAGGAGGCATATGCGCGCCATCGATATTCATGCCCATCTCACCCCCCAGTGTTTCCAGCGTGCGGTGCTGGTCGGCAAAGAGTGGCACGGCATGACCCGTGCCGAGGGGGAACTGTTTAACCCGATGAACGCCTGGACACCGGAACAGCGGCTGGCAGATATGCGCTCCCTGGGGATCGACGTCCAGGTGGTCTCTACCAATGTCGCCTTCTACAAGTACGATCAAGACGTTGCCACCACCACTGCGATCGCCCGGGAATGCAACAACGAAGTGCACCAGATGATGCTCGACTACCCCGAGCGCTTCGCCGGGCTGGCCACCCTGCCGATGCAAGACATCCCGGCGGCCATTGCCGAACTCGAACGGTCAGTGGTCCAGTTGGGCCTCAAAGGGGCCATGATGAACGACCATGTCAATAACCGCACCTTTGATGCACCAGAGTTTCTACCCTTCTGGAAAGCGGCAGAACAAATGGGTGCGCTGATTTTCATCCACCAGGCACGGCCAACGCTGGTCACCCAGCGCACCCAACGCTATCACCTCCCTAACACCATTGGAAATCTCGTCGATCGGGCCGTCACCTTTGCCTCTTTTGTCTTCGGCGGGGTGATGGATGCCTGCCCCAACCTGAAAATCTGTCTGGCCCACGGCGGGGGCTATACCTGTTTTGGCATCGGCCGCATGGACCGTGGCTGGCAGGTGCGCTCCGAGGCTCGGGTCCATATCAATAAGTCTCCGAGCGCTTATGTGAGTAAGTTCTACTACGATTGTCTGACCCATAGTGAGGCAGCCCTGCGCATGTTGCTTGATACCGTGGGGGCTGACCGAGTGGTCCTGGGCACCGACTGGCCCGCTGACATGCGCATTGACTGGCCCGTGGCCTGGGTGCTGGGCTTGAAGAGCCTGACCCAGGAGGAGAAGGAACTCATCCTGTGGAAGAACCTGGAGCGGCTGCTGGGTATCTAGTGCTGCGCACCGCAATTACCCCCGCCAGTTTGGCGGGGGAATCTGTTCCGTAACTCTGCGCCTCCTTTACCTCACCGGCGGCCAGATGATCCAGCCGCGTCGACCTGTGTTACGGACCCGCAAGAAGTGCCCGCCGCCGGTGGTGATGTAGAGGGTGCCCTGGTCGGGGTCCCCAAAGGTGCAGTTGGTGGGGGAGTCTATACCCACAGGCATTGGGTGGGTCTCCAGGACTCGACCCTTGGGGTCCCAGATGTAGATCATCGGGCCAGGACCACTGACATAGGAGCCAGCGGTAGCGACGATATTCCCCTCCGCGTCCAGGCACATGCCGTCGATGCCTCGCTGGGGCCCCCGGTAGTCTTCACCAAACTGATGCAGCACAGTATAGCGGCCCAGGGAGCCGTCGGCCAGAATGTCGTAGGCTCTGAGTTCCCGTCGCTCAGGGCTGGTCTGGATCATGTAGAGGGTACGCTGGTCAGGTGAGATCAAGAGGGCTGTGGGTCGGCTCGCAGGATCGAGTTGTGGTCCAGCACCTGGCGCTCGCTGGGGTCGATATTGCCAGCATTCCAGGGATTGCTGAACCATATGCGGCCCTGACGGTCGATCGCCAGATCGTTCGGGGTGTTCAGGGGCACGCCGTCCAGTCGATCAACGATGGTGGTCGTGGTGCCATCGGGCTCGAAACACACGATGGACCGTCCCCCTGAGCAGCAGCCGTACAGACGGCCTTCCGAGTCGAAAGCCAGGCCATTGGTGTGGTTGGTATTGTCGCGGAACATCGTGCATTCCCCGGTCGCGGGGTCATACCGGTAAATGCGGCTGGCCGGGATATGGGTGAACAGCAAAGCCTTGCCATCCCAGGCCGGTCCCTCCGTTAAACGCGGGTTGAAGGGGCCCGCCACCATCTCAAATTCCCACCCCATAGTACCCTCCTCACTAACAGATGTCGACCCACTCCGCCAAACTGGGTACTGCGTACCGCAATTGGCCCCGCCATACTGGTGGGGGTGCTGCGCACGGCTAATTGACTCTACACACCCCCGCCAAACTGGCGGGGGTAATTAGCCCTACGCAGTAACCGGGCGCAGCACCGGTGCGCAGCCCTAGTCTGCGGCCGTACCAGCCTCACGCAGACGCTCCCAGCGCTCGCGCATCGCCTGGATCGGGCGCTCGACCCGCACCTGCATCGTGACGTCGTCCGCGGTCCCGACATCCCGAGTCAGACAACAGTACTCCAGTGAGATGCCATTGGGATCGGTAAAGTAGATAGATTTGGCCCACTCGTGGTCCACAATGTCTGTGACTGCGACTCCCTTGGCCAGCAACTCCTGACGCTTGGCTTCCAGCGCTACCTCCGAGCCAGCCTCAAAGGCAAAATGATAAAACGAGCCTGGGACACCCAGCCCGGCGTTAATGCCGGCGTCATAGTCCGCCGGAATCCCCGGAACCTCTTGCGGCTCCATGAAGGCCAGAAGCTGGTCACGGCCAGCATCAAAGAAGACGTGCCGAATCCGGCCCCCTTCCGCCACCTTGATGATGTCACAACGCACGACCTTGAACCCCATGATGTTCTCATAGAAGTCGCGCGTGCTGTCGAGGTCGCGTGTCGAAAGCCCGATGTGTGAAAATCCCTTGTGTGACATGACAGTCCTCTCTTTCTAGGGGTTGTTCTGTCCTCTACCAGCCACCCCAAGTCAAGCCCATGGCCGTAGTGTAGCTAGAGGAGACCAGCGTGGTCAAGTCGTTCCCGTGGTGCTGCGCACAGGTGCTGCGCACTGCTAATGGCCCCCCGCCATACTGGCGGGGGATAAGCAGCCGTACGCAGTACCCCCCGCCAAACTGGCGGGGGTAATTAGCCCTATGCAGTAGCCGGGTGCAGCACTAGCCATTGAACGCCCGGGCGAATTGCCGCCAGCGCTCGACGTGCTCGCCCGGCTGGAAGGGATGGTAAAACGTGATACGGTCCAGAATGCCATCGTACTTGGCCTGCAACTTGTCCGGAATGGCCTCTGGCGTACCCTCGACGGCAAAAACCTCCAGCATCTCGTCAGTGATCTCCTGCGCCATCGTGTTCCAAGCGCCCTGCGCGGCCTTCTTGTTGAGCCGCACGGCTGTCTCGCCCCAGCCGTGCGTGTCCAGTATGATCCGATAATTGCGCGTCGAGGCGTAGAAGGCGACCTGCGCCCGCACGCACTCGCGTGCCACCGCCATCTCTTGCGGGGTAGCGCCAGTGATGACGAACACCAGACTGGACAGCGCCACATCGTTGCGGCGCCGGCCAGCTTTGGCCGCGCCTGTCTCAATATGCGGTATAACCACTTCCTTGAGATACTTGATAGTGTGTATAGGGTGCACGTGAAACCCGTCGGCCACTTCCCCCGCCAGACGACACATCATCGGGTTGACACCAGCAATATAGACTGGAGGGTTCCCGTACGGCTGCGACTCAGGGCTGAACTCCGGAATCATCAAACTGAGATTGTAAAATTCCCCCTCCACTTGCAGCGGTGTGCCGTTTTGCCAGCAGTCCCAGATAGCCCGCAGCGCCAGAATCAACTCGCGCAGCTTTTTGGCCGGTGACTCCCACGGTACGCCGAAGCGGCGCACGTTGTGTCCTCTGACCTGCGTCCCGAGTCCGAGCATAAAGCGCCCCTGGGAACTCGCCTGCAGATCCCAGGCGGTATGCGCCGTAATGGTCGGGCTCCGGGGGAACGCCACTGCGATAGCCGTGCCGAGTTTGAGCTGCCGTGTGGTGGTCGCGGCGACGGCCAGGGGCAAAAACGGATCGTGCTGCGTTTCGGTCGTCCAGAGGGCGTCAAAGCCAATATCTTCAGCGATGCGGGCATAGTCAGCCACGGCGCGCAGGTCATGGACGGCCAGGGTTGTATCGAGTTTCATCTTTAGTTGTCCCGTGGGACAGCCATCATGCGCTCGAGCGAACGCCGCGCCCCCTCCATGACGTCTTCCTCCACGGTAATAGGAAAAACATCCTCGGTGAGGGAACGATGCACCGCGTTCAGGTCGATCATCTTCATATAGGGGCAATGCAAGCGGCACCCGATGCAACCATCGGCAGAGACAAACTCGCGATCGGGGTACTGCTTACGCATCTGGTGGATAATGCCGTGCTCGGTGGCGATGATGAACGTTTTCGTGTTGGGATATTTTGCGATACGGCCAACCATCGCCGTGGTTGAACAGACCTCATCAGCAATAGCGATAATGTCCTCGCGGCATTCGGGATGCGCGATGATGACCGCGTCTGGCGCCAACTCTTTTACTTTCTTGACATTGGCCCCACGCAGCACATCGTGCGTGGGGCAGGCACCATCATAGATCGCCACGTCTTTGTCGGGAACCTGTTTTTTCACCCAATTGCCCAGGTTGCGGTCGGGCACAAAGAGGACTTTGTCCGTATCGAGGCTGCGAATAACCGACACCGCGTTGGCCGAGGTACAGCAGATATCGGACATGGCCTTGATCTCTGCCGACGAGTTCACATACGTGACCACGGCATAGCCTGGGTAGCGCTCCATCCACTCTTCGAGGCTTTCTGGGGTGATCGAATCGGCCAGCGCACAGCCAGCCGAGAGATTGGGTAACAGGACAGTTTTTTCAGGGTTGAGAATTTTCGCTGACTCAGCCATGAAATGCACGCCGCAGAAGATAATCCTCTCCGCGTCAGTGCGCTGGGCTTCCAGGGCGAGACCCAGCGAATCCCCGACGAAATCAGCCACGTCCTGGACTTCTGGCACCTGGTAGTTATGCGCCAGGATGACAGCATGCTTCTCAGCCGCTAGGGACCTGATCTGTTCAGTTCTTGTTGCCATTCGCCATCTCCTCCTCGATTCTCGCCCCTGTATCGGGTGGCACTACATCAGTACCGGCGGGAAAGATGCGCCAGAACTCTTTCTTAATCAAATTGACAATCGTGGCACTTTTGCTGAAGCCGTGATATGTGGCCACAGCCTCCAACATGTCCATGTCCCGATCGGTGGCAGAGAATGTATGAACTTTTCGCTTGCTCACCTGTCACGCTCCTAGAGGCGCGATATACAAAAATTATACAAAACTTGTATGGTTTTTAATTATACGGCATATGCCTGAAATGTCAAGGTCTCTTTGGGTAAGCGTGCAGAAGCAATGGCAGGCAGAGGTCGGGCATACGCATGGCCACAAGACTGGGGAGTGTAGTATTGTAAGTGCTAACCCTCATATAAAATTTTAATATAGGACTGCTGCCGTAAGGACTCGAGCCATTCCTGATACTTCCGTTCGGTTTTGTCGCGTAAGATTTCCGATTTAATCTCTTCCTGCACTTCCTCAAAAGGCCGCATCGTTCCCGCCTGCCGGGCCTCAAGCCGGATAATATGCAACCCCACGCGTGTGCGTACCACATCGCTGATCTCACCAGGCTGGAGCTGGGCCACGGCCTCCTCGAAACCCGGCAGGAGCTCTCCAGGTCGAAACGTCCCCAAGAGCCCAGCCGTCTCCGCCGAGGGACCATCGGAGTACTGCCGTGCCAGCGTCGCAAAATTTCCGCCATGGCGCAGTTGCTGCAGCACAGATTCCGCTTTGGCACGCAGGCGTTGTTCATCTTGCTCGGTTGGATACGGCGGCAGCAGAAACAGGATATGACTGACCGTCTGTCCACCTACCACCTTATATTGCTCAGTTTTGGCCTTGTACGCTTCTTGTAGCTCGCTATCGAGCACCGTGAGATGCGAACGCACCTCAGCATTGACCACCTTGGAGACCAAGAGCCCCTCCTGCACCTGTTTCTTGTAAGTCTCGAGGGTAAGCCCCCGCGTTTTCAGCAGCTGCAGAAATTGCTCGTCAGCCACCTGATTTTCTTTCTTGAGGGTGTCGATCTGCTGGTTGACATCGTCTTCAGTGACACGCAAATTCAAGTGGCGGGCTCGCGCGAGCTGCAGTTGGGCGTTTACTAAACTCGTCAGTGTCTGCTTAAACAAGGCTTTCAGCCGCTCATCACGGGCCAGCCCGGTGAATTGCTTCGCCAATTGCTCGGCTTCCGGCGCCATGGCCTCACGCACTTCCGTGATCGTGATGATCTCATCATTCACAATAGCCGCAATACCATCCACGAGCTGCGCATTCTGCGCCCAGGTCCGGGACACTCCATTGTGCCCTGCCAGGATGACGAGCACTCCCAGGCACCACAGCCGCCAGTGACACCGCCCCCAACCTCTTGATCGACCCTCATCATGTCGCATATGCATCCCCCTCCCAGCCAGCACTGGGAGTCTCAATCCTTCACAATCCCTACTACGACCATCATGCCCGGTTTCAGCAGACCGTCCGTGTTCGCTACGGCAATCTGCACCGGGATACGTTGCTCAACCTTCGTAAAACTCCCGGTGGGCGGGAACAACGCGAACTCCGAAATGGCCGCTGCGCCTATCGTCTCCACCTTCCCGTCAAAACGCCGGTCAGGATAGGCGTCTACCGTGATATCCACCACTTTGCCCACCACCACGTCACGGATAGACGATTCTTTAATATTCGCCAGGATCCACACGTCCCTGGGATCACTGATCACCAACACCGGTTGGCCATTCTGTACCAGTTGCCCTTCCTCAACCCGTTTGCGGCTGATCACGCCGTCAATGGGGCTCCGCAGCAGGGTGTCCTGGAGACTCTGGCGGACGCGTTCGACCTTCGCGCGCACCTCTTTCAGATGCGCTTCGAGGATGCGCAGCTTGTCCTGGCGCATGGCGCTACGCTCGACTTCAGTCTGGACCAGACGCACATTCGCCTGGGCCTTGTCGACCTCCGCCTCCAGTGTCTGCACCTTGCGTTCGCGGAGTTGGATACGCTTCTGGGCCGTCAGGGCATTGTTCAGCCGCGCCTTGAGCTGCGCCACCCGTTCCTGTGTGGCACTGTAACGCGCCTGCACCTGGATCAGGGCATCATGCGCCTGATCACGGTCGCCCAACGACACGATGCCCTCGTTGAAGAGCGCCTGCTTGCGCTCCCAATTGCTGGTGACCGTGCGCACCTGGCCCTCGGTCTCCTTGACGGTCGATTCCGCTTCCTTGAGCGCTGCCTCAGCCTCAGCAAGCTGGTGGCGCAGCTGCTCTATTTCTAACACCAGTGCGGCACGCTCCTCTGCCAGCGCGCTCTGCTTTGCGACCAGCTCGGCACGCGCCTGGGCGAGTTGGTCATCAGCGCGCCTGATGTCGAAGGCATACTCCTTTGTATCCTCTTGCAGCTGGCGCTCGATCATCTCCACCTGCGCCTGTGCTTCTTCGAGTTGCAGACGATACGTCGTATCGTTGAGCTCCAGGAGCACATCACCGGCTTTCACCACGCTCCCCTCGTCAACCCGCAAGACCTTGACTACCCCGGAGACTTCAGGAGCGACCGACACCATACGCCCCTTCACCCGGGCGTCGTCCGTCGTCACATGTTTCATGCTATAACGCACGTAGTCAATGCCCTTAACCAGCCCAAAAATCACCCCGATCGCCAGGGCGATGCTGGGGAGAATGACGCGGAGTTTCCCAAACATGTGCCACTTCTGTGCCATGATACAACACCTGAGAAAATGTTTTAACGCTTTCTATTCAATATCTTATAAAGAATTACCGCTACATGCTAACACCCGTGTACAGCTGTTGCAAGCGCTTTTTCAGCAGCATCAGCCGCGCTTCAGGGGTGGTGCGCGGCAGGGGCATACGCACCACCCGGTCGGATTGAAAACGGAAGCGTGGCGCGGTGGACTGTAACCACTGGAGCAAACGGGGTGGCTCTATCGGCGTCTGGGGATGAAACGTCAGGAGCACTTCCAGGCCGCGTTGTTCGATGCGTTCGAGGAAGAGTTGATGGGCCAGGAGTTTGAGTTCGATCACCAGCAGGAGTCGCTCCACTGCCGGCGGTGGTGTGCCAAAACGGTCCTGGAGCTC
>WNGG01012279.1_pt1 | contig 10082 bp, 11 predicted proteins | sample 5400661 | NCBI WGS metagenome assembly WNGG01 (sample SAMN13153372, study PRJNA577476) | soil metagenome | isolation source: 100 cm soil or saprolite under Garry oak tree replicate 1 | place: USA:California | collected 2016-06-15
CATTGGTCGCACTCACGGACGCGCAGGCTTGCTCGAAATGGTCAGCCCGCAGCACATTCACCTGAATCGACTTTCTTTCATTCCCGATCTCTGGTGGTTCAATTACACCCCACAAGCCGGCCGCCTGTTCAGAGGCCTGGCGCGCCGCTTTGCTTCAGGTTCGATCCTGCAAACGGCACTGTTGTTGCCGCAAATGATCCGCCGCTGGCTGGATCGCCGTGGCGACACCTGAAGATCTTCCGACCGTAAGTTCTTCTCGGAACATGGTTTATATATCGTGGGATTTTCTCACTATTACAATCGGCACATATTTCCTCTGAAAATGTGAGTTATTGACACCGCCGGCCGGACTTTTGCTAAGATGATTTGGCTCTCCTCTTATCTTGTCCCCCCTGACATTGCAGAAAAATCTTGATGGAGGGAAAGCTATGAGCAAATCAATGAAAATCACAGGCAGATTGGGGCTGGTAGTCTTGCTAATTGCCGCGCTCCAAATCATCGCTTTGGCACAGGGGCGCGGTCGAGGTGGCGGGCCGCCCGCTGTGGAGGTCCGCCGAGCGGCATCGGTGTTGACAGAGGTATCAGCACTTCTTCAACCAGGTCTGCAGGACGCGCCGACACTGGTCGCAGCACGGCATCGGATCGATCCAATGGTCGTTCAGACGCCGGCCTCGATCGGGCACGTTTGCAGCAACAGAACTCGTTGGAAGCGAACAAGGTACTTCGAGACCATCCTGGGTTTGCAGCAAGTCTGCATACCACCGCAAACAGTCTGCGGAGCGGGTATCAAGCTGCGCTGGCGACAAATCCGAATTTGAAATTCGGCCAGTATGTCGCGGCCACTCGTCTTGCGGCGAACCTTGGGGGAAGGAATCCGAACATCACCAGAAGTGCGATTCTTGCCGGGCTGGCTTCCGGCAGGAGCATTGGCCAGACGCTTCAGGACCTCGGGCTGAGTAACCAGCAGTCGAAGACCGCCCGCGACCGTGTGGATCGGGAAATCAAGAACGCCAAGCGGCATTAATTAACGCTGGCCTGGTGAAAAAATAAAGAGCGGCGGACGACAAGTCTAGCCGCTCTTTGTGTATAAAACTGAGACTTTCGCTATCTAAAGCGCGGCATCTCAGTCCGCCGGCGATTTGCGTCACTGAACCTTGATCGTATACACATCGAATCCGCTGCCACTTGCGGTTTCCGGATTTGTCGATCGGTGATCGCAGAAGAACGGCCATACTTGCCGAACTGAATGGAGTCGATGACGAGGTCACCCGGCTCATTCGGATTACCATCGAAGTCCGACTGAGCGTCGGTCAGACGGACATTCGCCGATCAGGTAGCTCCGTTGTCCGTGCTCTGGGTACCATAGACGTACGCCAGGCAGTTACTCGGATCGTCGCGCCGGTCATAGAACGTGACAGTTATTTTGTCGCCGCCTGCGCCGTTAGATTCAACACTCAGCGTCAGGCAGGTCGCAAGTAACCCTGCTCAAGCTTCTGATGATCGAGTCTTATTTACGTGATATGGACAGTGACGACAGCCGCTGTCGCAGCAGTAGCCTCGCCGACGTAGAAAACTCCCGGTGAAAACGATAGTTGCTCCTTCGCAATAATAATCTTCACCCTCAACAAGGCTCAGCGTTGCCACCGGCGCGGAGTTGCCAGCGTCTGAAATACTCGCGCGCGGTTCCGGCAGTTTTGCAATTGCCGTTCTTAGACACTCAGGACAGAGGCAATCTGTATCCGCTGGGGCAACCAGGGAAACGCGTGGCAGCTCCTCACACCAACAGTTACATTTTCCAGCCACGGGTCCACAGGTGAAACTCGCGCCACAATTTGAGCAGTCCTTTGATCTTGATTGATCGCGCAATGGATCTGAGATCACTTGTTCGCTGGCGCTCATTGTCATCCCTCATGCAAGACCAGCGACCGAGAAGCTCGCGGGAGTCGCTTTGGAGAATTCGATTCTTCGAAATGCTTCTTGCGATCCTTCCCATTGGAAAAGCTCGGGATGAATGAGATGAGCCAAGAGCTCCGTACCTTCTACGACTCTTGGTCCTGGTCGCGCAAAGTAAGAGTTTGCATCTACTGCGTAGACACGGCCGTTGCGCACCGCGGGAAGATCGGACCAGCCGGGATTGTTGAAAAGTTGAGGTGTCAGCTCAATCACTTTATCCAGGTTAAAGCCACAGGGTGTGATGATTAGAACTTCCGGCGCCCAGTCCAGGACATCATTCCACAGAATGCGAACCGAATCCGCTCCCTTGCGAGCAAGTGCATCGACGCCGCCAGCTATCTCTACCATTTCAGGCATCCAATGGCCGCTGCAATAGACAGGGTCGAGCCATTCCATGCAAAAGACACGGGGACGCGCCGACAGAGTTCGGGTAATCGCCAGGACCGCTTCCAATCTGGCGCGACCTGAGGCAATCAATTCTTCAGCCTCTTTCACGCAGCCGGTTGCTTGACCTAACTCGCGGAGGTTATCAAAGATTTCTTCCAGCGATTTCGGCGTCAGCCAAATAATTTGCGGTTTCTTCGGCAGCAGCTCTAAAGCCTGGGTTACTTCGTTGCCGGAAGGTGCACAGACCTGACATAAGTCCTGCGTCAGGATTATGTCGGGAGCAAGTTCCCGCAAAAGGTTCTCATCCACTTGATATAGGCTGAGCCCATCTCGCATTCGCTGGGTGACTGCGATGTCAATCTCCGGCTGGCTCATCTTCTCGATGGGAAGTACGTTGCGAACGACTATTGGCTTGCCTGCAACTTCAGGAGGGTAATCGCATTCGTGTGTGATGCCTACCAGTTGACCGCCGAGACCGAGAGCACACGCCATCTCGGTCGCGGAAGGTAGAAAGGAAACAATCCGTGCGCCACTCGACATTGTTTGTTAAGCTGACTGCGCGCGGCTCAAATCACGCTCGCGCAGCACGGGAAATAGTCTCTCGGCTAGCGCAAAGCCACCGAACAGCACCGCGGTGTAGAGAGCATCGCCGACGAGAGTGTTTTGGAAGAATGGAATCGCTGCCACGTAGCAAGCCAGCAACCCCGCTGCTGTTTTCGGATACAGCGACTCAAAAGCCCATACACCGAAGTTGGTTACGATAAAAAATATGACTGAGCTGGCCAGCGCTGCTCCGGCGATTCGCAGCGCCGAACGCTTTCTTTGCAGCCAGAAGCCCAGGAAAACAACCAGGAGAAAACTTCCGTAAACGATTTCCATATGGCGATAGAAGCCCAAAATCAGATCGCTCAGAAACAGCGCGGCGATTGGCACGATCAACGCGAGCCGTTTATTGGTAAGATATGCTCCACCAAAGAGAGCTACTGCGGTGATCGACGCCAGATTGGGCGGGTGCGGAATCAAGCGCGATGCGGCTGCTGCCAAAATCATCAACACCACGACTAACAATCGTGACTTGGACATGAGTTTCACTCCTCTTTTATGTCGTTGGCTTGACGGTAAAGACGCACTCTATCACTGCGGCAATAGATCGCAAAACCAGAAGGAGTCTCTTCGCACCGTCTCGCCGATCGTGAAGTTGACCTGCTCCTTGAAGTTTGGCCCATCATAAACAAAAGTATGAAATTCTCCGTTTTCTCCGCACGGATCAACGTGCGCCGGGAGCGCGGCCAGAAAGTTCTCATCAATGATCATTCCACCGAATGACGAATCTAAAACTTCACCGTTGACGCAAGTTATTACCGCCTTGAATCCAAGCGCGATGAACTCGCTAATGAATTCAGTCGTATTCCGCATCCATACGGGATAGATCCCGCACAAATCATGTCGAGCCAGAAATTGATCGCGATAGGTTTTGATATCTTCGAGAAAGAGGTCGCCGAAGACGACCGAGTCTATTCCCTGATCACGATACCCCGAGACTGCTTCGATCAGATTCGTCTCGTACTCTTTATTGCTCGCATCTTTTGTGATCAGCACTTGATGAAGCGGCACGCCCAAACTCGCAGCCTGCCTTTCGAGCAGTACCCGACGCACGCCGTGCATGCTGATGCGGTCGAAGTCCTGCGTTACAGTAGTTAACAACGAGACCACGCGATGGTTCGCTGCTCGCTGAATCTCATATAGTGCGAGGCAACTATCCTTGCCGCCACTCCAGGACATCAACACGGGTTTCAAGCTCATTTGTGCTGGAATTCTACTGTACGAATCAAGTGGCTGGCGACATTGCCAGGTCCATAGGGAAAAAACTGGCTGTATCCAGCAAGAGTTTGGTGCGCCATCACTTAGGAACGCTTTTTCGCTTGACTTAATAGTGCGCAATGCTAAACTTGCCGCCCACTCGATACGCGAGTGAACCGAAGGCAACATTAAGCGAACAAATACAGCTTCTCCCAAGTTACTCACCAAAAGACACTGGAGGAAAAAGGAATATGAAGTACAGCGCAATTAAGAGTCTGGCGATTTGCGCTTCTCTGTTAGCAGGAAGCCTGGCACTAAGTGTGGGACACGTGAAGTCTCAAGGACGCGGACAGGGATCGATACACGTCCCCGATTCAACCATAGAGGATCCGTCCGATAGAGGTTTACGAGCGCATACCAACCACTTGATAAGAATAGGCGAGCCGGAGGGTGGCCTGGGACCGGGTGGCGGCATGACACCGGCGCAACTTAGATCATTCTACGCTCTGGGTTCTACTGGCGGCTCTGGTCTAGTCGTCATTGTGGATGCTTTCCACTATCCGACCGCACTTAACGATTTCAATGTTTTCTCGGCGCAGTTTGGTCTGCCACAAGAAACCTCGACTGATGAGTTGGCGCCAACGAATCAAGTCTTTCAGGTTGTCTACGCCAGCGGCAGCAAGCCGCGTAACAACTGTGGCTGGGCGCAGGAAGCGGCCCTGGATATTGAATGGGCCCACGCGATGGCGCCCGGCGCAAAGATCGTTTTGGTGGAAGCTGCGACTAACAGCTTCGCAAATCTTTTTGCCGCAGTGGATGTCGCCAGCACTCTCGTCGGAGCTAAACAGGTTTCAATGAGCTGGGGCGGCAGTGAATTCTCGAGCGAAGCCTCAAACGATTTCCACTTTTTGCAAACCTCCGGGGTTGTTTACTTCGCTTCCAGTGGTGACACCGGTGGAAGAACTATTTATCCCAGCGCTTCACCTTACGTCGTTGCTGCGGGGGGAACCAGGGTCAATACCAATAGCTCTGGCGCGTTCCTGAGCGAGACCGGCTGGAGCGGCAGCGGAGGCGGTCCGAGCCTTTATGAATCCAGACCTTCATACCAAAGTGGCATCGCCAGCATTGTCGGCACCAAGCGTGGTATCCCGGACGTGTCCTCAGACGCTGATCCAAATACCGGCGTCTCTGTTTATGACAGCACCCGTTGCCAGGGATTAAGTGGCTGGCTCGTCTTCGGCGGCACTAGTGTTTCCTCGCCTTGCTTGGCAGGGATGGAGAACTTGTCGGGTCATAGTTACGCAAATAGCCCGGTTCTTTTGACCAATACTTATAGTCGTCTTGGCACGAATAGTTTCCGGGACATTCTGACCGGCTCGGCAGGTAGCTTCAGTTGTACTGCTGGTTGGGATTTCGTGACTGGCGTCGGCAGTCCTCAGGGTACCAGCGGACTATAGCGATAGCCAAAGCTCCACAAAGAATACAGAGGCCGGGTCCGCAGGTTACGGCACCGGCCTCTTGATCTTCAGAACTCTTACTTCCTGCGGACCGGTCGAGCGGACTCCTCATCAAAACTACAACTTGACTCGCCACGTTGACCAGATGATATTCAGGTCACCCGGGCGAGTGTGGCTATCGTTCTGGCGCATGTAATACAGATCGAGTGTCAGGTGTTTGTTGAAAGGATGACTGACACCGGCAGAAAACCGATTGCGCGGCCAGACATGCAGACTCCAGTCGTAGAAAACTTCGTCCGAAACAAACCAGGTGAACGGTTTTTTGTTTATCGTGAATGGGTGTTCAATCTGCAGGCGATTTCGGTAGCGCCAGGCGTTGATTTGCGGGGTGCGTTCGCGCCGCTCAAACCAATTGCGTTCTGCCAGCGTGAATTTATGGATTGGGAAACGAACCGTCGCGCCGAGAGTTAATCGGTCTTCGCTTTCGTGCCTGCCATTGGGCGGCCGCGCCTCGCGATGAAAATAAAAAGGAGTGAACGAAAGATACTTATTTACCTTCCAAACAAATCCGATTCCTAAACGCTGATCCACCGTCTGGCTGACATTATCACCAAGCCGCAGCGTCCCCTGCAGCGTAAAATCAACTTTCTTCGTCATTGGAACCGTGATTTGAACATCGTTCCAGCTTTCGAAGTCACTCTTCGGAATTCGATTGGCTGCCTGAGCAAAGACAATGTCAGGAGGTAGACAGAACCACAGGGCCGCCAATGCGACCTGAGTCCCAGCATATAATTTTTTCATCTATTGATTTCCAGAGCGCGATTTACACGCCCGCCTACGAGCGTGTAATTCGGCAGAACCGAAAAAGCAGTGAGTCCGACCGCCACTCGATCGCCTACATTGAACTTGCTCGCGCTCGCTTCCGGTTTCGGACGCGTGGCGATGATCGGAATGCCGGTCATTCGTTCAGGGGTGTTGATGGTTACTTCATATAGTGGAGGTTGGTCTTGAGCAGGCTGCCGCTGAGTGAGATCGAGGCGAATGTTAAGCCGTTCGTACGCCCCGACAAAGTTAATCTCTTCAATTATGCCGTTGGCCAGACGGCGGCAGTTGCCGGGCAATTTGGCGTCTTTGCTGAGCGTGACATCTTCGGGACGAAATACCACCTTTACCGACTGGCCGCCACGAAACTTCCTGGTTTCTTCGGTCGCCGGCACGCGCGCAGTGCCGATCTCGATTGATCCGAGGGTGACCACCCCGAGCAACAAATTGGCCGCGCCGAGAAACGTTGCGACGAATTCGGTTTGCGGATGATTGTAAACTTCGTCCGGAGTCCCGATTTGCTCCAGGTGACCATTGTTCAGCACCGCAATCCGATCGCCTAATTCCAAAGCTTCCTCCTGATCGTGCGTAATAAAGACCGAAGGCACTTTAACCTGCCGCAGGAGTGCGCGAATTTCTCGACGCAAATGCACCCGCGTCTGCGCATCGAGCGCACCGAAGGGTTCGTCGAAAAGCAGGACCTGCGGTTTGTAAGCGAGCGTGCGCGCAATAGCTACGCGCTGTTGCTGCCCCCCGGAGAGTTGCCACGGATATTTCTTGCGATGCTCTTCCAGTTGGACCAGCTTGAGCAGTTTGTTGAGCGTTTCTTTTCTTTCCTTCCGTGGGCTTCCGCGAATCTTCAACCCAAAAGCGATGTTCCGTTCGACCGTCATCCTCGGAAAGAGAGCATACGATTGGAAGATCACACCAACGCCGCGCTCGCGCGCGGGCAGGTCAGTTACATCCTTGCCGTGAAGAATCACGCGTCCGGTATAGGGTTGTTCCAGACCTGCAATGATGCGCAGGACCGTAGTTTTGCCGCTGCCCGATGGTCCCAGCAGAACCAGCGATTCGCCTTCGGCAACATCGAAGCTTACGTCCTCGAGCACGCGCGTTTTCTTAAAGCTCTTGCTGATTCCTTTTACGCTGGCCGCAATATTCGGCGGCGTCTCATGGACCAGCGCTGCACTCGACGAGTCGTGCTGATCGTCAGAAGCTCGTGACATTTTGGCAATCATACTTCCTGGGCTTCGAACTCCAACCAGTCGCGCGCAAAGAAAAGCACGCTAAAAATAACAAAGGATAAAAGGGCCAGGACGATGGCGATCGCGTTTGCAGCTTCGATCTGCCCTTCGTTAAATTTCGCGAATATGTAAAGCGGCGCGGTCTGTGTGCGACCCGCCAGATTTCCCGACACGAGAATAGTAGAGCCGAACTCGCCAACGGCGCGGGCGAAAGTCAGCAGGGCGCCCCCGACAATTGCGCCGCGCAAACTCGGCAGGGTGACATGCCAGAAAGTTTGCCATCGGGTAGCGCCGATAGTTGCCGCCGCTTCTTCCAGCGAGCGACTCATCGTATCAAAGACCGGTTTGATTACTCCGAAGGCCAGCGGAAACGTCACGAAAATATTCGCCAGAATGATCGCGTAGGGTGTGAACATCATTTGCAGGCCAAGCAAGCGACCGAGCGTACCATAGGGCCCCCAAAGCAACAGCAACGCGAAACCAGCGACCGCTGTGGGAATTGCCGTAGGTAGCGAGATAGTAACGATCACCGCATTGCGGCCCCAAAAGTCATGCCGCGAAAGCACGTAAGCGGCGAAGAGACCGAAAAGCACATTGAAGACTGTGGCCCAGAAGCTGGTGATCATCGAGAGCTTCAGGGCAAACACTGCTTCGGGCGCCACCAGCGCTGCCAAAAAGTTGCCCAGCCCTTTACTCGTTCCAAAGATAAAGATCGAGAGCAAGGGCAACAGCACCAGTGGCAACATCAACGTCAGCATGACGCCGATGCTGATCGGGCGCACGACGTCAAAACCGCGCACATGACGCATTGAAATTGCCGGCATTCAGTTTCTACTCTCTCGCGCCGAGTTTAGAGTTCCATCTTTAGATGGCAGACCTTTTGAAGCAAGCTGAAACTTGAACTCTGAACGACTCAACTTTTACTTTCGCTTCTGCACCTGGTCTCGAAAGACATGCTCGATGACATTGGTGTTAGCTTTCTCCCATCCGCCAAAATAGTCCACCGTAAACGGCCATTTGATGGTTGCGAGTTCCTTATTTTCCTTATCCAGGGCTTGATTTGTGCTGGAGTGGAAGTGGTTTTTGACCCAGGCGCGCTGGGCTTCATCACTCCACAGATACTGTAGAAAGGCGTCAATCAGGGGCCGGTCCGAAGCCGAGATATTACGGTCAACAGGCACCGCCAGGTGCTCACCCAGGATTGTTGCTTCCGGGACGATGATTTCTATCGGTGAGTTTGCTTCTTTCATTAAGAGCGCATCGACTTCATACGTCACCAGAGCGTCACCGTTGCCGAGTTCGAAGGTGGTGCGCGCTTCGCGCGCTGAAGCGGGTGTCGAGATCACATTACGCCAGATGGCCTGGAGCGTTTGTAATGCGCGAACGTGATCGGCCTCGCCGGATTGCTTCTCAGACTTAACGAGTTCCGATCCATAAAGTGCCAGTACCGACCAATTCCCCCCACCCGAGTTAATGGGATCCGGGTGAATCAATCTAATCCCAGGCCGCGCGAGATCGGCAAAGTCGTGAATGCCTTTCGGATTTCCCTTGCGCACGATGATGATGAAAGGTGTTTTGTTGACGATTCCTTTCTGGGGCAACGCATGCCAGTCCGAAGTCACGAAGCCGCCTTGTTTGAGCCGGTAAACGTCCCGCTCGATCGAAAGAATCGCAATTTGCGCTTTCACTCCTTGCAGGATTTGGTTAGTGACGGTTTCCGAGCCGGCGAACGATGAAGTGAAATGGATGTCCTGCCCATGCTCCTGTCTCCACTTCGCAATGAAGGCTGGATAAATGTCTTTCTCCAGCGATTCTTTCATGATTGAGTAGCCGTAAAGAGTGATGTTGATTCCGCCGGTTTCCGATGACGGCTTAGGCAGGCAGCTGTTCCCAATCAATAACCCAAGCAGCAGGAGCACCACAGCAAGAGTTCTCGTTTTACCAAACGACAGGGATTAGCTTCTCGGTCTATAACACATTTCCGGGATTTCCGGAATAGTTTTGTAAGCCCAGCTCAAGGCATTGGTGAAAATGCATCAGGTTCGTGATGCTTTTTCCACGACCATTCCCGCCAGGAAAGACCCCTGGCGGAGAAAACCTATTCTTGATTTCCAGGGTAGCGCACGCTTAGGATGTTTTTCGGGAAGAAGTTTAGCGGCGAGCTACAGCCCGCCGACTCGCCATATTTAAAGAAGTGGGTGAGGAATCCGCTCCAGGATTCAGCCCCGTTTAGGAGATTCGATTTGTTCGGAAGATGGATGCGACGGCGGGAACTCAGGCACGCACAGCGTGATAACAATCGAGTTGTGCGCCCATTTGAGTGGGGCGCCGAGTTCATTGCCGATCACGTGAACGGCGATGATCCGCGTTTGATTTTCCGCGAGCATACCACTCGGGTAATGGCGCACAGTGAAGATTT
>WNGG01010411.1_pt1 | contig 10080 bp, 3 predicted proteins | sample 5400661 | NCBI WGS metagenome assembly WNGG01 (sample SAMN13153372, study PRJNA577476) | soil metagenome | isolation source: 100 cm soil or saprolite under Garry oak tree replicate 1 | place: USA:California | collected 2016-06-15
CTTGAAGGACCATGTGTACGGACGCCAGCGGCACAGTGCCGTTGACCCGGATGCTCGAGGCAACAAATGTGGATCCATCGATTCCCAACGGGAGTTGAATGATGGCTGTCAGGTATCTTGTCTTACTCTGAGAGTTGACAGTTGACGGGCTATACTGAACCGTGCCAGTAACGGCTGGAGCAGAGGGATGCATCAGTGGATACCGGTCCTCAGCCAGGCTAAACGAGTATAGGGTGTCGCTTATGCCGTCTGGACTGGGACAGACATTCTGGTCGATTCCGCTGCAATTATCCACGCCCATGTTATCGGACCAGTAATTGCCCCCGCCTGGGTAGCCGTCGTCCCACGAGTTCTGGCTTGAATTAGTATCAATCGCCTGGACCACATTGTTGATGAAGTTGTTATGAAACACTTGAAAGCTCTGGGTATTGTCTAGAAGTATCCCTTGTCCGTTAGACTCAATATTATTGGCAATGATCCTAGCGCTCGACGAGTCAGACACGATCAGAGCGTCAGAGGTGCCCTGCCCAGAAGTTGCATTCAGAAGATTGTTTCCCGCGATCATAATATTACTGGACCGTGAGACCCTGAGGAGATCTTCCCTGTAGTAGGGCTCAAAGTACTGCGGAGCAATGCTATTTCCGGAAATGTCTACTCCATTGCAAGAGTCAACCTCTACAAACGGGTATTGGTCAGTGATTGCCCGCACTTGGTTTCCTCTAAACGAAAGATCTGAGCAACCGCCTAGAGATACTCCATGATCTATGCCTCCTGTTATCTTATTATTTGATATGTCCACAGTGCTCGATTCACCGATCAACAACGCGACATCGCCTCCGATGATGTTGTCTGTCATGCTAACATGGTCAGATCTCGAAACACTCACGGAGACACAATCGCACCCAGGAATATCATTACCCGATATTGTCACCCCGGAGGAAGTGTCTATACAAGCCTGGCATCTGACCCCGTGGAACTGATTATCAACGATGTAAACGTCGGTAGATGAAGTAGCGAAGACGTTTCCAATTTTGTTGTTGATCAAGGTTACATTGTACGATGACCCTATCGAAGCGTAATAGTAGATTGTATCGTTGAAGATCAGAATATTCCTCGAAGAGTCGAGAATCAAACTGTTGCGATAGGCAGAGACATAGGAGCCTCCGACTGCTCCGTTCGTTACGTTCTTCATACGGATGCCGGGGTTTGCAGCATCGTTAGTGTAAACGTTACGAATTACGAAGTAGGCGCTCGTGTCGTTTATCGTAATCCCTGCAGGGCCAAAAATAGCCCGAGAGGTTATGTTCCAGCCTTCAATGATGTAAGGGTCTGAGGCTGTTCCTGTCCCGCCCGTTACACCGTTCGCAGCTGTGAAGTCGACATTTCCGCTAATGACTATGGGTGAGTGGGGGGTCAACATAGTGGCTCTTACGGCGGGAACAGACACTAGGAATGTTGGTACAACTAGCAGTAATACTACCAGTTTAGCCGAGGCTCTTATGTCAGATCAATCCTCACAATTCGGCTCTCGTGGACTCGGAACAATAAATCTCTGCCGCTATGGCGATAGCAAGAGATGTGCGTCTATATCAAAATATTCCTCGCGCACCTCCTATGCCGGCATTCCCAGATCATGTCGAAGTCCACCATGCGTTTAGAACGTCTAGATCCAACGCATAGGGTTAGCCGGGAGCGAGATTTACTGGTTAGAGCCTTCGAGTCTCCGAACGCGAAAGAAGCCGGCGTGGTCAAGATCGGCGAGGACTATTCTGAAGTGAGGCTCGATGAGAGGGCGGAGGGTGACGTAGCAAACAAGAGACTTCTGGAGATTCTTGCTGAACACTTCAAAGTTCCAAAAGGCGCGTTGAGGTGGTTGTTTGGCGTAGCGATCGCTAGAGAGCTCACAATTTGCTTCTCGCCCAGTGCAAAGGCAACAGACCCATGCGCTTCAGCTCGATTGAGATGGCTAATCATAGGTAACAGCACGGATTTCATTATCTTCATTTGTCTGCTATCTTCGTTGTTCGTTGGCCTACAGCTTACCATGGTCTTCCCGAACAAAGATGCTGCTTCTCATTCTCGGGTTGCTTGCAGGCAGTTTCGCGCTCTCTCATCCTCAGACTGTAGCAGCCTCGAACAATCCTGGAATTCCTCTCTATCTTCATCAACTTCCAAACAACGTGACGATCTCAGGAGTTCAGACCACGCATGTCCTGAATACGACGACCCTATGGGACGGGACGGCTGAAAGCCCGAACCTCAGGTATAACGTGTTCAACTTCACACTATACCCTGCGTTAACCTCGTCTTTGACTTCAATTGGGCCAGGGTCCGTCGTCCTCTGGGTCACAGTCTCGGGAGCTCCAGGATCGCTGAACGCAACCATCTACGACGCGAGCGCTGCGGGCCAGCTCGCAGTCGTCTCTACGTCCGCCGTTATCACGCTGAACTCCAGCCCTGCCGTCCCATACAGGGAGACGCTTGGATTCAACATTAACCAATCCTGGTCTCAATCCTCAACGATCAAACTCTCCCTGACAGTCTTCAGAGTCTCCCAGCTCTATGTCTGGTATGATAGCGCGAGCTATTCGTCCGCTCTAGTCATGCCCGTCTCGGACATTCCAACCGTCAATCTCATCGAGACATTCAACGCGAACTTCACCTCACAATCCAGTTTCAGCCTCAACTGGACAACTCCTCAAAGGATCGTGTTTCTAACAGTGCACGTGACTGATCCTTTTGGAGCCTACCACGTCGCCAACGCGACTCTAACCATAACGGGACCAGGATCAACAACAGTCTTCTCCGCGGCTGGAAGCTCAATGACGACCAACCCCGCCGCGCCAGAGAAATTGTTCGCTGCAAGCTGGCCGTATGACGCAAGCCTTCCCAACGGCACGTATGTCGTCAGTGCAACAGCAAACGACACTTCTGGAGATCAGGCCTCGAACATGGGCAACATCTACCTCACATCCATCTCCGGCTCTGCCCAACCATCGAATCCTCCCCCAATCAGTCCACCTAATCCGCCCAACAGCTCATTCCCGTCCATTTACTGGTTGATAGCGGCGGCTCTCATCACAGCCCTCATCGGCGCTCTTCTCGCATTCCTCCTCTTTGCCAGGAAGCGCCGGGTCCTCTGTTCAAAGTGCCACGCCAGAGTGGACCCGAAACTCGAGAAATGTCCATACTGCGGAAACCAACTTGCCCATCCAAAAGGACCAGAGGAACCAGCAACCTTGCAGGCGATACAAAAACCAACTGCAAACCCGTCGAGCGAGATTGGTGACCCTAGAGTAAACTCACCCGCTCCGAGTTCATTTTCCACGCCTCCGGAGGAGATCCCGAAAACAGTGACAACGAAAGTCGAAGCTCCTTCCCCCAAAGAGAAGCCTAACAAGTAATCCTTCAGGACCGACCTCGCACGATTCAACTTACAGCTTTTCGACGACGATATTTCCGCACTCTTTGCAGAGAAAGCATCTCCCGCCGCACCGGAAGGTTATCCCATGCGTCGTGACCCTGCCGCACTTCCAGCAGCAGACCTGCAGTATCCGAGCGTAGAAATCGGGATCCTTTGCAACGCATGTGAATCGAAGAGACGGTCTCCTCATCTCAAGAAGAGCGAAGCGAAACTGTCCAATTGAGCTCCGAACCCGAGCCAAGCCGGTGTAATCGACGTTGTCGAGTATTATTTAGCGGATTCATTTGTGACCAGTTACTGAGGGTAAGTGACATGGGTCGTGGACCGGTGCACCAACGTGCCACTCGTATAGGTGACAGAGACTGAGCTCGGACCAGCGGAAAACGTTACCGTAGCGCTTCCCGAGCTCCCAGCGGACAGTGTTATGCTTGAGGGTGATACGGACCCCGAGCTACTGGAGAGTTGCACCGTTCCAGCGAACCCGTTGACGCTGGTTACGGTCACCGAGAACCTGCAGTTTCCTCTGAGCGAGATACAGTTTATCCCCGGGGGAGCAGTCACGCTGAAATCAGTGACTCTCACCGAAACGGTAGTAGAATGGGAGAATACGCCATTACTTCCAGTCACAGTGACAGTGTAGTTTCCTGCGGAGCTTTGGCCGCAACTAAGAGTGCTGCTCGCGGAGGAGCCGAGTGTGAGACTTGAAGGAGACGCAGAGCAGACCAGCCCAGACGATGGCGTGATTGATACTGTCAGACTTACCGTGCCTTGGAATCCGTTGATACGGGTTGCTGTAATCGTCGAGTTTCCAAAGGATCCGGCCAGAAGTACAATTGACGTTGGATTGGCTGTTATCGAGAAATCCTCGACCCGAGTGCTCGCGATCCGCGTGGACCAACACGGTCCAGTCTGGGCTTGTGGCAGACATTCCCCCGTGATGCTCCCATAGTATTCACCCGCGATCCACACCATGGATGCATCTATGGGATCGGTTGCGCCACCAAAATAGTCTCCATACCTTCCACTGAGACTGTCAGACAATCCCGTCACCAAGACCTTTGGGATTCGCATCGTTGCAACGGGGTCGTTGAAGCCCTGAGCTGTCGCCGCGAGGCTCGGGTACGTAGAGGAAGATGAGAACCCATAGATGACCGCAAGGTTTCCACTCGCATCGATGCCTAGCGCCGGATAATAGTAGTACTGTCCGACTGCGTCATAGTCGAAATCCTGAATGACCGTCGGAGTTGCTGTATCGATCTCCGTCAGACGAACGCATGTTCTTGTCTGAGAGTCTCCGGGTGGTGTGCATCCTTCGTTTAAAGAATACCAGAGTTTTCCTAGATACCACTTGGCGTCGAGGACGCGAGCATCATTACATGAAGTGCTGCCTGTTCCGACGCACCAGACTGTCTGGGTTGTGTTAGCTTCAAGGGCCCCAGGTGGGGCAGAAATGAATGAGTTGAGTGTGAGATTCGCAATGTGGTACGTCACCTGTCCAGGAGGTGCACCGGTCACTAAGTACAGAGCCACAATATTCCCGCTCGTGCCTAGATCTTCGGCGCCCGTGGATACCATATACTCAGTGTTGGTTGAGCTGAGAGACTGAACTGGATGAACAGACTCTGTATTTGCAAGAGGCCCAATTGAGGCCATGTGAAGGCTGCTTGCGCCAGAGAGAACTTCCGTCTTGTTAAGAATCCAGAAGTGCGCGCCGAGAAGTATGTTACCGCAGAAACTATTGTCGCTGAGGCTTACCTTGTCATTGTTGATTCCCAAGATCGGCTGGTCCGGGAAGAGCGAGGTTCCAACTATGCAACCGCTGGAGGGAGGACTCCCCGAATAGATCAGCTGGGGTAATGGGTAGATTTTCCACCCAGCGGTAGCGTTGTTCGAGAGGGAGACCGCGAAGTAGACCTGGAAGGATGCAGTATTGATTATGGACGCATAGAACCTCTGGCTCGAGACATCATAGAGCACTTTAGGGTCGGACCATGGTTGGAAGACGCCCCAGAACGTGGAGAGGTTTTCGTTCTGTATCAACACTCCATTCTTGCTGAAGAAGTACACCTGTCGATTGACCATCTCGACAATCTGGTTGGGCCCTACTGCCAGTCCCATGTCCGGAGGATTGCAAACGGACTTCCTGTCGAATGGGACATCACAACTACCGGGCGCGTTTACTCCGTCGAAATTCGTCAGAACCGCCAGCGAATAGTTGCTTAGAGATGCGGAACCTGCCGGCGTGACTCTACTCGGGGCAGAATGACTTGAATCAATAAGGATTGACTGAGTCGAAAAATGACTCGCCACGTGACTCGTCGATGCAACGGTAGAAACTGGAAAGACCATCGAAAAGACAAGAACGAACGCTACCACAATCTCCACTCGCGATTCCAAGCGTGTCAATAGACCCTTCAAGATCGAACGGGCACAGTTCATCTCTGAAAATTATATTGATTTTTTTCAGAGAAATGATCCGTTACTTGCCAGTGTAAGAGGAGAACCATAATCAGAAAGCTATCGATCAATCAAACCTTGGGCATGTTTGAGGATAAGCGTCGCAATGGACTGAAGGACTGGCCGCCTCTCGCAGCCGTTTCTTCAAAGTATCTGTTCACGCACTCATTGTCCAAGTTGACTCTGACCTTGGTTACTTCGCCACCTCTGCCTCTCTCTTTGGGAAATATTCGATATTCAACCACCGACGACTTGACTAGAGCGTCAAGTTGCCTTCCGAAAGAACGACCGTATCTTGGCTCTCCGTATAGATGACTTCTTGGAATCTTCAACGTATCCGCAATGGCCATGAAGGTTCGCCACCCACAGATCTGAATCGCCAATCGTCTGGAGTAGTCTTCCAAGAAGGAGCTGGCGAGGAACTCTATTATCCGAGAGTTAGCCAAGACTCTTGGTTCAATAAGGCGCTCCAGTTGCAATCCAGTCATATCAACAAACGTGACCTTCGGTTGCATCAATAGCAATCCCTCCGCTACGGTTCGGAACTTTATCCTCACTCTCTCAGTCTGCAAAGTATCTAGTCTCCTCAAAGTTCCGATTAGAGACTGACCTTTGGGAACCCATTTTTCCGAGGCCTCTATGAGCTCGGCTCCCTTCGGGATCGAGCTATCGAGACTTACCAGCCGGATAGGCTGTTTCCCCGTATTGGTAATCTCGATCTCGAGTTCGACAACTCCTGCCGGAGGGAGTCCTGTCGTCACTTTCACAAATCGAGCCTCCAAATCACCTCCCTCGAAACGGTCGAGTCCAGCGGGCTTTTCGTTATCATTGACGTGAGTCTGGAAGGCGATGTTCGTCGGCCTTCCTTGCGAGGCGTCGAGAATACTGGTCAGTTCCGACGCAATCTTCGATTCGACAGCAGCCTTCTTGAGAAATGACCGAGCAAGTTCTGCCTTCTTAGGTTGTTGAGCTCTAACGAACAGTCGGACCGCTTCGCGTAATAACGCGGTGGTCGACCGGTAGAGCCTTGCTTTCTCATCTTGACCCTTCCGTTTGCTGGCGATGTCCAGATATCCGAACGCCTCAATAAGCATCCTTCGCCCCGTTGCGTGTGCCGACGCGGTCTTGGAACCGGCTTCGAGATAATAGCGGCTTGCTATGTCTAGTTGCTTCGACGCTTCATTATGAAGCGATGGGTCCTGCGTCTCTGCGAACTCGTGGATTGAGATGAGAGCCTTGCAGAATGATGCGTGTCCTGACGCGAGTTTCGTAGCGGTTTGGTTGAGGCCGATGTCTTTGGCCATTTCAAACTGGGCGCACGCTGCTTTCAGAGGTTCTGATGAGTTGTCAATCTCGGCCTTGCAGGAAAGGAGCCACGCTTCGCACAAGACAGATAGGAATTGGATCTCTCGACGGTCTTGCTCAGACGTTGAGAGGTTGAGAATTTCTTTAAGCTTCTCCGAGGCGAGGCGGAACTTCTCATAGCTCGTCCGAAAGTCTTCTTGACTCTCAGCTTCCATAGCTTGCTCAAGGATCTCCCTCGTCTGAGAGTACTGGACTCTCGGTGCCTTGAGGAGTTCTTCTACCATTTTTTTCTCGTCGAGCTGATCTGTGAGGAGAAGTCGCTCCCCGAGTTTAGCTGCTGATTCTGCAAACATGACTCCAGCTTGGCGAAAAGCCGATGCCGCAGCTGGGCGGCGGCCCTGTTTGCTCAGGCTCTCTCCCCGTTCGAGCTTTTCGCGAGCTGAATAGTAAGGAGCAAGGAAGCGCCACCTCTTAGTTGATCTGTGGAGACGAGCCGCCGAATTGTATAGTCCTGAGGCCGTCTGATGTTGATCTTCTACATGGGATGCTCTTGCCTGCTCAATCTTGCTCCAAGCAATTAGGTAGCGCCCATAGTCTTCGGAATGTTCTTTGAGCGGAAGAACTCGCCGGCCCAGCTTCGAATAGGCTCGTGCGGCGAGGATGAAGTTCTCCGATGCTAGAGAGTAAGCTTGAAGGAGATCGTAGGTCTCAGCTAATTTCCAATAGCACTCAGCCAGCCTGTCATAGCGTGGAATTCTTTCGAACCAATCAGCTGCTGCCGAGTATCCCGTCACGGCCTTTCGAAGATATCCCTCTTGGTTTGTAAGCGGTGCTAGTTGTTTGAGGGTGTCCGCGTATTCCCAGTAGTACTGGCCAATTTGTGCGATGAGAGTGGGGTGGGGCGGTCTCTGGAGAGCAGAAACGTACGCGGTGGTTACCGCCAATCCCTCCTCAAGTTTGGCAGCGGCCTGAAGCAAAAGTTGGCACCGACGTTCTGACCCTCTCTCCAGCTGTGCTAGTTTTGAAAATACGTCAGCGACCGCGCGTGTCGTTACTCCTCGGTTCCAACTCGTGCTTGGACCAACCTGGCCGACCAGATTGTATGCTTGGATTGCGTGTGATTGAGCCTTCAGCAGAAGCTCTCCTCTCCTTCTCTCGTTTGTCTCGCTCGCGGCGAGAACAACCTCGCACTTGTAGCATGTGTGAAAGGCGTAGAACATTACCCGCTCGTTTTGGCTCTGCTTCGCCAGTCTAAGCAGTTCGCCCGTGCTGCGAAATCCCTTCTCCAAAAGCCGGCGGCGCCTAGTAGGGTCGGTCTCGTATCTTGCCAATTCTTGGAAATGCTCGGTGTAGGGAGAATGGACCCAGAGTGCCCCCGCGATCGAACTCGTGAAGTTGATTGTGTCGTACCGTTGCGCGGCGGCTTCCGCGTAGCCAAGGGCTTCAGCACGGAGTCTTGGTCCTAGCGTGGGGTCGTCGCCTGATTGACGGGACTGTGCAGCGTAATGCGTCCATTTCGCAAGCTGGTCCATCAAGCGTCCGATAGCAAAGTTGTCGCGTTGTGGCTTGGCGATCTGGAGAGCCTCCTTGCAGATCTGCAGGCTGAGGCCGGGATCTAATGCTTGGTGGAAACCAGATAGCGGATGAGAGATCTCTCGGATAGTAGTCTCCTTGTCTATTCTCGTGGCCTTCTGCCACAACTGAAGGGCTTCTCGTCGACTTTTTCCTGACTCTTCCTGAATTGAGTCGTCGTCCGCCAGCGCGTTTAGGAAGATTGACGTTTTCACAAGGCATTCGGCGTAGTCTTGCTTGTTAGCAGCGGACTCAGCCATGAGCAGTGCTTTCTTCCCGTATTGGATCGCTTCCTTCGTCTTTCGAATGCGTGATCGTAAGCTCCCGTCGCATTCGATATTCAATGCAACTCCAAATGTGAGTCTGTTGTAGGTCTCGATATATGCGGCAGAGTTCTTGGAAGCTTCAAAGAGGCGCAATGATTTTCTCGCAAGTCCCCAAGACCGGTCCAGCAGCCGTTTCTTCTCAGCAGGGGATTTTGCGAGCCAATGACCAAAGTACGCTTCCAGAGCCTGTGAACGGAGAACCTGAGGAATTCCAAGACCCCCCAGCTTCTGAAATTGAGCTGCGGCACGATGTTGCGCGAGGATTCCTTGTCTGATGCTACGAGCAAAACCCGCAGTCGTCTCGGACTGCATGGCCGCTCGAAATCTGAATAGGCTAATTCTGTCAAGCGCTTGCCCTCTCCCTGCGAAATCGTCGCTCGAAATTAGAGCTAGGCTGCTAGGGTAGGTTTCAGCCGCCCTATTCCAACGAAAAGAATGGGAGTGTTTCTCGACGCGGGCGAACAGAGAAGTCAACTACTTGTCTTTCGCGGTGTTGCCAGTTACATTTGTGAATTCTTGTCTTTCGCTTGTCTCTCCAAGGATGGGGCCCCAGTCAATCTGAGCCTCCTCAGTTTAGCATAATTAACTGCTTCAGAAAGGGTCGCAGTTGAGTCTTTTCAGTCTATCATCAGCGCTGGTTTATTTCTGCCCTTCGTGAAATGTACTCTGGAGGGCCTGAATCTCATTTGGCTGGCAACGAACTCGGTGTCGACTATGGCGACCGTTCCCAAGCCGTCCCAACCATAGGAGAAGAGAGCCGAGCGAAAGCGACTGACAAACCGTCAGAACCGCCTCTCCCAATCTTCTCGATCCTCGACTCGATAGACTTCTCAGACCATTTCATCATCATCGGCGACGTCGGAACCGGGAAGAGCACAGTAACCCCAGTTCGCGAATTCGAACTGTCCAAGGGCAGAAGGGAGATCGTCATCCGCGAGCCGTCAAGGGCTGCGTGCAACGCGCTCTACTACTCTCTCCAAGCGCTTCATCCAGAAC
>WNGG01012594.1_pt1 | contig 10078 bp, 12 predicted proteins | sample 5400661 | NCBI WGS metagenome assembly WNGG01 (sample SAMN13153372, study PRJNA577476) | soil metagenome | isolation source: 100 cm soil or saprolite under Garry oak tree replicate 1 | place: USA:California | collected 2016-06-15
GATCAGTGACCAGAAAATAGGGTAGAGATCGCTGGTGCGGACTTCTGATTACTGATCGCTGATCACCGATCACCGATCACTGACCGGAGACTGATCATGGCACGCGGCATCAAGGACAAGGTCGCCATCCTCGGCATGGGCTGCTCGCAGTTCGGCGAGCGGTGGGACAAGGAGGCCGACGACCTCATGGTCGAGGCCTATCTCGAGGCGCTGGCCGACGCCGGCATCGAGACCAAGCAGATCGACGCCGCCTGGCTCGCGACCGCGATCGAGGACCAGCACGTGGGCAAGTCGGCGGTGCCGCTCGCCCGCGCGCTGCGCCTGCCGTTCATCCCGGTCACCCGGGTGGAGAATTTCTGCGCCAGCGGCACCGAGGCGTTCCGCGGCGCCGTCTATGCGGTCGCCTCCGGGGCGGCCGACATCGCGCTCGCGCTCGGGGTCGAGAAGCTCAAGGACACCGGCTATGGCGGGCTGCCGCAGCGCGGCCGCGGCGTGCTCAACAACATGACCTGGCCGAACCTCTCCGCGCCGGGCAGCTTTGCCCAGCTTGCCGCCGCCTATCGGGCGAAGCACGGCGTCGCGGCCGGCGACCTCAAGCGCGCCATGGCGCACATCTCGGTCAAGAGCCACGACAACGGCGCGCGCAATCCCAAGGCGCACCTGCGCAACCGCATCACGGTCGAGACCGTGCTCGGCGCGCCGATGATCGCCGAGCCGCTCGGGCTCTACGATTGCTGCGGGGTGAGCGACGGCGCTGCCTGCGCCATCGTGACGACGCCGGAGATCGCGCGCGGCATGGGCAAGCGCGACATCGTCTCGGTCAAGGCGCTGCAAGTCTCGGTGTCGAACGGGCTCGAGGCGCAGCACAATTCCTGGGACGGCAGCTATTTCGCCACCACGCGCGTCGCCTCCAAGCGCGCCTATCAGGAAGCGGACGTGAAGGACCCGCGCGAGGAGCTGAGCCTGATCGAGGTGCACGACTGCTTCTCGGTGACCGAGCTCGTCACCATGGAAGACCTGCACATCTCGTCCGAGGGCGGCGCCATCCGCGACGTGCTCGACGGATTCTACGACGCCGGCGGCAGCGTGCCGTGCCAGATCGACGGTGGCCTGAAATGTTTCGGGCATGATCTATGAAATCTATCTGCAGATGCTCGGCCGCGCCGGCGAGCGCCAGCGTCGCGAGGAGCCGCGCCTCGGCCTCACCCACAACCTCGGCGGCTTCCCGCACCAGAACGTCTGCTCGGTGTCGATCGTCGGACGCTACGAGGGGTGAGCGGACACGATTGCGTGATGTGATCGAGGCCTTGCGCCGGCGCTGCGGGTTCCGGCGGCAATCCGGACGCTCGGCTTTCGGAGCGCGTTGAAAATTTGCGCCATTCTCCGGCGGCAAAGGAGAATGGAATCGTCACCCCGCCCGGCGCATATCAGGCAGACCGATTTGAGGGTTTGCGTCCCGCCGGATCGGACCCAGTATTGCGTTCATGTCATAGGCGCCGGCACCGCCGGGAGCGGGCGCGAGGGGGTCGAAACCGAGACCGTGCCGGACAGCCGTCCGGCCGGTCGCAACGGTGCGGCCATGGACAAGATCGAGAACACCATCGGGAAGGGGGTCGTCGCCGGCTTCGTGGCGACCTTCGTGCTGTCGGTCCTGCTCGACCCGATTGCGATGCTCGCGCCACCCGTGTGGCCGGGCTCGCCGGTGATCGGCTGGCTGCTGCATTTCTTCATCGGCACGGTGATCTGGGGCGTCGCCTTTGCGATGGTGCACGATCATCTGCCCGGCGCGTCGTGGCTGCGCGGGCTCATCTTCGCGATCGGGGCCTGGTTGCTGGTGGCCGCGGCCGGAGCCTCGCTGATCGAGGCGCGGCTCCTCGCCATCGATGTCAACGCGTCGATGATCCTGTCGACGCTCGCCATTCACGTGCTCTACGGCGTGACCTTGGGCGTGATCTACGGCTGGCTGCTCGACCGCGCCGGGGCGCCGGCGCCTCCGCGTCGGCGGCGTCGCGACGCCCCGCATCCGCTCGCGCGCTGAGCTGCCCTTTCCGCAATCACCGATCAGGGCAATCGCATCTGGCAGTTCGCGGCTCCCTCTCCCCGCAGGGGAGAGGGATGGGGTGAGGGGGTTACGACCTAACAAATTTGCGTGGTAACCCCCCTCACCCGGATCGCTTCGCGATCCGACCTCTCCCCTGTGGGGAGAGGTCAAGAAGAGCGCGGCCCGCTCAGGCGGCGAGGCGCTTGTACTGCGGCTCGGCGGCGAGCTTGCTGGTCCAGTCGGCGAGCGAAACCTTCGCTTCCTGCTCGATCACCGGACGGATGTGCTCGAGGAGGTGCATGATCTTCGCGCGGTGGCTCTCGACGCCCTCGATGCTGATCGTCGTCGGCCCGCGGTTGATGAGCTCGAGCGCAATGGCCATGAGCGGCACGCATTCGGCAATGCTGGCCTTGCCATCCGCACCGCCCTCGCCGAACACGGCGACAGGCTGGGCCTTTCCGTCCATCAGGAACTCGAACGCGTCGGTCAGGCGGGCGATGAGCTGGGTGGTCGGTTGCGATGTCGTCATGGCTGGCTCCCTCGGTTCTACGGTAGATGCTGGATGCTGGATTTCAGGCGAGGCTTCGGGCGATCTCGGGCTGGGCAAGCATGTCGACCGCCCAGTCGTCGAGGGTCAGCGCCGCCCGGCTTTCGATCACCGGCTTGATCTCGACCAGGAGCTCCATGGCCCTGGCGCGGTAGGCTTCCACGGCCTCGATGGTGACGTCGCCCGGTCCGCGTCTGATGAACTCGGCGGCGACGGTCAGCAGCGGCACGCATTCGGCGAGCGTCCGGGGGACGGCCTTGGCCGGCCGGCGGGTGTGGAGGAAATAGACGTTGGCCACGGAGGCATCGGTGATCTCGAAGGCGTCGTCGAGCTCGGCGGCGGTCTGTGCGACGACCTGCGCGACGGAACGAGAGGTCAGCATGGCGGTGTCTCCTGTTGGATCGGCACGGCGAAAGGCTACGGGATGTGCGGCCGGGCGTAAAATTTAAGTTATTGAAATATAAATATAACTTCGAATAGACCGCGTGCCGGATCGACCCCGCCGCGCCGGCCGGACAACCGCCCGCAAGGCCATGTGCCGCCTGCGAAATACGCCCGGGACAGGGTCCGTAGAATTGCTAATGTCCCGGAGGATTAGGCGATCACTCGATCGAACCGCTTAGACCGCCGTTTACGCTTTGCCGAATCTTTCGAACGGGGCGAATGAACCGAACGCGAAAAGCGGCGACGGCGCGGCCACGGCGCACGGGCGCGGCGAAGCCGCGCGTGCGCATCAAGCGCGTCTACGAGGAGCGGACGGCGCACGACGGGCGGCGCGTCCTGATCGACCGCCTGTGGCCGCGCGGCATCGCCAAGGCCGCGCTTGCGCTCGACGCCTGGCGTCCCGACCTCGCGCCGAGCCATGAGCTGCGGCGCTGGTACGGCCATGAGCCGGCGCGGTTCGCCGAGTTCGACCGGCGCTATCGGGCGGAGCTTGCCCCGCTCGGCGAGGCGATCGCGGATCTGCGCCGCGCGGCGCGCGAACGCCCGCTCACCCTGCTGACCTCGGTGCGCGAGCTTGATCTCAGCCACGCCACCGTGCTGCGCGCGATCATCGCGGCGGTTGACGCGGCGGCGCCACGTCGACCCCGGCAAGCCCCGCGCGCGCGATCGCCGCGGCGATGAAGCCCGAAGCGCGCGCCTCCTCGATCAGGCGATCGGCTTCGGCGAGCAGCCGCGCGTTGCCCTTGGCGACGACGATCGCCTGCTCCACGCCGTAGAAATTGTCCGGCACGATGCGCAGGCTCGGTTGCCGGGCCACGAAGGTCGTGAGCCGCTGGCGGTTGGCCGCGTAGGCGTCGATGTCGCCGGCCTCGAGCATGCCGAGCGCCGCGTCGAGGCTGCCGCCGGCATTGCGCTTGAGCTGCGCCTGCTTGAGCGTGCGGGTGAGAAAATAATCTCCGGCGTCGTTGAGGCCGACGCCGACGCGCACGCCGGGACGGTCGACGTCGGCAACGGAACGGATCGGCGAGCTTTCGCGCACCAGATAGGTGTTCTGCGCCAGCGAATAGGGTTGAGAGAAATCGACCTGGGCCGCGCGCACCGGATCGAACGCGACGAACCCGATGTCGGCGGCGCCGTCCTTGACGCTGTCGATCACCGGCTGCACGCCGGGCACGCCCTTGATCGCGAACGGCACGCCCAGCCGGCGCGCCAGCTCGCGCCCGAGATCGGCGGCCGGCCCGCTCACCTCGCCGGTCTTGCCGTCGGTCACCGCCTGGACCGGATTGTTGGCGATGAAGGTCGCGCGCAACGTGCCGGTGGGAACGAGGTCGTCGGCGTGCCCCGATAGTATCGCGCATCCAATCAGGACTGCGACGAGGGCCGCACGCGCGCGGAAAACCATGACGTGCTCTTCATCCAAACCGCTGCCGCGCCAGCGCCGCGCCCCGGCCGAGCGCGACGAGCTTGGCGGCGGCGACCGCGCGGCGCATCGGCGCCATGCCGCAATTGGTGCAGGCGATGATGCGCTCGCGCGGCACGTATTGCATCGCTTCGCCGATCGTGGCGGCGACCTCCTCGGGGGTCTCGATCGCGTCGCTCGCCACGTCGATCGCGCCGACCAGCACGTCCTTGCCTTCGAGCAGGGCGAGGAGGCTCATCGGGACGTGCGAGTTGCGGCATTCGATCGACACCTGATCGATGCGGCTTGCCGCCAGCACGGGAAAGATCGCCTCGTACTGGCGCCATTCGCCGCCGAGCGTGGTCTTCCAGTCGAGATTGGCCTTGATGCCGTAGCCGTAGCAGATGTGAACGGCGGTGGTCGCGGTCAGTCCTTCGATCGCGCGGTGCAGCGCCGCGACGCCCCACTCCTTGACCTCGTCCATGTAGACGTTGAAGGCGGGCTCGTCGAACTGGATCACGTCGACGCCGTCGGCTTCGAGCCCGCGCGCTTCCGCGTTGAGGAGATCCGCGAACGCCATGGCCATCTTCACCCGGTCGCCGTAATGGGCGTCCGCGATGGTGTCGACGATGGTCATCGGCCCCGGCAGGGTGAACTTGAGCTTGCGCCGGGTGTGGGCGCGCGCGAGCCGCGCCTCGGTCGCGTGGACGCGCCGCTTCAGGCTCAACGCGCTCGCCACGGTCGGCACTATGGCTTTGTAGCGGTCCTTGCGGATGCCCATCTCGACCTTGCGCGCGAAGTCGATGCCGTCGACCGCCTCGAGAAAGCCGTGCACAAAATGCTGGCGCGACTGCTCGCCGTCGCCGACGATGTCGATGCCGGCGTCCTCCTGCTCCTTGACGGCGAGGAGGGTGGCGTCACGCTTGGCGTCGTCGAGGTCGGCGCCGGAGAGCCGCCACGGCGCCCATAATTTGTTGGGCTCGGCGAGCCAGGACGGTTTGGGCAGGCTGCCCGCGATCGTGGTTTCGAACATCCGTGTTCCTTTGGAAGAGCGAATAGTGAGCAGCGAATAGCGAATAGCGAGCAGAGATCCTCTGTTTTCCCTATTCGCTATTCACTATTCGCTATTCGCCTATTCCCGCCAATCATAGAGCCAATCGTAGTGGCCGAGCAGTCTCTCCCCGCCGACAGCAGCGAGCGCGAGGTTGCGCGCGACGGCCGCGGGCCCCTTGAGGTGATAGACGATCCCGTTCCATCGCGCACCGCGTTGCGCCCGCGCGGTGCGCCGCCGCCGCAGCCCTTCATAGGTGCGCAGCGCCGCCGCCGGATCGTCGGACGCCCGCGCCAGGCACGACGCCAGCACGGCGGCATCCTCGATCGCCATGGCGCCGCCCTGGGCGAGGAACGGCAGCATCGGATGCGCGGCGTCGCCGATGAGGGTGACCGGCCCATGGCCCCATTTGCGCGGCGGCCGGCGGTCGTAAAGCGACCATTTGAGCCAGGCCTCGGGCGCCTCGACGAGCGCGCGGACGCGCGGGTGCCAGCGGGAAAACCGGCGCAACAGCTCGGCGCGCGCTCCGGCCGTGCTCCAGCCGCGCGCCGGCCGCGTATCGCCGACGATGGCGACAATGTTGATCATCGCGCCGCCGCCAACCGGGTAATGCACGAGATGGGCATCGGCGCCGAGCCACAGGAAGGTCGCAGGCTCGCGCAAGTCCGGCGGGACGCGATCGGCCGGCACCAGCGCACGCCAGGCGGTGCGGCGGCGAAACCGCGGCCGGCTGCGGTCGCCGAGTCTTGCGCGCGTGACGGACCACAGCCCGTCCGCCCCGATCAGCGCGATGCCGTGCTCGTCGATCGCGCCGGACCGGCCTTTGGCCACGACCGTGACGCCATGGGCGTGGACGGCAAAGTCCTCGACCCGGCTGCCCAGGCGAAGCACCACGTCGGGCGTCGCCTCCAAGGCCTCGACCAAGGCAGCCTGAAGGTCGCCGCGATGGATCACCCAATAGGGCGCGCCATAACGCAGCGCGGCCGCGCCCCCGAGCGGGATGCGCACGATTTCCTTCGCCCGCGTCGCCGCGAGGACGCGGATCGCCTCGGGGGCGACCGCGCGGGATTTGAGCCGTTCGCCGAGCCCAAGGCCGAGCAGGATGCCGGTTGCGTTGGGCGAAAGCTGGATGCCGGCGCCGGTCTCCTCGAGCCGTTCGGCCTGCTCGAGGACGACGACGCGGAACCCCTCGCGGGTGAGCGTCAGGGCCGCGGTCAGCCCGCCGATCCCGGCGCCGGCGACGATGACGGTACGCGAGCGCGCCATTAGAGCATGATCCCGAAAAAGCCTGCCCCGGACTTGATCCGGGGTGGATACCGGTTTTCGGAAAAGATCATGCTCCAACAATAAGCTGGAGCGGGATGACGATTCGAAGAAAAGTCATCCCGCTTTAAACCCTGCGCCGCCGCGGCTGTTCAGGCGGCGGCTTGCTCATGCCACGCGCACTCCGCCGGACGCGCCTCGCCGGAACCGAGCGACGGATCGTACCGATAGAGCGTCGAGCAATAGGGGCAGACGATCTCGGTCTCGTCTCCCATGTCGAGAAACACGTGCGGATGGTCGAACGGCGGGGTGGCGCCGATGCACATGAACTCGCGCGAGCCGATCTCGATCACCGCCACGCCGGGATCGTTGTGGAAATGGGGAACGACATGATCCGCCATGATGCGCCCGCTCCTTCGGTGGCTCGCGCCGCACCATAGCGATCGGCCTCGGCGATGCCTAGGATATTTGCCGAGACGTGCTATGCAACCGCGCACCAAAGGGCGCATCGCATGCTTCGTTTGCAGATCGCATTACCGCTTCTTCTGGCGGCAGGGCTTGCGCTGGCCGCGCCGTGGACGTTGCCGCGCGGGATCGAGGCCGGGCGAGCTCTGGCGGCGCGCGACGATCCGGCCCGCATCGCCGATCTCGCCCTCGAACAAAGCTTCGATGCAGCCGCGGCGAAGCGGGAAATCGAAGCGGCGCTGGCGGCCGATGACCCGGAGCTTGCGCAAAGCTTTGTCGAGCTGGCGGGCCAGCGCGGCATCGACGTCGATCCGGATCTCGCGGGCAAGGTGGAAGCGGACAACGGCGCGGCATCCTCGCTCGGCGCCACCGCCTGGCGCTTTGCCCGCGGCTTCGTGACCGGCAATCCGCAGGACATTGCGAGCCTAGCCGGGACCGCGGCGGGCGATCTCTTCGTATTCGGCGATATCCGCGACGCCGCCCGCGAGACGGCACACGTCCTGCGCGGCGAGGAGCCCAACCGGCTCCTGCTCGGCCTGTCGCTCGGCGGTATTGCGGTGACGGCCAGCGCCTACGCGAGCCTGGGTGCGGCCGCGCCGGCGCGGGTCGGGCTCTCCCTCATCAAGGCGGCGGGCAAGAGCGAGCGGGCGGGCGCGCGGCTTGCGCGCGTGCTGCGGTTCGAGCGGCCGGCGGCGTTGATCGAGGCCGCGGGCAACGTCGGCCGCGTGCAGGCCAAGGCCGGCAGCCGCGCTGCGCTCGAGACCTTGCGGCTCGCCGAGCACCCAAAGGACCTCGGCGCCTTCGCCCGGCTCGCGGCGGCCAAGGGCGGATCGACCCGGGCGGTCGTAAAGCTGCTCGGGCGCGGCGCGATCGTGCTGGCGCGATCGGCGTTCGATCTGGCGATCGTGCTCTTCTGGGCGGTCGCGAACGTGATCGGGTTCTGCGCGTCGCTCAAGCGGACGGCCGAGCGCGCCACGCTCGCCGTCATCCGCCGCCGCAAAGTCCGCCGCCTCGCGCGACGAGCGGCGGCAGTGGAAGCGCCTGCTCCCGCCTGATTTGACTCATTGTTGGAGCATGATCTTTTCCGAAAACCGGTACCCACCCCGGATCAGGTCCGGGACAGGCTTTTTCGGGATCATGCTCTGATGCCGCGCTTTCAGAACGGATCGGTCGAGATCGATTTTCTCGACGAAGGCGAGGGCGATCCCGTGGTGCTCATCCACGGCTTCGCCTCGACCAAGGAGGTCAACTGGGCTTTTCCCGGTTGGGTCTCGACTTTGCGGCGCGCCGGGCGGCGTGTCATTGCGCTGGACAACCGCGGCCACGGCCGGTCCACGAAGCTCTACTGGCCGCAGGATTACGCCATCGACGCCATGGCCTCCGATGCGCGCGCGCTGCTCGCCCACCTCGATCTGCCGCGCGCCGATTTCATCGGCTATTCGATGGGCGCGCGCATCAGCGCGTTCCTTGCCGCCCGGCACGGCGAGATTGTGCGCGCCGCCGTGCTCGCCGGGGTCGGCGCATCGCTGGTCGAAGGGCGGCAGATGAGCGAGGCCATCGCGGCGGCGCTCGATGCGCCGTCGCTCGCTGAGGTCACGGACCCGAGAGGCCGTGCGTTCCGCGCCTTCGCCGAGCAGACGAGAGCCGACTTGCGGGCGCTTGCGGCCTGCATCCGCGGCTCGCGCGAGGCCTTGCCGCGCGCCGAGGCGCAGGCGATCCGGGCGCCAGTCCTGATCGCGGTCGGCACCGCCGACGACATTGCCGGCCCGGCCGAACCGCTCGCGAAAATCATTGCGGGCGCGCAGGTGCTCGACATCCCCGGCCGCGACCACATGCGTGCGGTCGGCGATCGGGTATTCAAGGACGGCGTGCTCGCGTTCCTGGCACATCGGCCATGACGCGCCGTCTCGAACCCGCGACCGCAACTTTCATCGGAGCGGCGGGAAACCGGCTTGCCGCCGACGTGTTCGGCGAGAGCGGGCGGGCGGTTCTCCTGCTGCATGGCGGCGGCCAGACCCGCCATGCCTGGCGCAAGACCGCGGAGCGGCTCGCGCGCGCCGGCGCGACGGCTTACGCGCTCGATCAGCGCGGGCACGGCGAGTCCGATTGGATCGCCGACGGGACTTACGGCTTCGCCGCCTTTGCCGCCGACGCCGCAGCGGTGGCGCGTGCGCTGGCCGCGCGGTCGGGGGAGCGGCCCATCGCGATCGGCGCTTCGCTCGGCGGCATGGTGGCGCTCATCGCCGAAGGCGAGGCGGCGGCGAACGGCGGATCGGCGTTCACGGCGCTCGTTCTCGTCGACATCACGCCGCGGGTCGATCCCGCCGGCGTCGCCAAGATTCAAGGTTTCATGCGCGCCCACGCGGCGGAAGGGTTCGGCTCGATCGCCGAGGCGGCGGAAGCCGTCGCCTCATACCTGCCGCATCGTCCCCGGCCGCGCTCGCACGAGGGTCTCAGGAAGAACCTTCGCCTGCACCCGGACGGCCGCTGGCGCTGGCACTGGGACCCGCGATTTCTCGATTCCGCGCGCGGGGCCGGCACCGGCCGCGATCAGGTGGAAGCGCTCATGACGCAATCCGCGCGCCGCGTCCGCGTGCCGACGCTGCTGGTGCGCGGCGGCTCTTCCGAACTCGTCCAGGACGACCACGCGCGCGAGTTCCTCGACCTCGTGCCGCACGCCGAATACGTGGACGTGGCCGGCGCCCGCCACATGGTCGCCGGCGACAGCAACGACCACTTCTCGGCGGCGATCCTCGATTTCCTCGCGCGGTTCAGGAGAACAGATGACGGAGGTCAGAGGTCGGAGGTCAGAGGTCAGAGGTCAGAGGTCAGAGGTCAGAGGTCAGAGGTCAGAGGTCAGAGGTCAGA
>WNGG01024162.1_pt1 | contig 10076 bp, 7 predicted proteins | sample 5400661 | NCBI WGS metagenome assembly WNGG01 (sample SAMN13153372, study PRJNA577476) | soil metagenome | isolation source: 100 cm soil or saprolite under Garry oak tree replicate 1 | place: USA:California | collected 2016-06-15
ACAGTCGCGGTTCTTAATGAGGGCGACTTCTTTGGCGAGATGGCTCTGTTTACGGGCGAGCCCAGAACCGCCCACGTTGTCGCCCTTGAAGAGACAGAGGTCCTGGAGATAGGACACGAGGCGATGAAAAAACTCTTCGATACGAATCCCGATCTGGTCGAGTCTTTGAGTCACATCATCGCCGAGCGCCGCCAAGCCCTTGCCCAGCGGGCCGAAGCCCGGACCGGACCGACGGACGAGTCCGAAGGGCTCATTGCCGCTATCAAGCGCTTCTTCCGACTTAGTTAAACCCCCAAAGTAACGCCCTTTCTCTCGCGGGAAATCTGTTTTGAATCGCGCAATCAGGGACTTGACAGTAAGGCACTCAATCTTTATTATTGCATTACGCTCAGCAATCGGTGGCCCCGCTTCAGGTCAGTCCTACCTATGCTGGACTCAGTGTGCTGAGTAAGATTTTCAATTGAGGAGGAGTTTTTGAGATGACTATAGTTCGCTATGACCCATTTCGTGATTTGCGCACTCTGCAGGAAGAGGTGAACCGCCTATTCTCAAGCAATCTCACCCCGTCTTTCGGTGAGGAGGGCATCGGCCGCGGGGCTTGGAACCCGAATGTCGACATTTACGAAAACAAGGACCAGATTGTCCTTGAAGCCGAGTTACCGGGCATGAACCGGGAGGACGTTGAGCTCACCGTCGAGAATAACGTGATCACACTTCGTGGCGAGCGGCGCTTTGAGAAAAAGGACGACGCGGATAACTACCATCGTGTGGAGCGATCCTACGGTTCGTTCACTCGTTCCTTCACTTTGCCGCAAATGGTCTCTGGTGACGGAGCGACGGCCGAGTATCGCAACGGAGTGTTGCGCGTGACGTTGCCAAAGCGCGAAGAGGCCAAGGCTCGTCGCATAGAAATTACCGGGGAAACCGGCACTGCCGGCAAAACGATAGCGGCGAAAGCTGAGAACGTGTCCCCGACTGCAGACAAAGCGAAGGAAGCAGCCGGGGGACGTTAATCCGTGACGCAATGCAAACAGGGCGGGGCCTGCTCCATTCTTCGAGCTGAATCGCCCCGCTCTGACACGCTGGTTTTAATAGATCCTAATTCTTCATTAAGATCGGATTTAGATGCGCTTAGATCGATTTACTTTACGTGCCCAAGAAGCCGTGCAAACGGCTATCGAGCAAGCCGAACGAAATCAGAATCAGCAGGTTGAACCGGAGCATCTTCTAGCCGCGATGCTTGAGCAACCTGAAGGAATTGTTCGGCCGATCCTCGGCAAGCTCTCCGTTAATGTAGCCGTCGTATCAAACGATATTCAGGCCGCGATTGCGCGCTTCCCACGCGTGCAAGGTGGCCAGCAGTATTTCAGCCCGCGCCTCAGCCAAATCTTCACCGCCGCGCAAAAGCAGGCCGAGAGTATGCAAGACGAATTTATCTCGACGGAGCATCTGCTGATTGCGATCGCTGAGGAAAAAGACGGAGAGGCTGGCAAGATTCTTCGGCAGCATGGACTGAATCGCGAAGACTTAACAAAAGTTATCGCGCAGATGCGCGGGGGCTCTCGCATCACCGACCAAAATGCCGAGGCGAACTATCAGGCGCTTTCGAAATATGCCCGCGACCTCACCGATCTTGCGCGCCGGGGGAAGCTTGATCCGGTCATCGGTCGCGACGACGAAATCCGGCGCACGATTCAGGTTCTTTCGCGACGAACGAAAAACAATCCCGTCCTTATCGGCGAGCCGGGCGTTGGCAAGACGGCGATCGTTGAAGGGCTCGCGCAGCGAATTGTTTCCGGTGATGTGCCTGAGACTCTGCGTAACAAACGACTCGTAGGTCTCGATCTCGGATCAATGCTCGCGGGCGCGAAGTATCGCGGGGAGTTCGAGGATCGGCTTAAGGCGGTGCTGAAGGAGATTGAAAGCGCGCAGGGCCAGATAATTCTTTTTATCGATGAGTTGCACACGCTCGTTGGCGCAGGCGCTGCTGAGGGCGCGATTGACGCGTCCAACATGTTGAAGCCCGCGTTGGCGCGCGGCGAGCTTCGCTGCGTCGGCGCCACCACTCTTAACGAATACAAGAAATACATTGAAAAGGACGCTGCACTCGAGCGGCGCTTCCAGCAGATTTATGTCGGCGAGCCGAGCGTCGAAGACACCATCGCAATCCTGCGAGGTTTGAAGGAACGTTACGAGAAGCACCACAACGTGGACATTAAGGACTCGGCGATCGTCGCTGCCGCAACTCTTTCGAACCGCTACATCTCGGATCGTTTTCTGCCAGATAAGGCGATTGATTTGATCGACGAGGCCGCTTCGCGCTTGCGTATCGAGATCGACTCGTTGCCCGTCGAGATAGATCAGATCGAACGCGAGATCATGCAATTGGAAATCGAGCGGCTGGCCTTGCAACGCGAAGAAGACAAGCCTTCCCGGCAGCGCTTGAAAGAGATTGAAAAGCGGATGGCGGATCTCAAGGAGAAATCCGCCGGAATGAAGGCCAAATGGCAATCCGAAAAGGAAGCCATCAAGCACATGGAGGAGGCGCGCGGCAAGCTCGACGATTTGAGATTAGAGCTTGAGCGAGCGCGGAATGCCGGCGATCTGACTCGCGCGTCGGAGCTTCAGTATGGCGAGATTCCTGAACTGGAGCGGAAGCTTGCGGCAGAGCAGGCCAAGCTTGGCGACATCCAAAAGGATGGCGTGATGCTGAAGCAGAAGGTTGATGAGGAAGACATTGCGCAGGTGGTTTCGAAATGGACGGGCATTCCGGTGTCGAAAATGCTGGAAGGCGAAATGCACAAGCTGGTGACGATGGAAGAGCGTCTGAGCAGGCGCGTAATTGGCCAGGAAGAGGCGTTGGCCGCCGTCGCCAATGCAGTCCGCCGTGCGCGCGCGGGTCTCCAGGATCCGAACCGGCCGGTCGGTTCTTTCATATTCCTTGGCCCCACCGGTGTCGGTAAAACCGAAACGGCGCGAGCGCTCGCGGAATTCCTTTTTGATGACGAACGCGCGATGGTGCGTCTCGACATGTCAGAGTACATGGAGAAGCACGCGGTCGCGCGCATGATTGGCGCGCCGCCGGGCTACATCGGCTACGGCACCACCCGGCTACATTGGCTACGAGGAAGGCGGCCAGCTTACCGAAGCCGTGCGCCGGCGACCGTATTCAGTGATTCTCTTTGATGAAATTGAAAAAGCGCATCCGGACGTGTTCAATGTCCTGCTGCAGATTCTTGACGACGGCAGATTGACGGACGCAAAGGGTCGGACGGTCGATTTCAAGAACACTGTTTTGATCATGACGTCAAACCTGGGTTCGCGGGAGATACAAGCGGCTGAGGGTGACGAGGACCAGGTTCGCGAAGCGGTCCTCCAGGAGTTGCGCCTGAACTTCAAACCTGAGTTTCTGAACCGCATCGACGACATCGTCATTTTTCATCAGCTCTCGCGTCAGCAGATCGTGCAGATCATCGAGGTGCAGCTCGAGCGTTTGCGCGCGATGTTGGGCGAGCGGAACATTACTCTGGTGCTTGACGACTCGGCGAAAGAACTTTTAGCGCGCGAGGGTTATGACCCGAATTACGGCGCGCGTCCGCTGAAGCGCGCGATTCAAACCATCATTCAGAATCCACTGGCAGTCAAACTCTTGCGCGGCGAGATTCTTCCCGGCCAAACGATACGGGCTTCGGCGGCGGGTGACCAGATGGAATTCAGCACTGACGTGGCGGCCGCAGTAGCATAAGAATCAGAAGGAGCTGGATATGTCTGAGCAGTGGAACCCGATAAATGATCTAATGGTGCTGCAGGATCAAATGAATCGCTTGTTTGAAGACGTATCGCAGCGGCGCGCTCGCGCAGAAGCTAAACCGCAGGACGATATCGAACGCGTAGACTGGATTCCAGCGGCGGATATTTACGAGCAAGAGGATGAATACATTGTTGCTTTAGATTTGCCGGGAGTCGACCGCTCGGCGCTCGAAATCACTCTTGACAACGACCGATTAGCCATCCGGGGAACACGATTCCTCGAGAACGAAGCGTCCCATCGCGCGGAACGTCCGCGAGGCCGATTCGTGCGGACCTTTAGCGTTCCAGCGTTGGTTGACCAGGAAGGGATTGAAGCAGAGTATAGTGACGGCGTCTTGCTGGTACGTTTGCCGAAGATCGTCGATCAGAAATCGCAGCGTGTAAAAATCAAAGTGTCTTGAGAAGAGCAAGAATTCGCATGGATAAAGATCGCAAACCAGGTCGACCAGATAGAAGCGGCGACGAAGAAGCGGAAAGAATTCGCGTTACGGATCGCCGCCGCTTTCATTTGGATGGGAACGGAAAAGAAGCGTCGCAGGTTACCGAACCGAGTCTCAAGCCGAGCTACGTCGAAGGGCTCGAGGCGCGCGCGAAAGCTGCCGAACAAAAATTGTTCGAGGTGCAAACGCGCTTTGATCAACTGCGGGCGCAACTGCAACGCGAAACTGACGAGACGCGTCAACGTCTGAACCGCGCGGCTGACGAGCGAACTCAACGCGATCGGGCAGTTTTCATCACCGCGCTTTTGCCGGTGATGGATAACCTGCAAAGAGCGATCGAAGCTGCCGAGGGCGGCAGCTCCCTGGAAGCAATCGTCGATGGGGTTAAGGGCACGGCCAACAGTTTTGAAGCCGCACTGACGACAGCAGGCGTTGAACCGATTGCCTCGGTTGGCGAGCCCTTCAACCCGGAGATGCATGAAGCAGTCGATACGACCGCGGTTGAGCCCGAGCGAGAGGGCCAAGTCACTGCTGAATATGCTCGTGGTTATAGGATCGGCGACCGCTTGCTGCGTCCGGCTCGCGTTCAGGTTGGACGCGCAAAAGCGGACGCCAAGGGAGCGACCGAATAACATTTGAGGAGAGACTAAAGTGCCAGCGAAAGAGTTGAAGTTTCGAGAAGATGCGCGACACGCGATGCTAAAAGGCGTGAATACTTTGGCCAACGTTGTGCGAGTGACGCTCGGACCAAAGGGGCGAAACGTTATCCTTGGCAAGAAGTATGGTTCGCCGGTGATCACGAAAGACGGCGTCACCGTCGCCCGCGAAATCGATCTGAAAGACAAGTACGAGAACATAGGCGCGCAGATGGTGCGCGAGGTGGCGGTGAGAACCAACGATACAGCGGGTGATGGTACCACTACAGCTACGGTTCTCGCTCAGGCAATCTTTCGCGAAGGCCTCAAGAACGTTACGGCGGGCGCGAATCCCATGGACTTGCAGCGCGGCATTCAGATCGCGACGGAGGCCGCGGTCGCGGACCTGGAACGTATGTCGAAGAAGGTGAAGGGCAAAGAAGAACTGGCCAACGTCGCCAGCGTGTCGGCGAATAACGACCGCCAGATCGGCAAGTTGATCTCTGAGGCGATGGACAAAGTAGGGAAAGATGGCGTCGTGACCGTGGAGGAATCACGGACGCTGCAGACCGAACTGGAATTTGTCGAAGGCATGCAATTCGATCGCGGCTATCTGTCTCCCTATTTCATGACCAATCCAGATCGTATGGAGGCGTTGCTCGAAGAGCCGCTGATTCTCCTGCACGAGAAAAAGATCGCGGCCATGCGCGACCTGCTGCCGATTCTTGAACAGACCGCCGGCAGTGGTCGCTCGATATTGATCATCGCCGAGGACATCGAAGGCGACGCGCTGGCAACCCTGGTAGTCAACAAACTGCGCGGCACGGTCAAGGCGTGCGCAGTCAAGGCTCCCGCATTCGGCGATCGTCGGAAGGCGATTCTCGACGATATTGCGGTGCTCACCGGTGGCCGCGTAATCACAGAGGATCTGGGAATAAAACTCGAGAGTGTGCAGATACCGGATCTCGGATCTGCAAAGCGTGTCATCGTCGACAAGGACAGCACGACTATTGTGGAGGGCGCTGGCGATCCTAATGGTATTCAGGGCCGAGTCGCCACGATTCGCAGGCAGATTGAAGAGACCACTTCGGATTACGATCGCGAAAAGTTGCAGGAGCGTCTGGCCAAACTGGCGGGTGGCGTTGCGGTCGTAAAGGTGGGAGCGCCAACCGAGACAGCAATGAAAGAGATCAAGACGCGCGTCGAGGATGCGCTAAACGCCACGAAAGCCGCAGCTCAGGAAGGCATCGTAGTTGGTGGCGGAGTAGCGCTGATGCGCGCGGCGAAGGCGCTCGACAAGCTGACTGTCGAAGATCAGGACGTGCAGACGGGAATCAGAATTGTTAGACGAGCCCTCGAAGAACCGCTGCGGCGCATCGCGGAGAATGCGGGAGTGGACGGCGCCATCGTTGTCGGTAAAGTCGAAGAAGCAAAAGGCGCAAAGGGCTTCAATGCGGTGACCGGCGAGTTTGAGGATCTAATTGCCGCCGGAATCATCGATCCGACCAAAGTGGTGCGGACCGCGCTGCAAAACGCCGCATCGATCGCTGGATTGATTTTGACCACCGATGCGGCCGTAACCGATGCGCCCGAGCCTAAGAAGGCGGCGCCCATGCCTGGTGGCGGCGGTGAGGATTACGACTACTGATTTTGCTTAACTCCCTTGCTTATTCGGTCTTCTATTCTGTAAAGCTTCCCACTTCGTTCTGTAAAGCTTCCCACTTCGCGATTACTGGCCGCAAAGTTGCTTGACGAATTGCTGGAGTCTTTGTTGTTGCATTACAACGCAACGGTGCATATGCTGAGGGCATCTAAGCTCCGGCTTGGGCGGAGAGATTTGACAGACAAGATAGGTTAGAACCAATGGTTGATCTGGGAGCATATAAAGACAAGTTCGGCGACAGCGGCCAGCGCGTTCTCGAATATGCCTTAAACGAATCGCGGCGCCGCGATCAGAACTTTGTCGCGGTCGAGCACATTCTGGAGGCCCTCATTAATGAGGAGCCGGACATGTTCAACTCGACGATGCGCGAGCTTTCTTTGGATCCGGTGGCCGTTAAGATCGCGATCGAAAGACGTCTCCAGGGCAGCCGTCAGCAACATGTAGGCAAAGGTTTCCGCATCGCGCCCGACACGACCGATCTTTTCAAGCGTGCCATGGAGCGCGCGCGCGCCCAGGGCCGCAAGACAATAGAAGCAACCGACATCTTCGAAGCGCTCACGAGATATGACAGCTTGTTTGTGCAGGTGCTGCAGGGTCTGGGAGCAACTCCGGAAGCAGTTGCGGAGAACGTTCGCGTTCAGGTGCAGAAGCGCGAGCAGGAGGAGGAGCAGTATAGAAAGAAGTTCGAGCTGCCGCCTTACCTCAAACATTTTGGTGTGTCGTTGAACCGCCTGGCGCGTCAAGACAAAATTCCGCCGACCATTGGACGTGAGTTGGAGATTCAACAGATCATAGAGATTCTCTGTCATCGTGAACGCGCCAACTCGCCGATGCTGGTGGGTGAGCCCGGCGTAGGAAAGACCGCAGTGGTGGAAGGTCTGGCTCGTTTGATCGAGCTCGAGCCTGAAAAAGTCCCCGCGCGTCTGCGAGGCTCGCACATTGTCCAGCTCCAGATGGGCGGGATCGTGGCCGGCACGATGCTCCGCGGCATGTTCGAGGAACGGATCAAGGGCATAATCGATGAAGTCAAAGAGCGCGACAACATGATTCTATTCATCGATGAAGCGCATACGATCATTGGAGCGGGCGCTGCACTCGGCACGTCTTCGGACGCCGCAAACATGTTCAAGGGAGCATTGGCCCGAGGCGATATGCGCATCATCGGCGCGACCACGCTCTCGGAGTACAAAGAATCTATCGCCGAGGACGAAGCCCTGGCTCGTCGCTTTCGCCTGGTGAAAGTGCAGGAGCCTTCGATCAGCGAGACGCGCGAGATTTTGCTTGGCCTGCGTCCGCGCCTGGAGAAGAACTATTCGGTAAGAATCTCGGACGAAGCCATTAACATCGCGCTCGAGATGGCGCCAAAGTACATTCGCAATTTACACCTGCCGGACAAGGCGATTGGCTGGCTCGACACGGCGGCCGTGAAAGTCGAAATCAACGAGCCGCAGACGATGATCGTCAAGCCAGAGCACATAATCGAAGTCATCTCGCAAGAGTCGCGTATTCCGCGCGATATGATCTTCCGCGATACGAACGATCGTTTCTTGATGACCGAGGCAATTCTGGGCCGGCGCGTCATCGGGCAGAAGGAAGCGATCAGAGCCGTGGCGCAAAGGCTGAGGCTTAACAAGGGTCCCTTGAAGGAGTCGCATTACAAACCCGATGGCGTATTGCTCTTCCTCGGTCCGACCGGTGTCGGCAAGACTGAACTCGCCAAGGCCGTGGCGGAGTTCATGTTCGGCGACGAACACAAAATGGTCCGCATCGACATGTCGGAATACAGCGACGGCACTGTGAGCATCGAAAAACTGATCGGTATGCCCCGTGGGATTGTGGGTTCGGAACGTGGAGGCATCCTGACGGAACAGTTGCGCGAGAATCCATACACGGTCCTGCTGCTCGACGAGGTTGAGAAAGCGTCGCCATACTTGATGAATCTGTTCCTCCAGGCTTTCGATGAAGGCTGGCTGACGGACGGACGAGGCAAGAAGGTCTATTTGTCGGATGCTATCGTCATCATGACTTCGAATCTCGGGTCCGAGAGCTTCAAGAAATACGAGCGGCCGCTGGGCTTTGGCACCAAGACCGCGGGAGACTTTCGCGCCGTGAAGAACGAAATCATGAAGGCGGCCGAGACGCGTTTTTCGCCTGAGTTTCGCAACCGCATTGACGAGATTATCATCTTCGCACCATTGACGATGGATGAAGTCCGCCAGATCGCTCAGCTCTATGTGGATAGGTTGGCGCGTCAGATGGAGCGGCAGCGTAAGACCATCCAGGTCACGGATCGGGCAATCAATCTGCTTACCGAAAAAGGTTTCAGCGCAAAGTATGGCGCGCGCTTCCTGAAACGGCACATCGACGAGCGGGTGAAGCTGCCGATTACTGCGATGTGGAAGACCGCGTCGAAGTTTCTGGTTGATGTGGAAGACGGCGAGGCGGTCGTCAAGCCCGATGCCGGCACCAAAGCTGAATTGAATTAACCATAAAACCGTTTAGACGCGGGACTGTCCCGCCGCGGGGTTTCAGTGAGGCCAATCCTTCATTGAAACCCCTTGATGTTTTGTTCAGTGTCTACTTAAAGACTCCGTGTTCTGCGTGACTTCATGGTAGATTCTTCTTGATGAAAAAGCACTCGCAGATCGCGTTGCCTGCCGCGTCGCTAATTCTTTTTGCGTGCGTTGCTTTTTCAAACGGTAAGGCTCAGAACAACCAACCATCTCCTTCGTCCGAGCAGAAATCCGAACAGATCATCAACCGGGCCATCGAGGTCCTTGGCGGCAGCAATTCACAGTTGCCGGCAAAGTTTGTCGACTATCTTGTTTATCCCGACAAGGAGCGCACGGAGTTTACCGGCGGCGGCACGCACGTCATTCAAGCCAATGTCGGCGACGGAGGATGGATCTTTGACGCCGCGTCGAAGAATTTGAAAGACCAGAAGCCGGAGCAGATCGAGGACTTCAAATTTGGTTTGAAGACCAGCCTCGAAACACTTCTGCGCGGATACTGGCGCAAGGAGGGCGCTAAACTCAGCTACGTTGGTCGTCGCGAAGCCGGCTTGGCAAAACGCAACGAGACAATCCGTCTAACTTATCCGAGCGGCTTCTGGATCGAGTATGAGTTTGGAGCAAAAGACGGACTGCCGGCCAAGATCATCTACCTGCGCAAACGTAAGAACCTCGACAGCGACGAGATCGAAGAAGCTACTGAAGAAGATCGATTGCTAAAGTTCATTACCATTGACGCTGTCACCGCCCCCTGGGTCATCGACCACTTCATCGCCGGCAAGCAATCGAGCCGGATAAACTACGAATCGATCGAATACAACCGTCCAATCTCCGATTCCCTCTTCACGAAACCGGCAACCATCAAGGGCTTGAAATAATCTGGGAAGGGCGTCTGTCGTTCTGCCGCGCTCGATGCGGAGAGGCAGTCGGCGCTGGGGCTACTGCGGGCACTCGGCGTTGCTGCGAGGGGCGTTGGGGCCGAAGCGGAATTGGTATTCGGCGGCGGTGACGAATGAGC
>WNGG01010414.1_pt1 | contig 10074 bp, 9 predicted proteins | sample 5400661 | NCBI WGS metagenome assembly WNGG01 (sample SAMN13153372, study PRJNA577476) | soil metagenome | isolation source: 100 cm soil or saprolite under Garry oak tree replicate 1 | place: USA:California | collected 2016-06-15
ATCAAAAAACCGGCAAACGGAACTAAAATGAGCCCGCCACTGCCCGCGCCGACCAAAGCGATGCCCATCGCCCGGCCCCTTTTGGCCACGAACCACTGGGAGATGACTTTGCCCACGGTCATAGGTCCAATGCCTCCCAGGCCCACTCCCAAAAACAGGTACAAGACATAGAAGGCGGTCAGACTGCGCACATAGCTCAAGAGGAACAGGGCAAGGCCGTCGATGAGCGCACTCAGCAGGAAGACCAGCCTGACCCCGCCATGGTCTGCCAGCCACCCCCACAGAGGCAGCACCAGCCCAGCAGCGAGCAAATACAGGGAGAAGGCGCCAGCGGTCTCTGCCCGAGTCCAGCCGAACTCTTGCGAGAGGGGCTTGAGAAAGGCGGAGAAGATGTAGGTAAACCCGCCGTCAATGATGGAGATGAAAAAGAGGATGGCGACGATAAACCAGCCGTAGAAGAAGCGTCCACTTCTGCCCGGTTTCCCGCTGCCCATGCCTTGTGCATCCATAAGGGCTTGGCCTCTGCCTCAGCCGCAATCAGGCACAGACTATACACCGAGTCCCGGGAGACCACAAAAGCAGTCTGTCGCTCTCTCCCGCATGGATGCCTCTTGCCGGAACGCGAACCCGGCTGATCGGATGAGCCCCCGCTGGTGTTAGACACGTCGGGTGTTGTCAGCAGGAAAGGGGTACTCCATATTACGAGCAGTCTCCCGGGCGACAGCCTCACCATAGTAGCGGGCGACCACGCGCAGTGCCAAGTCGATGCCAGCGGAGATCCCTGCTGACGTGAACACGTGTCCATCCTCAACCACGTGCAGCTGGTCCTCGACCGTGACGGCCGGGAAGGACTCGCGCATCCAGTCGAGCGAGCGCCAATGAGTCGTCGCATGGCGTCCGTCGAGCAGGCCAGCACGGCCAAGAAGCATGGCACCGGTACAGACCGAGGTGAGCGTCTCGACCTGCTTGCCGCGCTCAGCAATCCAGGCCAGGAGCCCCTCATTGGTGATTTCCTGACGCGTTCCCCATCCGCCAGGCACGACCAGGATGTCGAGTGGTGGGCAGTTAGCGAGGGTGTAGTCGGGGATGACGCGCAGGCCACCCGTTGTGACGATCACGTCCGCTTGCTCAGCGATTAACACCACCTCGAAGGGCGAGGGCTCCTCGCGGCGTAGGGCCTCGTTCAAGCGCGTCACCGAGAAGACTTCGAACGGTCCGCAGAAGTCGAGGACTTCCACATTGGGGAAGATTAAAATGCCTACACGCTTACGGGTCATAAATTTCTCCAAATTGCCCCTCATCCTGGTGCAGAGAATGCCCCTACGGCTCAGTATCAGGGCATGAGGTTATTGGCGGGCGGTGCCCACCCCCCCTTTCTTTATTTAGATCCCCCCAGGGCTAGGGATGAAGCCGGAAGCATCCGGCATCTCGTGTCGGAGCCGATGGCGCATCGCCAGGTCTTGCCGCACCTCTTGGACAAGCTGCTGCTGCTCCTGCGCGACTTGCTGGGCCCGCACGAGCAGCGCCTTCATCCTCACTTGCTGTTGCGCATCAAGCGAGGTGTAGAACTCCTGAAACGTCGGGTCATCTTGAGCCGCTTGGGCTCGCGCATACTTCGCGCTTTGCTCAGGGGTGAACGTAGCAGACAAGGCGCTAAAGTCCGTATGAAGAGCCCGGACTTCAGTATCGAGTTTTGCCGCCCGCTGCTCGACGACAAGGGGAGCACAGCCGGACAATAGAAAGACCATGCCGAGAGCTAATCGTTTCATACCTACGTCCTCCTTTGCTCAACTTTCTATTGCCAAATTCCAGAGACGCCTAACGCGGCGGCGCTCAGGGGCGCGAACGCCGTGGGTGTCCCTTGCAGCGGCAGGTTAGCGCTTACCTCACCCTTACCAACACCATCAGCCCCGACGCCCACTCCAGTTTCAAAGAAACGAACCTCTGCTGACACTCAAGCTCGCTCACAAGCTTCGAGACACGCGGAGCATGGCCTTCCGGCCAATTTGTCTGGGGCAACAGATCGTCAATCATGTAGTAGCCGCCTTTGGCAACGACCTGAAGCGCTAGCTCCAACGCCGAGAACTTCCCTGGCCAGGAATCTGCAAACACCACATCAAACCGCTGACTCTGAACCGACTTCAGGAACTCCTCGCCCTCCTGGCAGATGAAGGTGACCCTGGGATCGTGGCCCAGGTGCTTGCGCGCAACCTCTTGGCACTGCGCATCGGTGTCAATGCTGACTAAGGTAGAGGCGGCGTCCATCCCCTCAAGGAGCCAAGCTGCCGAAATGCCTGTCCCTGTTCCAATCTCCAATACTTGAGCGCATGGTTTTGAGGCAGCCAGCAGCCGCAGCAGAGCGCCCGTTTTCGGCTCTGATGCCATGTGGAATCCCAGCCGCTCGGTATCTGTAACGATAGCTTCCAGAACTCTTGGCCTCTTTGCGATTTCCCACATTGTTTCTCTACTCCCTCAAGCTCTAACGCCTACGGGCCAGCGGCGCGAATGTCGTGAGCGTCTGCTGGAACCGTCTGTTAGCCGCCAGCACAGTGGCTGGGCAGCAGTGCTCCTGCCGAGGTCTCGAAGGCACTCCCTGGGCGCGGCTCCCACTCTAGAGCAGCAGTTCTTCGGCCGATAGGCCGAGCAGGAGGCGTCCCCCCGTTGCATAGAAGCGCAACGAATTGACTACATGCTGGTTCATTGTCACAATGTCGCGCAGGCAGCGGTCCAGCACGTTGCCTGTGTACACCGCTGATCCCCCCCGGGCTTTGTAGAGCAATTCCACCGCCTCCGTGCACATGGCGAACACCTGCGGGTGCACCATCTGGAACTCGGCGCGTTGGCGCAGCGAAACCTCCCGACCTGCCTCCAGCGTCGCCCACAGCTCCCCAATGGTAGCGAAGAGATATGCCCGCGCCGCGCCCAGCAGCGCCGCTGCCCGCCCTACCGCATCCTGCACGAACTCCTCCTCACGCAGCGTCCGTGGCGGCAGCGCCTGCCCGCCTATTATCGTCAGTCGTGAGGGCCGTTGCCCAGCCTCAAGCAGCGCGTCGAGGGCCGCCCGTGCGACACCGAGCGGTACGCCGCCAGCTTTGAACAGAACATTCAGCGGGAAACGGTAGAGGGTGCCCGAGCGGTAAAACTTCAGCTCCTGATAACTAAACGTGCGCTCTTCGGGTACGAAGCAGTCGCTCACCGTGAAATCATGGCTGCCGCTGCCACGTAGACCCATCGTATACCACGTATCGAGGATAGTGACTGCCTCGGCTGGCAAATAGCACTGCCGTGTCTCCGGCACGCCGTTCGGGCGCAGCCGGGGCTGCTCGCCGTCGTACACCAAGCAGCCTCCAACGAGCCACGCACTGTGCTGGCAGCCGCTCGAAAATGGCCACCGACCACTGACGCGGTAGCCTCCTTTGACTTTCACCGCACGCCCGGTCAGGGTGAGCGCACTCCCGGTGACCGCATCGATATCGGGATACATCTCCCGGGCGACCTGCTGATCGAGAAAGCCGCTGAAATACCCGCTATCGCAGCCGATCATGACACACCATCCCACCGAGGCGTCGGCCGCCGAGAGTGCTTCGATGATGCGCAACTGGCTGAGGGGATCGAGTTCTGCTCCACCCCAGGCGCGCGGCATCGTCATGCGGAAGACCCCAGCCTGCTTGAGCGCGTCGACCAGGGACAGGGGCAGGCGCCGTCCGCGCTCGATGTCCTCGCGGCACTCCTGAATCATGGGGGTCAGCGCGGTCGCGGCGCTCAGAATCGCTTCGGCTTCATTGCTGCTCCTTTGCTCGTTCATGGGCTCCTCTCTTTTCTGCTTGATGCTCACGCCAGGGCCAGCGGTGCGCCTGCAGATCCGCACGCTCGTCCTTCTTTTGCAAAACCGCCAGTGCAAAGTTCAAGGTTCAAAATCCAAAGTCCCCAGCACCCAGCACCCAACACCCAGCCCCCAAGCGGGGGTGGTTAAAAAGCATCTGCCTGCGCAGCAATGCGCTCCAGGTCGGCTCTGGTGTACGATCCCAGGCTTCTGAAGTTCAGTTCGGTGTAATTCTTAATCCATTGATAGGAGATCTTCAGGGCCTTTTGGTATCTTTCTTCGACTTGTCGATAGGCTGATTGGCTTGTTGCTGCGTCCTTCAATGCATCGAGAATGCTCTCCAACTCCTGCTTGAGCAACCGTTTCACCAGGGCAAAATCGTGAGCCTGACCTGTCGATGCATCCCTGGCCGCGTGCCGGATCCGCTGCGCGGTCTGCGCTACCGAGATACGAGCGGTGGCTAGGTCTTCCATCAAAGCGGGGTGGATCCCGGGTTTGCCAGTCAGTGTATCGATCCCCTTCGCTCCTCTCCCATTCAGCCACCCTTCAAGGTACTCCAGCAGCATTCTGGCATTGCGGCGCGTTCCCTCAAGCGTGATGGGTCCTGCTGGGACCTTAATTTCGGGGGAATAGTTGTCCGGATTCGCCATCTCTGCAGTTGGCTTCCAGCCTGACGCCTGGAACTCTTTGAACGGATCTGCCGCGGTCTTCATATGGAAGATGTGCGCTACCCAGCCCCGCACAAAACCCTGCCGCGCCTCCCACTCCTTGTCCGCTCGGATGGCCGCTGCCGCCGCTTTATTGACCGCTTCCTCCCTGCTCGGGAGTGCCGTTGCCATGCCGCCGATCGGGACGGCTCCGCGTTTGAGGCAGACCGCAACCAGGCGCCTGAAAATGTTCGCCAGAAAATCGGTCGACTTGATGTCGACCCCGAAACGGTCGGGCCAGACCGACGCAGGATCGGTCATGACAAATTCAAGAATGCTGGCTTGAAAATCCCAGCGGGCAGCATTCAGCCCAGCTCCATAGGGTCCCAGGGCAAACAATATCTCCTCCATCTGGTACGCCGCCGGGAGCGACTCGATCAGTGGGATAGCTCGGATGACGGCGTTCTTGAGGAAGTCTAATTGCTCCTGGCTTGCGGCAAAGAATTCTTTCCAGAAGCCGGCTTCGGCGGCGGATTCCAGTTTCGGCAGATAGAAATAAATGCCCTGCCCGCGTTCGGCCTGGGCCCTGCCCGCGTGGAAAAGGGTTAGCGCGGTCCCGAGAATGCTCGCCGGTATCGGCACCCCATCTATAGTCACATCTGGTTCATCCAGAGAAAGCCCGCGTTCCCGGTGCATGAAGAACGGGAGATCTCCCGGCTCAAGCCGGTACTCTTTCCCCCTTTCCGGGTCGGCATACCGCAGGGTGCGCTCGACCGCTTTGGTTCGGTTCCACGCCGCTCGAACCGTGTCCTCGAAGCGATGCCCCGCCGAATCCTCATCATCATCCAGATCCCCTTCCGCCCGGGCGCCATCCGGCCCGGGGTTGAGACCGTTAATGAACATGCCCGTGATGGAGGCAGGACCGGAAATCTCAATCCCCGGCTTCTTCAGTTCGTCAGGAACTGGAGGGACGTGCCACTCTCCAGTAGTGATCTCGGTGCGTGGGGAGTAGGGAGGGAGCACGCCTTCATGCAGCGCACGCTGAAGCACCTCGGCTCGCTGCTGGCGAAGGCGGTGGATTTTATGAGTGAAGCGCTCATGCAGGAAGGCCAGATATTCTACGAATTGGGGGGTAAAAAGCTCTTTAGCCCCTTCGACCGGGGCAAAGCTCACCCGGGCCGTTGCCGGCACTGCCGAGCTCCCAGCGGTCACGGGGCTACGAGGGGAATCAGCTGCCATGGTGCGCTCTCCTTTTCTCATTCGAGTCTTTTATCGCTCTGAAGCTGAGGGATGTCATTCTGAGCCGCAGCCCTTCGATAAACTCAGGATAAACTCCGCGAAGGCGAAGAATCTCGCCCTACAGGCTGCAGGATGAGAGATTCTTCGGCCTACGGCCTCAGAATGACAGGTCATCAAAATCAGTACGGTGAAATACTACTACTCCGTCACGTTGATTTGGATAGGTGAAAGACCTTATCGTAGCCCGGATGAAATCCGGGGAACCCCTCCCTCTCCCGACTCACAGCTTTAGATACTCACTCTTAACCAACTCAGGGTCGTAGGTGCGTTCTAGCCTGCGCACGATAAAATGGCCGTGGGCCATATCCTGAAAATGATCAATGAACATGGTGTTGAGCAACGCGCCGCCCACTGCGCCAATTATGGGGATTGCCTGCGCCGCTGCTTTTTCCGAGACCGCGATGCCGAAGCGAGCGGCCACTCGGGTTATAAACCGCACCAGTGCGGGGGCCCCCCTTTGGGCTAGGCCCTTCTTGGCGAGGTGTTCGGCTGCTTCTGCCAGGGCACGCGCGAGGGCGACCCTGACGGCGAAGTAAGCTGATTCCACTGCATCGTCGGCCTTTGAGCGGCCACCAAGAGCGAAGACCTCCAAGCAGGCGAGCTTCGTCTCTGGTGTCTTCAACTGTTCGCCTTCGCTCCGGGCGATCTCGGCGATCGAGCGCAGCATGATCGTGGTAGAGACGGGAAGTTCCACCGCTAGAGCGGGTAAGCCAAGGGCTCCTGCGCCCGCGCCAGCCGCCGCGACGAGCAGCTTGTGAGCCATGTTAGCGGACTGCTGGCTGTGACCCTCGTCCAGCGTCATCACCGCAAACTCAAGCGCCGTTTCTAGGGACTTCTGCGTGGCGTCACTGACGATCTCGGATAGCTTTTTCGGGAGTAGATCGAAGCCCTGCTCGAGGGGTATACCGATACAGTTGGTAAGCTTGGCCGCCAGGCTCGGATTCTCAAGCAGGTCCTTGGCGTAACGAAGGTCGTTCAGATCGTCCTGTGAAAGACTCATCTCGCCCCTCCCGTGTTGCTCGTGTCGCCTGCCGCCACCTAACGCCTTGCGCGTCACCAGCCCGCGGCAGGCAAGGCTTACCACGGGTCCGTGTTCACGCACGAGTTAGGGCTCAACACGCTCGACTCGACCGACGGTCGGGATCAATAAGGCGTACCATCCTTATGTGTGAACTGCCATTTGCCGCCGGCGCCAAAGACGGCCTGAATATCGTCGGCCGGGTAGCTGACCGTGTCCCCCGCACTGCGGTCGCCGATTTCAAGGAACAGGACCTCGGAGTCCGTGCGGTTCACGAGGTGATGCCCGTGGCCCGCCCCTGCCTTGAACCCGGCGCACATGCCGGGTTGGAGCGGCAGGTCGCCAACGTCGGTGACCAAGGTAGGCTGGCCTGCGAGCACGTAGACGAACTCGTCCTGACGCGAATGGGCATGGCGTAGCGCAGAGACTGCTCCGGGAGCAAGACGCGTCAAGTTGACGCCGAAATTCGTGAGGCCAAATAAGTCGCCAAGCGGTCGCTTCTCGCGGCCTGCCATCCGCGACGCGAACGGCTCAGGGTAATTCGTCGGTTTTGTCCGAGGCGGCGCAGCGACTGCCGCGATCGCAAGCGGGTATCGAGGATGGTCCATCGCCATTCCCTCCCGTGCAGGTTGAGCTAACGTGTCGTGGCAAAGCAAGCCACACGGGCTTCATAGCACGGTGTCCCGCGCCTTGTCACCAGCGCATCTCAGACAAACTGCCGCCATGACAGGTGGCATCCTGGTGATTGGGGGCAAATACAAGATAGCCGGCCGAGGCAAAAGCTTCCATCAGAAAGCGGGATTGCGTGGCGCAGCCATGCAGCCGGTTGAGATAAGGAAAGGCTGAGAACATCCTCGTCCAGTTTCAGTTGGTTCTGGTTCATCTGAGTCGAGCGGTTTCACACTTTGAATAACGCATGTAGAAACGCCATCCACTTTCCTTGCTGGCTGAAGAGCAGATCGCTGTAGTCCGGAGCGTAATCCTCCGCCTGCGGGAAGTAGATGGACACGCCGGTCGCACGCGCCATCTTGCGGCCGCAGGTCGCGTTATCAATCACGAAAGCATTGGACACCTTCGGGTTCAGCGCGGCCTGGACGCTCGAGGCGGCCGCCTGCACTTGAGCGTTTTGGGGCAGCCGCTGCGCGAGCTGCGCCGCGAAATCGCCGAGGTCAATATATTCCGGCATAGCGAATTTCTGCGCCCGGTCCCGCGCCAAACTGACGGTGCCAGCCACGGTATTCAGGTCGGCGAGCAATGAGTCGGTGAGCTCGTTGACTGCAGCCGCGGCCACGGGGATCCGGCCGAGGTCCAGCGCCGATTGCGTGGCGGCCTCGCCTGCGCGCTTGAAGTACTTGCCGTACTCCCCGACGATCAATTTCGCGAGGTCGGTCGGGTTCATGGCTGGTTTCGCCACTAGGGCCTTGAGGATCGCTGCATACGGCCAGCCGGCGCCCGGCTCGGTCTCCTCCGAGCCGACCATGAGTTGCGCTGTGTCCTTCATCTCGTAGGCGATCTCTAGCATGTTCATCAGGCAGGCATCGCAGGCGAGGATATCGAGCTTGCGGCCGCTGGGTAGCGCCCGGGTCACGGCCTTGCGCAGCTCCTGGTTGTCCAAGTAGTCATGCGAGCCGCAGTCGATAGCGATCGCGCGCGCCTGCAGCGGGCGCTTGTGAATCTTCCGGATCGTGGTGCGGAACAGGGCGCGCTTGAGCCGGCGCAGTTTGGCTGCGGTCTGTGGCTTGGCGGCCCGGATGGCATCGTAGTCGTAGTCGGCCGGCAGATTTTCCCAGCCGCCGCCGTGGTTCCAGATGTCCAGCAGGTAGTGCTTTGCGGGAAAGTTCTTGATGCCCCACTGGATGAAGCCGGTGAGCACCTTCGGGTTGCCGCAATCGACGCCAGGCATCCGCTGGAGCGACTTGAGCTTGTTCTTCTCCACGCGGTACCGCGTGGTCTTGTTTTCCTCGGTGTCGAACTGGACAATGACGTTGACCTGATCGGTGGAGCCGACCCGCTTCATCTCCGCGAGATCGTCGCGTCCGGCGCCCTCCAGATTGTTATCTCCAGCCATGTACACTAGCCAGGTCCACTGTGCGGTTTGGCTCATGATCGGTCTCCGCTTCATCGGGCTGATTTCACCTCGGTACTCGTTGCGCTAGGCGCGCGTGGCTTTACCCCTGCGCCGTCCCCGTTGCGGCCGGACCCAGGGAATGGGCTGTCTGATGACCTGCCGCGCGCCCACGAGACAGGGAGTCTGGTTGTACCCAAGCACTGCGAGGCGGTCGGCAGTGAGCCGGGAAAGCGCGAGGAAGCTGGGGTTGTTGCCGGCGGCCCGAGCGTCGCGAAGAACTTTGGCGAGCGAGTACGTGAACGCGCCGTAGGAAATCGCCCCGTCCCGATACTCATACGACAGCTCCTGCTCCTGGCACGCTTCGAAGATGATCGGCAGATACGAGCCGCGGTGCCGGAGCTCCTTGCGCTCGCGATCGTAGTTCGCGTTGGGGAGACTACGAAGCGCAACGCCGCGACCGAGGCGGTACGTTACGCCCTTCGTTCCGAGGTATGCGTCGCCGACTCTCGAGCGAGCCAGCGACGGGTTCGGTGACCGGAGCTTGCGCTCCTGCCACATCCCAAGCTCCAGGTTCCAGGCAAGCGCCCGGTGGCGAATGTCATCGGGCGGCTCGATCCCACGGGGTCGCAATCCGCCCTCTCGGGTCATGCCTCCGGAGTGACAGCAGTCGAAGATCGCCGCAAAGCGGCTCTGGTAGGGAAGCTGACTGTAGAACTCCACGAACTGCTTGTCTCGGATCGCGTGCGCGGGGTTCCAATCGAAGTCGTACGGTACGAGACACTCATCGAGGTGATCGACCTCGCCGTGGACGTCGTACGTTGGGATCTGAGCCCCGTGGCCAGAGTAGAATAGCACGCGCTCCGCTTCGCTCGGCACGTCATCGAGGAGCCAGTGGAGGCGCTCGAGAATGTTAGCCGTTGTCGCCCGGTCGTCGAGGACAACGCGGATCTCCTCGGGCTGGAAGCCACACTCCTGGAGAACGGAGCTCATCAGGAAGACGTCGTTGACGCAACCCTCCAAACGGTTCGTGGGGTTCGGGTATGCGTTAATCCCGATCAGCAGGGCGCGGCGCTGGGGCCGAGCGGCCAAGTCACGCATGGTGCGGAAGTTGCGGGCCAACACTCGCGCGGGGCGGGCGCTCGACACGTCCAGCCACACTCGCGTCTGGATGTTCGCGTGGTTGAAGTACCCGATCGGATCGTGGTTGAGAATGTCGTTC
>WNGG01010415.1_pt1 | contig 10074 bp, 6 predicted proteins | sample 5400661 | NCBI WGS metagenome assembly WNGG01 (sample SAMN13153372, study PRJNA577476) | soil metagenome | isolation source: 100 cm soil or saprolite under Garry oak tree replicate 1 | place: USA:California | collected 2016-06-15
TGACCCAAGAAAGCGATGTCCCAGCGCATGATCCTGCTCGTGGAAGACAACCCGGATGACGAGGCGCTGACGCGTCGCGCCCTCGCCAAGAACAACATCCAGAACGAGGTGCGGGTAGCCCGGGACGGTGCCGAAGCACTCGCGCTCCTCTTTGGGACCGACGGCGAGGGAGGCCAGGCAATCGCGCCAGAGGTGGTGCTGCTGGACCTGAAGCTGCCGAAGGTCGACGGCCTGGAAGTGCTGCGCCGCATCCGTGCGGACGAGCGCACTCGCCTGCTGCCGGTCGTCATCCTCACCTCGTCGCGCGAGGAGCGGGACCTGGTCTCGGGCTACGGACTGGGCGCGAACAGCTACATCCGGAAGCCCGTCGACTTCGGCCAGTTCGTGGAGGCGGTGCGCCAGCTGGGACTGTATTGGCTGGTGCTCAACGAGCCGCCGCCCCAACAACCCGCCGCCTAAGCAGGGCCCGAGAAGCAGCGCGTGATCCACGTCACCCCCTGGGCCGCGGCAGTTGCCCCGCGCTGGTCGCCGGGTGAGTATTGGTGCCCCCAAGCATGACGACCGCGAAGCCCGCAGCCCCCGCGACCAGGAACGCCGATGCCGAGCTCGAGGCGTTGTTCGCGGCGATCAACGACGTCATCCTCGTACTCGACGCCGAGGGTCGGTACGTCAAGATCGCTCCCACCAACCCAGCGCTGTTGTACCGCCCCGCCGGGGAGCTGCTCGGCAAGACGCTGCGGGAGGTGTTCGACCCCGCCCAGGCCGAGCAATTCATGGAGTACATCCGCACCGCCCTCGAGACCCGGACGACGGTGCACTTCGAGTACAGCCTGTCGATCGCAGGCCGCGAGGTCTGGTTTTCGGGGGCGATCTCGCCCATGAGCAGCGATCAAGTGGTGCTGGTCGGCCGGGACATCACCGAGCGCAAACGCGCGGCCGAGCGGCTGCGTGCCAGCGAACAGCGGTTCCGTGCGTTGGTCGAGCACTCGAGCGACGTCATCATGCTGCTCGGCCCGGCCGGGACGATCCTCTATGCCAGCCAGTCCACCCAGCCGGTGCTGGGCTACGGCTCGACCGAAAACGTGGGACGGAGCGCCTTCGACCTCGTCCACCCTGACGACCGCGCGCGCGCCCTGGACCTGTTCGGCGAGCTCATGCAGCGACCCGGCGATCTGGTCAAGACCGAGCTGCGTGCCCTGCACAAGGACGAGAGCTGGCGCGACCTCGAGGCGGTCGGTGTAAACCGGTTGGACGACCCGTCGATCCGCGCGATCGTCGTAACCTACCGCGACATCACCGACCGCGAGCGGACGGAGCGGGACCTGCGCGAGACCCTCTCGCTGCTCAACGCGACGTTCGAATCCACGGCCGACGGGATCCTGGTGGTGGACCTGGCGGGGCACATCGTCAGCTTCAACCGCACGTTCGCGGAGCTGTGGCGGATCCCCGACTCCATCCTCGAGGCCAAGGACAGCGCCCAAACGCTCGCGTTCGTGCTGGAGCAGCTCGCCGACCCCGCGGGCTTCCTCAGCAAGATACGCGAACTGTACGCGCGCCCCGACGCGTCCAGCTTCGATGTCCTGACGTTCAAGGACGGCCGCATCTACGAGCGCTTCTCCCAACCCCAGCGCATCGCCGGGAAGAGCGTCGGACGCGTGTGGAGCTTCCGCGACGTCACCGAAGCGAAGCGGGCCGAGCAGATCCAGCTCGCCACGTACCGGATCTCGGAAGCCGCCCACGCCGCGCGCACCCTACAGGAGCTGTTCGGGGCGATCCACGGAATCGTGGAAGGGCTGATGCCCGCGAAGAACTTCTATATCGCGCTGTACGACGCCGCGGACGACCACCTCTCCTTCCCGTACCACGTGGACGAGTACGACACGGACTTCCCGGCCAAGAAGCCCGGCAAGGGACTGACGGAATACGTGCTCAGGACCGGGCAGCCGCTGCTGGTCACGCCGGAGGTACAAGCGGAGCTCGAGCGGCGCGGCGAAGTCGAGCTGATCGGGCCGCCCTCGATCGACTGGGTCGGCGTGCCGCTGAAGATCGGCGACCGCACGATCGGCGTGCTCGTGGCACAGACCTACGCCCCCGGCGTCCGCTACCGCGAGACGGAGAAGCACGTCCTGCAGTTCGTCTCCACGCAGGTCGCCATGGCGATCGACCGGAAGCGCACCGAGGAGCAGCTGCACGACAGCGAACGCAAATACCGACTGCTGTTCGAGACCAATCCCGAGCCGATGTTCGTCTACGATTTCGAGACGCTGCGCATCCTGGCGGTGAACGGCGCCGCCGTCGCCCGCTACGGGCACACGGAGCAGGAGTTCCTGCAGCTCACGCTGCGCGATATTCGCCCGCCGGAGGAGCAGGCCCGGCTGGAGGAGGAGCTGGCGCGCCGGCCGGAGGACGGGGCGGTGCGCGGCAGCGTGCGCCACTGGACCAAGCAGGGCAAGCGCTTCGAGGTGGATCTGGTCGCCCGGCCGCTCGAGTTCGCCGGCCGCCGCGCCCGGCTCGTGCTCGCCCGCGATGTGAGCGCCCAGCGCCAGCTCGAGGAGCAGCTCCGCCAATCGCAGAAGATGGAGGCCGTGGGGCAGCTCGCGGGCGGCATCGCCCACGACTTCAACAACCTGCTTACGGCCATCCTGGGCTCGACCCAGCTGCTGCTGCACAACACGCCGACCGGCGACCCGCGGCGCGAGGACGCCGAGGAAATCCGGCACGCGGGGATGCGGGCCGCGGAGCTCACGCGGCAGCTGCTGGCGTTCAGCCGCCGGCAGGTGCTCGCCCCCAAGGTGCTGGACGTGAATGCCGCGGTCGCGAACATGGACCGGATGCTGCGGCGGCTGCTCGGCGAAGACATCGAGCTCGCCACGTCGCTCGATCCCGCCGTCGGCGCCGTCAACGCCGACCCCGGTCAGCTCGAGCAGGTGCTCCTGAACCTCGCCGTCAACGCCCGCGACGCCATGCCCGGCGGCGGCCGGCTGAGCATCGGGACGACGCGCTTCACGCTGGGCGAGGAGCACGTCGAGCGGCGCCACCGCATGCCCGCGGGTGACTACGCCTGCCTGGCGGTCACGGACACCGGCGTCGGCATGGATGAGACGACCCAGGCGCACCTGTTCGAGCCGTTCTTCACGACCAAGGAAGTCGGAAAGGGCACGGGCTTGGGGCTCGCGACGGTGTACGGGATCGTCAAGCAGAGCGGCGGCTACATCTGGGTCTACAGCGAGCCGGGGCACGGCACGACCGTCAAGATCTACCTCCCCCGTGTTCCCGGCGTCGCGGAACCTCCGCTGCCCGCACCCGAGCCGCAGCCGGTGCGCGGCGGCGACGAGACCGTCCTACTGGTCGAGGACGCGGCGCCGGTGCGCACCCTCGCCCGGCGCAGCCTCGAGGCCCGCGGCTACCGGGTGCTCGACGCGGCCGACGGGCCGTCCGCGCTGCAGCTCTCCGCCGGCCACGGCGGCGGGATCGATATCCTCGTGACCGACGTCGTGATGCCCGGCATGAGCGGCCGCGAGCTCGCCGAGCGACTGGCCCCCCAGCGGCCGAGCATGAAGGTGCTGTACACGTCCGGCTATACCGACGACGCGATGGTCCGCCAGGGCGTCCTGACCGCCGGGGTCGCCTTCCTCCAGAAGCCGTTCGTGCCGGACACGCTCGCGCGGAAGGTCAGGGAAGTGCTGGACGGTCCAGAATCTCCCTGATCCGCGCGAGCAAGTCCGACTCGGTCCACGGCTTGTGCAGCAAAGGGGCGGACGGGTCGAGACTCGCGGCGCGCTCCGGGTCCGAGTAGCCGCTGGCGAACAGGAACGGGGTGGTGTGACCCTCTCGACGCGCGGCGTCGTACAGCGCGTGTCCTCCCAATCGCGGCATGACCAGGTCCGAGAACACGAGCTGCACGCCCGCCGTCTGGCGCAGCGCCTCGAGCGCCTCGAGGCCGTCCGCCGCGGTGACGATCTGGTACCCGGCCGCCTCGAGGATGCGCTTGGCGGATCGGCGCAGCTGGTCGTCGTCCTCCACGACCAGCACCGTCTCGGAGCCGCCGCGAACCTCTACATCACCCGCGTGGAGCCGAGCCACGGCGGCCGTCCCGTCGGCCACGGGGAAGTAGATCCGGAAGCGCGTTCCCTTCCCCGGTTCGCTGTCCACGTCGATGCCGCCACCGTGCTGCTTCACCAGGCCGTACACCGTTGCCAACCCCAGGCCCGTCCCCTTCCCCAGGGGCTTGGTGGTGAAGAAAGGCTCGAACATACGGGCGCGTGTCTCCTGGTCCATCCCGGTCCCCGTGTCGCTCACCGCGAGGCAGACATGCTCGCCGGCGCGCGCCGCGCCCCACGCCAGACGTTGATCCTCGGTCAGGTGCGTGCGGCTCGTCTCGATACGCAGCACGCCGCCGTCCGGCATCGCATCGCGCGCATTGGTGACCAGATTGAAGAGGATCTGCTCCGTGGCGTGCACGTCGGCGCGGACGTCGGGGAGCCCGTCGCCGCCCCAGGTCACGACCTCGACGTCGGCCGGGAGGATGCGCCGCAGGAAGCCCGACAGATCGGCGATGAGCCCACCCAGGTGGACGGGTTGGAGTTCGAGCCGCGAGCGTCGCGCGAAGCCCAGTAGCTCTTTCACCATCACGCGGCCCCGTAGGGCCGCCGACATGACGTCCCGCAGGTCGGCCTGCGCATCGGCCAGGCCGGGCGCGAGCACTTTCGCGACCAGCTGTGCATTCGCAAGGATGATGGTGAGCAAGTTGTTGAAGTCATGGGCGATGCCCCCGGTGAGCTGGCCGATCGCCTCCATTTTCTGGGATTGGCGCAGCTGCTCCTCCAGCGCGCGCCGCTCCGTCACGTCCTCCGCGATCGTTTCGAAGCAGTCGATGGTGCGGTCGGGCCGTCGCACCGCACGGCCGGAGAGTCGGACGAGGATCTCGGCGCCGTCACGACGTTTCCATGTGACCTCGACTCCCTCGACCACGTCCTCGACCTCGAACCGCTCGAGGATACGCCGACGCTCGTCCGAGTCCGCGTACACGTCGGCCGCGAGGTCGACCGCCAGCAGCTGCTCCTCGGACTCGTAGCCGAGCATCCGCACGAGCGCGGGGTTCACCGTGCGGAACCGCCCGTCGACGGACGACCGGTAGATCGCGTAGGAGGCATGCTGCACCAGTGCGCGATGGCTCTCCTCCGACCGGCGTAGCGCCGCCTCCGCCCGGCACCGCTCGGTGATGTCGGTCCCGACGCCGATCACCCCCGCCACCGCCCCATCCGCGTCCCGGACCGGCGAATACCACGCTTCGAAGACGACGCCGAAGACCTCCACGGTGGATGAGAACATCTCCCCCGTGAGGGCGCGGCGCACGTCCGCGAGCGCATGCGGCAGCTCCGCGAACAGCTCGAACGCCGAGCGACCGACGAGCAGCGCGGGTCGCACCCCCACGGCGTCGAGCCCACGCCCCTCGACCATCGTGAACACCCCGTCCCGATCGAGGGCGAACAGGACGAGCGGCGCGCCGGCGATGACCGTCCGCAACCGCTCCTTGTTCTCGCGCAATGCCCGTTCCTGGCGCCGCCGCTCCGTGACGTCGCGGGCGTTGACGATCAGCTGGGCAGACCCGCCCCGATCCAGCCGCGCCTGACCCACGGCTTCCAGCAGCCGCCACACGCCGTCCTGCGCCCGAAACCGGAATTGTGCGGCCCGCGGACCCCGGGGTGGCGTATCGCGCCCGCCAGGGCTTCGGCCACGACCGAGATGTCGTCCGGGTGAACGAAGTCGAAGGCATTGCGCTCGAGCAGCTCGCGCGGATGGTAGCCGAGCACGCGCTCCACGGACGGGCTGGCGTAGCGGAACACGCCGTTCTCGCCCACGATCGTGACGATGTCCGACCCGTTCTCGATCAGCGAGCGGAAGTGCTCCTCGCTCCGTCGCAACGCCTCCTCCGCCTGCGCCCGGTCGATCGCGGTGGCCAGGACGTTCGCTACCGCCTGGAGGAAGTGCGTGTCGTGGATGGTGAATTCGCGGGGCTGCGCCGAATGGACGCCCAGGATGCCGAACGGCCGGGCCTTACCGTGCACCAGGACGCTGAGGCTCGAGACCACGCCGTGTGGCGCCAGGAGCGGCGCGCTTCCGAAGCGCGTGTCGCTAGCCAGGTTTTCTACCACGACGGTCCCCGTCGAGCGGAGCACATACCCGGCGTGCGAATCCGGGTCCGCCGGCAAGACCGTGCGCCCGACCACTCCGTCGCGCCAACCGACACCGGCGCGCAGCAGGAGCGTGCGGCTCTCTGCCCGAAGCTCGAGCACGCTTGCGAACGGGACCTCGAGCACGCGCGCGACGATTGTCACGACACCCGCGATGAGCTCGTCCGGCGGAGCGCCGGCCAACGCCCGTTGGCCGATGTGGGCCACCGCTTCCTGCTGACGCGCGGTGGCGCGCAGCTGCGCCTCCGTCCGCGACAGCTCCGCGTCGCGAACGGCGTCGTCCTGCCGCAGCAGCCTGAACCGGCTCGTGCCCACGCCTAATGATCCCCGAGAAGGGTGAGGGGTAATGCCGCACGAAAGGCGCGCCCCAACCTTGCACGGGGCGACCCGGTTTTCCATTATGGTCTTCACACGAGACCTGTGCCCTGCATCACCGCGAACCCCAAGTGGGCCCGAGGCAATGACATACCACGAACAGCGATGAGCGAGTACCCCGTCCTCAAGGATCTGGCGATCATCTTCGCCGTCTCCCTGCTCGTCATCCTGGTATTCCATCGCTTCAAGCTCCCTGCCCTCCCAGGGTTCATCGTCGCGGGCGTGCTGCTCGGACCGAACGCGCTCGGCCTGGTCTCCGACGTCCGCCAGGTCGAGAGCCTCGCGGAAGTCGGCGTCATCCTGCTGCTCTTCACCATCGGCATCGAGTTCTCGCTGAGCCGGCTGCGAGAGATGGGACGGCAGGTCGTCGTCGGGGGCGGAGCCCAGGTGGGTCTCACGGTCGTGCTCACGTGCGGGCTCGCCGTGGTGCTGCATCTCCCCTGGCGGGTGGCGCTGCTCCTGGGCTTCCTCGTCGCGCTCTCCAGCACCGCCATCGTCCTCAAGGGGCTCGCCGACAAGGGCGAGATCGATGCACCACACGGCCGCCTCGCCACCGGCGTGCTGATCTTCCAGGACCTGTGCGTCGTGCCGATGATGCTGGTCCTCCCGTTCCTCGCCGGACGGTCGGGCGGCGGGGCGGGAGCGTTGCTGCTGGCGCTCGGCAAGGCGGTGCTCGTCGTGATCAGCGTGCTGGTGCTCGCCCGAACCGTGGTCCCCCGCGCCCTCACCGAGATTCTCAAGACCCGGAGCCGGGAGCTGTTCTTGATCGCGGTCATCCTGATCGGGACGCTCACGGCCCTTGGAACGGCGGCGGCGGGGGCGTCGCTCGCTCTGGGCGCCTTCTTGGCGGGTCTGGTCATCTCGGAGTCCGACTACGGTCACCAGGCGATGGCCGAGCTACTGCCGTTCCGCGATGTGTTCATTTCCCTGTTTTTCGTCGCGGTCGGCATGCTGGTACAGGTCGGGTTCCTGCGCGATCACCCGGCGCTCGCCTTGGGCGGCGTCGTGGGTGTCATGGGGGGGAAAACCCTGCTAGCGTCCGTCGGCCCTGCTGCCATGGGGTACTCGGGGCGGGTGGCCCTGCTCGCCGGCCTCGCTGTCTCGCAGATCGGCGAGTTCTCATTCGTGCTGGCGCGCGAAGGCCGCGGGACCGGGCTGCTCTCGGAGGGCCTCTACCAGACGTTCCTCGCCGTAGCCGTCCTGACCATGCTGGTGACTCCGTTCCTGCTGCAGGGCGGCCCGGTGCTGCTCGACGGGCTGGAGCGACTCGTCCCGCTGGACCGCCTCCTGCCGGGACTCCGCCCCGGTGCGATCGCGGTCGCCGAGCAACCACTCACCGACCACGTGATCGTCGCCGGGTACGGCCTGAATGGGCGGAACCTCACGGCGGCGCTGCGGTCCATCCGGGCGCCGTACCTCATCGTCGAGCTCAACGCGCAAACCGTTCAGCAAGCCCGGGCCCGCGGCGAGCCCGCCTTCTACGGCGATGCCACGCGCGAAGAGATCCTGCGCGCTCTCGGGGCGGAGCGCGCCCGAATGCTCGTGGTCGCCATCTCGGACCCCGCAGCGACTCGCCGCATGGTACGCGTGGCGCGCAGCCTCAATCCCCGCATCCACATCATCGCTCGCACCCGCTACGTGACGGAGGTCCCGGAGCTCAGCCGGCTCGGGGCCGACGTGGTGATCCCCGAGGAGTTCGAGACCTCGATCGAGATCTTCGCCCGCGTGCTTGCCCACTACAGCGTGCCCCGCACCGACATCGAGCGTTTGGTGGATCAGATCCGCTCGTCGCACTACGAGGCGCTCCGCAGCGGCGACCCAGCGGGGCGACTGAGCCTCGGCCCAGTGGCCGGCATTCCGCAGATGGCGGTGGAGCGGCTGCGACTGCCATCGCACTCCCCGCTCGTTGGCAGGACCCTCGCCGCCACCGGTCTGCGGACTCAGACCGGCGCGTTAGTACTCGCGGTCGGTCGGGGCGGTGACGAGATCGCCACGCCGGGTCCCCAATTCCGCCTCGCCGCCGACGACGTGCTCGTGGTCGTGGGCCAGCCTGCTCAGCTGCGGGCGGCGGCGCTCCTGGTAGCGGGCAAGAGTGCTGCTCCAGCGCCACAATAGTGTATGCAGACGTTGCGTCCCAGCATTGCCGAATAGATACCGAAAACGTAAGAAAATTGGGCACTATCTCGCGAGTGCGTGCTCACTTTTGCGTGTACTACTTTGTAGGTCATCAGCTTACGGTAGCACAAGCCCCAAAAAACTCACGTAAGTGACGCTGCCGCAACACGTTTCGTTTCCTGACCGACGCCTGAAAGCCGACCACTGATACATTTCCGCCATGCCAATCCCCCCCCTGTACGGCCATGAGGGGATCCGACACCGGCTGGTAGGCGCGATTGCCTCCGGCCGGTTGCCACAAGCGCTCCTGTTTGACGGCCCGCCAGGGGTCGGGAAGCAGCGGCTGGCCCTGTGGTTGGCGCAGGCGCTGGTCTGTGAGAAGCCGGGAAACGGGAAAGGGGAAACGGGAAAGGGAGAGCCGTGCGGCAAGTGCCAGCCCTGCAGGTTGGTACTGAACCTCTCGCATCCCGACGTGCACTGGTTCGTGCCGCTCGAGCTGTCCAAGAAGGGCGGCGACGCGGACAAGCAAGTCGAGCTGGTCGAGGAAGCGCTCGGGGAAGAGATGGCGGCGCGACGCCAGCGGCCGCTGTACGAGCCGCCCTCGGGGTTGGCGAGTCATGGGATCGCGGCGGTCCGGCTGGTGCTTCGACGACTGGTGCTGACGCCAGCCATGGGACGCCGAAAGGTGTTCGTGATCGGGGATGCCGAGCGCCTGGTACCCCAGACGGGAGCCGAAGCGGCTGCGAACGCGTTACTCAAGGCATTGGAGGAGCCGCCAGCGGACGCGACGTTCTTTCTGACGACCGCCGCGCCGGAGTCGCTGCTCCCGACGATTCTGTCTCGCGTAGTGCGCGTCCGAGTGGCACGATTGGCCGACAGCGTCGTGACAGCATTCGCGCAGCATGAGCTCGGCGTGACTGGGCAACGCGAGTTGGCGCAACGAGTTGCAGTGGCGGACGGGCGCATAGGCAGGCTCCTTGCAGATGGGAACGGTCGCGCGAGGGGTGTGGAAGCCGGCGAGCGGTTCCGCCGCGCCGTGGAAGCGGGCCCGGCACGCCGCTACGAGTTCGCCCTCGGCCTGCAGCCATTTCAGGCGCGGGGCGGGTTCACGGAGATGCTGGACGGGCTGCTGGAGCAATTACGCGAGCAGGCCCGTTCCGGCGGCGAGACGGAGAAGGTGGTGGCGGCGATCGCGCAGGTGCTCGCGGCGCGCAGCCTGGCGCAGGGCAACGTGAACCCACAGCTCGTGGCGGCCGTATTGGCCGACGACCTGGCGGAGCGGGCATGAAGCTGTCGCATGTGGACGAGGCCGGCCGGGCACGCATGGTGGACGTAGGCGGCAAACCCGCCACGGTGCGAACGGCGGTGGCGGAAGGCGCGATCCGGATGT
>WNGG01023090.1_pt1 | contig 10074 bp, 8 predicted proteins | sample 5400661 | NCBI WGS metagenome assembly WNGG01 (sample SAMN13153372, study PRJNA577476) | soil metagenome | isolation source: 100 cm soil or saprolite under Garry oak tree replicate 1 | place: USA:California | collected 2016-06-15
ATCCAATCAAGCATATTTTGATCGCCTGCCAGGAGAATCGCACGTTCGATGAGTATTATGGCTACTATCCCAGGGCCGGGGAATTCGGCGTCCCGGCCAACTATGCCCAGCCAGATGGCAACGGCGGTAGTGTCACTCCCCATCACAACTTCCTCCCGGTCTCATTTGATATCTCACATACCTGGCAGGACATTCACAGGGAATGGAACAATGGAGCTATGAACGGCTTCGTAACAACCAATGGCAGCGGCACGCTCGGCTACTATGATGGTTCCGACCTGTCCTACTATTACGGGCTCGCCAATGCTTTCACCCTATGTGGTAACTATTTCTGCTCGCAACTTGGTCCAACCGTACCTAATCGTATCGCACTCGTAGCCGCTACCTCAGGTGGCAATACCACTGATAGCATCCAGGTGGGGAGCCTGGATTGGCCGGTCATTGTAGATCTGCTGGATGCCCACAAGGTAAGCTGGAAGTGTTACCATCTCGGCATAGATGCCACAAGTTCATTAGAACACTACAACCCCTTCGTCTACTTCAAACACTGGCAGAACGATCCCCGGCTTAACTTCGAGGAAGATGATTACTACACGGACCTGAATGCCGGAACGCTCCCGCAGGTATCATTTTTCATCACCGAGCTTCTGGTAAGTGAGCATCCACCGTCCGATATTCACACGGGCCAGGAAAAAATGGCGAAAGTAATCAATGCCCTCATTGCATCTCACCTGTGGACAAGTTCAGCGCTCTTTTTCACCTATGACGAAGGCGGTGGCTTCTTCGAACATGTTCCTCCGCCGCGAGTGGATGCCTATGGCCTGGGATTTCGTGTGCCCACACTGGTGATCTCACCCTGGGCGCGGCGCGGATATGTATCAGGACAATTATACGAGCATAGCTCTGTACTGAAGTTCATTGAGCGGCGCTTTGACATTCCCACGCTGGCAAGTGTTAACCACCAGTTTGATACATCGACCCCAGGAGCAAACAACGACGCGGCAAACGGTCATGCCAGAGGGCCTGCCGCCGCTCCGCGTGATGACCTGCCGCTGTTAGGCGACTTCTACGAGGCCTTTGATTTCGCGCAAGATCCGCATTATTACCCACCCTTGCCAGAGTTATGAGAGCCATGCTCCAGGTAGGGTTACGGTGTCGGCGGCAGCAGTGGCAGGTTAAATCCCCAGTTGAGCAGCGTTCTCGCGTCGGCGAAACGTAGTGTCTCGCTCGTGCTGTGCAGGACAACGCCGATGAGGTGATGACCGTTGCGAGTAGCAGAGAATACCAGGCAGAAACCAGCTTCAGGAGTTGTGCCGGTCTTGATGCCAGTCGCGCCTTTGAACATGCCGAGCAGTGTGTTGGTGGTTTTCCAGGTATACCTGTGATGATTTACGTTGGCTGGCAGCGTGTAGGACTGCGCCTGTACAATCTGAGCAAAGGTGGGTAAGGTCATGGCGTAGCGCGCCAGGCGCACGAGGTCATAGGCGCTGGTATGATGACCAGGCGCTTCAAGACCATCTGGGTTGACGTAGTGTGTCTGGTAGAGGTGGAGGCGGTAGGCAAAGATGTTCATGATGCGCACAAAATTAGTCTCTGTTCCTCCTACGGCATCTGCAATGGCGACTGCCGCGTCGTCTCCTGAAGGCAACAATAGACCGTACAGCAAGTATTTGAGCGGGATCTTGTCACCGACCAACAGGAACGCGCTGCTCCCATTGTTCTGGTGTACCTCGTTATAGGCATCCTGTTGGATGGTTACGAGTTGGTCGGGGTCTGCCGTTTCGATAGCTATGACAGCAGTCATGATCTTTGTCGTGCTTGCCATCGGCAAGGGTTCCTCGCCATTGAGGTCAACCAGCGTGTGACCTGTATCGACGTCAAGCAAATAGGCTGCGGTGGCGCTAACGCTGGGATGTTTGCCTCTCACTGTCAAAACGGGTGTTGGTGAAGGTGGCGGCGTGGGTGTGGGGATGGGTAGAGAGGACGTCGCCGTGGGAGTAACCTGCGCCAATGTATTGAACAGGTGTTTTCCCACGGGCGTGAAAGCGAATACAGGTGCCATAATCCCCAGGCAAACCGCTATGATGATTAGCGTGATAGAGATGATACGACGCAGCATCGAACTTACCTATGGCAATGTTTTGGGCCAGCGCGTGTGGTAATCGGTCACTTGCTCAAAGGCATCGGCAATGCGCAGGATGACGTCTTCGGCGAAAACGTTGCCCAGCAATTGCAGGCCTACAGGCAAACCTTCACTGAAACCGCCAGGGATAGAGATACCGCAGATGCCCGCCAGGTTTGCCGGGATGGTGAAAACATCCTGGAGATACATTTGATACGGATCAGAAATCTCGCCAATGCGGAAAGCCACGGTCGGCGATGCCGGGCTGACCAGTGCATCGAAGCGCTCGAAGGCGCGGTCAAAGTCTTGCGTGATCAGCGCCCGTACCTTCTCGGCTTGCTTATAGTAGGCATCATAGTAGCCGGAGGACAGCGCGTAGGTGCCAATCATAATGCGCCGTTTGACCTCCCTGCCAAAGCCGTACTGTCTTGTTTTCTCCAGGGCCTCCCATATATCATCGGTATCCCGGTAGGAGTAGCCATATTTAACGCCGTCGTAGCGGGCGAGGTTAGCGCTGGCCTCGGCGGGAGCAATGATATAGTAGGCTGCGACACCGTACCTGGTGTGCGGCAGCGAAACATCGCTCACCTCCGCGCCCAGTTCGCGCAGCAGCTCGATGTCATCGCGCACAGCTTTAATCACGCCTGGCTGCGTGCCTTCCACCCAATATTCCTCCGGTACGCCGATGCGCATGCCTTTGATGCTGCCAGAAAGTGCGGCTGTATAATCAGGAACCGGCTTGTTTGAAGCGGTAGAATCGCGTGGATCGGGTCCTGCAATTGCCTGCAACAATATCGCTGCATCGCGTGCCGAGCGGGCAAAGGGGCCTATTTGATCAAGCGACGAGGCGAAAGCCACCAGGCCGAAGCGCGAGACGCGCCCGTAAGTGGGCTTCAGCCCCAGCACGTTGCAAAGCGACCCCGGTTGGCGAATCGACCCGCCCGTATCGCTGCCCAGAGCTCCCATGGCCATCCCTGCGGCAACCGCTGCTGCTGAGCCTCCACTGCTGCCGCCGGGAGCACGCTCCAGGTCCCACGGGTTATGCGTTGGATAGAAGGCAGAGTGTTCGGTAGAGGAGCCCATCGCGAATTCGTCCATATTTGTCTTACCCAGCATCACCACGCCATCGGCATTTAGTCGTTCCATCACGGTGGCATCGAAGGGCGGCTTGAAGTTTTCAAGCATGCGGGAGCCGCACGTAGTGGTGATATCCTTCGTGCAGATCACGTCTTTGATTGCCAGCGGAATCCCTGTGAGCGGTGCGATTGTATCGCCATTCTTAAAGTGGCGGTCGGCCGCTTCCGCTTGTTTCAACGCGAGATCGTCGGTAACCAGTGTGAATGCGCGGACCTTGTCTTCGACCGCCCGGATGCGGTCCAGGTGTGCTCGGGTTAGCTCGACCGAGGAGATCTTGCGCTCTCGTAGCAGCTTTCCCGCTTCGGTGATACTCAATGTATATAATTCCGTCATAATTATGATTCCTCCAGCACTGCATTGACCTTCAGGCAGTTGTCTTCCTGGTCGGGGGCGTTGGCGAGCAGCACCTCTGGAGGGTATGATGGCTGCGGATCGTCCGCGCGCATGATATTACTGAGGCGCGAGGCATGTGCCGTTGGAGAAACGCCGCTCACGTCGGCCTCTTTCAGTATCTCAATATGCCCCAGGATGGCGGAGAGTTCCTTGCGCAGGGCATCGACTTCTTCTTCGCTCAAGCCCAGGCGGGCGAGCCTGGCCACGTACTTAACAGTTTCGCGATCGATCATCTGTTTCCTCTTCTCATTCACCAGCGGATATGAAAACCGCTGAAATATTCTGTTGGCTGCCCCCATTGAACCCGTACATCGCTTACCTGGGCGGCAGAAGGTCCTCGCCTCAGCAAGGAAAGCAGTTGCTCAAGCGCCGCCCGCTTCCCCTGTGCTAAGACCTCAACATCTCCGCTGCTATCGTTGCGCGTGTATCCTCTCAAGCCAAGAGACAAAGCCTTTCGGATGACGAAGTCGCGGAAGCCGACTCCTTGCACCCATCCACTCACCCACGCATGCAATTCTTGGATATTATTGCTATCATGCTGGCTCATACGCACTATGATAGCATGTGGTATCAACAGTTGCCTAGATTTTCTGAGAAACCTGGACAAAGTGTTCTCGCCGCCCTGAATCAGTCCGGCCTTCCCGGCGTTCCTGCTGCATTCTAGGAGGTGATCGATTCAGGTGCTGTCCGAGAGGGCATGCAGACTGGAACGTGCCCCCGTTGGACCAACGATAGCCCCACCACATTTCGTGCAGGCTCATCTGCCTGCGGGCCTGGCCTGCTTCATTGGGATTGCCCTCCACAGGCTTCTCCCCTGCGACCTGTAGCCGCAGAGGGCGGGCTCGACTCGTCAACCGCTTCGTTTGAGCCTCGGCTGCCAGTGCCACTCCTGGTAGAAAGAGTGATGCACGTTGACCGAGGCGTTGTGATCGGCATGAGCTTCATAGTAGCACACAGGACATCTGAACAGCTTGCCACACTTCTCTGCGATGCGGACCCCACCACGGATGGAGAACCTCTCCCCCCTGGCTCCACATCGCGAGCAAAATTGAGATGTCCCATGTGCATTGGTTTCTACGGTCACTACCCCCAGAGCATAGGCTTTCTCCCATGCGGCCTGGTTGATTTTGCCGCGCAACTGGTTGGACCGTCTGCGGTTCTGCGCCGTGATTTACTTGCCCCCTGTGGCTTGATCTTACGCAAGCGCTCAAACAGCAGCACACAGCCGGGATACTTCGCGCACACCGCCGCGATGCGGTGGGCCACCTGGTGGGCGGCGTCTTCATCCATGTGGCGCACATGCCGCCAGAGCTGCTGATTGCTCCGCTCGCCTGCCACCGGCTTGCCTGAAAGCCACTGCTTCTTGGCGATACGTTTGATGCAGCGATAGCGCTGCTGATCCCAGGCCGGATCATGGAGCCGCTGCTGGAAGTAGCGACTGCTGGTGACTGGGTAGTTGACCCATTGCCACCTCTTTCCATCATACACCTTGAGCCGGACAAAGCAATCCACCACCTTCGTTCCTTCCAACGAAAGCTCGCAAGTCCCTTAGTAGAGCGTGGGGTGCTCGCTGGCTCCGGGCAGGCCCGGTTTGCCTTTCTTCTTGCCGCTCTTTTCCCAGTTCGCTCGATTCGACAGATACGACCGCACCTTACCAATGGCGTCTTTGATGACGCTTCTGCGATAGGCAAAGGGCAGGTCGGGAAAGCGCTCGCTGAAGTTCCAGCCCGGCCAGGGATGAGGATGGTCTTTCGTTGCCACCGTGCAGACCTCGGCCCAGGTCAGTAACTCGTTGGCAGAGATGGCACGTTCGCGCATCTCCAGATGCTTTGCCGAGTAGTAGGAAACCCGCTCAGCCAGCTTGTCGGCATGGGTCAGAAAAAAGTCGATGTAGAAGGCGCGTGCGACAGTGAGCAGGGCGGCCGTCTCAGTGAGATGCGTGCGCTTGCCGGTATTGGCTCCTCCTTGCCCGCGTTTGCCCAGATCAAGCACCAGTTTGGTGGTGCGAGTGGCCTGTCCCATCTGGCGGTGCTCCTTAGGAGAACAAAAGTTCTGTTGCCTCCAGTTTACTGCTCTTGTCTCTTGGTGTCAAGCTTATTCAACCATCATTGTGATTTTACAAGGACGAAGATGTAACTTCTCTTTGCCATCATTCGTGCAAGGTGCAGCAGTGAAAAAGTAGGAAATCTCTTAGTTTCCAAAAAGAAAGGAGCAAGCAATGCAGGCAATTCAGAGCCCGCGAGACCTGTTTTATTACGATCTCTGTGCCATGTACGATGCTGAGCAGAAACTGGTCCAGGTGCTGCCACAATTAGCTCAGGAGTGTCAGGATAACCAGGCCAGGGAGGCATTTACGCAGCATGAGCAGGAAACGCGTCAACATGTGCGCAATCTTGAACAGTGCTTCCAGATCCTGGGCAGCCAGCCCACGGCCCTGGAGAATCATACGATCAACGGCCTCAAGCAAGACCATGACACCTTTGTTCAGCAGCAGCCCCCTCGGGAGGCTCTGACTATGTACGATATCGACGCTGGCTACCAGAGCGAGCACATTGAAATGGCGGCCTACTACAGGTTGATTGATGCAGCACATAGTATGGGGCTGCAACAATGCGTTCAACTGTTTCAACAGAACCTGCAGCAGGATGAGGCCGAGGCGAAAAAGCTGGCAACAATTGGTCATCAGCTTAATCAGCAAGTGGCCATGTCTGCACAGGCGCCACAACAGGGCCAACCCGCCGCGCCGGGCAACGTATCACCGCCGATGGGCCAGCCTAATGTGGCGCCTTCTCCACAGGGACCTGGTCAGGGCTACTATCGACCTCGTCATGCTCAACATACCATCCGATCAGGTCGGTAAAATGGGCTGGGACAATCCTCCACTCACCGGAGCATAAATACTGAACTCACTTTTGGGTAGGTGCGCTCGCACGTATCATGTCTCTCGGATCGAGGCGATCCCGCAGCGCATCGCCCAAGATATTGAGGCTGAGCACAATTAAGATAATAGCCAGGGCAGGTCCAAACATCATCCACGGGTCACTGTTGAGGAATGGCTGAGCATCGCTGATCATAGCTCCCCACTCGGGCGTTGGAGGCTGCGCGCCCAGGCCTAAGAAACTGAGCACCGATTCATCGAGGATTGCGAATGAAATAGAGAGCGTTGCCTGCACAAGGAGCGGGCTGAAGATGTTGGGCAGGATATGACGAAGCATGATTTTCCCGGGCGTTGTTCCACTGACCTCGGCAGCAGCCACATAATCCTGTGCAGCTACCTGGAGCGTCTGACCCCGCGCCAGACGGGCATAGATGGGGATCCGTACAACAGCCAGAGCGATTACCACATTGATAATGCTTGGCCCTAATGCAGCCGCGATGGCCAGTGCAAGAATAAGTGAAGGGAACGATAGCAGCGCATCGACCACCATTGTAATGACCTGGTCAACCCAGCCTTTGAGATAGGCGCCGATTAAACCCAGGAGAGTGCCAAGCACTCCTCCCACGAGGATAGTGGCGATACCCACCGAAAGTGAGATGCGGGTCCCATAGATAACGCGGCTCAGTTGATCTCTTCCAAGCGCATCAGTTCCCAGCAGGTGTGCCAGGCTTGGCCCCTGTCCCGTAATAGATGGATGGTACAGTAATGGTGAGTAAGGACTGATAATGGGTGCGAAGATAGCCGCTATCACAAACAAAAGCAACAAAACTCCAAACCAGAGGCGCGGGTCTCGCCGGAACGTGTGCGCTATGCGGGCGAACCGGCCTGCACCTGTCATCGATAGTTGAGTTTCTATCGCCTCCGCGTTTTCTCTAAAGTCTGTCGGTATAGCCACACTGTGCTCCTGAGATTTACTCTTGTAGTCAATACGCTTGCAGAACTTGTAAATCACCTCTTATCGAAGCGTATGCGCGGATCAAGGGCTACATAGCAGATATCAACAAGTAAATTAGCCGCCATGTATGAAAGTGCTGAGAGCAGTACTACCCCCTGCACGACAGGATAATCTTTGGCTAGAATGCTGGTAACCGCTAATTGACCAATACCTGGCCAGAGAAAAATAGTCTCCACGACAAAGGCTCCTGCAAGTATTGTCCCCACCTGCAGCCCAACAATTGTGAGTACAGGAATAACGGCATTTCTTAAAGCATGCAGGTAGGACACTTGCCTTTCTGATAATCCTTTGGCCCGCGCTGTGCGTATGTAGTCTTGGCTGAGCGCCTCAATCATACTCGCGCGAATTTGCCGCATATTTAATGCGACAGCCCCTGCTCCTAGTGTAACCATGGGGAGAATGAGATCACGAATATTGCCAAGCGCGTCTTCATCGAATGAGACATATCCGCCGGGGGGAAAGAGCCGGATATCGACAGCGAAAAAGAAAATAAGGAGCAGTCCTAAGACGAAGCCTGGGATAGCTGTACTAAACAGGCTTGATACGTTTGCAAGCCAGTCTATCCAGTTGTTGCGATGCGTGGCAGAGTAGATACCCATCGGAATCGCAAGTACCAGGGAGAAAAGAAGCGAGCATATGCCTAATTCTGCGGTGACAGGAAGTCTCTGTAAAATGGCGTCTAGCACCGGCTGCTGGAGTTGGATGGATTGCCCCAGGTTACCATGTAGGGCTTGCCAGAGCCATAAAGCAAATTGTGTGGGAAGAGGCTTATCCAGGCCTAGTTGCTGGTGCAGCGCCGCAATCGCTTGTGGCGTCGCAAATTCCCCAAGAAGAACGCGCGCAGGATCGCCGGGGATCAGGTGTATCGTCATGAATGTCACAAAGCATACCAGCAGTGCAACTGGAAGCATGAAGAAAAGTCGTCGCGCGATATACCGGGCCACGAGTATTCTCCTCTTAGCAAACACCTATGGGGGAGACACGAGCATAAATCTTGTCTCCCCATCGGTCCATCTTATCTGTGCTCGGCCCTATACGGTTAAGAGCCGGAGAACACGTTTGTGAATTCCAGTATTCCTGTTGGCAGATGCGTGAAGTTTTGAATGTTCTTCGTCGTTGCCTGGATATTCACCCCGTGGTTAATAAACACATACGAAGCATCGTTCAAAATCATCTGCTCTGCTTGCTGGTAGTCTGTGGTGCGTTGTGCTTGATCGCTGTCAGTGCGTCCCTTCTCAAGTAGAGCATCCACCTGCGGATTGGAATACAGCATCGAGTTAAAGCCGCCCCCCGTGTGGAACCAAGAGAACATATTCCCATCTGGATCGGGTCGTCCGCTCCACCCTAGTATGGCTGCCTGGAAGTTATGCGTACTCGGGTCGGTATCGTTGAGCAGCGTGGCAAACGTTTCTTGCTTGATATTGACCGTGATACCAGCAGGCTGTAACTCAGACTGCACAAACTCTGCTTCCTGGGTAGTGACCGGAGAGCCACTTGCGATCAGCATTGTGAAGGTGATACCGCCGGGCTTGCCCCCTTGGGCGAGTTCAGACTTGGCATTGCTGACGTTGTACGTATAAGGTGCGATGCTGCTGCTGTACGCCCAACTGACGGGCGAGAGGGGTCCCTGTGCTACAACCCCTATGTCCTTCAAGACGCTGTGCACTATCTCCTGGCGATTGACACCCCATTCAATGGCTTTGCGTATATGCAGGTTATTAAATGGTGCCGCCTTCGTGTTGAGCATAATCCCGAAAAAACTCAGTGCAGGCGCTTGCTTGTATATAAGAGTAGGATTCGACTTCGCAGATGCCACATCATTAGGCCCGAGCACCTCGGCGACATTGATGGTGCCGGTTTCCAGGTTGGAGAACATCACGCTCTCGTTGGTGATGGGGAGATAACGGATGGATTGCAAGTAGGGTAATGCGTTCCCCTGGGCGTCTTTCATCCAGTAGTGGGGATTCCTCACGATGGTCAGGTGACCACCTTTCACCCATTCACTAAACATGAATGGCCCGCTTCCGGCATTGACTGGCCCGTTTCCCAGGTTGTCGCCCAGCTTCTGTACTACTGCTGGTGAGAGCATCATTCCTGAGCGGTCGGTTAGAGTAGCCAGAAGTGGAGAGAATGGCTTCTTAAGTTCGAAGCGCACATGGGAAGAATCTACCGTCACAACGGACTGTACGTTTGACATCTCGCTGAAGCGAGGCGATGAAGGAGTGGATAATATCCGGTTGATGTTAAATACGACGGCGTCAGCATTGAAGGGGGTGCCATCCTGGAACTTTACATCGGTACGCAGCGTAAATACCAACTGCGTAGGCGAGGTAAACGACCACGAAGTAGCCAGGTCTGGCACAATGGCATTGTGCTCATCGAGCCTTACGAGTGTGTCATAAAGATTCAGCATCACCTGGCGATCAACAAACGCTGATGATTTTAATGGGTCAAGCGTCACGGCGTCCGAATCAAGGCCCACGCTGATCTTCCCATTGTATTTTGATGGTGTTGCTGGCGGCGACCCCC
>WNGG01010419.1_pt1 | contig 10071 bp, 6 predicted proteins | sample 5400661 | NCBI WGS metagenome assembly WNGG01 (sample SAMN13153372, study PRJNA577476) | soil metagenome | isolation source: 100 cm soil or saprolite under Garry oak tree replicate 1 | place: USA:California | collected 2016-06-15
CGACGTGACGCCCGGCGCCGAGCGCCAGGACCGCCCCCAGGGCCAGGGCCGCGAAGAGCGGATCCTGGCCGCCGAGGACCGGCGCGGCCAGCAGCACCGCCGGATTGAGCCAGAAGGCGAGGGTTCGCTTGGCGCCCAGGTCGGCCGGCGCGCCGCGGTAGAGGAGCGCCGCGATGGCGAGGCTGCCGAAGAGCGGCCCCAGGTTGACGACGGCGTTGAAGAGGGGCCGGTTGGGCATGTCGGGCCGAAGGGCCGCATAGAGCCTTCCCGCCGCCCACAGCACGAGCAGGCTGCCCGGCGGGTAGTCGACGACAAAGGTCCCGTTCTCCCAATCGATGCGCGTGCGCGGAAGGTTGGTCGCGGTCAGGAGGCCCCCCGCCGAGCCGGCCTCCGCGCGGGCCACGCGCACCATCTCGCCGTCGTCCGGCCCGTAGACGCCGGCCAGCCCGGCGCCGGCCGCGCGGGCGGCCCACGCCTTCTGCACCTCGGTGTCGAAGGTCCCCCACGCGGGCAGCAGGCAGAGTCGGAGCGCCAGGCCCAGCGCGACGAGGAGCAGCCAGCCCACGCGCGAATGCACGCGCGTGTACACTACATCATCGATCCGATGCCCGCGAACACGGCCGCGTGAGAGACCGGCACGCCCTCGGCCGCGAAGCCCTCGCCGCCCTCTTCTTCCTCGCGCTCGCCGTCGTCGCCACGCGACCCCTCGTCGCCTTGATGCGCACGCACGTGCTCGGTCACCTCGACGTGCTCGTGGACCTGTGGACCGTCCACTGGCTGGTCACGCACTTCTTCGATCCCGGCCAGATCTTTCAGGGCAACATCTTCCAACCGGCGCGCCACGCGGTGCTGCACTCGGACCTCTCGCTCGGCACCGTGGTGCTGCTGCTCCCCTTCGGCCCGTTCGTCCGCGATCCGGTGCCGCTCGTGGACCTCGGCGCGCTGCTGGCGCTCGCGTTCGGGGGCTGGGCGTTCTCCGCGCTCGGCCACGCGGTGACCGGCAACCGCTGGGCCGGCCTGCTGTGCGGCGTGCTGGCCGCGTTCAACTCGCACCAGATGCGCCACCTCTACCACCTCAATCTCCTCACCACCGGCTGGCTCGCGCTCTTCCTCCTCGGCCTGCACTACACGGTCGAGCGGCCGGGCGTTCTCGGCGTGGCGCTCGCCGGGGTGGGCTTCGCGCTCAGCGCGCAGTCGAGCGGCTATTACGGTGTCGCCGCCGTGGTCCTGGCCGCGGTCTTCGCCGCGGTCAACGTCCGGGCGCGGGTCCGCTCCCGCGTGGCCGGCGCCCTGGCCGCGGCCGCGCTGATGGGGTCGCTCTTGACGCTGCCGTACCTGACGGCGTACCTCGACGCGCGGCACGAGCAGGGACTGCGGCGGAACATCAACATGTCGGCGACGATGGCCTTCCATCCCGCGCAGGACCTCACGAGTGACGCCTACGCCTACCGCTGGCTCTCTCCACGCGAGGGCGAGCGGCTGTTCCCCGGCGTGCTCGTGCTCGTGCTCGGCGCGATCGCGGTGGCCCGCCGGCGGCCGGGCGCGCTGTTCTACGGCGCGGCGCTGCTCGTGATGCTGCTCCTCTCCCTCGGCCCGCGGCTGGAGCTGGGTCGGTGGACGGTCGATCTCCCGTACAAATGGCTCTACGCGATCCCGCCCTTCGACGGCATGCGGCATCCCTACACGTTCGCGGCGGTGGCGCTGTTCATGCTCGCCGTGCTCGCCGCGATCGGCTGGGCCGGCCTCGGCATCGCGCGGCGCGCGTGGGCCGGACCGCTCGTCGTCCTGATCGCGGTGGCGGAATCGCTCAGCCCGCCGCCGCTCGTGCGCGCGATCCCGCCGGGGGTACCGCCCGCCTACGAGATGATCCGCGCGATGCCGCCGGCCCCCATCCTCGAGGTCCCGGTCTTCGCGCCCGAGACGCTGGTGTGGGCGGCTCGGCACGGTCTGCCCGTGGTGAACGGCCAGGGCTCGGCCTTCGTCCCCGGGGGGACGCGGATCATCGCCCGGCTCGTCGAGAACCACTGGGTGCGCGCGGTGCCCGCCGACCTCGACGCGAGCAAGCCGGCGCTCTACCTGGCCGGCGTCTTCCCCACTCTCTACGTGATCGTCCCCGCCGTGCGCGAGCCGGCCTTCCGCCCCCTCGCCGCCGCCTTCGATCGCTCGCGCCTGTTCACGTTCGTGGCCGAGGCGCCCGACGGCGACCGGATCTACGAGCTGCGCCGCGACCGCGTCATGGCGCCGGCTCGAAGCGCAGAGCCGCCACCCGCGGAGGAAGAGCCGGAGCCTCCGCCCAGGTGATCTCGAGACGCTCCACCACGTCCGCCGGTCCCGCCGGCAACGGCCAGGCCTGCTCGCTCCCGCCCACGACCTCGAGCACGAGCCGGCGCGCCGCCGCCGACGGGCGGCGATAGAGGATCGTGGAACGGGGCCCGCTCGGCGAGCGGGTGCGCGTGCCGTCCAGCTCGACCGGCGCCTCCCAGCCGCTCTCGAAGTACATCCGCGACTCCGGCGCCCCCGCCTCGATCCGCGACGGCAGCGGCGGCAGCGCCTCCGGGGTGACGCGCAGGAGCATCCGCTCCCCGTCGTCCTCGACCTGCGCCAGCGGCAGCACCTGCGAGAGGTACTCCACGACGCCGCGGTCGGCGAAGGCGTGCTCGACGACGACGTAGCGCAGGGCGAGGAAGCGCGCCACCCGCGGCGCCGCCTCCTTCTCGCGGGCGAGCAGCCAGGGATCCAACTCCACGCGGCCCTTGCGCAGGTCCACGAGCGGCCGCACCAGCGGCAGGCCGAAGTAGTAGCTGAGCTTCTCCACCGGCACGCGCGCGGCGGTGCCGATGAAGATCCTCTTCCCGTGGACGGTCTGGTCGTACATGATGCGGCCGGGCACCTGGTCGATGCCGGGGATCTCGGCCACGGTGAAGTCGCCGGCCTCCGCCGCCACCCGGGCGTAGATCGCCGGCGCCCCCGCCTGGAAGAGCGGGACCGGTATCGAGACGTACTCGGCGACTATCAGCGCGGCGGCGGCGGCGGTGAGCGCCACGCGCACCGGAGCGCGACGCACGCGCGCCAGCCAGGCCGTCCAGCCTGCGGCCAGGAGCACGGCCAGCGCGAGCACGACGAGGATCGAGAAGCGGGACGGAGCGCGCAGGTGCTGCAGCCCCGGCAGGTGCGGCAGCACCGCCGAAGGCAGCGGCAAGCCGGTGTCCCGGCCCGCCACCCGCAGCGATGGGCCGAGGCTCAAGACGAACGCGCACCCGCCCAGGAGGATCCAGAAGCCGAGTCCGCGCCGGACGCGCCGGTCGACGAGCGCCGCCGCGCCCGCCGCGAGCAGGACGTAGCCGGGAAAGACGGTGGTGTCGGTGAGGTCGCGGTCGAAGGCGCGTCCGATGCGCGGTCCGAGCAGCGTCTGCGCCGGTCCCGGCCGCACGTACGCCGCGAGGTCGGCGACGTAGCGGGCGGTGCCCGGGTAGGGCAGGTAGCGCCACGTCGTGAGGTCGTGGATGGCTTCGATCGCCAGCGGGAGGAGGAGCACGGCCGCGGTCGCGGCCACGAGCGCGCCGCGCATCGCCAGCGCGGCGGCGGGCAGGCGGCGGGTCCCCCGCAGCCACGCTGCGTACAGCAGCGAGAACAGCACGAGGAAAATCAGGTATGTCAGGTTCGTGTAGCCGCAGGCGGCAGCGGCGGCGCCGGTGAGCAGCGCGAGCCCGAGACGGGTCGGGGCGGCTTCCATGAGCGCGACGAAGACGAGCGCGTAGAGCGGGATCCACTCCGTGCTGAGCAGGTCGTAGTGGCCGGCCAGGCGGGCCAGCCGGTAGGGACAAAAGCCGAAGGCGACGCCCGCGAGGAACGCGCCCTCGGGCCCGGCCCCCAGCCGGCGGCCGAGCGCGTACGCGGCGAGCGCGGAGGCCACGAAGGTCGCGCACACGATCAGGTTCGCCGCCCCCACGAAGCCGAGGACCGCGCTCAGCGGGACGAACAGCACGCCGTGGAGGAGGGCGAGCGTGTGCAGGGCGAGCCCGATCCCCACCGGATAGAAGATGTAGTCGCTGCGCAGCGGGGTCGAGTGGAGGTCGACCAGGGCCTTCTTCACCCACCACAGGTTCCAGATGTAGATGCGGGCGTCACCCCCGCTCTCGCCCACGTGGTGGGTGAAGAAGAAGTACGGCAGCGGCCACGTGAAGAGCGCGGTCAGCGCGACGTAGACGAGCGCGGCCAGCCCGACCCGCTTCACCGCGGACGGGCCGACGTGCGGCGCAGGCGGAGCCAGTCGACCGCCACCGCCGCGTCCTTGCCCTGGTAGCCCGGGAGGTCCTGGCGCGGACTCGCCGAGTAGTCGAGGGCGAGGTCGTTGAGGCCGGGGTGCAGCGCGGAGGCCGGGATGGTGAACGAGTACTCGCCCCACGCCGGCGGCGCGGACGTCTCGCCCACCTCGATGCCGTTGACCTCCACCTTCACGCCTACCGGCAGCCCGGGCTGCTCCGCGCGCAGCCGCAGCACCGCCTCGAAGTCGCCCGGGGTCCGGATCGGGATGCGGAGCCAGGAGCGGCGCCCCTTCGAGCGGCGAAAGGTCGTCTCGCCTTCCGTCTGGGGCGCATACCAGTTGTGGCCCACCACGAGCGGCAGCGCCGCCGGCTCGCTCCCGAGGTCGATCACGCCTCCGAGCGAGCGCGGCCCCTCGTCGAGCCAGACGCCCTTCAGGTTGTCGTAGGCGAGGGTCCAGAGCGGGGCGGGGAGCCGGTGGCTGTCGAGCAGGCTCCGGTAGAGCAGGTCGGCCTGCGCCGGGGCCAACTGGTCGAGGTTGAGGGCCTGGTTGCGCGGCGCCACCAGCTCGCTGTTGTAGATGTAGGCCAGGCCCTGGTTCCACCAGACGAGCAGCGCGAGGACCGCCGCCGCCGGCAGCAGCGGATGCCGGCGGCAGAAGGCCAGGCTCTCGGCGAGCCCGAGGGCGAACAGCGGCGTGAGCCCGAGCAGGCGGCGCTGGCCGAACGCCTCCGACGCCCACCAGTCCCCCATCGAGGCGTTGACGGCCACGGCCAGCGCGAAAACAAGCACGAAGCACGCGGCCAGACGCGCGTCGCGCCTCAGCCACAGCAGCCACCCGGCGACGGCAACGACATAGAGGGGCGTCCATGTGAACAGGCCGTGCCGCGGGGAGAGCAGCACCTCCAGCCATGCGAGGTGCGGCGTGAAGCCGGGACCCTGGCGGGCGAGCTGGCCCACGAAGGCGCCGCCTCCCCAGAGACGGGCCCAGATGAGGGCCTGCAGGAGCGCGCCGGCCGCGGGTCCGGCCGCGAAGGCGGCGGCCAGGCGCACGGTTCCCGGGCGGCGGTTCCAGGCCAGATCGATGAGCGGCAGCAGGAGCAGGACGCCGTCCTGGACACGGACCAGGCTCAAGAGCGTCCCCGTCACGCCCAGCACCGCCCACACGAGCGCCCGCTCGCTGTCCCGAAAACGCAGCCAGCCCGCGACGAACAGCGTGGCGAGGAAGGCCGAGGCCCCGTGGGACATGGAGGGGTTGGCCACCGCGTAGAAAAACAGCGGTGTCGCCCACCAGATCGCTATCGCCACCAGCATCGCGACGGCCGCGCCGTATAAGCGGCGCACCATCCATTCCAGGATCAACAGCCCCAGGAAGCCGTACGCGTAGGTCGCCGCGGTCACGGCCGACTGATACGGCGCGGAGAAGCCGTCGGGTCGAAGCGGGGCGCCGAGCCACGCGGCCACCCGGACCGCCGGGTGGACGAGGATGAGCGGGGGCGCCCACAACAGCGAGACGCCGACGGGCACGCGGCTCGTGACCTCGCCCAGGGGAGAGACCACGGGGCGCGCGCCCAGGCCCTGGAAATCGTTCGCCAGATCGAGGTCGTGATCGAATAGCGGCGAGCGCACGAGGACGTAGTACTCGAACCCGTCGCCGCCAAGGCGGGAATAGACGCCGGGAAGCTGCGCGAGGCCGATGAGCACCAGCGGCAGCCGCCAGGCGTCGAGCCACCGCGCCGCCGGTCCTCCCGAGAGGACCGCCACCACGGCCGCGGCGGCGGCCAGCACCAGCAGGACGGTCAGGATCGCGGGAGGGGCCCCGCAGTCCACGGCCACCTTGGCCGCCCAGCACATCGCCGCGAGGACGAGGAAGACGGCTTCGGCGCGGCGACGGGGGGTCGGGGGGGTGCGGAGCATCCCCCAGCTCAAGGAGCGAGCGCGAGATTCACTCTCGCGCGAGCGAAAGACCAGGCCATGCCTGGCTCTATGCTCGCTCGACGACCATCGCCACCCCCTGGCCGCCGCCGATGCACAGTCCGGCCAGGCCCCGGCGCAACCCGCGCGCCCGCAGGGCGTGCAGCAGCGTGACGAGGACGCGGGCGCCGGAGGCGCCGATGGGATGGCCGAGCGCGATCGCGCCTCCGTTGACGTTGACCTTCGCCGGGTCCAGCTTCAGCTCGCGCAGCACGGCCAGGCTCTGGGCGGCGAAGGCCTCGTTCAGCTCCCACACGTCGATGCGGTCGGCGGCGAGGCCGGCCTTCTCGAGGGCCTTGCGCACCGCGGGCACCGGCCCGATGCCCATGACCTTCGGATCGACCGCGGCCGACGCATACGAGACGACGCGCGCGAGCGGCTTCAGGCCGAGACCCGCCGCCCTGTCCGCGCCCGCGACCACCAGCGCCGCGGCGCCGTCGTTGATCCCGCTCGAGTTTCCGGCGGTCACGGTGCCGTCCTTCTTGAAGGCCGGCTTCAGTTTGGAGAGCGTCTCGGCCGTCGTGCCCGCGCGCGGGTACTCGTCGCTGTCGATGGCCTTCGCATCGCCCTTCTTCTGCGCGACCGGAACCGGGACGATCTCCTCCTTGAAGCGGCCCTCGCGGATCGCCGCTTCGGCGCGGGCCTGGCTCTCGGCCGCGAACATGTCCTGGTCGGCCCGGGAGATGCCGTAGCGCTCGACGAGGTTCTCGGCGGTGATACCCATGTGGATGTCGTGGAACGCGTCGGTCAGGCCCTCGTGGATCATGTGGTCCACGACCCGGCCGTGGCCCAGGCGCTCGCCCCATCGGGCCCCGGGCAGCAGGAACGGCGCGGCGCTCATGCTCTCGGTCCCGCCGGCCACGATCACCTCGGCGTCGCCGCACTTGATGGACTGGGCGGCGAGCATCACCGCTTTCAGGCCAGAGCCGCAGACCTTGTTCACCGTGTGCGCCGGCACCGACTCGGGAAGGCCAGCCCTGATCGCGGCCTGACGCGCGGGGTTCATGCCCAGCCCCGCCTGGAGGATGCAGCCCAGGATCACCTCGTCCACCTGGTCCGGACGCACGCCCGCGCGCCGCACCGCCTCGCGCACCGCCACCGTGCCCAGCTCCACCGCCGAGACGTCCCTGAACGCGCCGCCGAAGCTGCCGATGGGCGTCCGGCAGGCGGAGAGGATGACGACCTCGCCCGTGCTCATCTCAGAACTCCATCTTCTTCACGCCCGATTCCGGAAGGGTCAGCTCCGTCCCCGTGGCCTTGCGCACCGCCTCCACCGTGGTGTCGGGCGCGATCTCGTTCAGGACGAGGCCGTCTTTCGACACCTCGACCACCGCCAAGTCCGTCACGACGAGGTCCACGCACCGCTGGCCGGTGAGGGGCAGCGTGCAGCGCTCGAGGATCTTGGGGGTGCCGTCCTTCGCGGTGTGCTCCATCGTGACCACGACCCGCTTCGCGCCGGACACGAGGTCCATCGCGCCGCCCATGCCCTTGACCATCTTGCCGGGAATCGTCCAGTTGGCGAGGTTGCCCTCGCGGTCCACCTGCAGCGCGCCCAGGATCGTGAGGTCCACGTGGCCGCCGCGCACCATCGCGAACGAGTCGGCGCTCGAGAAGTAGGACGTGCCGGGCAGCTCGGTCACCGTCTCCTTGCCGGCGTTGATGAGGTCGGGGTCCTCCTGGCCCGGCTCGGGGTACGGCCCCACGCCGAGCATGCCGTTCTCCGAGTGGAGGACGATCGACACGCCCGCGGGCACATAGTTCGACGCGAGCGTCGGCATCCCGATGCCGAGGTTGACGTAGTCGCCGTCGCGCATCTCCTTCGCCGCGCGGCGCACGATGCGCGCGCGCCGCGGGTCGGTCTCGACCTCCATCTCGCCCCGCAGCGTCCGCTTCTCGATCCGCTTCTCGTAGCCCGTGCCCTGGAAGAGCCGCTGCACGAAGATGCCGGGGGTGGTGACGGCGTCGGGGTCGATCCCGCCCGCGGGGACCAGCTCCTCCACCTCGGCGATGGTGGTGCGCGCGGCCATGGCCATCATCGGCGCGAAGTTGCGGGTCGTGCGCCGGAAGAGCAGGTTGCCCATCGGGTCGCCCTTCCACGCCTTTACGAACGCGTAGTCGGCGGTGAGCGCCGTCTCCATCACGTGCGGCCGGCCGCCGAACCAGCGCACCTCCTTGCCTTCCGCGACGAGGGTGCCGTAGCCGGTCGGGGTGAAGAAGGCGGGCACTCCCGCCCCGGCCGCGCGGATCCTCTCCGCGAACGTGCCTTGCGGGTTCAGCTCCACCTCGATCTCGCCGGCCAGGAACATCTTCTCGAACACCTTGTTCTCGCCGACGTACGTCGCGACCATCTTCCTCACCTGCCGGCTCTGGAGCAGGAACGTGATGCCGAAGTCGTTGGTGCCCGCGTTGTTGCTCATCACGGTCAGGTTCTTCGCCCCCTGCCGGCGCAGGGCGGCGATCAGGTTCTCGGGGATCCCGCACAGGCCGAAGCCCGACACCATGATGGAGGCGCCATCGGGGACGTCCCGCACCGCCTCCGCCGCGTCCTTGACGACCTTGTTCAAGGAAAGATCTCTCCGCGCTCCGCGCAAGCGTCCGCGAGGCGATGATAGCAGGATGGAGGATTGTAGCGATCAGCAGTCAGCATTCAGCAATAGCTTTACAAGCCGGACTCCTGGACAGGCTAGAGCTGATTGCTGATTGCTACCGGCGCCGCCGGAGCGCGCGCAACAGCGCTCCGACGGCGCGGTCGATCTCCCGCCGGTTCTGGGCGAGGATGTCGCGCCACAGCGCGGGCGGGCTCGCCGCGAGGCGCGTCATGCCCGCAAAGCCGGGCCCGGCCACGGCCAGCCGGCGGCGCGCCACCGGGTCCGCCCGCGCCACATCGACGAGCGCCCACGAGACGAGCTGCGGGGCGTGGCTCAGGAACGCCACCGTGCGGTCGTGCTCGGCCGCGCTCATGCGCACCGGCCGCGCTCCCACCGCGCGCGCGAGCCGTTTGACCGACGCGACCGCGTCCACCGGCGCCCGGTGGCCCGGGCAGAGGATCCACGCGCGGCCCCGGAACAGGCGGGCGGAAGAGGCCGCGAAGCCCGACCGCTCGTTGCCGGCCATCGGATGCCCGCCGACGAACGCCAGGCCCAGACGGTCGGCCGCGCGCCCGATCGGCCCCTTCACGCTGCCCACGTCGGTGACGACGAGGCAGGGGCGGGCCGCGCGCGCGACGCGGGGCAGCAGCCGCAGGTTGACCGCCGGCGGCGCCGCCAGCACGACCACGTCCGCCACCGCGAGCGCCTCCTCGATGCGGGGCGTGCTGCGCGCCACCGCGCGCGCGGCCTTCGCCGCCCGCGCCACCGCTGGCCGGTCCACACCGGCGACCGTGTAGCCCGCGCGGGTCAGGGCCCGCGCCAGCGATCCTCCGATGAGGCCGAGGCCGACGACCGCCACGCGCGGCCGCGACCGGCTCACTCGCCCTCACCCATCACGCGCTGCAGCAGGTCGGGCTCGCGCCGCTCCAGGACCCGGGCGGCGCCGGCGACCAGCATCGCGTAGACCGCGCCCGCGCCGGCGAGCGCGAGGGGCAGGCTGAGGATCCAGAGCAGGGGGCGCTCGAGCAGCATCGGGAGCCACGCGAGGAACACGAACGGTGCGGCCACCGCGAGCGTGGCCACGAAGAAGAGCCCGCCGACCGCGGCCGCGCCGAGGCCGCGGCCTCCCGCCGCCGAGCCCCCGTAGGGGTTGTGCCCGGGGCGGGCGGCGACGATCGGAAAGAGGATGGACGCGTAGTTGTCGCCGCCGGCGGCGATCAGGAAGGTGCACAGCGCGACGGTGGCC
>WNGG01010421.1_pt1 | contig 10070 bp, 9 predicted proteins | sample 5400661 | NCBI WGS metagenome assembly WNGG01 (sample SAMN13153372, study PRJNA577476) | soil metagenome | isolation source: 100 cm soil or saprolite under Garry oak tree replicate 1 | place: USA:California | collected 2016-06-15
ACACCAAGCGCGTCCGGGACCATCTGCTCAACCGCCGGCTGTACGCCCGGTACATCGACCACCTCATCGTCGTCAGCCGGTCGGTCCTGGAGCGCTACGAGCCCTTTTTCCGGAAGGGCGTCCTCGCCCCGGAGCGTGTCTCGGTCGTGCCCTCGGCCTACCGTCCTGACCGGTTCCACCCGGCAGTCAGCGGCAGCCGCGTGCGGACAGAGCTGGGATTCGCGCCCGACGTTCCCCTGATCGGCGTGGTCGGCCGGCTGGTGGCGGACAAGGGACAGGACGATCTGCTGAAGGCGGCGCCCGTCATCCTGAAAGCGCGCCCCGCGACGCGCTTTCTCCTGGTGGGGACCGGCTCGCGCGAGCGCGACCTCAAGGACCTCGCGGCGTCGCTCGGCGTGGCCCCGGCCGTGCGCTTCCTCGGGTTCCGCGACGACGTGCCGGAGGTCACTGCGGCGCTGAACGTCTCCGTCCTCCCCTCGATCGACTGTGATGCCTCGTCCGCCGTCCTCAAGGAGGCGCTGGCGTGCGGTGTCCCGGCGGTCGCCACCTCGATCGGCGGAGCGGCCGAGATCCTGGAGGATGGCGTCACCGGCCTGATCGTCCCGCCGCGCGACCCGGCGCAGATCGCCACCGCCATCCTGACCCTCCTCGACGATCCGGAGAGAGCGCGCGCCATGGGCCGGCGCGGCAGCCGCGAGGTCGCCACCCGCTTCAGCCCCGAGCGGCTGGCCGACGGGACGCTGGCGGTGTACAAGAGGGTGGTGGAGGAAAAGCGCACGCAGGCGCTCGACGGCCGCGCGCGCTGAGGTTGCGCGCTTGCGGCGCCCGCCTGCCGGATGGTACTCTCAATCGTCCTGTCCATCTGAGCCACGGGAAGGAGGCCGGCCATGCTGCAAGTCGGATCCAGAGCACCCGATTTCACGGTGAAGGACCACCGGGGACAGGATGTCTCCCTGAGCGATTTCAAGGGGAAGACCGTCGTCCTCTGGTTTTTTCCGAAGGCCGACACACCCGGCTGAACGATCGAGGGTTGCGGGTACCGCGACCTGGCGGCGGAGTACGAGAAGAAGAACGCCGTGATCCTGGGAGCCTCGTTCGACACCGTGCAGGAAAACGCCGACTTCGCCAAGAAATTCGCTTTCCCGTACCGCCTGCTGTGCGACACGCGGCGGGAGATCGGGATGGCCTACGGGGCGTGCGCCGGCCCGAAGGACGGCTCCGCGAAGCGAATCTCCTACGTGATCGGCCCGGACGGCTCCATCCTGCACGCCTTCCCGAAGGTGGACACCAGGAGTCATCCGCGGGACGTGCTGGAGCTCCTCGCGCGGGGCTAGAGACATGAGCGCTCCGATGCCGATCGAAACGCCGCGCCAGGCGCCCGACCTCGCCTCCCTGCGCATCCGCCGCGAGACGGAACGCCCGAGGCGCCCCGTCCTGCTGCTCTTGGGCGGGGCGGTCCTGGTGTTCGCCATCGGCGCGGGCGCCTTCGCCTGGATGTCGTCCTCGCTGCGCGCCCCCCTCGTGGAGAAGACGAACGCGGCCCTGATCACGGAGGGACAGGCGCTCACGGTGCTGTCGGCCTCCGGGTACGTCGAGGCGGAGACCAAGGCCGATCTCTCTCCGAAGATCACCTCGCGCATCACCGAGCTGCGCGTGACCGAGGGGACGCGCGTCAACAAGGGGGACATCATCGCCCGTCTCGACCACCAGGACCTGGACGCCCAGCTCGCCGAGGCGCAGGCCTCCTTCGCCCAGGCCGCGGCCGATCTCGTCCGGCAGCAGAACCTGTTCCAGCAGCAGCTGGCGCCGAAATCGACCCTCGACGCGGCCGTCGCGACCGAGGCCTCGACACGGGCGCGCGTCGACTACATCAAGGCGCTGCAGGACTACACCGTCCTGCGGGCGCCGTTCGACGGCGTGGTGGTGGCGAAGCGGGCCCACGTCGGAGAGGCGGTGTCCCCGTTCGGATCGCCGGGGCAGGGTTCGACGAACGGCGGCGCCATCGTGACCCTGGTCGATTTCTCGACCCTCTACGTCGGCACCGACGTGAACGAGTCGAACCTGGCCCGGCTCGGCCCCAAGCAGCCGGCGGAGATCATCCTGGAGGCCTACCCCGACCGGGTCTACAAGGGGTACCTCAAGCAGGTCATCCCGTCCGCCGACCGCCAGAAGGGGACGGTCAAGGTCAAGGTCGCCTTCCTCGATCCGGACGAGCGGATCCTTCCGGACCTGTCGGCGCGCGTCAGCTTCACCTCCGCCCCGACGGCGGGCCAGTCGGCACGGACGCGGGTCGAGGTGCCGAAGAGTGCTTTGGCGCTGAACGACGGCCGCACCGGCGTCTTCCTGATCAAAAACGACCGGGTCGTCTTCCAGCCGGTCGTCGTCGGCCGCCAGAGCGAGGCGATCGCGGAGATCAAGGAAGGGCTGCTCGGCGGCGAGGCCCTCGTGGCGAACGCCGCGGGCCAGGCCCTCGCGAGCGGCATGAAGGTGAAGGTCGGCAGGTAGGAGCCTGTCCGAGTCATAGCATGGGCCGCGCACATGGGGCTTGCGAGTCCCAGGCGAGACGCGAGGAGGAAACGATGTTGGTCGCATCGTTGACGACGAGCAACGAAGCATGGGGCCGCAATCCCCATGTGCCCTGCGGGTTCGCGGCGGCGCGGGGCCGTCTGGGTCGTTGCCGCTCCTCCGCGATGACTCACATCGCGGTCGTCGCGGCGCCTCGCAGCCGACCCCGCGGCGCCGCGAACGCGACCCATGCTATTACTCGGACACACTCCTAGGCCGCCGCGGCCGGCAGCTCGATGACGAAGCGCGCCCCGCGCGGCTTGTTGTGCTCGACGTGGATGCGCCCGTGGTGGTCGGAGACGATGCGGTGCACGATGGCGAGGCCGAGCCCCGTCCCCTTCTTCTTGGTCGAGAAATAGGGCAGGAACAGCCGGTCGCGGTCCTCTTCCCGGATCCCGGGGCCGTCGTCCGCGACCTCCAGGCGCACGGTGCCGGATGGGTCCCGGCGCGCCTCGATCGTGACCGTCCCCTGTCCTCCCATCGCCTCCACCGCATTGTCGAGGAGGTTGACCAGGACGCGCTTCATCTGGTCGGGATCGAGCAGGACCCGGGGCAGCCCCGCGTCGCACACCGGCCGGATCGTCACCCTCGAATGCACGCCGTTGTAAAGCGACAGCGACGCGGAAATGACGTCCTCGAGGCTCGTGGCCACGCGGTTCGGAGCCGGCAGACGGGCGAAGCGCGTGAACTCGTCCACCAGGTTCTTCAGTGTCGCGACCTCGCGCACGATCGCCGCCGTCCCCTCGTCCACGATGTCGTCGAGATCGCGCGCCTTCTCGGCGTATTTCTTGCGGATGCGCTCCGCCGACAGCTGGATCGGCGTGAGCGGGTTCTTGATCTCGTGCGCCAGCCGCCGGGCCACCTCCCGCCAGGCGGCGATCTTCTGCGCCCGCATCAGGTCGGTGAGGTCCTCCAGGACCAGGATGGCCCCGAGGGGATCCCCGGTCTCGTCCCGGAGCGACGTGGCGCTGGCCGCGATGGTGCAGGTCCTGCCTCCGATCGACAGCTCGAGCCCGAGGGCCGCCGACTCGCCGCGCGAGGAGAACACCTCGAGGATCAGGTGTTCGATCGCCTCCCGACCCTCCGGCGGCAGGAGCGCGGGCAGCGGACGACCGACCGGCTCGGGCCCCCGCTCGAGCTCGAGCAGCCGGAGCGCCGCCTGGTTCAGCGTCGTGACGCGCCCGTCTCGATCGCACGACACGACGCCCACGGTGACGCTGTTGAGCAGCGTCTCGATGTAGCGCCTGCGCTCCACCAGCTCGCGGTTGCTGGCCGACAGCTCGAGGTTGCGCTTCTCGATGGTCTCCTTGCCGGCCCTGAGCTCCGAGGTCATGCGGTTGAACGACTCCACCAGGATCCCGAGCTCGTCCCCGGCGTCGACCTCGACGCGGTAATCCAGGTTGCCGGAGGAGATCTCGCGCGTTCCCTGCAAAAGCGTCTGGATCGGCTCCGTGATCCGCCGCGCCAGGTAGAGCCCGATCCAGGTCACCGAGAAGAGCACGACGAGGGTGATGAGGGCGAACACCAACACGTACACCCTCTTGATCACGACCTTCTGGGCGCGGATTTGTCGATAGTCTTCGTTGCTGCGCGACACGTACGACGCGAGGCGCTGCAGGTCCCGCGGCACGTAGATGCCGACGATCGCCACGGCGCGCGGCTCTCCCCCGGGCGGGTCGCGCACCGGGTGACCGCATCGGATCAGCATGCCGCCCCGGTAGTCGGACATCCAGATGAACGGCTCCCCCCGCAGGGCGCCCTGGCGCAGGTTGGCGGGAATCTCCTGGAGATCGCCGGTGGCCGGCACGTGAGGGTCGAGCACGACGTAGGGCGGGTCGCGCCCCGTGTCGAGAGCCACCAGGTCGAGGTGGTACTCGCGCAGCAGGCCGCCGAGCGCTTCGTGCACCGAGGCCCGCGCCGAGGGATGGGCGGCCCCCGTCTCCTCCAGCCGCCGGGCCACCTCGCGGGCGAACGAGGCTCCCCGCGTCTTGGCCTCGCCGTAATACGTCTCGACGATCTGCTGCGAGGCGTCGGTGAGACGGTCCATCGGCTCGTTGAACCAGCGGTCGACGCTCCTCTGGATGAGGTGCAGCGCGGCCCAGAAGATGATCATCGAGGGCACCAGCCACAGGAGGAGAAGGGAGAACACGAGCTTGGTGCGGAAGCGCGAGCCGAGAATCCCGCGACGTCGCTCCACGAGCACCTTGATGAGATTTCTCATCAGGAGCGTCAGGAGCGTCAGAATCAGGAGGATGTTGATCAGCAGGAGCGACCACAGGAGGACCTTGTTGGTGATGTACACCCAGGAGAAGCTGGTCGCCTTGCTCAGAAGGGCGTAGCCGCCCACGAACACCACGAGGAGCACCAGCACGCTCGTCCACACGAGTCGGTCGACCCGTATGCGCGAGGCCGGCGTCTCCCGCCTGTCAGGGTTGGGTGCCAAGGCTCTTCGCTCCCCCTGCCACGATCGCGACGCGCTCCCAGTCGGTGTCCATCGGCCACGGGATCACGTAGAAGCGCCAGACGAGGCCGAGAGTCGACTTCGCCTTCAGGTAATAGTCCTCGCCCGCCTTCAGCGTTCCGGTCTTCACCAGCGGCACCGCCTGGAGCGAGGTCATGAACTCGCGCATCGCGGTCGGATCGTCGGTGACCCTCGTCTCCTGCAGGTCGTCGTCGATGCGCCGGGTCAGGGTGTATTGTTGCGTCAGCGTGTCGTAGCGCACGGTGCACTGGACGCGGCGCTTCACGATGAGCTGATCGAAGAATGCCGGGCGGCGCCGGTAGAGGTGCAGTCGGTACTCGATCGTGGTCGCGAGCCCCGCGGCGATCTCCTCTTCCACGTCCGGTGTCAGCCCGCCCTCGAGGCGGCAGGAGGCCTTGTAGGCGTCACCGTCGCTTTCCGCAGCGAGATGGGTGAGGACGGGGCTGCCGATCGCGGGAGCGGCAGTCAGGCCGGAGATCAGCCAGAAGGTGAGGGCAGGCAGGCTGGCCTTCATCGCTCGCTCGGGCCGGTCTCCCCCGACCGAGCGCTTCAGGCGTGCGGTCTTCGGGGCCCGGAGGCGGCCAGTCTATCGGAGAGGGAACGGGGTGACAAGGGCCGGCGGCGGCGTCTCTACCCGGCCAGGCCGACCGGATTCGGCAGCAGGCTGTCCTTGAGGTGCGCGAACTCCGCCAGGTGCGCGGCCGGCAGCCGGTCCTCCGAGGTGCAGAGGGACCAGGCCGATCGCGTGGACATGATCTTGGCGACCAGGGCGGCGTGGAGGCGATGACCGCCCTTGAAGGCGATCACGTGGGCGCGGATCGGCGCCCCGAGGAGCGCCAGGTCGCCGACCAGATCGAGGACCTTGTGACGGGCGAACTCGTCGGGGAAGCGCAGCGAGCCGTTCAGGACGCCGTCGTCGCCGACCACGAGGGCGTTGTCGAGCGATCCCCCCAGCGCCAGGCCGGAGCTGCGCATCGCCTCGACGTCGCGCAGCAGGCAGAACGTGCGCGCGGGGGCGATCGCGTCGGCGTAGGTGTGCTCGCTCACCTCGGCGGTCACGGTCTGGGAGCCGATCGCGGTGTGCGGGAAATCGATCGCGTAGGTCGCCTGGAAGACGTTGTCAGGCAGAGCCAGGATCTCCTTCTCCCCCGCCTTGACACGCACCGGCCGGGTCAGGGTCAGGAACCGGCGGGGCTTGCCGAGCGCGCGGACACCGGACTCGCGAATCAGCGTGACGAAAGGCAGGGCGCTTCCGTCGAGGATCGGCACTTCGGGACCATCCAGCTCGATCCGAACGTTGTCGATCGAGAGCCCCTGCAGGGCCGAGAGAAGATGCTCGACGGTCGCGACGGCGAGCGCCCCGCGGGACAGCGTCGTCGAGAGATTGCCGTCATTCAGCAGACGGTGCGTGGCGGGGATTGCGGCGTTCCCTTCGTCCGTGCGGAGGAAGACGATTCCCGAGTCAGCCTCCGCCGGGAGCACTCGCAGGCGGACGCGTCTGCCGGAGTGCAGCCCGACTCCTTCCACTTCCATCGGCCGGGCCAGAGTTCTCTGCTTCTGCGCCATACCCCCTCCCACTGTCGACGAACGTCGAGCCTCCTCTATTGCAGCCCATATGCCAAGCATCTCTGTTCCATGTGTAAACCAATAAGTCAATATCTGACAATATGTTACGAATATGACCACGGGAGGCTTCAGGAACCGTCGGTGGCTCGAGTCGCAAGGCAGCCACACCCGTGTGTGGCGATGCTGCCACCCGGAAGTCGTTTGACTGCGTCGATCCGCTGTGATATCTAACCGCACGTGGCATCCAGAGAGGGGGCGGCATGGGTGGTCATCTTAAAGACAGGGTCGAGGCGGAAGCCAACCGGCACCTGCGCGAGCGGGTCGAGCGGCTGCGGCAGGCTTTCGAAGACGCGCTCTCGGCCGCCTCGGAGCCGATGCGATTCCCCCTCACGCCGGGGGAATGGGGGGCGGCCTCCGGCGCGGCGCAGCTTCACGTGATACGGGACGCCGTCGACTCGATCGCGCGACACGAGTCACAGCGCGAGATTCTCTCGGCGCTCCTGGATGCCGCCGCGGCGATCTATCCGCGGACCGCGCTGTTCATCGTGAAGGGATCGACGCTCACGGGCTGGGCGGGCCTCGGCTTTCTCGGCGAGGGGGGATTCAAGAGCGAGAACGTCTCGCGCGTGACACTCAGCGCCGCGGGGCACCACATCCTGGCGCGCGCCGCGTCCGGACGCGCGGCCGTGCGCGCCTCGGCCCAGTCGATCGGCGAGGAGGTCCGGGCCGCCCTCGGCGGAATTCAGCCGGCCGACGCATGCGCGGCACCCGTCCAGGTTCGCGGCCGCCCCGTGGCGATCCTTTACGGCGACACCGGCGGAGCGACGGAGGGGGGCGACCCCCTCGCCTTCGAGATCCTGGCCCGGGTCGCCGCGATGGCGATGGAGCGCCTGGCGGGGCCCCAGCGCAGGGCGCGCGCCGGCGCCGATGTCGCGGCCGGCGCCCCGGGGGCCGCTCCGCATGCTGCCGCGCACGCGCCGGGCGGCACCGTGACGCCCCCGGAGGAGGCGGAGATGCAGGCGATACTGGCCGATCTCGGAGGCCATCCCAGGTCCCCGTCCGCCGACGACGGGCAGAGCGACGAGGAGCGCCGCCGGCTGGCCGACGCGCGTCGCTTCGCCCACCTCCTGATCTCGGAGCTGCTGCTCTACAACGAGGCCGCGGTCATCCAGGGGCGCAAGCATCGCGATCTGTACACCCGCCTGCGCAAGGAGATCGATCGCAGTCGACAGGCGTTCCAGGCCCGGTTCCCGGCGCTGGTCACGGGGCAGAACGACTATTTCAGCCAGGAGCTCGTGCGCACCCTCGCCCAGGGGGATCGGGGACTGCTCGGGAACTGACGGGGCGTGCGTTTCGATCAGCGGCGCGCTGCGAGGGCGGCGAGCAGCCGATCGTGCAGCCCGCCGAAGGCCCCGTTGGACATCACCAGGATCACGTCGTCGCGGCGGGATTCCTTCGCCACGAAGTCGACGATGTCCGGGACGCCCGGGATGGACACGGCGTCCTTGCCGCGCGCGCGCAGATCCGCGATCAGCCGCTCGACCGAGAACCTCTGCCCTTCCGGCGCCCTCTCCGGGTGGTCGACGGCGGCGATGACGATGCGCTCCGCGTCGTCGAAGCTCTTCGCGTACTCCTCCTGGAAGACACTTCTTCGCGTGGTGTTGGTGCGCGGCTCGAAGACGGCCCAGATGCGCCGGCCGGGATACCGATCCCGCGTGGCCTGCAGCGTCGCGCGCACGGCCGTCGGGTGGTGCGCGAAGTCGTCGATGACCGTCACCCCCGCGGCGACGCCGCGGACGTCCTGCCGCCTTTTCATTCCCGCGAAGGTCGCGAGACCCTCCCCGATGGCCTGCGCCGGCAGGCCGCGGTGGTGCGCGACGGCGATCACCCCGAGCATGTTGCGTAGGTTGTGCAGCCCGGTGAGCGGCGAGCGGTACACGCCGAACAAAGCACCGTCCTGCGTGACCTCGAACTCCATCCCCTCGGAGCCGGCCTCGCGGACGTGGCCCCGGAAGCCCTCGCCCCGTCCGCAGCCGTACGGCACGAGCGGAGAGCGCGCTCCGCGGGCCGCCTCGCGCGCGTTGGGGTCGTCGGCGCAGTAGACCAGCAGGCCGTCGCGCGGGACGAGCGCCACGAGCTTCCTGAACGCCTCCTTCACCGACTGGAGGTCGGGGTACATCTCGGCGTGGTCGTATTCGACGGATGTCAGGATCACGCTCTGGGGCCGGTAGTGCAGGAACTTCGGGCCCTTGTCGAAGAACGACGTCTCGTACTCGTCCCCCTCGATGACGAACTCCTCCCCCCGCCCGAGACCGTAGGAGCGGTCGAAGTTCTTCAGCACCCCTCCGACGAGGAACGAAGGATCGCGACCGGCCGAGGTCAGCGTCCACGCCATGATCCCGGCGGTGGTCGTCTTGCCGTGCGTCCCCGCCACCACGATCGAATGCCGCCCTTCCAGGAACAGTCTTCCGATCGCCTGCGGCATGCTGGCGTAGGGAAGGCCGCGCTCGATCGCCGCCACCGCCTCGGGGTTCGACTTGGTCGCGATATTGCCGATCACGACCAGGTCGGGCCGGTCGTCGAGGTGGTCCGCCCGGTACCCCTCGAGGAGGCGGATCCCCTTGTCGCGCAGCATCGTGCTCATGGGGGGATAGACCGCCTCGTCCGATCCGCGCACGTCGTACCCGGCGTCGGCCAGGAGGCCGGCGAGCGATCCCATCCCCGTGCCGCAGATGCCGATGAGATGAACGCGCTTCACGGGCGGGTCTGGAGGAGGAACGGTCATCGCGGCGGGCGCCCCTCTGGTTTCGCCACCCGGCGGCGGGTGCGGAGACGACGGCGAGGTGTTACTGGGCGCCCTGCGTCACGTCCAGGTTTTCGTCGGTGATCAGCCCGATCTCGGCGCCGCCTTCCTTGATCTTGTCCATGACGCTGACCACGTCCTGGTAGACGAGATCGTTGTCCGCCTGGAAGAAGACGATCTTCTCGCGGCGGCCCTTCATGAGCTCCGCGACGCGGTCCTTGACTCCGTCGAGCCCGCCCGGAATCTCTTCGCGGTTCAGGAAGACCTTGGGCGGGCTGTCGGGGCCCTTAACACTGATGATGAGCTGCTCCGTAGGATCGACGGGAGGACTGGTCGATGGATCCTTCGGCGGGACTGCGATGTCGAGTGCGCGGCTGAGCATCGGAGTGACCACCATGAAGATAATCAGCAGCACCAGGACGATGTCGACGAAGGGCGTGACGTTGATATCCGACTTGACGCCGCTGGAACCGAGTTGCATCGCCATGTCAGTTTCCTCTCACTCCTCCGACTGCCCGGGGACCTTCTCGGTCACGAGGGCCACGCTGTCGAACCCGGCCTGGTTGGTCTCGATCATCATCTTGCGGACGTCGCCGTACTTCATGCTGCGGTCCGCCTTGATCAGCACGTTCTTGTCCGACATGCGGTCGTGGA
>WNGG01010422.1_pt1 | contig 10070 bp, 8 predicted proteins | sample 5400661 | NCBI WGS metagenome assembly WNGG01 (sample SAMN13153372, study PRJNA577476) | soil metagenome | isolation source: 100 cm soil or saprolite under Garry oak tree replicate 1 | place: USA:California | collected 2016-06-15
CGATCGAGGGCGGCATGATATTGGCGCCGCTTTGCGCCGCGCGGCGCAATCCATCGAGCGCTGCGGCGACCGCCTTTGGATCGCGCTGTTCTCGCCACGCTTTGAGGCGCGCCACTTGATCAGCTTCGGCTTCCGGCGCGACGGTCAGCACCGCGCCGGCGGCGGCAGCGAGCGGCGATGGCTCGGTTTCGGTGAAACGGTTGACGCCGACCACAATCTGCTCGCCGCGTTCGATCGCCTCGACGCGCCGGGAATTTGATTCGACGAGCTGCTGCTTGAGATAGCCGGATTCGACGGCCGCGACCGTGCCGCCCAGCGCCTCGATGTGTTTGAGCTCGTCGCGCGCCGCCGCTTTCAATTCGCTCACTTTGCCGGCGATGACCGGCGAGTTGTCGAAAACGTCGCCGTATTCCAACAAGTCGGTTTCATAAGCCAGGATTTGCTGCATGCGCAGCGACCATTGCTGATCCCACGGCCGCGGCAAGCCGAGCGCCTCATTCCAGGCCGGCAATTGCACGGCGCGCGCCCGCGCGTCTTTGGAAAGCGTCACCGCCAGCATCTCGATCAGGATGCGCGTGACGTTGTTTTCGGGCTGCTGCTCGGTCAGCCCCAGTGAATTGACCTGCACCCCGTAACGGAACAACCGCTGCTTCGGGTCGCGCACGCCATAACGCTCGCGGGTGATTTCATCCCACAATTCGGTGAACGCCCGCATCTTGCACAGCTCGGTGACAAAGCGCAGCCCGGCGTTGACGAAGAACGATATGCGCCCGACCACGTCGCCGAATTCTTCGCCAGCGCATTGACCCGAAGTCTTCACCGCGTCGAGCACGCCGATCGCGGTCGCGAGCGCGAACGCCAATTCCTGCACCGGCGTCGCGCCGGCTTCCTGCAGGTGATAGGAGCAGACATTGATCGGATTCCATTTCGGCATTTCCTTGGTCGTGAACAGGATCACGTCCTTGGTCAGCCGCATCGACGGCGCCGGCGGAAACACATAGGTGCCGCGCGACAGATATTCCTTGATGATGTCGTTCTGCGTCGTGCCCTGCAGCTTGGCGCGCGGCACGCTTTGCTCGTCGGCGAGCGCAATGTAGAGCGCGAGCAGCCAGGCGGCCGTCGCATTGATGGTCATTGACGTGTTCATCTCGCCGAGCGGGATGGCCTCGAACAGCGCGCGCAGATCGCCGAGATGACAGATCGGCACGCCGACCTTGCCGACCTCGCCTTTGGCCAGCGGATGATCGCTGTCGTAGCCGGTCTGTGTTGGCAGATCGAACGCCACCGACAGTCCGGTCTGACCTTTGCTCAGATTGGTGCGATAGAGCGCGTTCGAGGCCGTGGCCGTGGAATGCCCAGCATAGGTGCGGAATATCCAGGGTTTGTCTCGCTCCGCTTGGGCGCCAGTTTGGTCGCCTGTCGCAGGTTTGCGTAATCGCTCATCGGGCATTTGTCTGATCCCGCAGTGGTTGCAGGACGTTAAGAGCGGGGGAGTGTGACGCCGATCTTGTTGCAATGCAACATAAACTGCGGCAAAGTGTTGTCGCTGCGACCGGAGTCCGCGCTCCTTCCCCAATGTCCCGGTCTGGAGCCTGCGAATGCCGATGCAGCCGGGGAGCCCCGCTATGGCCGTCGCACAGAAAAAACCTTCAGCCGCGCCGCTTAAGGATCTCTACGAGATCGGCGAAGTTCCGCCGCTCGGTTACGTGCCGCCGCAAATGCACGCCTGGGCGATCCGCAAGGAGCGCCACGGGCCGCCTGAAACCGCGATGCAACGCGAAGTCGTTCCCACGTGGCCGATCGCCGAAGACGAAGTGCTGGTCTACGTCATGGCCGGCGGCGTCAACTACAACGGTGTTTGGGCCGGGCTCGGCGTCCCGGTTTCGCCGTTGGACGGACACAAGCATCCCTTCCACATTGCCGGCTCGGATGCTTCCGGCGTGGTCTGGGCCGTCGGCTCCAAGGTCAGGCGTTGGAAAGTCGGCGACGAAGTCACCGTCCATTGCAATCAGGACGACGGCGATGACGAGGAATGCAATGGCGGCGATCCGCTATTGTCGCCGTCGCAGCGCATCTGGGGCTACGAAACGCCCGACGGGTCGTTTGCGCAATTCTGCCGCGTGCAGTCGCGGCAACTCATGCGCAAGCCGGCGCATCTCACCTGGGAAGAATCGGCCTGTTACACGCTCACGCTGGCGACCGCCTATCGCATGCTGTTCGGACATGCGCCGCACACGCTCAAGCCCGGCGACAATGTGCTCGTTTGGGGCGCCTCGGGCGGGCTCGGCGTATTCGGCGTGCAACTGGTCGCCGCTTCCGGCGCTAATGCGATCGGCATCGTGTCGGATCAGGCCAAAGTTCAATACGTGATGGACCTCGGCGCCAAAGGTGTCATCAACCGCAGCGAGTTCAAGTGCTGGGGCGCGATGCCGAAAGTCGGCACGCCTGAATACGACGCCTGGGTAAAGGAGGCACGCCGCTTCGGCAAGGCGATCTGGGAAATTACCGGCAAGCGCGACGTCGATATCGTGTTCGAGCATCCCGGCGAAGCAACGTTTCCGGTGTCGTGCCTCGTGGTCAAGCGCGGCGGCATGGTCGTGTTTTGCGCCGGCACGTCCGGCTATAACATCACATTCGACGCACGCTATGTCTGGATGCGGCAAAAGCGCGTGCAGGGCTCGCATTTCGCGCATCTCAAGCAAGCGAGCGCCGCCAACCAGTTCGTCATCGATCGCCGCGTCGATCCGTGCATGAGCGATGTGTTTCCGTGGGAGAAGATTCCCTACGCCCACGAGCTGATGCGCACTAATCGCCACAAGCCCGGCAATATGGCGGTGCTGGTCAACACGCCGCGCCAGGGCTTGCGCAATTTCGAGGACGTGGTGGAGGCGCAAGGCGGTTGACCGCCTGGCGCATCATTCGCGTGCGCTCTTTGCCAACACCCGCACCGTCGCCTTGGTACTTCCATGATTAGATTGCGCGGATTTGTTCCTTGGCCCTGCGGCTTCCGACTTCGAGCATCGTCGTAAATCCCGGAATTCTGAGAACGCTTTCCCAGTAAGCGTTCGCGGCGAGGTCCGATTCTGACCCGAGGTATCTGCGACCAGGGCGTCCAACGCCTGATTTTGGAGATTAACGGACTGGTCGCAGATTAAGTCACTAATGTTGAAGTGCCAATCTTTCTCGTGGATAGCCGCGCCAATTGCATAACGCGGCGATGCGGTACAGGAGGCAGGATGCTATCTCTAAGGTGGAGTTGAAGGTTCGTCGCCGCCAAATCGGGACGCTCATGCTTGGCTGGTTTCAGGCGCTCATGCCCAGGGAGGAGCGCTTCTTTACGCTCTTCGAGAAACACGCTGCGATCGTTGTCGCCGGCGCTGAGGCTCTGCGCGGTCTATTGCGAGGTGGGGATACCGTTGAAGCCTATTGCCAACAAATTTTTCAGCATGAGGCCGAAGCCGACGATGTGACACGCGAAGTTCTGGTCGCGGTTCGCCGCACGTTCATCACGCCATTTGATCGGACCGATATCCAGGACCTCATTTCGTCAATGGACGATGCCATTGACCAGATGAACAAGACCGCAAAGACCATTGTGCTGTTCGAGGTTCATACTTTCGAACCGCAAATGCAACAGATGAGCGAAATTATTCTCGAAGTCGCGAAGTTAGTTCTGGAAGGGACGCCGCTGTTAGCTTCGATCGGGAATAATACCGGCCATCTCAACGCTCTCACGGCAAAAATTATCAATCTTGAGGAAGAGGCGGACGAGATCTGCAATCGAGGTCTGAAGTCGCTGTATCTGGCAAATCGCCGGGAAGGCAAGCAGAGCAATGCGATGGAATTTGTGGTTGGCTCCGAACTTTACGACCATCTCGAAAAAGTGGTCGACCGCTTCGAGGATGTTGCCAACGAGATAAATTCAATCATGATCGATCAGCTCTAAGCATAGCGCGTGATGACCGCCGAGCTGAGCCTGCCCTTGTTGATCGGCCTGATCTTGGTGGCGCTCGCATTCGACTTTCTTAACGGCCTCCACGACACCGCCAACTCGATCGCAACGCTCGTATCAACGCGCATGCTGCGGCCGCGCTATGCGGTCGCCTGGGCTGCATTTTTTAATTTTATCGCCTTTCTCGTCTTCGGTGTTCACGTGGCGCGGACGGTCGGCGTAGGCATCGTCTCAGCTGGCGTGATCGATGCTCATGTGATTTTCGGTGCGCTCATGGGCGCGATTTTCTGGAACCTCATCACCTGGTGGGCCGGTATTCCATCCAGCAGCTCGCATGCGCTAATCGGCGGTTTGTTAGGCGCCGGTTTAGTTAAAGCTGGCCTCAGTTGCATTGTGTGGCCTGGGCTAATCACCACTGGCGCATTCATCGTGCTATCGCCGCTATTGGGATTCCTTCTCGCGTTATTTCTGATTTTGGCGGTGTCGTGGGCGTTTGTGCGTGCCAATCCGCGGTCGGTAGAGCCGGCATTCCATTGGCTGCAATTTATCGCCGCTTCACTGATTTCGCTCGGCCACGGCGGCAACGATGCGCAGAAAACCATGGGCATCATCGCCGTATTGCTGTTCTCGCAAGGCTACCTCGGCAGCGATTTCTACGTGCCGTTCTGGGTGGTGCTCATTTGCCAAGCGATGATAGCACTGGGGACACTGGTCGGGGGTTGGCGAATTGTGCGCACAGTCGGCTCCAAGATCACCCGGATGACTCCGGTCCAGGGCTGCTGCGCTTCCGCGGGCGGCGCCATCATACTATTCGCCGCCACTTTTCTGGGCATACCCGTTTCGACAACACACACAGTGACGGGATCGATCGTCGGCGTCGGAGCGGCCCGGAAGGCCTCGGCAGTCCGTTGGAATGTTGCCAGTAATATCGTGATGGCATGGATCATCACGCTCCCAGCGTCGGGGTTGATGGCGGCATTGTGCTATTTGCTCTCGAACACGCTTGGCTGAACGGCGGTCAAGGACTTTAGACATCCGACGAAGAGCCTGTGCGGCAACTAGCGCCAATGCTCGATGTGACAATGCGCGTATTTAGGAGTAGTGGTCGGTTTGTTTGGTCAAGTGCAGTAGTTGTTGCAACATGGGACGCGGCAAAGAAAAAACGACTATCGAACTCGGAATGAAGGTATCCGTCCGGCGCAGCGGCCAAAATCGAATAGGCGTCGTGACAAGGATCGAGAGCGACTATGTATTTGTCCTCTGGATGAACTCAGACCTCGGCGAAACCGTGGAGTATCAAGCCCATCGCGATGACGTGACGCCGCTGGCCGGATGGTTGTGAATAGTCGCTATCAGCTCACGGAAATCGCGCGATGTCCGGCTTCGGTCCGCAATGCGCCGCATGACGGACATTGGCGACCTGCAGTTTCAATTGATGAGTCGCGAACTAACTTTTCGTTACGCGATCCAGTGTGGCGCGGCGGATTTCCCGTTCGCGCTCGATCGCGGCATTAAGCTCGCCGCCATAGATGAAAATCCAGGCGATGAAATAGAGAAACACCAGCGCCACCATCGCCGATGCAAGTCCCGCATAATAGGTCACGTAGGTACGGGGAAAATCCGCAAGATAACGGCCGAATAGGAAGCCGCAGGCGAGCCACAGCGCGAGCGTGGCGGCAATGCCCGGCCACACTTCCTCGATGTGCCGCCGCCCCGCCGGCAGCCACATATGCAGGATCAACAGCGCGACCGTAAGCACGAAGGTCGCGGCGCTAAAACGCGCGATATTGTAATGGCCCTCCAGCGGCTCGAGCCAATCGAGATAGCCCAGCGCCGCGCGAAACACCAACGGACCAAGTACGACCAGAAAAGCGAGGGCCAGCAGTCCGATCGCGGCGATCAGTACATAACCGATCGATTCCAGCCGCAGCAGCCACCACGGCCGCGTCTCGCTTAAACCGTAAGCGCGGTTGAGCCCAATGCGCAGGCTCTCGATGCCGCTTGAAGCAAAATAAACTGCGAACACCGCGCCGATGGTGAGAATATCGCCGCGCGCCGTGGTCAGTACTTTGTGAATTTCACCGGCAATGCCGCCGGATACTTCAGGCGGCCACGCCGCGACGATCAGGCCGGCAACTTCGTCGGCGAGATTCTGCGAACCGATGAAGCCGGCCAGCGCCGTCACCAGGATCAAGAACGGAAACATCGACATCAGCACGGACAGCGCAATATGGCTCGCGATCGCCCAGCCGTCGTCGGCGTTAAAGCGATAGAAAGCATCCAAGGCTACGCGCCAGCACAGTCGAATCGCGTTCAATGGCAGATAGCCTCCCGCACCGGACCGATCACGGCGCCTAACTAGATAGCATCCATTGCCGCCGCGTTGCGCCGGTCAGAAAAAGCTGTCGCGGCCGGGGCGGACATTGGCTTTTGTGCACTGCACGCATAAGCTTGTCGAACCGCTCGGACGTTGTATCCAACCTACAAGCGAGCCAATCAACGAGGACCAATTAACGGGTGACCTATGCCCTCTGCCGTAACGGAGAGACCGCCGCGCCGTGAGGTGATCGCCATGCTGGGCGATGCGGTCGCGGCGATGGAGGCGCTAGTCAATGACGCCCGCCGCGCCGTTGCCGGGCGGGTCATGGTCGAGGGCCGTGTGGCGTCGCGGCTGTTCGACAGCGAACAGCGCGCTACCCATGGCCTTGCTTGGCTTGCGACCTATGTCGAAGCCATTCGCCAGCTCGGCTTGTATGCGCAGCGCCTCGCCGACGCCGGCGGTTTCGGCGAGATCGAGGAGCTCTTGCTGCGGATCGGCGCCGGCGAATATCTCGCCCAAGTGCTCGGCGGCATTCCGATGAGCCAAGGCGAAATCGTGCGGCTGTCGGATTTCGGGTTAAACGCGGCGGCGGTTGCAGCACGGGTCAATCCGGCCGTCGAACATCTAATCGCCACGGGAAATACGGCGGCGCGGCGGGCGCGGCTGATGGAGCTGATGCGCCAGCATCACGATGCGACGGTCGGCGCCTGCGGGCTCGACGACACGCTCGATTCCATCCGCGAGGAGATGCGTAAATTCGCCGACGATCGGGTTACGCCGTTCGCCCAGCAATGGCATTTGCGCAACGAATACATCCCGCTCGATGTTATTGCGCAAATGGCAGAGCTCGGGGTTTTCCGCTTAACCATCCCGGAAGACTACGAGGGTATGGGGCTCGGCAAAGAATCCATGTGCGTTGTCTCCGAGGAATTATCGCGTGGCTATATCGGCGTCGGCAGCCTCGGCACGCGCTCGGAGATCGCGGCCGAACTCATTCTTAATTCGGGTACCGAGGAGCAGAAGCGCAAATGGTTGCCGAAGATCGCCGCTGGCGAAGTGCTGCCGACCGCGGTGTTCACCGAACCGAATACCGGTTCTGATCTTGCCTCGCTCAAAACCCGCGCGGTGCGCCAAGGCGACGTGTATAAAATCTACGGCAATAAGACCTGGATCACGCATCCGGTGCGGGCCGATCTGATGACGCTTCTGGTCCGCACCAACCCGGCCGAGACCGGCTATCGCGGGCTGTCGATGCTGCTGGCGGAAAAGCCGCGCGGCAGCGACGACGATCCATTCCCGGTGCCGGGCATGACCGGTACCGAGATTGAGGTCTTGGGCTATCGCGGCATGAAGGAATACGAGATCGCCTTCGACGGTTTCGCCGTCAAAGCGGAGAATCTCCTCGGCGGCATCGAGGGTCTCGGCTTCAAGCAATTGATGGCGACATTCGAGGCGGCGCGCATCCAGACTGCCGCGCGGGCGATCGGCGTGGCGCAGGCTGCGATGGAACAGGCGCTGAACTATGCCACGAGCCGCGTCCAGTTCGGTCAGCCGATTGCGGCTTTCCCGCGCATCGCCGACAAGCTCGCGATCATGGCGGCGGAGATCATGATCGCGCGCCAGCTCACCTATTACGCCGCACGAGAGAAGGATTCCGGCCGCCGTTGCGATCTGGAGGCTGGCATGGCGAAACTTCTTGCCGCGCGCGTCGCCTGGGCCGCGGCCGACAATGCGGTGCAGGTGCATGGCGGCAATGGCTTTGCCGTCGAATTTCCGGTGTCGCGAATCTTATGCGATGCCCGCATTCTCAATATTTTCGAGGGCGCCGCCGAGATCCAGGCGCACGTCATCGCTCGGCGGCTGCTCGACGGTTCGAATTAAACGGTGGTCCAGGTTGCGGAACGATTGCTGCGCGTTTTGAATTGATTAAGGCAAGCTCATTTGCAAAGCCGGATCTCTCCGATGGTCAAGATTCCGCACAATGCCTTTGTTTTCGTCGGCGACGGGCGCAAGGCGCTCGTTCTGCGCAACGAGGGCGATGCAGACTTGCTCAACTTGAAAACCGAGCGGGTCTTCACCGACCAAAATCCGCCGACCCACGAGCAGGGCGCCGATCGTCCGGGACGGGCGTTTTCATCAGTCGGCGTGGTGCGATCCAGCGTCGCTCAGACCGACTGGCATAAGCTCGAGGAGCATCGCTTTGCCGCGGAAGTCGCCGCAGCGCTCGAGCGGATCGTGCGCGAGTGCGGCGTTGAGGCCCTGGTCGTCGTCGCGCCGCCGCGCGCGCTTGCCGATCTGCGCAAGGCGTTCCATCCCGACGTGAAAAAGCGGATCGTCGCCGAGATCGACAAGGATCTCACCAAGCACCCGGTCGATCAGATCGAGAAGCACCTCGCTGCGTGACCTGTGTCCCCTGTCGCTTGGTCTAACTTCCTACCGCATCCGCTCTTCTATTTTTGTTCGCTCCGGCGCTGGCGGCTCCTTGAGCAGCAGGCCGACATTGCCGGAGAGAATGCGCTCGCCATCCGCGCCGAGTGCGCGCAGATCGTCAACGAAGTCGCGCACCGCCTCGCGCTTTCTGATTTCCTGCGGGTAGTCGGTGGCGAACACGATCCGCGAAACGGGGATTTCGCATAAACCGGCTTTGATCGCACCGATGCCGCCGGCAAAGCCGGCCGTATCGAACACGAGATTGTGCCGGATGTAGTGATCGAAATCTTTCTCGGCCTTGCGGCCGTGGCGTTCATTGCCGGCCGTCCCCCAAAACTCCTTGTCTTGAAAACAACGGATGCGGGCCAGCATCGCGGCGATGCCGCCGGCAAGGTGCGCCATGTGCACGGTAAGTTCGGGATGGCGATCGAATACGCCGGAATTGACCAGCCGGATGAGTGCCATGATCAGCGAAAATTCGCGCCCGACCGCGCGCGCCGTATCGTACGCATCGAACTGTTGCGCGTGATTGAGCCTTAGCGCCGGATGCACGAAAACGAACATGTCGAGCTTGCCGGCTTCGCTCCAGAACGGCTCCAATGCCGGATCGTCGATGAATTTGCCATCGAATTCAGAAGTGATGACGACACCCTGGAAGCCGAGCTCGTAACGGCAGCGGGCGAGCTCCTTGAACGCCGCATCGCCACCGAGCGGATGGGAATGCGCGGCGCCGATGAAGCGTCCCGGATAGTCGCGCTCGGCTTGGTTCGCTTTGTCGTTGACGAGCCGCGAGGTTTCGAGATCGGCGCACATGCCGGCGGCGCTGGTGAGCCAGGCCGCGTCGATGCCGGCCAGATCCATCATGCGCACGTGCTCGTCGAGGTCGTAGAGCAGCGAATGCACCGTGTAACTCGGCGCGCCGAGCGCATCGTAATGCAGCACGAGCCGGTCGCCCGGATCTTCCTTGATGAGTTCGCGCGGTGTGAAATGGTGCTGGAAATCGACGATCATCGCGGCGTTTCCTGTGCGGATTTGGCTGCTGTCTTAGCGCAAGTCCTTCCCAACACAAGTCCTTCCCAACACAAGTCCTTGTCAGCGTCATTCCGGATTGCCGCGCAGCGCTTGCGTAGCCTAGATGGAGCCAACGGGTCCGGCCCGAAGTGGCCGGCCCGATGACAGGCTCCACGCAATCCAGGATAAGGCGCGGCTCGCTATCGTTCCCGGATTACGCTGGCGCTCCATCCGGGCTACCCAGGACCCGGGTTTCGCTCCCCCTCTAGGCCGGCTACATATAACGCCCATGGGCGATTTCATGTCCCACGTCGCGGTCCCGATCGCCATCGGCGCCGTCGCGGTGGTGCTGCTGCT
>WNGG01012927.1_pt1 | contig 10069 bp, 10 predicted proteins | sample 5400661 | NCBI WGS metagenome assembly WNGG01 (sample SAMN13153372, study PRJNA577476) | soil metagenome | isolation source: 100 cm soil or saprolite under Garry oak tree replicate 1 | place: USA:California | collected 2016-06-15
CAGCGGATGGCGCAGGGCCTGGGCGTCACCGGCACCGGCCGGATGCGCAAGAGCCAACTCGTCGAGGCGATCGAAAACGCCCGTGGCGGCGGCGCCGCCGGCACCGGGCACGCGGGAAACCGGGGCAGGGCACTCGACAATTCAGTCCAGCGGGGAGCGCCTGCGGGAGCCGGCGCGTCTCGCGACCGTGAGCAGGACGCCATGGAACCATACACACCCACTCAGCCGGGCCCGGGGGAGGGCTCCCAGGCCGCCACTTCTGGCCAGGGAAATGCAGGTGGAGCGCGCGAAGGAGGAGCCGAAGGCGGCACGGCAGGTGCGGGCAGCCAGCCGGGTGGCGAGCCAGCGCGCGGTGTGGCCGCGCCCTCCGACGGTGGTGCTTCCGGCGGTGGGCGCAACTCTGGGCCGCGCATTGGCGGCACGGAAACCGTGAGTGGAGAAGCCGCTGGGGGGGCCGCCACCGTGACTCGCCCCGGAGACGGGCAGCCTGGCGCTGACACCCCGCAGGGCGGGGAAGGCCAGCGTGGTGACCGGCGGCGCCGCAACGGCCGCCGGGACGAGCCGGGCCGTAACGGCGAGCCCGGCGAGCAGCGGGCCGACCAGGGCCGCGACTCTGGTGGGGGGCCGCGCGGTGGACAGGACCGGCCAGACCGCAGCCAGGACCAGGGTGGCAGGTCGCCGGACCGGGGAGACCGCGGGCCGGACCGGGGAGACCGCGGTGACGACGACTCCGACGGCCGGGGCGGCCGCCGCGGCCGCGACCGGTTCCGCAACCGNNNCGCAACCGGTCCAGGCGCGGTGAGCGCGGTGGCGAGTCCGAGCCCGTGATCACCGAGGATGACGTGCTCATCCCGATCGCCGGCATCCTGGACGTGCTCGACAACTACGCGTTCATCCGCACGACCGGCTACCTGCCCGGCCCCAACGACGTGTACGTGTCGCTGTCGCAGGTGCGCAAGCACGGCCTGCGCAAGGGAGACGTCATCGAGGGTGCGGTCCGCCAGCCGCGTGAAGGTGAGCGGCGCGAGAAGTTCAATGCCCTGGTCCGGCTGGACAAGGTCAACGGTCTCGACCCGGATCATTCCCGCGCCCGGCCGGAATTCTCCAAGCTGGTGCCGCTGTACCCGCAGGACAGGCTGCGGCTTGAGACCGACCCGGGCGTCCTGACCACCCGGATCATCGATCTCGTCAGCCCGATCGGCAAGGGGCAGCGCGGCCTGATCGTGTCCCCGCCCAAGGCTGGCAAGACAATGATCCTGCAGGCGATCGCCAACGCGATCACCAAGAACAACCCGGAATGCCACCTCATGGTCGTCCTCGTCGACGAGCGGCCGGAGGAGGTCACCGACATGCAGCGGTCCGTCAAGGGCGAGGTGATCCACTCGACCTTCGACCGGCCCGCCGAGGACCACACCACCGTGGCGGAACTCGCGATCGAGCGGGCCAAGCGGCTGGTGGAGATGGGCCACGACGTGGTCGTTCTGCTGGACTCGATCACCCGGCTGGGACGCGCCTACAACCTGGCGGCGCCGGCCAGCGGCCGGATCATGTCCGGCGGTGTGGACTCCACCGCCCTGTACCCGCCGAAGAAGTTCTTCGGCGCTGCCCGCAACATCGAGCATGGCGGCTCGCTGACCATCCTGGCCACCGCCCTCATCGAGACCGGCTCCCGCGCAGATGAGGTCATCTTCGAGGAGTTCAAGGGCACCGGGAACATGGAACTGCGACTGCGCCGCGAGCTTGCCGACAAGCGGATCTTCCCCGCCATCGACATCGACGCCTCCGGTACCCGCAAGGAGGAGATCCTGCTGACGCCGGAAGAGCTCAAGATTGTCTGGCAGCTTCGCCGGGTCCTGCACGCACTGGAGGCGCAGCAGGCGCTTGAAGTCCTGCTCGACCGGATGAAGGGCACCAAGAGCAACGCTGAGTTCCTGCTGCAGGTGCAGAAGACCACCGTCAGCTCGTAACGGCCCTTCCTGGCTCGCCCGCTCTCCGTCAGGCCTCCGCTCGGCGGAGAGCGGGCTCGTGCTAGGGCTCGTGCTGGTCTTCGGCCTCGCCAGTCATTTCCCCGGCGAGGCACGTGGCGGAAGGCGCGGAACCTAAGCTGGGGCCCACCAGCATTTGGCCTGGACGGGCGGAGCATTGCATGGATCCCTTCACCGCGTCATCGGCGGGCGTGCGGCACACGTACGCGGTCGCAGCGCATCTCGCGCGCCAGTTGCGCACCGGTGACGTTGTCCTCCTCAAAGGCGGGCTGGCGTCAGGGAAGACCACCTTTGTCAAGGCAATCGCCCAGGCGCTGGAATCACCAGATCTGGTAACAAGCCCGACCTTCACCCTGGCGCACTTCTACTCCTGCGGTGCTGGCACGATCCTTCACATCGACGCCTACCGGCTGTCCGGGATTCATGAGTACCGCGACCTCGGGCTGGCTGACTACGTGGATGAATCCATAACGCTGGTAGAGTGGGGCGAGTCGATCGCGGAAGATTTCCCCTGTCATCTCATGATCGAGTTCCAGCCTCAGCAGGACGAGCCGGACGTGCGCATTCTCACGTTTTCCTCCGAATGCGGCAGGTGGCTGCCCGCCATGAAAACGCTGCGGGAGGGGCTGCGTGATGAGGCAAAGCTCGCAAGGAATTCGCCATGAAACTCGCTCTCGCCATTGAGGCTTCGTCGGCGGTCTACGCTGTCGCGCTGGGCGATGCCAATGTGCCCGTCATCCACCGTGAATGCCGTCGCGATGACCCGTCATTTGCTGGTATTGGTGAGATAGTCTCGTCCTGCGTCGCGGCGGCCGGTGCCGGTTTCGCCGGCATCGAGACCATTGCCGTCGATATCGGTCCCGGCAGCCTTTCGTCCGTCCGGGCCGCTGTTGCTTATGCCAACGGGCTGGCGTTCAGCCTTGGGATAATGGTGTTCTGCGCGAATTCACTGGAGCTGATGGCGGCGGCATCGCGCGAGATCCAGCCCAGCCCGGCCTTGTGCGTGCGCAAAGGCGAGGCCGGCAACGTGTACGCGGGCATCTTCACCGAAGACCAGGCCCCGGCGCTGAGGTACGGGCCGTTCCGCGACACCGTGGAAGCCCTGGCGGGCGAGCACGGGAAGATCACCGTGGCCGGGGCGCACCGGCAGGCGGTGGCGGACCTGCTCGCCGGGGCCCACGTCTGCGACACCGGCATCGACCAGCCAAGCGTCCTCACTTTGTACGCCATGATGCAGGCGCAGCGCGCGGAGCCGGGAAGGCTGGTTCGGATCGCGAGCCCACTCAACGAGGGATCGAGGGTGTTCCATGGGTGAGCCGGGCGCGGTCGCGGCGGCCTCGCGCTGCCTGCTGGGCGGCGGTGTGGCGCTCCTGCCCACGGACACGGTGTATGGCCTTGCGGCGCATCCCGCGCATGAGAAGGCAGTCGATCGCCTGTTCGCCCTGAAGGGCCGGCCGAGGTCGAGAAACTTGCCGGTGATGGTCGCCGGCCGGGACGAGATCCCCCGGCTGGGCGGGGTGGTCAGCCGCGCAGCGGACCTGCTGCTGGAGTCCAAGTACGTCCCGGGGCCGCTCACCCTGGCCGTGGCCGTGTCACCGGAGGCAGCCGTGACCTGGCTGGCAGGCCGGGCGGAGTTCGCCTTCCGGATCCCCGGCGACGAGCAACTGCTGTCGATCTTGAGAAGCACAGGCCCGCTGCTGGTGACGAGCGCCAACCTGCACGCACAGGAAACCCGGGAGTCAGTCCCGGAGATCCTCGCGAGCCTGGACGGCGAGCCGGATCTCGTTGTCGATGACGGGATCCGCGACACGGTTCCTTCGACCCTCGTCAACTGCCGCGTGGAGCCGCCCGTGATTGAACGGGTCGGCGCGGTTCCCAGGGAAGAGATAGAGGCCGTATTCGCATGACCGGAACCAGGCCCCTGGTGCTGGGCATTGAGACTTCCTGTGACGACACCGCCGTCGCCCTGGTCGACAAGGACGGCACGGTCGTTTCCGCCTGCCTCGCCTCCCAGGCGGCCCTGCACAGCACCTATGGCGGCGTGTACCCGGAACTGGCGAGCCGGGCACACATCGACAAGATCCTGCCGACCGTCCAGACGGTCATGGGCGACGCCGGGGTATCCCCGCCGGACCTGCGGGCGATCGGGGTGACCCGCGGGCCCGGGCTGATCGGGTCGCTCATGGTCGGCCTGAACACGGCCTGCGGTCTCGGGCACGGCTGGGGTGTCCCCGTTGTCGGCGTCAACCACCTGCGGGGGCACTTGCGGAGCGCGGACCTGGAGGAACGGCGGGTCTCCTATCCCGCGATGGTGCTGCTCGTGTCCGGCGGCCACACGCTGCTGGCGCGGATGACCGGCCCCGGAGAAATCTCCCTCGTCGGCGCCACGCTGGACGACTCGGTCGGGGAGGCCTATGACAAGGTCGCCCGCATGCTGGGCCTTGGTTACCCGGGTGGGCCCGCCATCGACAAGCTCGCGTTCACCGGCTCGCCCTCGGTCCACTTCCCCCGGCCCCTGCTCGGGCGGGGCCTGGACTTCTCCTTCTCCGGCCTGAAGTCCGCGGTGGAGAGATACCTGGCCGCCACCCCCGGAATACCGCCGGCGGACGTGGCGGCATCGTTCGTGGCGGCATGCCTGGAGGTGCTGCTCTCCAAGTGCCGGGACGCGCTGCGGCAATTCCCGGCCGCGTCCCTGGTGGTCGTCGGCGGAGTCGCGGCAAGCCCGCAACTGCGGGCAGCGGCCAAGGAACTCTGTGAGGACCTCGGAGTTGAGCTGTGCCTGCCACCGCTGCGGTGGTCGACCGACAACGGTGCCATGATCGGCCTCGCCACCTGGGACTACCTCGCGCTCGGAATCTCGCATCCGCTGGAGCCGGTAACCACCCTGAGCATGGAAGACTTCTGACCCGGACCTGGGCCGGACCACAGCGGTCACGCGAGGGAATCAGCCTCGCGCTCAGCGCGTTGTATGCTGCCGGAAGCCAGTCGTGGGACTGGCGGCTAGCCAAACAGGTACCGGTTCACGCCCGCGGGCGGCACCGTCACGGTGGCAAACCTGCCATGACGGGGCAAGCCCACCGCAGCGAGGCGACCCGGCGACCGACCAAGGCAGGAGCAAGCACGTGAAGTCTGGCATTCACCCTGACTACGTGGTGACGACGGTGACCTGCACCTGCGGGAACACCTTCACCACGCGGTCCACCGCACGCAACGGTGCTATCCGTTCCGAAGTGTGCTCGAACTGCCACCCGTTCTACACGGGCAAGCAGAAGATCCTCGACACCGGTGGCCGGGTGGCCCGGTTCGAGCGCCGCTTCGGCAAGAAAGCCAACAGCGGCAAGTAGCTTCGCCGACTGGATCACCGTCCCGGGACCGGTTCAGTTTCCGGGCACGGTGATCTTCGCCGTCGACAGGGCCGCGCGGCACCAGGGGCCCGGGCGCCAACCGGGGGCGCGACAGTGACAAGGGCCCCACACGGGAGGGACGACGTGTTCGATCGGCTCAGCGAGCTGGCGGACGAGTACGCCAAGCTTGAGCACGACCTCGCTGACGCTGCCGTGCACTCAGACCCGCACCGGGCCAAGGCGCTCGCCCGCCGGTACAGCGAGCTGACCCCACTCGTGCACACCTACCAGGAGTGGCAGCTGACCGCCGCGGACGAGACCACGGCGCGTGAACTCGCGGCAGAGGACCACTCGTTCGCGGCCGAGGCCGGGCAGCTTGCCCGCCACCGGCAGGAGCTGGAGGGGCAGCTGCGAACGCTGCTGACACCCCGCGACGCCAGCGACAGCAAGGACGTCATCCTGGAAGTGAAAGCAGGAGAGGGCGGCGAGGAGTCCGCGCTGTTCGCGGGCGACCTGTTGCGCATGTACCTGCGTTACGCCGAGCGCAAGGGCTGGAAGACAGAGGTCATCGACGCTCAAGTGACCGGCCTTGGCGGCTGCAAGGATGCGACCGTGGCGGTCAAGGCCACCAGGCGCAGCGGCGCCGAGGGGGTCTGGGCACGGCTGAAGTACGAGGGCGGCGTGCACCGGGTCCAGCGGGTGCCCGTCACCGAGTCGTCCGGGCGCATCCACACGTCCGCGGCGGGGGTCCTCGTGATGCCGGAGGCGGATCCGGTTGAGGTGACCCTTGACCCGGCTGACCTGCGGGTCGACGTGTTCCGCTCGTCCGGGCCCGGCGGTCAGAGCGTGAACACCACCGACTCCGCGGTCCGGATCACGCACCTGCCGACCGGGATCGTCGTGTCCTGCCAGAACGAGAAGAGCCAGCTCCAGAACAAGGAGCAGGCGCTGCGCATCCTCCGCGCCCGGCTGCTCGCGCAGGCAGAACTCCAGGCGGACGCGGAGGCCCGGGCCGAGCGGCTCAGCCAGGTCCGCACCGTCGACCGGTCCCAGCGCATACGCACCTACAACTTCCCCGAGAACCGCATCTCCGATCACCGGGTGGGCTACAAGGCATACAACCTGGACCAGGTGATCGATGGCGATCTCGACGCCCTGATCAGTGCCCTGGTGAACGCCGACCGGTCCGGGCTGGCGGCGGGTGCGGATGGCGCCTGACCGCCGCCGCACCCGCGAGCCAGGCCGGCTGGGCCGCATGGCGGGACACCCCCGGTGAGCCTGCTCCTGGACGAGATCGCGGTCGCCACGGTCCGGCTCGCCGGCGCGGGGGTGGACTCGCCGCGCACCGACGCGGAGGTCATCGCGGCCCACGTGCATGGAGTGCGGCGCGGTGAGCTGCACCTGGTGCCGGACGCCGGCTTCGATCCGCGGTTCTGGGACGAGATCGCCCGGCGGGAGGCCCGTGAGCCGCTGCAGCACATCACCGGGCTCGCCCATTTCCGTTACGCCGAGCTCGAGGTGGGGCCCGGCGTCTTCGTCCCCCGTCCCGAGACCGAGGTCATGACCGGCTGGGCGATCGACCGGCTGCACGAGATGGACGTCGCCGAGCCGGTGGTGGCCGACCTGGGAACGGGTTCCGGCGCGATCGCGCTGGCGATTGCCCAGGAGGTGCCGCGCGCCCAGGTGCACGCCCTGGAAGCGGATCCGCTCGCACAACAATGGGCCAAACGGAATATCCTGCGCTCATCAGCCTGCGCTCCCCACACCTCCGGACGGGTCTTGCTGCACGACGCGGATTTCGGCACCGGCCTGCCCGGGCTGACCGGGGCCGTGGACCTGGTGATCAGCAATCCCCCGTACGTCCCACTCGGGGCGGGGCTGCCGCCGGAAGTGTCGGAGTATGACCCCGCCACCGCGTTGTGGGGCGGTGAAGACGGCCTGGCCGCGATCCGGGTCATCGAGAAGGTCGCGGCGGGGATGCTGCGCCCGGGCGGGCTGGTCGCCGTCGAGCACGGGGAACAGCAGGGCGCGGCGGTGTACTGGATCTTCGCGGAAGAACGCGGCTGGGCGGATACCCGCAACCACAAGGACCTGGCAGGCCGGGACCGCTTCGTGACAGCGCGCCGCCCCGGTCCCCGTTCATGATCCCGGTTGTTTTGCGTAGCTCCAGCTACACAAAACAACCGGGATCATGGAACCGGGCGGTTGCGGGGGAGTGGCAGGATGGGCTGGCATGAGTGCGCGGTTTGACTGTTTGGATGGTGCGCAGCGGGCGGCGGGGGTTGCCGAGGCTGCTGCCGCGTTGCGCAAGGGCGAGTTGGCGGTGCTGCCCACCGATACTGTGTATGGGGTGGCTGCGGACGCCTTCTCCCATGACGGTGTGGCCGCGCTGCTAGCGGCTAAGGGCCAGGGCCGGGACGCGCCCCCGGCGGTGCTCGTGGGCACCATGCGTGCCGCGCTCGCGCTGGTCGAGGATGTGGACGCCGCCGGGAAGGACCTGATTGACGAGTTCTGGCCCGGTGCCCTGACGCTGGTGTTCCCGGCTGGCCGAAGCCTGAGCTGGGACCTGGGTGACACCAAGGGCACGGTGGCGGTCCGGATGCCGCTGCATCCGGTGGCGCTCGATTTGCTCAAGGAGACCGGCCCGCTGGCGGTCAGCAGCGCCAAACGCGCCGCGGACTCCCCGGTGCCGGACACGGTTTCCGTGGCGGAAGCACAACTTGGCGACGCTGTCGCCGTCTATCTAGATAGCGGGCCCTGTCCGGGAGATACGCTCTCGACGATCGTTGACCTGACCGGGGCCGTGCCACGATTGCTGCGCAGGGGCGTGATTCCGGTCGCGCGCCTCCGCACGATCGTTCCGGTGGTGGACGATGACGAGGACGACGAGGACTCATGACTGGGGGCAGAACGGTCGCGGCAGGCCGGCATGCTTTGGCTGCTCGCGGGCAGAGCGATCATGGGAAGAACACACGACCATGATCATTGTGCGCGCTGGGATGGGCCACCCGATTGCCGAGGGTGTGGAGGAGCGGCGTAGTTGTTGCCACTTTGCGCCGGTGCGGTGCCCTAAAGTAGGGGCAATGCGCGGACACACAGGGGCACCGACGCGGCGCGCACAGATCCTGCCATGGGGCATTGATGCTTGAGTACGTGCTGACGCTGTTGGCGGCTGCCGCAGTCACGTACCTGCTGACACCGCTGGTGCGGCGGTTCGCGATGGCGGTGGGGGCGATGCATGCTGCCAGGGACAGGGACGTCCACGTCGTGCCCACGCCCCTGCTCGGCGGGTTCGCCATGTACGCCGGGCTCATCGCGGGGCTGCTCGTCGCCTCCCGGCTCTCCGCTCTGAACAGTGCGTTCGCACAGACGAACATGGCCAAGGGGCTGCTGCTGGCCGGCGGACTGATCGTCGTGATGGGCTTCGTCGATGACCGCTGGGGCATGGGAGCGCTCAGCAAACTGGCGGGCCAGGTCGCGGCTGGAGTGATCCTGGTCTGGAGCGGTGCCGAGGTCACGTGGCTGCCGTCGCCCGGCGGCGGCACGCTCGGGCTGACCAGCGATCAGCAGACAGCGGTGACCATCCTGGTCGTGGTGATGACCATCAACGCGGTCAACTTCATCGACGGCCTGGATGGGCTGGCCGCCGGGATCGTGGGTATCGGAGCGGCCGCGTTTTTCATCTACTACTACACGCTGACGCACCGACTCGGCCTGCCCGACCAAACCGGCCCGGCGCTGGCGTCCGCCGTGCTGGCCGGCATGTGCCTGGGATTTCTGCCTCACAACTTCCATCCCGCGCGCATCTTCATGGGCGACACCGGTTCGATGCTCATCGGGCTGCTGCTCGCCTACGCGCCGATCTCCAGTCTCGCCTCGCTCGATCCCGGGACCCTCACGGACTACTCAAGCGGCACGGTCAACCGGTTCGGTGAGATCTTGCCGCTGCTGCTTCCCGCCGCGATCATGCTTATCCCGTATTCGGACCTGCTGATGGCCGTGGTGCGGCGAACCCGCGCGGGCATGTCCCCGTTCGCGCCAGACAGGCTGCACCTGCACCATCGACTGCTCGACATCGCGCATTCGCACCGCGCCAGCGTTCTCATCATGTACTTGTGGGCGACCGTCTTCTCCGGCAGCGTGGTCTGGCTGTCGATTGTGCGGACGCCGCTGTTCGTGCTCGCGATCGTTACGGTCGCTTGCGTGCTGGCGCTGCTGCTCGTTTCCATGCCGAGATTGCGGCTGTGGTCCCGGGAACCAGCGCCGCCTCGGCGCGCCGCCCGGGCCTCGGGTGCGCCGGAAAGCCCGGCTGGGGCACCAGCCGCGCCGGCACCCGCCGCGACGCCCCGGGCCGCGACGGCACCCGCCGCGACGGCGACGGGAGCGCTTGCGGTCGCCGCCCCAGTCGCCAGCACCATCACCGGCGCCTGAGTGGCCGTCGGTCTCCCCGGCACCGCACTCGCCGCCGCCCGCATTCGGGTCGCCGCCGGCGGCGGCCACGTCTTCCGCCGCAGGGATGCCAACAGACAGGCCGGGCTCGCCTCCCAGGCTGGCGGGTGGCACCGGATACCGGCGCGTGGCTGATGCGGAGCCTCGCACTGGGTCACACCCGGTTGCGGGTTCGGCGTGGGTTTCCGGCTTGGCGGATGAGCCTGCGGTCAATGCGGAGCCTCACACCGAGCCACAGCCGGTTGCGGGTTCGTCTTGGTTTTCGGGGCTGGGGGATGGGCCTGACGTTGA
>WNGG01010425.1_pt1 | contig 10068 bp, 10 predicted proteins | sample 5400661 | NCBI WGS metagenome assembly WNGG01 (sample SAMN13153372, study PRJNA577476) | soil metagenome | isolation source: 100 cm soil or saprolite under Garry oak tree replicate 1 | place: USA:California | collected 2016-06-15
GAGGAGGAGACGAAGCCCGAGGCCACCTACTTCACGGATGTGGACGGCCAGCGCGGCGCCATCATGATGGTGAACCTCGAAGATCCGTCGAAGGTGCCGACCCTCGCCGAGCCCTGGTTCCTCACCTTCAACGCGGACGTGGAGATCCGCGCCGTGGTGACGCCCGAGGACCTGAAGCGCGGCGGGCTCGACGCCCTCGGCAAGAAGTGGTCCTAGGGGCTGAGTCCCGATCCACGAAGTCGAAGCGCTCCGGCGACCCTGACTGCCCCGAGACTACTTTCCAAGGATGTCATCGATGGCGCCCTCGAGCTTGCGAGCCGCTTCGCCGAGGCGCGCGTGAATGGCGGCGACCGTCGCCTCGTCGGCGGCGAGACCCTGGTCGAAGAGATCGGCCTGGCGCAGAGACTCCGCGGGCGCCGGCCCCCCCTGCATGGCCCGCGAGGCGATGAAGCGGCCCGGATCGAGGGCGGCCTTGATCTGCGCGGCGTCGAGGCCGGCGGGCTTGCCGTGATAGGCCTGCGCCGCCTCGTCGAGGAGCGCGGGGGTGACTCCGTCGGGCCCGAGCCCCCGATCCTCGCAGAGCCGGATCAGAATGCCCACGATCTGGTGCGAGGTCCGCCATGGCAGGTCGCGCTCGCGCACGAGCGCCCCCGCCAGATCCGTGGCCGTCGCCCAGTGACGCCAGGCCCGCTCGCGCATCTGCTCCTTGCGGATGACGAGCGCGGGGAGGAGCTCGCAGAACCAGTCGAGATCGCGCGCGCAGTTGTCGCAGACGCGCCAGAGCGCATCGAGCGCGTAGTAGCGCTCGGTGATGGGCAGCCCCGTGGGTCCCTTGAGGGCGTGATAGGAGGTGACCACGCAGCCGAGCGCCTCCGCGGAGGCGCCCTTGACCTCCGCGGGCCCGATCACGTTCTTCTTCTGCATCATGATGCTCGAGGTGTTGCAGAAGCGGTCCGGGATGTCCACGAAGGCGAACTCGCTCGTGCTCCAGAGGATCAGGTCGTCGGCCCACTTGGCCAGCGTGTGATAGAGGAGCGCCACGGCCATGGGCACGTCCAGGCTGTCGTCGGCGTTCAGCTCGAGGATGGCGTCCGCCATGTTCTCGTGGATGGCGTCGAAGCCCAGCAGCTCGGCCGTCCGCCTGCGGTTCAAGGGGAAGTCCGAGCCGACCATGATGGCGGCGCCCGCGGGCGAGACGTTCACGCGTCGGTACACGCCGTGGAGGCGATCGAAATCGCGCGCCAGGTTCGCCGCCCAGGAGAGCCAGAGATGCGCCAGCGTCATGGGCTGCGCGTGCTGGCCGAAACTATAGCCGGGGAGAATCGTGTCGGTGTGCTGGCGGGCGAGACCGATCAGCACCCGCCGGACCTTGTTGACCCCTTCGAGGAGCCTCAGCGTCCGCTCGCGCTGGAGCGTGTTGATGCCCACGGAGGTCAGGTCGCCCGTGCTTCGTCCCAGGTGCAGGCGGCCGCCAATCTCCTCACCGAGGGCGCGGATCAGATACTGCTCGCCGGAGTGCACGCCTCCGCCCGTCTTGCTGCGCACCTCCTCCACGCCGTCCTTCTCCATCTGGCGGAGGGCGGCCAGGATGGCCTGCCCGTGCTCGCGCCGGAGCAGCCGCTCTTCGACCAGCATGACCGCCTGCGCCTTGTCGAACGCGTGGAACGCGTGAAGCATGGCGCGCGAGCGCCCCGCGGCCAGACGGCCCAGCTGTGGGAGCATCTCCTCGCGGAGGCGAATGCCCGGCGTGCGGAAGCCGCGGTATTCCGGCGACGGCTGCTTGAGCATGCGGGGCTGGTCCGTCACGCGGGCGCGAACACGTCGTCGGCGCCCGTCACGAGCGATCCCGCCGCTCGCTCTCCCATCCCGGCCGGCGGGCCCCCGAACGCGCGATCGCGCTGGAGCACGGGCATCACGCGCTCGGCGAACAGCCGCATGTTCAGCTCCGCCTCTTCGTGCGGCATGCACCCGTAGCCGAACTCCGTGACGAGATGGTCGAGGCCGGTGAGCCGGTGCAGCTCGGCAAGCTGCTGGAGACAGTCGTCGGGCGTGCCCACCACCTGGATCTTGACGTAGAACTCCGTGGCCTTCTTGCGGTAGCTCTCGTCCTTCAGCTTGCTGTACGTCTTGGCCATGTTGCCGTAGAACTCGTACCCCTTCACGGACGCGAGGTGCCCGTCGGAGAAGTGGTAGTGGTTGTCGATCGAGTCCCACTTGCGGCTGAGATACGTCTGCGCCCGCTCCTGCGCCTCCGTGCGGGTTTCCGCCACGGAGACATTCATGAGGATGATGGGGGGCCGCGGCGTGTGGCCCACGCTCGTCGCGATGTCGCGATACCGCTCGATGTCCTGGGCGGCCTTCGGCCACTCGTTCTGCATGACCACGAGCACCCCGAACCCGAGCTTGGCCATGATCTCCGCGGATTCCGGGCTCACCGAGGAGGCGTAGAAGCGTCGCTCGGGATGAGAGATCGGGCGCGGCCGGATGGACGTCCGCGGAATATGGAAGAACTCGCCGTCCCAGTCGAACGACGGCTCGGTGAGCGCCTTGACCACGATCCGGGCCGCCTCGACGAACCGGGCGCGGGCCTCCTCCATGGGAACGCGGAAGCCCGCGTACTCCGCGCTGGCCGCTCCGCGGCCGAACCCGAACAGGCACCGCCCGCCCGACAGGACGTCGAGCAGGGCGATCTCCTCGGCCACGCGTACGGGATCGTGCCAGGGCAAGACGATGACGGCCGTGCCCAGCGTGATCCGGCGCGTGCGACCCGCGTAGTAGCTGAGGAGCTGGGTGGGCGACGGCGACATGGCGTACCCGGTGAAGTGATGCTCGAGGGCGAAGAGCGAATCGAAGCCGAGCGGCTCGGCGAGATCCCCGAGGGCCATGTGCTCGGCGAGGACAGCCGCGTCCGAGTGTCCCTCCTTGCTCAGCATGTTCAGCGCGGTGCCGACCTTCATGGTGTCCCCCCTGCAGGTTGTCTCCCGGCGCTCCCGGAAGCGGCCACGCTCCGTGCCCTCGTCACACGCGAAGTATACACGGAGCGCGATCGCTCGCGGGGCGGTCCGGGGTCGCCCCTCCGAGCGAGAAATGCTAGACTGCCAACTCTATGGCGCCTCCCGAGTGGGCTCGCTACACGCACGCCCTGCCCTCCATCGCCTCCGCCGTCGGACGCACTCCCCTCGTCCGGCTGAACCGCATCACCGCCGACGTCACGCCCGCGCTCTACGTCAAGGTCGAGTGGTACGGCGCCACGGGCAGCCTCAAGGACCGCATCTATCTCCACATGTTCGAGCGCGCCGAGGCGCGGGGCGATCTCACGCCGGGCATGAGCGTCCTCGAATGCTCCACGGGCAACGCCGGCATCGCCTGCGCCTGGGTGTCGGCGGTCAAGGGCTATGCGTGCACCATCGTCATGCCCGAGGGCATGAGCGAGGAGCGCAAGAAGATCATGCGCGCCTACGGCGCCGAGCTCGTCTTCACCAAGGGCGGCGAGAGCGACGTGGATCTTTCCCTCCGCAAGCTCGGGGAGATCCGCGCCGCGAATCCGTCGCGCTACTGGGTGCCGGGGCAGTTCGACAATCCCGACAACATCGAGGCGCACATGCTGACCACCGGCCCCGAGGTGTGGGAGCAGATGGAGGGCAAGGTCGGCGCCTTCGTCGACTCCCAGGGCTCGGGCGGCCTCCTCACGGGAGTGGGGCGCTACCTGCGTGAGCGCGATCCCGCCGTGCGCCTCTACGCGGTCGAGCCCGCGGAGTGCGCGCTCCTCTCCGCCCGCGCGTGGGGGCATCACGGCATCGAGGGTATCGGCGACGGCTTCGTGCCGCGCAATCTCGACGTCGCCCAGCTGACCGGGATCATCACCACCACCACCGAGGAGAGCGTCGAGACCGCCCGCCGGCTCGCCAGGGACGAGGGGATCTTCTGCGGCATCTCGAGCGGCTGCAATGTCGCCGCCGCCCTCAAGCTGGCCCGCCGGCACCCCGAGCTTCCCTCCATCGTCACCATCATCAACGACACGGGCCAGCGCTACTTCACCACGCCGCTGTGCGGCGAGGCCAAGCACGTGGACATCCCGGAGCGCGACCATCCGCTCGATCCCCACACGGTGGAGCAGCTGGATCGCTACCAGAAAGATTGGGAGATCATCGCGTGACCATCTCCCCCCGCGAGTACGACTTCCAGGCGGCGCGGGCCCGGCTCGAGCGAAAGACCAAGACGTCGGGCGAGAAGCTGACCACGCTCGAGGACGCCGTCGCTCGAATCAAGGACGGCGATCACCTCGCCTTCGGCGGCTGCCTCTTCTCGCGCACGCCCCTCGCCCTCATCCGCGCCCTGCTCCGTCGCCGCCCCCGGGGGCTCGGCATCTCGCGCAACCTCATGTGCTACGAGGGCGAGTGGTGCATGGTCGCGGGCGCCGTGGACAAGGTCGTCACGTCCTGGATGGGCATCGGCCTGCCCTGGGGCCTCTCCAAGATCGTGCGCGAGTACGTCGAGTCGGGCCGCGTGCCCGTGGAGGAGTGGAGCCACCTCGGAATCGGGCTGCGCTACCGCGCGGCGGCCATGGGCGTGCCCTTTCTGCCCGCCCTCACCATGCTGGGCTCGAGCCTCGTGGACGTGGGCGGCTCCAAGATCATCGACTGCCCGTATACGGGCGAGAAGCTCCTCGCCGTGCCCGCGCTCTTCCCCGACGTTGCCCTCCTGCACGTGCACCGCGCGGACCGCTTCGGCAATTGCCAGATCGACGGCTATGCTCACATGGACGCCGACATCTCCCGCGCGGCCGCCACCGTGCTCGTCACCGCGGAAGAGATCGTGAGTGAGGAGGAGATCCGCCGGACTCCCGACCGCACGATCATCCCGGGCTTCATCGTGGACGCCCTCGTTCACGTGCCCCACGGCGCCTACCCGCACGAGTGCTACGGCCTGTACGACGCCGAGCCGGGCCACTTCGGCGCGTATGTCGAGAGCATCAACGCGCGCGGCTCGGCCGCCGTGCAGGAATACCTGGACCGCTATGTCTACGGCCCCGCGACCTACGCGGAGTATCTGGCCCTCTTCGGCACGTCGGCCCTCGCGGAGGCGGAGCGGCGCGGGAAGGAGCTGGTGTCGTGAGCGCGGGGGGCAGCGGCGTCACCGCCAACGAGCTGCTCGCCGTCATGGGCGCGCGCGAGCTCAAGGACAACATGACGGTCTTTGCCGGCGTGGGCGCTCCCCTGATGGCTTCGGCGCTCGCCCAGCGCACGCATGCCCCGGGCCTGACCATGATGGTCGAGGGCGGCGTCATCGGGCCGAAGTGGAAGCCCGGCGCGCTCCCCATCTCGACCAACGAGATGCGCGCCGCCTATCATGCGCAGATGCTGCCGGGGATCACGGACGCCTTCCTGCTCGCGCAGCGGGGGTTTTTCGACATCGGCTTCATCGGGGGGGCCCAGATCGACCGTTACGGCAACCTCAACACGAGCGCCATCGGGGGCAGCTACGAGCGGCCCAAGGTCCGGCTGCCCGGCAGCGGCGGCGCCAACGACATCATCTCGCTTTGCCGCGAGGTCATCATCCTTACCGTGCACGAGAAGCGGCGCTTCTCGGAGACGGTGGATTTCATCACGAGCCCGGGCTGGCTCGACGGCGGCGAGAGCCGCCGCAAGAGCGGGCTGCTCTTCGGAGGCGTCGCGCGCGTGGTCACCACCCTCGGCGTCTTCGGCTTCGAGCCCGAGAGCCGGCGGATGCGCCTCGAGGCCCTGCACCCCGGCGTCTCCGTGGACACGGTCCGTGCCAGCACGGGCTTCGAGGTGCTGGTCTCAGACAGGCTAATCACGACCAAGCCGCCTACCGATGAGGAGCTTGGTATCCTGCGCATGCTCGATCCGGCACGGCAGTTTCTGTAGACCACCCCTCACCCTGCCCTCTCCCCTGAGGGGAGAGGGATGAGATGTAGTTCCCTCTCCCTCCTGGGAGGGAGAGGGCAGGGTGAGGGTGGGGGGCCTTCAAGGAGAGAGGAGACACGTGACCCAGTTCGGTCTGGCCATCCGCAACTTCGTCGGCCCCGGCGAGGTCCCTGATGTCCCGGGCCTCTACGCCTATGCCGAGCGCGCCGAGGCCCTCGGCTTCGAGTCGCTGTGGGCCTGGGACCACATCCTCCTGGGCGTCGAGCCCTCCTTCCCCATCATCGACTCGATCACCACCCTCGGCGCCGTGGCGGCGCGGACCAGCAAGATCAAGCTCGGCACGGGCGTGCTCGTGCTGCCCCTCCGCAATCCCGTGGTCACCGCCAAGGCCCTGGGCAGTTTGGACGTGATCTCGGGCGGGCGCCTCGTCCTGGGCGTGGCGGCGGGCTGGTACGCGCGCGAGTTCGACGCCGTCGGCGTGCCTTTCAAGCAGCGCGGCCGCGTCTTCGAGCGCAACCTAGACATCCTCCTGCGCCTGTGGACCGAAGAGCGCGTCACCCTCAAGGTCGACGAGTTCAACCTGCGCGAGGCGGTCATGGTGCCGCGCACGGTCCAGCGCCCCCGTCCGCCCGTGCTCATCGGAGGCTATGTCGACGCTGTCCTCAAGCGCGTGGCCACGGTGGGCGACGGGTGGCTGACCTACTTCTACACGCCCGAGAGCTTCACCAAGTCCTGGCAGAAGATCCACGCCTTCGCGAAAGAGGCCGGCCGCGACCCCTCTCGCCTCACCGCCACCAACCAGCTGGCCATTTACGTGGGCAGGAACCGTGAGGAGACCGAGAAGGACATGCGCCAGTGGCTGTCCACCGAGTGGGATACGGCAGCCTGGAGCGAGTCCACCATCGAGCACGCCATCCACGGCTCGGCCGAGCAGTGCATCGAGCAGCTCCGGGCCCACGTGAAAACGGGCGTGAATAGGATTATCCTGATCCCGTACCGCTACCAGCCCGCCCAGGTGGAGCGGATCGCCAAGGAGGTCATGGCAAAGCTATGAGCGTCTACATCGACATCAACTGCGACATGGGCGAGAGCTACGGCCGCTGGACCCTGGGGCGCGACGAGGACGTCATGCCCCACATCACGTCGGCCAACATCGCCTGCGGCTTCCACGGCGGCGACCCGCACGTGATGCGCAAGTCCGTCGAGCTCGCCCTCACGCACGGCGTGGCCATCGGGGCGCACCCCGGCCTGCCCGACCTCATGGGCTTCGGCCGGCGGCGCATGGACGTGAGCCCGCAGGAGATCAAGGACATCCACCGCTACCAGGTGGGCGCGCTCTGGGCCTTCGTCAAGGCCTCCGGCTCCACGCTCCAGCACGTCAAGGCCCACGGCATCCAGTACCACATGTTCGAGGACAATCTCGAGCTCGGCCGCGCCTCGGCCGAGCAGGTGGCCGAGCTCGACCCGAGCCTGATCCTCATGGTCATGGCCATGACCAAGTACGACGCAGAGGCCCGCAAGACCAAGGCCCGGGTGGCCGCCGAGGGATTCGCCGACCGCGTCTACGCCGATGACGGCCAGCTCGTCTCGCGCAGGCTCGGCAAGGACGCCCTGGTCAGCGATCCGTCGAAGGCGGCGGACCAGGCCGTGCGGATGGCCATGGAGCAGAAGGTGACGACGATCAGCGGCAAGACCATCGCGGCCAAGGTGGACACCATTTGCATCCACGGCGACAGCCCGGGGGCGGAGAAGATCGTGGCCGCCGTCCGGGACGGCCTCGTCAAGGCGGGAGCCACCGTCAAGCCGCTGCGCGACTGGTTCAAGGGCTAGGAGACTCGGAGAGGGGCTCCGCCCCCCTTCCGAAGCCTCCCCCCGAACAGCGGGCGCCGGCGCAGCCGGCGCTCGAAGCAGAACATTCATACTCGCGAGGGCATGGGGAATACTAGGACAGATGCTAGAAGGGAAGGCTCGGCGCCGATTCGACGGAACGGAGAGGCCCTCAGCCGGGTTTGTGGTTCATGACATCCACACACGGGGAGGCCCCATGCGAACATCGCTGCTGCTCCGGAGCGTCGTAGTCGCGGTCCTGATGAGCGTCGCCCTCGCGGGGAGCGCGAGCGCGCTCGAGGTCGGGCAGAAGGCTCCCGACTTCGCCCTCAACGGCACCGACGGCAAGCCCGTCAAGCTGTCCGACCTGACGGCCAAGGGTCCCGTCGTCCTCTACACCTTCATCGCCGCCTTCACCCCGACCTGAACGAAGGAGATGAAGGGCTTCGAGGCGGCCTTGCCGCAGTTCGAGGCCCTGGGTGCCCAGGTCGTGGGCATCAGCACCGACCATCACCTCGCCCTCGCCGCGTGGCAGAAGGATCAGGGCAGCAAGCAGCTCTTCCTCTCCGATTTCCGGCGTCAGATGCTCCCCGCGTACGGCGCGATGCAGACCGACGAGAAGAGCCCGGTGTACCGCTATGCGAAGCGGGCTTATTTCATCATCGACAAGACCGGGACGGTGAAGTTCGTGAAGGTCATGGACAACCCCCTCGACCTGCTCGACGCGGAAGAGGTCCTGAAGGCCACCAAGGCCGCCTCCTGATTTGCCGCTGAAGCTTCCGGCGGGGAGCTGGTGACGCTCCCCGCCGGAGCACGTCGTCTCGAGGGTTCGCGTCAGCGAGGCCGACCTTGCGCTGACCCCAGCTCGATCTCCCGCAGTCCACGCACCTTGAGGGCATCGGGGGCGAACCGCCCCCCTACCGCGACGCCGCCGGGCAAGGGCGTGTAGAGCTCGATCCCGATCGTGGCAATGGGCAGGGAGGTCGCGCCGGGCCTCGGAGCATCGAGAAGCTTCAGGGAAACGATGGCGAGGATCGGTCCGCTGTCCTCCGGAGTATCAGGAAGAGGCTCGCGGTCGAAAGCCTGGTTCGGGAACGCGGTCTTCATCGCCTTCTGGTGCACTTCCGAGTGATACCAGGCGACCAGGGCCTTCTTGCCCTCGAACCAGGCGAAGATCACGCGTTTGCCGCTCGACGTCTGCCCCGTCTCCACGCCGAGACAGCCGGGCCACGCCCTGGCCGCGCTGACCACGCTGGCGAAGTCCCCCGGGGGGGCCTGCGCGAGCGCCGGGGTGATCCAGGAGCAGACAAGGGCAAGGGCAACTGCCGCGACGATCACGCGGTGGCCACCGTGCTGGGTCGTCATGACGAGGTCTCCTTTCACGCTCATACGTCGTCTCTCGCGGGCCGCGCGTCGGCGCCGCTCAGCCCTGGAGCACCCATCCGTACTGGGTCAGGCTCGGCCGCGCCCCCTCTTCCAGGTAGGCCGCTTTCAGCTTCGACACGTAGTCGGGAGGCACCGGGTTGCGCTGGAGGCCCGGATCGATCCCGTAGACGCGGGCGCCGTTGAGGCCGAAGATCTGCGCCTTCACGTCAGGGGTGAGCGGGCGGTACCCGAACCGCTTCATGAGCGACTCGGGCATCGTGAACCGGCGCAGGGCCTCGATCTGCCACTGGGGCGAGCCCCACCAGATGGAATCCGTGCCCCAGAGCACGTGATCGGCGCCGAAGGCCTGGACGAGCATGCCGAGGACATGCCCGCAGACCAGGGGCGAGGTGATCACCATCTGTCCGAAGGTGGCGCCCAGCTCCGCGTAGATGTTGGTGAGGCCAGGGTTGCGAAGACGGATGTCGCAGAGATCGGTGACCCAGTCCACGCGCGACGACGTGCGGAACTCGTCGCGCGCGGCCTCCATGGCGGGGCGGAGGGAGTGGAAGGCCGAGTGATAGACGATGAAGTTCAGGTCGGGAAAGTCCTTGGCCGCGCGCTCGAGGTCACGCGGATGCCAGTACGCCTCGACCCCGCCCTGGAGAGGCAGCCCCTTGTGGAGACAGATGTTCCTGATGCCGAGGCGGCGCGAGGCCTCCAGCATGGGGTACGCGACCTTCTCGTCGTCGATCCGCCACGGCTTCGGCGGGTTGCCGAAGGGCAGCCCCGTGTAACACTTCCACGCGCTGATCCTGAGGTCGGCGGCCTGACGCCGCATCTCGTCAAGATCCGCCGTGCCCTTGTTGGGGGACACCAGCCCGTGCGCGATGAGGCGCTGAGAGGCGGCCAGCCGGTTGATCACGTCCCGTGTCTCCGCCATCTTGTCCGGCGGCAGGATGTTGCTCGCCTCGGTCGCCGATGGAAT
>WNGG01015814.1_pt1 | contig 10068 bp, 14 predicted proteins | sample 5400661 | NCBI WGS metagenome assembly WNGG01 (sample SAMN13153372, study PRJNA577476) | soil metagenome | isolation source: 100 cm soil or saprolite under Garry oak tree replicate 1 | place: USA:California | collected 2016-06-15
TCGCCCTGCTCGACGGTCAGGACGCTGAACTCGGCCACGTCGCCGGAACCCTCTTCGACGCAGGCGACGGCCAGCTCGACCCGGACCTCGACGAGCAACTCGAGCCGACCGGCAACCGGATCCTCATCCTGCACTCGGTAAGACTGATACCGGAGTGGCGGGGCTTCGGCCTCGGCGCGCTGCTAGCCGGCACGGCGATCAGGAAGCTGTCCGGCGGAGCCCGCGCCGCGGTCTGTTACCCCGCCCCGCTCAAGGAACTTACTGAGACAGGACCAGACGATCAAGGCGACGCTGACCGGGACGAGGCAGTCGCGGCGCTCCAGCAGGTCTGGGCAAGACTCGGATTCGAGCATTTCCGAGATGGCGTCCACGTCCTCGACCTCAGCCTGGTCACTCTCGATGAAAAGCTCGGGCAGCTCCGCAAGAACGCCGAGCGCTACCGCACCGGCCAGGACTGAAAGGACGCCGTCATCCCCAGCGACACGCCGATAACCGCGGCAAGCCAAGATTTTTGCCAGTCACCGTCGGTGAGCACCAGGACTCCCCGCAGCCCGCAGCGACCTGGACAGGTAACCAAGATCATTTCGGTTAAGCCTGTGTCAGGTGCTCGCTCCTGAGGCCGGACCCCGCCCAGCGCGGCCGGCTCGAGGAGATCCGCGCCAACCTGCACGACCGCATCGCCGAGGCCGAGCGCGAGGGCTGGCCTGGCGAGATCGAGGGCCTCAAGGTCAGCCTCGCCGGCACCGAGGACAAGCTCACCCAGATCGACGCGTCCCTGCGCCGCCAGGGCGAGGCGATCCAGCTCGGCATGCCCGCGTTCCCGGACATCGCGGGCCGCTCCGTCACCACCCCGTCCGCCCCGGAAGGAACCCCGTGACCCCCGTCAGCCCTGCCCGGCTTCCCGCCGCGCTGCGCGCCTGCGCCAGCGGCATCCATCCCCTCGAAGCCGGCACCGGCCTGCTGGTCGACTGCGGCAGCTGGCTGCACTGCGAGGACTTCACCAGCCGGTTCATCACCGCCGGCACGAGCATCAGCGATGGTGTCACCCTGATGGCCAGCACCGACTGGGAAGCCGCGATCACCGCCCTCACCGCCGGCGAACTGCCCTCCAGCGGCGGCGAAACGGCGCGTCCTCCTCCTGGCCGCCAGCATCGCCGGCGGGATCCCGGTCAGCCTCTACGACACCCTGCCCGGCATCGACCACCGCAACGCCAGCCTCGTGATCAAGGCCATCGCCCACGCGACCGGGCACAAGCATCTTGAAACGGGCAAAAGCAGCTAAAACGGTTAGTTCAGAGAATCGTGCCTGACCTGCCCGATGTTCGTCACGACCGCCGAGTTCCTCCCGCAGCACCACGCCCAGCGGCGGGAGACCCTGCAGATCATCTCTGCCGCCGAGGCGAACGACCACGCCCGCGTCGCCGAGATGAACAGACAGGTCGCCGGCAACCTGGACAAGATCATCACCGCCCTCGAGGCAGACGGCCAGGACGGGAACAAGGAGGCGGCCGCCAGTGGATCCTGACCCAGCCGCCCCGCTCGCCGAGGCCCCGGCCCGCCGTCACGAGCTCACCCGTGCGAAAGCCATCCAGGCGCTCCGCGAGCTCGACCGGGCAGGCACGCCCGTAACGTTCGCCGCCGTCGCATCGGCAGCCGGGATCTCCCCGTCCTGGCTTTATACCCAGGCCGACATCCGCAGCCAGATCCAGCGGCTGTGCGGCACCCGCAACAGCGACCCCGCCGTCCCGGTCCCGCCGGGCCAGCGGGCAACCGATACCTCACTGCGCGCCAGGCTCACCGCAGCCCTGGCACGCAACCAGGCGCTCGCCGACGAGAACGCCCGGCTGCGCCGCCAGCTCGCCCGCGCGCTCGGCGACCAGCGGTCTGCCCGGACCCGATCCGGTAACGATCCAGCCCCCTGAAACACCCGCCGTCAGGTCGCCGCCGCCGTGTCGAGGACACTGTCCTCGACACGGCCGCGCAAGTCACGGCCCTGCCTGACACGCAAACTCAAGATAAGCACCTTGGGACCGGTCCGGACGCATACCGAGTCATCCAGTGCCACGATGACGTCGGCCCCGGGCTCGATCAGCATTTCCACGACCAGGCGGGCGATCGCCAGGCCCAGCTCGTCGATCTGCCAGCGGGCCCGGGAGAAGAAATAGTGAGCGCGGCCATGCGGCCAGGCCCGCTGCAGGCACGCGCCCAGCAGTATGCCCACCACTGTGCGGCGGCGGACCTGCCCGGCCAGGCCGGCCACCAGCCCGCAGGACGTAGTGAACGTCGGCACGGTGAAACAAGGGCGCACCGTCATCAGCACGCCCAGCAGAGATACAGGTAGATTCAGCGACGGAAGCATCGGCGGGTTCCCTCGGCACGAGGCGGACACAAGTACCGCCGATGCTTCCGTCTATCCCACCCAAGATCATGGATCTTGAACCCGACTCATCCGGCGTGTCGCGATCACCCGTCCCGTCCGGATCGCCTCTCAGCAATCGGCGACCCGAAAGTGCGAAAGTCCAGAGACACCGGCGCTGGCACGACCAAGTCGCCGCCTTCGGCACGCAGCAAATCACCGACCGCCCGGCCAGTGTAGGGCAGCGGCATCTCCAGCAGCAGCTGAATGCCGCCGTCGATGTCGCCCGGGCTCAGCAGCAGCACGACGGCCCGGCGGCGCCCCGAACCCACCGACAGCTCGATCCTGCCCTGACGGACGATCCACACCCGGATGCATCGCGCCGTCGCGACGGTAGCGATTGACCCTACAATCTCGCATCGTCGGATGACCACCGCCGAGGTGGTCGGAAATGGGATCGTTCCCAACCGAAGATCTCCGGTTCGCTGGACTTCTCACTCAGCGGACAATCGGCATATTTAGTTGGTTCATGGGATTGACGCCAGAGTTTCACAGGCGTACGGTCAGCGTACTTAGATAACGTTACCAACAGCCTGGGGAGACTGTCATGCTCAGTGATGGCCGTCCTCCCGCTCGGTCTGGCGGGCCTCCGGTCGCTGCGCCCATGGGGGGTCAATCATGGGCGAGATGCGGTGCGCCGTGGGGGACGTACAGCCTGCGTGGCATTGCGGTCCTCGCGCTCGAAATGCCCGAGCCTATGTGGAGGCCGTGATGACGAAAGGCCGGGTGCTGCTGGCCGCCCCCCGTGGCTGCTGCGCCGGGGTCGACCGCGCGGTGAGTGCTGTGGAAAGGGCGCTTGAGCTGCACGGCGCTCCCGTCTACGTGCGCAAGCAGATCGTCCACAACTCCTATGTCGTCGCCGAACTGCGCAAGCGCGGAGCCATCTTCGTGGAGGAGACCGACGAGGTCCCTGAGGGCGGAGTTGTGGTGTTCTCGGCTCACGGGGTGGCGCCGGCGGTGCGGGCCCAAGCCAGACAGCGTGGCCTGCGCTCCATCGATGCCACCTGCCCGCTGGTCACGAAGGTTCACCGGGAGGCCGCCCGGTTCGCGGACGCGGGCTACGACATCCTGCTTATCGGCCAGGCGGGACATGATGAAGTTGTCGGCACCCTCGGGCAGGTTCCGGGACGGGTCCACCTTGTGACGGGACGCGGTGACGTTGCCGCAGTGAAGGTTCGCGATCCGGCCAAGGTGGCATGGCTGTCGCAGACCACGCTGTCGGTGGATGAGGCGCTGACGACTGCCAATGCCCTTCGCGAGAGATTCCCGCAACTGCTCGACCCGCCCAGCGACGATATCTGCTTTGCCGCGCAGAACCGGCAGGCGGCGGTCAAGCGGATCGCGGCGGAGTCCGACCTGGTGGTGGTCGTCGGCTCGGCGAACTCACACAACTCCGCCCGCCTGGCGGAGGTCGCACGTGACGTCGGCCCCCCTGCGCACCTGGTCGACCATGCCGGGGAGATTGACGAAAGCTGGCTGGACTGCGTGGAAACAGTCGGCATTACCGGTGGTGCCTCGGCGCCCGAGATCCTCGTGCAAGGTGTCCTCGGCTGGCTTGGCGAACGTGGCTTCGACCGTGTTGAGGAGATCCGGGCCACCGACGAGGTCGTCAGGTTCGCCCTTCCGCGCGAACTGGGGCGCGAATATCGCGCAAGCCAGACCATGGCGCACGTAATCGCATGAGCTCGTCGGTTACGGCCAACGCGAGCAGGTTGTGATGAGCCATCTCGGCAGAAACATTTTTCGCCGACGTGCTGTGGTACGCGGTCGAACTGGAAGAACTGCCGCTAATCCGCTTGATCGGCTGAGCTGGGAACCTGTGCCGCTCGAATAATCGGTTGAGCAGCTGACCTGCGCCTCCGCCAGCAGCCTGGTGGTAGTGATGGTTGGCTGGCCGGATCCTGCTCTCGCGAGGCAGCCGCCGGACCAGGGCCTGGATGTCCCGCCGGGCCGCCGGCCGGCCGGTGCTGGCGCGCGCGGACCTGGCCGCCCAGCGGCGGCGGACGATGTCACGGTGCCAGCGCACGACCGTGTCCGGGGTAACCAGCAGCCGCAGCCCCTGGCGCCGCGCTCTGGGTATCACGGCGGGCAAGGCCGCGAGCAGGGCACGGTCTGCAAGGCAAGCTCCGCCGGGCCGACATCCAGGCCTACACCCAAGAGACCGACGTTGTCTCGGCGTATGCCCACATGGCACGCGTAAACCCAACCTTCGCCAAGTTCAACAGGATCCGCATCGATGAGGATGGAGAGCCAGACCGTCACGACCTAGAACTGGCGTGGCTCGGTGGTGCACGAGCGATCAGACTGACCCCGCGATGACTCACGTACGTGGAGGCCCCATGCAAGACCCAATGTGAAGCGCAAAGCGTGGGCGTCAGTGATGTAGCCCGCCCACTTCCGGCTTTCGGTGGACTGGCGGGACCAACAGGACAGCGAGCACTCCGCTCACCGCGGCGATGGCGGCACCCAGAGCGAACGCATGCGAGAAGTCACTGGCGACCGGCCTCGTCGCGCCGAACGACCGCTGCCACCCCTTCACCCGGACCAAGACAGCCGACGAGATCCTGCCCCACCCGTAAACGAGATTCAGACGCGCGACACTAGTGGCCGGGTGCGGGCGGGGCTGTACCGCTTCAGAACTCGCCGCAGGTGCTGTGACCTGCGGTTTGGTCGGCTTGGGCTGGTTGCGGCAAGATCGCGGTTCATGTCCTTTCGCCTGCTCTACTTGATGATGATCCGGGTCTTCGGTTGGCTGGTGCTGCTCGGCCGCAGCGAGGCGCCCGAAGACGCGGAGATCATGGTGCTCCGTCATGAGGTCGGAGTGCTGCGCCGTCAGGTCTCCCGGCCCAAGCCGGGCTGGGCCGACCGGGCGGTCCTGGTGGCGCTGGCCCGGCTGCTGCCGACTGTGCTGCGTGCCCGCCGGCTGGTCACGCCGAGCACGCTGCTGGCCTGGCACCGCCGACTGATCACGCGCAAGTGGACGTATCCGAGCCGACCGGATGTCCTCGGACGAGCGAGGACATCCGCGATCTGGTGTTGCGAACTGGCGCGGGAGAACCCCGCGTTGGGGTATCGCAGGGTGCATGGCGAGCTGCGCCGGCTCGGTCACCGCATCAGCGAGGCGACGGTCCGGCGGATCTTGCGCGCCCGGCGCTGCAGTCCGAGCCCGCGGAGGATGGATACCTCCTGGCGGGCATTCCTGCGCATTCAAGCTGATGGCCTGCTGGCCTGTGAATTCCTTCATGTGGACACGGTTGTTGACGGCACGTTTATCTGGACACCAAGTCATGATCAACGGCCATGCTCTTTCTCCGTCGCCCTCCTTCATGGCTGCTGTCCCTGCGGGCCTGGGGCCGCGGCCGATCGCTGGCGGCTGTCTGGAGCTGCTGGAGACGGCGACCACGGTGACGGAATGTGACTGGATGCGGAGCTACGGCCGCGCCTGATCCGCCGATATGCGCGTAATCCCTGTGCCGGATCGCCGTCAGCGGGGCCGAACAGGCATTATGTGATTCTGCTGGCGCCAAACGCCATGCTCGCGGTCGGGCGTGGCAAACGATGAGGACAAGGCCACCGGCATGGCCAACCTCCCATATGCCTGGCGCCGCAACGCGGTGTGGCCGGAGCTCGTGCTGGCCGCCCAGATCCTGACCTGCTGGCTCCAGACGCTGCTGCTGGACGGCGAGCTGGCCATCGCCGAGCCCAAGCGGCTTCGCGCCCGGCTGCTGCATCCCGCCGGCCGGTTGCCGACCACGCCCACCGGCTGACCCTTCACCTGTCGGCCGCCTGGCCGTGGGCCACCGCCCTTGCGGGCGCGTTCACCCGGCTATGGCGCTGCTGTCCACACCCGGCTGACCCGCCACCACTCATGAAAGCCGAGGCTAGGTCGCGCGGTAGCCGGCCGTCTAGATGAGCTGGCTTAGGTCAGTTGATGGCGGTACAAGTAGTGAGCGCGGCGTAGGGTAGTCACATCGCCCCGGCATCGGCGCCGGGCGGGCAGCCCGCAGGCAGGCCGTCGGGCGAGACGGTCGGCACGGCAGGGGGAATCGGCCATGAACCATGTCCGCAGCCTGGGCCGCAGGCTCGGCCTCGCCGGGGTGGCCGTCGTCGTCGCCCTGGTCCCGATGGCGGCGGTTCCGCTCGCAACGGCACGAGCACAAACCGCCGCCAGCGCCGACCTCGCGGTAGCCATGCGGTGGATCGGCGACGGCGCGCCGAGGGCGAAGGTCGGGGAGTTTGCTAGCTTCGCCATCACGGCCACCAACCGCGGGCCGGACACCGCGGTGGCCACCGTGCTCAGCATCGGCACGCCGGACCAGCTGAACCCCATCTCCCTGACCTGCAGCGACCCGGCCGCCTGCACGCTGCCAGGGCTCGACCTGCCGCCCGGCGCGACGGTGACGGCCACCCTGGTCGAGCAGGTCTGCTGCTTCCCAAAGGGGACGCCCAGGAGCGCGGCGGTGAACGCCTTCGTCAACTCGCAGCCCCCGGAGCCCACGCCCGACCCGGACACCTCTAACAACATCGCGACCGTGGTGGTGAGGATCGTCGGCCCACACGGGTTCGCATCCTGATCACGGAGCTCCCGGGATCCCATCACTGTGGGATCTGCCTCCGTCCACCTCGGTCGGAAGGCAGAACCGCCATGTGACCGCTGCTTGCCCCGCGCCCCGCCGCCCCATCCAGAAATAGGCAGCAGCCGGGCCCAGGGAAGGCATGGCCACCAGACGATGGGCATTGACACCGCTGGAGGCACAGATAAGTCTCTGGGTCTTGGCGGCGTGGGGTTCCCGCGAAACGTGGGCCGGGCCAGGCGTGGCTGGCCAGGCGCGGGTGGTCACGGGCCGGCGTGTGCGGCGGCGGGTGTGCTGCCCGTGCGCCGGCCCGCGCCGTGACCGGTTCCAGGGTGCCGGAGGATCAGTCTGATCGCTCGTGCACCACCGAGCCACGCCAGTTCTAGGTCGTGACGGTCTGGCTCTCCATCCTCATCGTTGCGGATCCTGTTGAACTTGGCGAAGGTTGGGTTTACGCGTGCCATGTGGGCATACGCCGAGACAACGTCGGTCTCTTGGGTGTAGGCCTGGATGTCGGCCCGGCGGAGCTTGCCTTTGAGTCGGATGGCGACTGGTTCGCTGGTGCGCAGATTGCGCACCCATGCGAAGGAGGTGCCGATCAGGAGGTCGTCTCCTTGGACGAGGTAGGCGACCGGAATCGCATAGCGACGCTTCGACTTTCGGCCGACGACGTAGAGGGTGAGCAGTCGACTGCCGACGACTCGGCTGAGGCCTGGGGTTCGCAGCAGGGCGCGGACGACCAGATTCACGAGGCGCTGCCCTGGCATCGTCTGTGCCCGCGACTCCGGGCGAGAGCCGGGGCCTAGCGTGCTCGCGTTACCGGTCATCGCTGCTCGTCGTGACCTTGCTGACCTGGGAAAGTCGATTGTCGGTGACCGAGGTTGGTACCAGCCGCGTGACGGCATTGGGCATGGGGCCGACGGTGAACACGCGGGCGAACGAGCCGACGGTGACACCGGCGAAGGACGCTTCGGACGGCACCTGATCTGGAAGTGGGATGATGTGGGACCCCGCGTCGAGTTGCCTCGACGGTGACGGGGGCGGAATCGTTGAGCGTGAGTTGTACCGAGCGCTGTGCGGCGTCGTAGACGACTTCGCCGCTGTCGAGGGCTTCGGCCGAGGTGGCGGCTTGCACCTGGGCGGCGATGAGGCCAGCGATGCCGGCGAGCCCCTGGACAAAGGTCACGTGTGGGTTGCGTTCGGAGATGTCCTCGCGCAGCTGTTGCTTTGTGTCGGCGGGGACCATACCGCCGAAGACCAGTACGTCGAGATCGGTGACGTCGTAGTCATCGAGGACCTGGTCGAACTGGTTCGTCGCGTCTGCAGAGTAGCCCTTGGCTCGCAGGATGTCGACGGTGGCGACGAGAACACTGGGGCTGCGGCCGACGACGAGAACGCGTTCAAGCTCGTTCTTTGGCGAGGTGTTCACTGTCGGATCTCCTTGGCGGTGGGTTCGAGACCAGCCACGGACTGCGGCTGGCCGGGTTCAAGCTCGGCCCCGTGGGCCTCGTTGGGGTCTTCGTGGGCGTTTGTGGTCGCCAACGCGATGAGCGCGGCGGCACCAGTATTGGTCAAACCAACATAGCAAATGTTGGCGCGACCCACAACTGTTACGCTTGACGCGTGCCCACGCCTCACCACGACACCGGCCGCACTCCGGCCCGGCTCGAAGGACGCGCAACCTGGCTGGTCAGTCGGGCGTACACACGCTCCTCAGGGCTGCTCAGCGCCGGTTTCGAGGCCCATGGCAGCGGACTGCGCGGCTACCACTACCGACTCCTCGCCGCGCTGGAGGAGTGGGGGCCCGCGAGTCAGGCCGAGCTCGGCCGGAAGACCGGGATCGATCGCAGCGATGTGACTGCTGCCCTGACCGAGCTCGAGTCGCGCAACCTGGTCGGGCGCTCAGTCGATCCTGAGCACAAGCGCCGAAACATCGTCACGATCACAGCGGAAGGCGTCGAACAGCTTCTCGAGCTCGACAAAGTCATCGACGGCATCCAGGACGAGTTCCTCGCGCCTCTGACGGCCGCCCAGCGGCGTCAGTTCATCACCCTAGTGTCGCGACTTGTCGACGCACGGCGCTGATTCGGCAGTTGCATCACCATGCACACTGGGCTGTCACGGCTACTAGTGTGCGCGTCATTAGTTGGTTTTGGGGGTCTCCATTTAAGCGGAGTAGTCCAGGTGGGTGGTCCTCCAGGGGCGCTCCGCTGGCGGGCGCTCCAGGCTCGGTGGGTGTCCGTGCGTGGCCGGCGGGGCGGGCGAGATCTTTCGTGGCCGCTTACCGGCGACGATGTCGTGGTAGCGCCCAGGGCCGTGGCCGACGGCCAGTTCGAGCACCCGGTAGAAGACGAGCCCGCGGCTTTGCGAGCGGCGGCGGTTGACGCGGAACACGAACTCGTCCAGGTAGCGCTGCAGATGCGCCTCGTCGACCGAGCACTTATGGGTGCTGAGGAGCCACCGCTTGGCCAGCGAGGCGACCCGGTGCACGGCGGGCAGCAACTCGCCGGGACCGTCGCCGCGGGCCCGGGCGGCCCGCTGGCTGCGGCGCTCGTGGACGTAGCCGAGCCCGGCAAGCCCGTGGTAACCCATCCAGGCGTCGGTGTGTCGACGGTCACGTTATTGACCAGGGGTGTTGCTCACGTAATTGACCAGGTCCTGGTCTTGTCTTGTTCTACTGGATTGCCTTGTTGTCTGTCGTGGCGACGCGCCCGCCGGGTCGTTTTCTTGGGCGGTAGCTGGGTCCGTTCATGAAGACCTGGTGACTGTTGTTGATGACCCGGTCGAGGAGGGACTCGGCGACGACGGGGTTGGGGAACAGCGGGTACCAGTCCTGCGGGGCTCTGTTGGAGGTCAGGATCAGCGAGGCGCCGGCCCGCTCGGTGATGAGCTCGTAGAGGTCGTCGGCCTGGGCGGCGGTGAGCTCGCGCATCGCGAAATCGTCGAGTTATCCGGCGTTGGTCGTGATCGATTGGCTGTTTCCGCAGGTAGCGACGTTGCGGACGCGTCCGCAGCGTGCCGCGTCAGGCCTGGATGCCGTGCTGCTGGAGAATCCGCCGGAGGCGGAGGAGTTCGCCG
>WNGG01019030.1_pt1 | contig 10067 bp, 7 predicted proteins | sample 5400661 | NCBI WGS metagenome assembly WNGG01 (sample SAMN13153372, study PRJNA577476) | soil metagenome | isolation source: 100 cm soil or saprolite under Garry oak tree replicate 1 | place: USA:California | collected 2016-06-15
CAGGCGGGCGAGCGAGCGCGCCTTCTGGGCGATGAGCACGTCCATGGTGCGCACGATGCCGACGCCGTCCTGCGCGTCGATGAAACGGATGTCGCCGTGCTCGGCCAGCTGCTTGAGCTTCCCGCGCTCGCGCTTCCTGGTCGCCGATGACCGTTTCGCCGCGTAGAACTTTTCCCACTCGCCGCCGAGCGTGGCGATGTGGGCCCCGCTCGGATTGGTCACCACCGGGAGAGCGAGCAGCGGATTCATCTGCCGGCCGATCGTTTCCGGCATCTTCTGCAGATCGATCAGATCGAACCGGAACCGCCGGCTCGTCCGCAGCAGCCCGACGATGTCGCGCCACAGCGGCGCGAACCCGTCCGTGCCGACATGGTCGTGAAAGCGCGCGGCGAGGAGCGGGGCGTTGTAGTCGCACAGATCGGAGCCGAGCCAGCACAGCTCGCGCACCGGGCCGCGGCGCTCGATCGCCAGCGGCAGGATGAAAAGGAGGCGCCCGCCGGCGCTTCGCCCGACAACGATGACCGGCACGGTGCCCCGGCAAGCGCCGATGTGCCGCGGCCACCTGGCAAGCCAGTCGAACGACTGGAACGCCGTGCCGCCGGCCTCCCGCTCGAAGGCCCGCCACTCCCGATCGATCGGATCGAGATCGCTGTGCACCGAGAGGATGAGGCCCGTCCGGGAAGCCCGTCCGACCAGGGCCGCGGCCGGGGCCGACGCCGCCGGCTCGATGACCGACGAAACCGCCAATTCGTCCGCGCCGACGTGCACCGCGCCGATGATCTGTTCCTCAGCCAGCGGAACGATGGACGCGCTGTCGATGACGCGCGGATAACCGCTGACGTGGCTGTCGGACATTCGACGGGTCCCGATGGCGATGATGCGCTGCGGCCTCGCCCGCATCGTTGCAATCAATCCTGAACAAGTCGTGCACGGGAACTCGCGCGGATCGTGCCGAGTCGTCGGTCGGCTTGAAGTTTCGTTAAGCCTTTGTGCGGCAATGATGTACGCCCGAGATGGAGGCCGCGCATGCGGCAAGTGGACATAGCCATTGCCGGCGCCGGCCTCGCCGGCGCCACCGCCGCCGCCATGCTGGGGCGCGCCGGCTTCAGCGTGGCGGTGGTCGATCCTCACCCGGTCTATCCGCCGGATTTCCGCAGCGAGAAGCTCAGCGGGCCGCAGTTTCATCTGCTTCGCCGGACCGGGTTGTCCGACGCGGTGCTGCGCGCCGCGACGCCCATGGACGAATTGTGGATCGCCCGCTTCGGCCGCCTGGTCGAGCAACGGCCCAACGACCAGTACGGTATTCTCTACGACGTCCTGGTGAACGCGATGCGCGCCGAGCTCCCGGCGGGCGCGGCGTTCATTCCTGCAAAGGTGTCGGCCGTCTCGACCGGCAGCGACCGGCAGACCTTGGTCCTGTCGACCGGAGAGAAGATCTGCGCCCGCCTGGTCGTGCTGGCGACCGGGCTCAACAACGGCCTGCGCCGCATGCTCGGCATCGCGCGCGCGGAGCTGAGCGGATGTCATTCGATCAGCATCGGGTTCGACGTTGCGCCGGCCGGCCGCTCCGGCTTCGACTTTCCGGCGCTGACCTATTACCCCGAGCGGGCGGCCGACCGGATCTCTTATTTGACCTTGTTTCCGATCGGCGCGGCGATGCGCGCGAACCTGTTCGTCTATCGCGAGCTGCGCGATCCCTGGCTGCAGGGTGTGCGTGAGGCGCCGCGCGACACCCTGTTCGCCGCCATGCCGGGACTGCGAAAGCTGCTGGGCGATTTCGACGTGGTCGGCGACATCAAGGTTCGGCCGGTCGATCTGTACGCCACCAAGGGCCACCGGCAGGCGGGGGCGGTGCTGGTCGGCGACGCGTTCGCCACGTCCTGTCCGGCGGCAGGCACCGGCGTCAACAAGGTCTTCACCGACGTCGAGCGCCTGTGCAACGTCCACATCCCGCGCTGGTTCGCGACGCCCGGCATGGGCGCGGAAAAAATCGCGGCCTTCTACGACGATCCGGTCAAACAGGCCTGCGATTCCCATTCCGCCGCGCTGGCGTTCTACGTCCGCTCCCTTTCGGTCGATGCCGGCATCCTGTGGCAGGCGCGGCGGTGGGGTAAATTTGTTGCCCAGTCCGGCATCGGCACCGCCCGTCGCGTGCGCGAGCGGCTGTCCACCGGAATGCCCGGCCGCCAGGGCGCGGCCGCCCGGTCGGCGTAAGCTGATCCGTCAATCTACGCGCGCCGTCAGCCGCGCGAGGCCGTCCGGCGTCGCGACCGGGGGAACCCAGCCGAGCGCGAGCAGCGCCGACGGATCGGCGACCAGCGGGCGGGCGAGGCGCTGGTAGGCATCGGCTCGGCCGGCCGCGCGGAGCACCATTTCGAGCAGCCGCGGCGGGACCGGAACGAGACCCGGCCTTCGCCCGATGCCGCGCCGCATCGCTGCAATCATCTCGGCAACCGTCAGCGGCTCGGGATCGGCGACGATCAACGGCCGCCGCAGCGGCGCCCGTGCGTTCACCACGCAGTCGATGGCCGCGGCGAGGTTGTCGAGGGAGAGCAGCGAGCGGCGCGCCGTCAGCGCGCCGAGCGGCAGCGGCACGCGCGACCGCGCAAGGGCGATCAGCCGCGCCATGTTGCCGGTCACGCCGGGGCCGTAGGCGAGGGCGAGGCGCAGCGCCACCCAGTCGATCTCGACCTCGGCGAGGCCGCGCTCGGCCGCCAGCTTCGAGCGCCCGAACGCGTCGGTCGGCTGCGGCTCCAATTGCTCGGTCAGCACGCGCGCGTCGCTCGCCCCCGCCTGCGCGCGGACGGAGGAGAGAAACACGAACCGCCGGACACCGGCCCGCCGCGCCGCGCGCGCCAGGCCGATGGTCGCCTCGACATTGAGCACGCGATAATCGTCCTCCGGCACGCCGGAGGCGGCGTGCGACAGGCCGGCCGAGTGGACCACCGCATCGACGTCGGCGAGCGCCGAGGCCATGTTTTGCGGCCGCGCCAGATCGCCGATCACCGCGCTCGCGCAGTCGGGCGGCAGCACGGTCGGCCGGCGCAGCAGCACGCGCACTTGATAGCCGCGCCGCGTCAGCTCGCGCAGCACATGCTGGCCGATGAATCCGGTGCCGCCGGTCAGCGCAAGGCAGGGCCTGGTCATGCGCGCTTCGCGTCTGCGCCTCTCCCGGCTTGCGTGGGGAACGCGTTGCGCGGCTGCCCGGCGACCCAGGTTTCCAGCACCTGGATCTTCGTTGGATCGAGCGCGATCATGTCGGCGCGGCACCCGGGCGCGAGATGGCCGAGGCGGTGCGCAAGCCCGAGAAACGCCGCGGGCTCGGCCGAGGCGACGCGCAACGCAGCGGTCAACGGCAGCCCCAGCAGCTCGATGCCGTTGCGCACCGCCGTGGCCATGTCGAGGGCGGTGCCGGCGAGCGTACCGTCGTCGCGCGTGCAGCAGCCGGGCCCCGCCTTGATCTCGCGTCCGCCGAGCATGAAGGTCGCGCGTCGTCCGCCCACCGGCGGCATCGCGTCGGTCACCAGCATCGCCCGTGCCTTGCCGCGCAACGCGAGCCGCAGCATCGCCGGATCCACATGCGTGCCGTCGACGATCATGCCGAACCACACGTTCTCGGATTCGAGCGCCGCCGCGATCGGCCCCGGCTCGCGGCCCGCCAGCGGCCGCATCGCATTGAACAGATGGGTGAAGCCGGTGAGGCCTTCGGTCATCGCGGCTCGCGCCTGCGCGTAGGTCGCCATCGAATGGCCGAGCGAGATCTTGGTCCCGGCGCGCGCGAGCGACGCGATGAATCCGGCAGGGACGACCTCGGGCGCCAGGGTGACGAGCGCGACGCCGTTGCGCCGTTCCAACAATTCCACGTCGCTCGCGTCCGGCCGCCGGAGCATGCGCGGATCGTGCACCCCCGGCTTCTCCGGCGACAGGAACGGCCCCTCGAAATGAATGCCGAGCACGCTCGGATTCGTCTTCATCGCGGCGTCGACCGCCGCTCCGGCGGCGCGCATCTTCTCCCGCGTGTCGCTGATCAGCGTCGGCAGCAGCGCTGTCGTGCCGAAGCGCCGATGGGCGGCCGCGATCGCGGCGATGCCGGCGGGCGTCGGATCGTCGTTGAACAGCACGTCGCCGCCGCCGTTCACCTGCACGTCGATGAAACCCGGCGCCAGCCAGGCGCCATCGGCAATGTTCTGTACCGGGATTGTCTCGGGCACCTCGCCCCGCGGCAGGACGCCCGCGATGTCGGAGCCGTCGATCAGCACGGCGCCGTCGTCATGCAGCGTCGTGCCGTCGAACACATGATCGGCCGCCACGGCATATCGGCTAGGCTCGCTCATCGGGTGCGGGTGACCTTCTGCAGATGGCGCGGCCGGTCGACGTCGGTGCCGACCCGCGCGGCCAACCGATAGGCCATCCCATAGAAGGTCTGGATCAGGCAAACGGCGTCGGTCTCCGGATGATCGGGCGCCAGCGCCGCGAGCCGCCAGGGTGTCGCCTCGCCCGGCTCGGCCGCGAACAACGCCGCGCCCTTGTGCCGCAAGGTCGCCGCGAGCTGGCGCATTCCGGCGGCAGCCGCGTCGGTCGGCATGAACAGCAGGATGGGATAATCGCTCTCGACCAGCGCGACCGGCCCGTGCACGAACTCGGCGCCGCTGAACGCCTCGGCGTGCAGATTGCAGTTTTCCTTGAGCTTGAGCGCTGCCTCGCGCGCGACGGCAAGCGTCGGGCCGCGGCCGATGGTGACGAGACTCGTCGCACCCGCAAGCGCGCCGAGCGCGCCGCCCCAGTCGAGCCGCGCCGCAGCCGCCAGCCGGTCGGGCAGGCGCGCGAGCGCGTTCTGCATGACGGCGTCCTGCGTCCACCGCGCGGCGAGGCGCAGCAACGCCGCCAGCGAAGCGATGAACGTCTTGGTCGCCGCCACGCTCAGCTCCGCCCCGGCCCCCATGGGCAGGACGATGTCGCACGCCGCCGCCAGCGGGCTTGCGACCGCATTGACGATGCATACCGTGAGCGCGCCGGAAGACTTTGCCGCCCGCGCGGCCTCGACGAGGTCGTCGCTCATGCCCGACTGGGAGATCGCGAGAAAAACCTGGTCCTTGAGCCGCAGTTGCTGGCCGTAAACCGTGGCGATGTTCGGGGCGGCGGCGGCGACGGGAATGCCCAGGTACCGCTCGATCAAATGCTTGCCGAAGGTCGCCGCATGCGCCGAGCTGCCGCGCGCGCAGGTCACGATCACCCGGGGCGCCAGGCGCGCGAGCCGCCCGGCGAGATCCGCCAGCGGGCCCGCCAGCTCCTGCTCCTGCCGGCCGACCGCGAGCGGGGCGTCGGCGATCTCCTGCTCCATGCGGCTCTGCACTGGGGCCATTCGCTGAGCTCTCCGTTCTTCACCTCTCCCCGCGTGCGGGGAGAGGCTCTCAGCATACCGAACTCCCTGAGAGTCCCCCTCACCCCGACCCTCTCCCCGCACGCGGGGAGAGGGAGTCCTCCTATGCCACGAGCGCCATCGCGTCGGCTTCGGCGCGGGCGAGCGCCAGCGCGCCGCTCAGCGCGTCGCCGATCGGCGGAGTCAGCCGGCGGGCCCCCCGGCGCCCTCGCTCAATACCTCTCCGGAGGGCGCGCACAGCCGCGCGCGACATCGTGTGGCGCCGCCGTCGACCCCGAGAAGAAGTATAGTCTCGTTCACGCGAATCGGGCCCCAAGGGGTTCAAAAGGCGTTCAAATCTTCAACACCGAAGTACCGAAATGGATGCGCGCGCGTTGTCGTCCAGTCGCCGAGGCAGAGGTCCGGACATGGATACCGAACGCGTCAGCCCGCGTTATTCCGATATCGACCTGTGGGATCCGGCCGACATCCTGGAAGCGCTGATCGAAGGACAATTCGTCGCCGTGGCGGCGGTGCGCGCGGCCCGTCCGGCGCTGGAGCGCGCCGCGGCCGCCATGGAGGCGCGGCTCAAGCGCGGCGGACGCCTCGTCTATGCGGGCGCCGGCACCTCCGGCCGCCTCGCCGTCCAGGATGGCGCCGAGCTGATGCCGACCTTCAGCTGGCCGGACGATCGCCTCCTGCTGCTGATCGCCGGCGGCAGCGAGGCGCTGCTGCGCGCGGTCGAGGGCGCGGAGGATCAGGTCGAGCATGCCGCGCATCTGGTGCGATCCCACGGGATCGGGCCCGACGACGTGGTGATTGCGGTGGCGGCGAGCGGCTCGACCCCGTTCACCGTCTCCTGCCTGCGCGAGGCGCGCCGGCGCGGCGCGCTCACCGTGGGCATCGCCAACAACGAGGACACGCCGCTGCTCGCCGAGGCCGACTGCCCGATCCTGCTGGCGACCGGCTCGGAGCCGATCGCCGGATCGACCCGCATGAAGGCGGGCACCGCGCAGCGCATCGCGCTCAATCTCCTCTCCTCGCTCATCATGATCCGGCTCGGCCGTGTCTATGGCGGCCTCATGGTCGACGTGCAGGCCGCCAACGCGAAACTCGCGCGCCGCTCCGCCAGCATGCTGCAGCATTTGACCGGGCGCACCACCGAGGAAATCTGCACCGCGCTCGCGACCGCCGGCGGCAGCGTCAAATTGGCGGCGCTGCTGCTCCAGGGCTGCGATCTCGCCGAAGCCAAGGCCATGCTCGATAGTGCCGGCGGCCAGCTGCGCGTCGCCCTGGCGGCCGTCGATGACCGCGCCGCCGCGCGTGCCGAACCGGAGCGCCGTACGCCGCCGAAAGCCGCGCGCTCCCACCAGCGACCGCATCGGAAGAATCCCCGCGCCCGCCGGGCAGGGTGAAAAAAGCCTTGATCGGTTTCCTGCAAATCTCGCCCGCAACGGCGCGGCGTGCGCCGTGAGAGGTATTCACGTCCGAAGAACAATGATTATGGTACCGTTTGTTTGATTCGTGCATGCATTTCCGACTCAGGCATGGCGCGATTGCGACTTTCTTCCGATTTTCCCTGCGACATCCGGCGGCTTGAAGGACGTGCGCCGGCGCGCCATTAGGTCGTCCCGCACCGGGGACGCCGCCGGGGGATTTCCATTTCACACGACGGGTTCTGATGGCGCGCGACAGCTTTTTGTCGATACGCAACATGCTTTGCGTGAAGTCCCTGGTCATCGCGCTGGCGCTGACCGGGTTCGTTTGGAGCGCCGGGCCGCATGCGCAGGTCCAGCCCGACTATGACGAGCTGTCCTATACGGCGGACGCCGGACCGGCGCCGAGTCCCGACGCGAGCGACGAGGCGATACCGTTTTCGCCCGCCGAGCCGGACGACGCGGGGGCGGCCACGCCGTCGGCGGATGCCGCGACCGAGATTTCGACGGACGGCATCTGTGCGGCGCTCGACCGCTCGGCCGCCGACAACGAGGTCCCGCTCGACTATTTCACCCGGCTGATCTGGCAGGAGAGCCGTTTCAATCCGCGCGCGGTCAGCCACGCCGGCGCGCAGGGCATCGCGCAGTTCATGCCGGGCACCGCGCGCATCCGCGGGCTTGCCGACCCGTTCGATCCGCGCCAGGCGATCCCGAAATCCGCCGAGCTGCTGCGCGACCTCGCCCGGCAGTTCGGCAATTTCGGATTGGCCGCCGCGGCCTACAACGCCGGGCCCGGGCGCGTCGTCGATTGGCTGACCGGCCGCAAAGCCTTGCCGAAGGAAACCCAGGCCTACGTGCGCATCATCACCGGCCGCCCGGCGGAGGACTGGACCGCGGCGGAGCCGGCCGGATCGGAGGTCGCGCTGCGCGCGCTGCCGCCCTGCGCGCAATTGGCCTCGCTCGCCCGCCTGGAAGACCAGGCGCGCCGCGCCGCGCCCGTGGCGAAAGCTCCGGTCGGCGGCAGCCGATCGCCCGGCCACGCGATGATTGCGCTGCGCTCGGTGCAGCAGCGGCGCGCGACCCAGGCGAAGGCGCAGCAGCGGCTCGCCCACGCACCGCGTATCGCCGACGCTCACAAACCGCGCATCGCCGACGCTCGCGGACCGCGCATCGCCGATGCCCGCGCGTCGCGCGTCGCCGATGCGCACGACACGCGACTCGGCGGCCGCAACCGGCTGGTTCACATGGCCGCCATCCACACGCGCGGCCCCCGTCCGAAGCGCGTCGCCCACGCGTTGTAGCGTCGCCTTTGCGGCGTTCCCCGGGCGCAGCGCAGCACGAAGTGATGCGCTGCAGACCCGGGGTCCAGCGATTCTCAATCTGGGTCCCGGATCAGCGGTGCACCGCTTCGCGCTGCACCGCATCCGGGACACACCCGCCTTCACGGAATATCCACCAGTTCCTTGAGCTGGCTCTCCGACAGCGGCTGGGCAATGTATTTGAATTTGACCGCGTCACCCACGAGGTCTCGCAGGCCGAGCACGCGGTCCGGGATCATCATCTCCTTGGGATCGAACTCCTCGCGGATGCGCCGCGCGTCCTCGACGCCGATACCGGCGAATTCGGCATAGATGGCGAGCGCCTCCTCGCTCGCGTACATCCAGTCGACGGTCTCGCGATAGGCCTGCATGAACCGCTGCAGCACCGCGCGGCGTTTCTCCAGCACGTCCTTGTTGGCCACGATGGTGCGGATGGTGTGCCCCTTGACCAGCGGCAGCTCGGACGTGCGCACGATGATGCGGATGTCGCCCTTGCGCAGCGCCTCCATCGCGTAGGGCGGCGCCGACCAGCCGGCGTCGATCTGGCCGGACATCACTTGCGTGAAGGTGGCCGGAAAGCCGCCGGTCGCGACCGGCCGCGCGTCCACCTTGTAATGGTCGATCAGCGCGAGCACATGCGCGTGGGTGGACGAGCCGTTGGTCGAGTAGGCGATGGTGTGCCCGCCCATGTTGGCCATCGACATGACGGCTGAATCCTTGCGTACGAACCAGTAGGCGTCCTCGCCGGTCGACTCGGCGCCGATGATGCGGATCGGCGCCCCCTTGGCATAGGCGCCCATCACGCCCAGGGTGCCGATCGCGACGCCGATGTCGACGCTGCCGGAGATCACCGCCTGCATGGTCTCGCCGCCGCCGCTGGTGAACAGCACGTCGAGATCGAGATCATGCTTGCGGAAAATGCCGGCGCGCTGGCCGAGCGCCGCCGGCGCGCCGTGCCAGATCTCGCGCTGGCCGATGGCGAGCTTGAGCTTGTCGGCGGCAGCCGCGTCCGGCAGTGCGAGCAGAAGAAACGTGATTTCCAGCAGCATTCCCCGGGCGCAGCGCAGCACACCGGAAGTCGGGTATACCCGACTTCCGGCACTCATTTGATTGTCGCAAGTCGGATATATCCGACTTGCGATGGGGTGCGCTGCAGACCCGGGGCCCAGCGTTGTCGAGCTGGGTCCCGGATCAGCGGTGCAACGCTGCGCTTCGCTTGCGCTGCACCGCATCCGGGACACGCGGCCAGTCATCAAACATCTCCCCACACGTCGCGCGCCACCGCGACCACGCGCGCGAGCTTCGCCTCCTGGTCCGCCTCGGTCAGCGGATTGCCCTTGATCGAGCTGGCGAAGCCGCATTGCGGGCTCAGCGCCAGTTGCTCTATCGGCGCAAAGTGCGCCGCCTCCTCGATGCGGCGCTTGAGGCCGTCCGCGCTCTCGAGCCGCCCGTCCTTGCTCGACACCAGCCCGAGCACCACGGTCTTGCCGCGCGGCAGCAGGCGCAACGGCGCGAACGAGCCGGCCCGCGCCGTGTCGTATTCGAGGAAATAGCCGTGCACGTCGATCTGGTTGAACAGCACGTCGGCGACCGGCTCGTAGCCGCCTTCCGCCATCCAGTTGCCCTCGCGATTGCCGCGGCACTGATGCAGCGTGACGGTCACGCCGCGCGGCAAGGCGGCGATCGCCTGGTTGATGCGTGCGGCGTATTCTTCGACGAGCCGATCCGGATCGTTGCCCCAGCGCGCGACCGTCGCGCGGTGCGCCGGATCGCACAGCAGCGCAAAACTCACGTCGTCGAACTGGATGTAGGTCGCGCCCGCCGCCGCCAGCGCTGCGACCTCCTGCCGATAGGCGGCCACGACGTCGTTCCAGAAATCCGCGGCGTCCTTGTAGTGACCGCCCTCGCGCACGCCTTTGTCGCCGCCGGCGAACATGTGCAGCGTCACCGGCG
>WNGG01043582.1_pt1 | contig 10066 bp, 8 predicted proteins | sample 5400661 | NCBI WGS metagenome assembly WNGG01 (sample SAMN13153372, study PRJNA577476) | soil metagenome | isolation source: 100 cm soil or saprolite under Garry oak tree replicate 1 | place: USA:California | collected 2016-06-15
CGTCGAGAGGTTTGAGTTGGTCGAGGTCGGCATCGCGCAGTTTTTCGAGGACTTCGCGGTCGAGCGCCGTGAAGAGCACCTGCTGGTGGCCGTTCTTGTGCGCGGGATCAGCGGCGCCGGGAGAGAGAGTTTCGCTGAGCTCGTGCTCGCTCTGCTCGTGTCGCTTCAAAACTTCGCGGGCGCGTTCAATGACGCTGCGGGGAAGGCCAGCGAGGCGGGCAACTTCGATTCCGTAGCTTTTGTCGGCACTGCCGGGCTCGACGCGACGGAGGAAAATGATTTCGCTGGGCGTCTCTTTCACGGAGACATGAACGTTTTTCACGCCCGGAAGAAGTTCGGCAAGCTCGGTAAGTTCGTGATAGTGCGTGGCAAAGAGGGTGCGCGCGCGCGTGTGCTTCTGCAGATGCTCGACGACGGCCCAGGCGATGGAGAGACCATCGAACGTGGCCGTGCCGCGGCCGACTTCGTCGAGAAGGACGAGGCTGCAGGCGGTCGCGTAATTGAGAATGGCGGCGACTTCGCTCATCTCGACAAGGAAGGTGGAGCGGCCGCGGGCAAGGTTGTCGCTGGCGCCGATGCGCGTGAAGATGCGGTCGGTGACGGGGAGTTTCGCTTGCCGCGCCGGAACGAAGGAGCCCATCTGGGCCATGAGCATGATCAGTGCGGCTTGGCGAAGATATGTGGATTTGCCGCCCATGTTCGGCCCGGTTATCAGAAGCAGCTGCTGGCGCCCCGGCTCGAAACAGAGATCGTTGGGGACAAAACGCTCGCCCCTTTGGCGGAGCAGCTCTTCGATGACCGGATGGCGGCCGCCGACGATCAGGACTTCGCCCGTGGAATTGAATTCGGGGCAGGAATAGCCACGGTCGGCAGCAAGTTTTGCAAAAGCGGTCAAGACGTCAAGCTGCGCCACAGCCGAGGCCGTGCGGCGCAAGCGCGCAGCCTTGGCGGCCACGGATGACCGGACATCGATGAAGAGCTGGCGCTCGATTTCAAGAATACGTTCGTCGGTGAAACGTTCCGCATTGACAAGCGTCTGCTTGCGCTCGTAATCGGCTGGTGCGAGATGTAGATTGGGCTTCGAAATCTCCATGTAGTAGCCAAAAACCTGGTTGAAGCGAATTTTCAGGGAGCCGATGCCCGTGCGTTTGCGCTCGCGCTCCTCCATCGCGGCGATGATCTGTTTGCTGTGCTGGCTCAGATTCCGCAGCTCATCCAGTTCGGCATGATATCCGCTGCGAATAATCCCGGGATCGGTGGCGAGAGCGGGAGGCTCGTCGGCGATGGCGCGCTCCAAGCGCTCGCGGACGTCGGCGAGTTCGTCGATCTCCTCATGAAGGCGGCGAAGCAGCTCGCTGCCACCGACGGGGGGAGGCGTTACGAAGTTTTTCAATACCGGGAGTTGGCCGAGCGATTTGCGCAAGCCCACGAGTTCGCGTGGCGTCGCCAGACCCAGCGTGATGCGGCTGGTAAGCCGTTCGAGGTCCAGAATCCCCCGCAGTTCCTTGCGAATTTCTCCGCGCACGACGGTCTGCTGGACCAGGTGAGTCACGGCGGCGAGGCGGGCCTCGATCGCGTCGCGATCGAGGAGCGGGCGCAGGAGCCAGGAGCGCAGGAGGCGTGCTCCCATTCCGGTGACAGTTACATCCAGCGCGGCAATCAGGGTCGTCGGACCGGAAGAACGGCTGGTCTCTTCGGAAAAAATGGGTGTCAGCAGTTCGAGATTGCGGACGGAAACGGGATCGAGGACGAGCGTGTCGTGATGTTCGTAATAGCGGACTCGATCCAGATGCCCCAACGCTTCGACGCTGGGCGCTCCGACGGTTGCACTGCTGGTCGCGGTGCGGTCGCCACGAGCGGCGTTTTCACGGAGGTAATGGATGATGGCGCCCGCTGCAGAGAGCGCCTGTGAATGATCATCGAGGCCAAAGCCGGTGAGTTCGGCGACGCCAAATTGCTCTCGGAGAATTCGCTCGGCATAGTCGCGCTGGAAGGTCCAATCCTCGAGGCTGGACTCGACTCCGCCTGCACCTTCGAGGAAAGAGGTCTTCGCGGTTTCGAAGAGCTGTTGCGGGCGAGGGAGAAGCGTTTCGCGTGGGTGAAGAAGTTGGAGTTCGTCGCGGAGAGCTTCGTCGGCTCGGGTACCGGAAAATTCGGTGGCCTGAAATTCGCCGGTGGAAAGATCGACGAAAGCAAGGCCGATCGGAGAACCGGAAGGGTGCCGCGCAACCGCGGCCAGGAAATTGTTTTCGCGGAGATCGAGGATGCCGACGTCGGTGGCGGTGCCGGGCGTGATGACGCGAACCACTTNNNNACCACTTCCCGGCGAACGAGTTTTTTGCCGGGGCCGGGCTGCTCCATCTGATCGCAGATGGCAATTTTGAAACCCGCACGGATCAACCGGGCAATGTAGGATTCGGCGGCGTGATAAGGCACGCCGCACATGGGAATGGGCTGACCTTTTTCGCGATTGCGGGAAGTGAGGGTGATTTGCAGTTCGCGCGAGGCGATCATGGCGTCTTCATAGAAGAGTTCATAGAAATCGCCGAGACGGAAGAGCAGCAGGGCGTGCGGGTAGCGCGCCTTAATGGCGTGATACTGCTGCATCAGCGGTGTAGTTGGCTCGCTCATTCTGGAGTTTTCAGTCGTTAATGGTCAGTGCTTTGTCCGGAAAGACCCGAACAGGAAATCCTGCAACCGCGAGCGCATATTTTGCGCTGTGGGAACGAGGAGCGCAACAGCCCGAATGGCCAAGACTGTACTCATTCCCGGATGCCGAGCTGGCTCAGGAGAAAGGCGTAGTCCAAGGCAATTTCGCGCAGATAATCATACCGGCCGGAAGCGCCGCCGTGGCCCGCGCCCATGTTGGTCTTTAGCAGCAAGAAATTCGAATCGGTTTTCAACGTGCGCAGCTTGGCCACGTACTTAGCCGGCTCCCAGTACATCACCTGGCTGTCATTCAAGGCCGTTTTTACCAACATCGCAGGGTACACCTTGCGCCCGAGGTTTGTGTATGGGCAGTAGGTTTTCATGCAGAAATAATCGTCCGCGATCTGGGGATTGCCCCACTCTTCGTATTCGCCCACGGTGAGCGGAAGGGAAGCGTCTTGCATGGTATTCAAGACATCCACGAACGGGACCTGACTGACGACGACACGGAAAAGATCCGGACGCATGTTGCTGACCGCGCCCACCAACAGCTCGCCGGCGCTGCTGCCTTGGATTCCCTATTTTTCCGGGGCGGTGTAGCGCAGGGCAATCAAATGTTCTGCGGCGGCAATGAAATCTGTGAAGGTGTTCTGTTTTTGCTTCATGCGCCCGGCATCGTGCCAGGGCTTCCCCAATTCACCGCCGCCTCGAACATGCGCAACGGCATAAATTACGCCACGATCGAGCAAGCTCAGCCGATTCGAACTGAAGTTCACCGGCATAGAGATTCCATAGCTGCCGTAGCCGTACAGGAGAAGAGGGGCAGAGCCGTCACGCGGCGTATCGCGGCGGTAGACGATCGAGAGGGGCACTCGCGTGCCATCGGGAGCGGCCGCATGCAGGCGCTCGCTGACGTATTGGGAAGAATCGTAGCCGCCGAGGACTGGCTGTTGTTTTCGGAGGACGCGCTCCCCGCTGTGGACGTCATAGTCGAAGACCGAGCGCGGAGTGACAAAAGACTCATATTGGAAGCGCAAGTGGGGAGAGCCGAACTCCGGATTCTCACCCAGGGAGGCGTTATAGGCTGGTTCCGTGAATTCGATACGGTGGGAGGCGGTTAGGGCGTGCGGAGTGTTTGCCGTCAAATCCACAATGCGTAGATAAGGAAGGCCATCCTCGCGCTCGAAAAGAACGAGGTGGTCCTTGAACGCCACCACGGCAGCAAGCATGACGTCTGGACGATTGGGGATAACCTCGCGCCAGAATTCGCGTCGGCGGTTGGCCACGGAGGCGGTCACTAGGCGGAAAGTGCGGCCGCCGGAATTGGTGCGAATGTAGAAAAGTTCATCGCGGGTAGCCCGTAAGGGGCCGGGATGATGGTCCGCATAATATTCATGATTGTCTTCACGCGCGGCGATCAATTGAAATTCTCCGCAAGCATCATCGGCGCGCAAAAACCGCACTTCGCTGGTGGTATGGCTCGCCGAAGTCAGCAGGAGATAGACGCCGCTGCGAGTGCGTTCCACTTCGAGGCGAAAGCGTTCGTCAGTTTCTTCGAAGAGCAAGGCATCTGACTCCGTCGAGCCAAGCCCATGTCTGTAAAGCCGGTGGGGACGCTTGGTGGTTTCATCTTCCACCGTGTAGAAGAGCGTTTTATTGTCCGAAGCCCAAGCAACGCTAGTGACGCGTTCGATGCGCTCGGAGAGCGTTTGACCGGTACGGAGATCCTTCAGGTGGAGCGAGTAACGGCGGAACCCCGTGGTGTCTGTGGAGTAGGCGAGGAGACTATTGTCATCACTAACCTCGAAAACACCCAATCCGAGAAACGGGTGGCCTTGTGAGAGCTGATTCAGGTCGAGCAAAAGTTCTTCCTGTGAAGCCTCGGCTTCGTGTCGGCGGCAACGGCAGGGGTACTGCTTTCCCTCTTCGGTCCGCGTGAAATAGAGATAGCCGCGCAGGCGATAGGGGACGGTGAGGTCGGTCTGCAGGATGCGGCCGAGCATCTCCTGATAGAGCTTCTCCTGAAAATCCTGCGTGGGTTTCAGAATGGCCTCGGTATAGGCGTTCTCGGCTTCTAAGTAAGCAATGACATCCGGGTTTTCCTTGTGGCGTAACCAGGCGTAATGGTCGACAAGGCGGTCGCCGTGGATAATGTGTTCAACCGGTTCTCGCCGAGCCAAGGGCGGCGTCGGCAGCAATTCAGCTCGGGTTTCGTGAGAAAGCACTGGCGACCTTTCTTGAGTATCCGGGTTCATTAGGCTCTTTTGCTCGCGAGAACCCAAAGCGGTCCAGGAATGTTGCACGGGGGCCAGGCCGCGCCGAGCAGAAGGAATCGGTTGCGTCCGCTATACTAATGGAAGTTGGCCGTGGGAGAAAACAAGCTACTCCCGGGCAGAGGAATACGCGTGGCACGTGAGACGGAAATCAAGCTGAAGATCAACGATGTAAGGGCATTTCGTCGCGTTTTGAAGAAGCTCGGAGCGCATCCCGTCGGTGCCGGAACGAGCCGTGTCCATGAGGAAAACGTCATCTTTGATACGCCGCAGGGGGGCCTGGCGAAACATGGGCAATTGTTGCGAATTCGAACCGAGACCCGTGAAGTTCGCGGAAGATCGAGAGACGGGAAAGGGAGGCAGCGAGTTGTGGTTACCTTCAAACGCCCTATCACGCGGCCAGCGTCCTTCGATGCCGGGGAGTCACGGCATGGCTTCCACAAAGTGCGCGAGGAAATCGAAGCAGAGGTAGGAGACGCCGCGAAGCTGACGGAGATCTTCGAAGGGCTGGGGATGAGCGGCTGGTTCCGCTATGAGAAGTACCGCACCACGTTTCAGCTTCCGGCTAAGAAAGCTTGGGCGCGGGGGCTCCTCATCGAGCTGGACGAGACACCGATTGGCACGTTTGTGGAGCTGGAAGGGCCCCCAGGGGCGATCGACCGGGCAGCCAATGAGCTGGGCTATTCGAAACGCGATTATGTTTTGAAGAACTATCTCGTCCTGTACATGGAGGAATGCCGCCGAAGGGGGGAACAGCCCCGCCATATGCTCTTTGCCGGACGCGAGACACCCGCAGCCTGAAATTTTTCAAAAAAAATCTTTTTGCAAAGACATTCTTTTTCTTGACAACGCAAAGCGAGCAGCTTATCAATGCTTTGTTGACGCAGTGTTGACCTAAAACGGTCAAGACCATAAGTGGATTCTCTCTCGATGAGCGCGAGCAACGAACTCGAACCTGGCCCTAGAAGCTCCGGGACGAGAAGCGTCCCTAAGCCGGCAGACAGACTGGGTATCCAGGTAAAGTCGCGCGAAGCGCGGGTCACCCCGCGAGCGGTCGGTTGGGGAGGGTTCACCGGCGGCTAACGGTAAGTCCATTTGTGTCAGGCACTTGCCCGCGGCCGAGGCTCTTCGGTACGCGGGTTTTTTGTTGCTCAGTTTGATTTGCCGTGCAAACTAGTTTGCCGGTGGCAGAAGCGAGCTAGGAGGTGCACTCCATGGAACTTTACGCAACGGAGTTGATGGGGGCGAAGACGTACGACGCGAAGGGCAATTATGTGGGGCGCGTGCGCGAGTTTTTTATCGAGCCTGCGGAGGCACCCAATCGCGTGTCGCATTTTTTGTTGTCGCGCGGACATTTTCAACCACTGATTGCCAAACACGATCAGGTCTCTTCGGTGACTGCCGGAAGAGTGGAGTTGAACGTCAGTGAGCGGGCGCTGGAACTCTACCAGCCCAACGAATCGTTGCTGGCGGTACAGAAAGACCTGCTGGACCAACAGATCATCGACACGCGAGGGCGGAAGGTGGTGCGTGTAAACGACTTGGATCTAGCCGAGCAGCGTATGAACGGCAGTGTGGAACTGCGGTTGACGCAGGTGGATGTGGGGCTGCCGGGCGCGGTGCGGCGCCTTCTGCAAGGAGTGATTCCGTCAAAGGTGGTGCGCAAATTGCAAAGCAAGCTTCCCCACAGCGGTATACGCTGGGAGTTTGTAAATCTGATTGAATCCGACCCGCTGCGCCGCCTGAAATTGCGAATCACGCACGAAAAACTGGAAGATCTGCACCCGGCGGACCTGGCGGACATCATGGAAGAGCTCTCGGCGTCGGAACGCCAGAGCATCATCGCCTCTCTCGATGAAGAGAGAACACGGAATTTGTGTTCGTGAGCGAGAAGGCCACGCGCGAAGAGGTTCTCGAATGGATGCGCAAGCAGGATCAGAACTTCGACCAGTTGGACACCATCGTATTAATCGATAGTGACGCGCAGTATTCCGGCACGGTTCCGGTGGCCCGGTTGCTTTTAGCGGACCCGGACGAGCGCCTGGGAGAGCTGAAGACGGAACCTCTTCTTAGCCTGTCTCCGGAAGCGGACGAAAAGGAGGTGTTCGAGCTGTTCGATAAGTATAACTTGCGGATGTTGACGGTCGTGGATAGGGATAACCGGCCGATCGGAGCGATTGCGGTTGACGACGTGGTTTCGCGGCTGGTGAAGTAGCGGCCCGAACGGCATAACGTGAGATGTTGAACCGGACAAACATTGCGGCCCAGTGGGCAGGGTGGAGCGAGAGGGTAGGACGGGTGCGCGCGGCAGCGCGCCCAATTCGTAGGCGCATTGCATTGTTTTTCGCGATCGTGGGTCCCGGCCTCATCGTCTCCAACGTGGACAACGACGCCGGGGGGATCTACACCTACGCGCAATCGGGGGCGCAATTCGGCAATACCGTTCTATGGACGCTGATTCCGATGACTGTGGTGCTGTACATCTCTCTGGAAATGTGTTCGCGCTTGGGGGCATTCACCGGCAAAGGCTTATCCGACTTGATCCGGGAAGAATTCGGTTTTCGTGTGACGTTTTTTTTAATGGCTGCCGTTCTTGTGGTCAATCTCGGCAACGTCATGGCGGAATTTACGGGCGTGTTTTGGGCCACGGATGTCTTCAGAATCAGCAGATACATCTCCGTGCCTCTGGCCGCCATGCTGGTGTGGGTGCTCGTCGTATTGGGAACGGCAAAATGGGTGGAGAGAATTTTCTTGGCGATTTGCCTGGTGTATTTTTCCTACGTGATCTCCGCATTCCTTGCGAAACCCGAATGGCTGATCGCCCTGTTGCATTTGCTTCCCCCTCATCTCATTCGGTTTGTTCCGACCATCAAGCCGTTCGTGCAAGTACCGCCCTTCACTGCCAGCTACGCGGTGATACTGGCGGGTTTGGTGGGAACGACCATCGCGCCATGGCAGCATTTTTACCTGCAGGCTGCCGTTGTGGAGAAGCGCGTCGGACCCCGCCAGTACGCGCATACGCGGAATGACGTTCTCGTGGGAAGCATCAGTTGCATGGTGATCGTGTTTTTCATCATCGTCTGCACGGCCGCAACCCTGCATGTCAACGGGATTCACTACGTGGACAATGCCGGGACGGCAGCTCTTGCGTTGAAACCGCTGGCGGGCGTCTGGGCCAGCGCGCTGTTCGCGATTGGCCTTTTGAATGCCTCGATTTTCGCGGCTTCCATCCTGCCACTCTCGACGGCCTACGTGATTTGCGAGGCGCTGGGTTTTGAGTCGGGGATCGACAGGAAATTCGGCGAGGCAAAGATTTTCTACGCTTTGTACACGGCGCTCATCGTTCTGGGTGCGGGTTTAGTGCTGTTTTTCGGGCGATACGCCAAGATCATCCTCCTGTGGTCGCAGGTCCTGAACGGATTTCTGCTGCCGGTCGTGCTGATTTTCATCCTGATTCTGGTCAACCGGCGCGACCTGATGGGAAACAAGATCAATTCACGAGGTTTCAACTGGGTGGCGTGGATTTCCACGGCGGCGATGATCGTACTGACTTTTGTGGTCGCCTATACGTCCCTGCACGAGTTGTTTCATTAAACGGCGAAGTAGCGGCGTCAGCGGATTCTCTTCTGGAAACGTCGGCTGCTATTTGATTGCGCTCCCTTTGCGGCGTATGGTAACTTTGCGGCGTAAAGGAAAAGCACCTAGAAATCCCCGTGCTGCACAACAAGCCACAGAAGAGCCTCCATGTTGCGGCCTCTCACCCGCTCGGCACGCTGACAGCCGAAGAAGCGTATATCTGGGAAAAACTGGATCTGACGCGCCTGCCGAGGCACGTCGCTGTCATCATGGACGGGAACGGGCGCTGGGCGCAGAAACGGCATCTGCCAAGAATTGCGGGGCATCGTTCCGGAACGCAATCGGCGCGAACGACCATCGAAACGTGCGCCCGGCTGAAAATCGAGGCGCTGACACTGTACGCGTTCTCGGTGGAGAACTGGCGCCGCCCGAAAACGGAAATCGACTTCCTGATGCAACTCTTGCGGGAGTACCTCCGGAAAGAGATGCCACTCATTCAGAAGAATGACATTCGCATGCGCTTTCTCGGCAGGATGGATGAACTACCCGCCGGCGTCCAAAAGGACGTGCGCGAAGCCATGGAGAAAACCGCCGGGAACAAGGGAATGGTCCTGTGCGTGGCGCTGAATTATGGCGGGCGCGCAGAAATTGTGGACGCCATGAACTCCATCCTCGCGGAGCGCAATGGGAATGGAGCATCCTCACAAGTCACTGAAGAACAGCTATCACGGCACTTGTACACGGACGGATTGCCAGACCCCGATCTGCTGATCCGTACGAGCGGTGAGATGCGCGTGAGCAATTTCCTGCTCTGGCAGATCGCCTACGCGGAAATCTTCGTGACGGAAACGCTGTGGCCGGATTTCAACCGCGCACGGCTGTTGGAGGCGCTGGTGGAATTTCAAAAGCGCGAACGCCGTTATGGTGGCATCCGAGAAGGCGAGCCTTCCGACGAGAATCCGGCGCGGGCCGCGGGTAATTGATCCTGTTTCTTTCCGATCTAACGGCCCAGGGGGTGGTACGTACACCCCGGTGAGGACGGAAAGAGTGTGCAACGAATTGATTGCAAAGGGGTTGCATGGCGCCCGTGGTGCAAAAGAGTGCGCAAGAATATCAAATCAAAAGACTTAGATCAAAATGGCGGATCGCAAGAGTGCAAAGGAGAGGTTCCAACGGTAAAGCACCGCCACCCCCCCCACCAATTTGCATGAATATCAAAACAAAAGGCTTACAGAATTTACATTTCGCAAATGATTGATTCTAAAGGGTATGTTTTTGATTGTTCAGAAAGAGCTGAAAACGCGGCCTACAAGAGAAAGGCGGGAGCAAGCTCCCGCACTCCAAATATACTTTTCTATGCGCCCTACTCTACCAAAGGGATCACAAAAGTCAAGGAAAACTTGAGTAGCGGCCAGTTTCCGATTAGGCGGGTGGTCTCAATAGGTCGATGCAACACCATCTGATATAGATCTTCTCGCTAAAGGTGGTGTCTATGGCCGAAGGGAAACGGTTTGGGCTTTCTGCGATGGAGAAGAGCGACATGTGGTGCCGTTGGAAGGCGGGACAGT
>WNGG01010431.1_pt1 | contig 10065 bp, 15 predicted proteins | sample 5400661 | NCBI WGS metagenome assembly WNGG01 (sample SAMN13153372, study PRJNA577476) | soil metagenome | isolation source: 100 cm soil or saprolite under Garry oak tree replicate 1 | place: USA:California | collected 2016-06-15
CCGACGATCCGAGGCTTAGTTCGGTTCAAGAATGGGGTTGAGTTCATCCGTGACTTTTCCGTGCTCGATTACCTTGCGCCCTATGACGTTCTGATTGGTCGCGACATTCTTAGGGAAGGCCGCATGTACATCGATGGGGGTACGGGTCACTTTCGGCTCTACTTCCCGGACCGAACGGCTTAGGAAAGGCGAGTTTTCCGGGCCCCGAGTGGCTGCACGCATCGCTGCTAACCGGTCGCCGACGATGAGCTGATCGGAAGAAGAGTTGCAGTTTCGAGCTATTTATCAATCTTAAGACCGCGAAGGCGCTTGGCCTCACCATCCTGCAAACTCCGCTCGCCATCGCCGACCTAATCGGATAGTATCGACCACAGAGCATCTAAAAGACTTTCGGGAAGCTCCAATGTTTGGTTGGGGAGTACCGGCCATTTCGCGCTTTGATAAAGCGGCTGAGATTGGGATATAACAGCACCAACAGAGAGGAGTGCACATATGGCGACCGATCAGATCTCTTTCTACGACGAATCTCTAAAGAAACAGATAGAGGGCTCCTTCGTATCGGATGGCAAGTCAATCCATGTCTCTTCCGTCGTCTACGGCACTAAGAGTGCCCCCTATGGCGATCTTGGCGCGATCATCGATCATAATGCACAGGTTTTGTTAGCGCAAAAGCTATTGAGCGAGTTGGCGCGTGATGCAGCAAAGGACATGAAAAGCCATTAGGCTCAGGAAAGAAATAAATGGTGTGAGCCACCAAAACTGCTCAGAACCGTCATCGCTTTTTACCGCGGAGGGCCGTTACATTGGCCCCGCCGGCTTGGGCGACGGCGACTTTCAACTGAGCTGCCCAATTCTCCTTCGCCTCGCGCGTCACTGTGGCAAGCACGACACCCTATAGAACCAACGCAACGCAATCAGGAACACTCAGCGGGACCGGAGAGTTTTGACTCGGAGGACGTTGGAGACCTCGAATGGCGATTGATACCCGACACCGCGACAACAATGGAAAAATCGCCGCAAGCACGGCAACACGCTAATCCGCACACTCAGCAAAACCTATGGCCCCGGCTTTGCAGCGGGCTGTAAAGACGATGAGAAATTGAGTGACGTGCTGCACAAATTAGATGAGACCTCGTTGAGCCAGCTAATCCGAGATCACGAGGCCGGACACCTCGAACAGATTTGTCGAGCGGCGTGATCGCCCGCGTCAACAGAGTGGGGCGGCGGGAAGCGGCGGGCGGACATAGCCGGTAGCTTAATCGTGGTCGCGTCGTGGATACAAAAAGGCACCGATAAGAGCGACCAACAGACCGATCACCACCGAGACAATGATCCAATCAATGTGAAAAATGAATGAGTCAACCATTGTCCCCTCGCCGGTAAAGCGACAGTAACCGCCATCGCGTTCACGGATGCATTGATCGGTTATGTTCCGTAACAAAAAGCCCGCGCGCCTCATGCGGGGCATTGAACGGCATTTCGACAGTCCAATCAATCGCACTACGAAAGAATCAAACCGCGCAATCGGTATCGTCCGCTCGCCTAGCGTCTTGACTGCGGTGACTTAACCCATTGGTACTGCACATAAGCGACGCGCATCGGAAGGGACCGGCAGGGGCGCCGGTCCCTTTCTTTTTGCAGCACAGGCAGCGGGTCTCCGTGTAACGAACGCAGCCTTGCTGGAAACGTGTCAGCCCACGTACGCTGCACGCTTCTGGTTCTCAAGCTCGCGAGGAGTCTTTGGCTCCGCAGGCAACTGAAGCACCGTAGCCTGCTGTCCCTCACAGAGGAACGTCAAGAGTACGACCTGACCATCCGGAAATTCCAAAGCATCGTGATGCGCGGCGACCCTTTGCTTGTTGACTTGGCGAAAGATCGCCGTCGTGTGCTTCATCACTTTATTGCGCCAAGCGAATAAACCAGTCGATTGACAGGTTACTTCATTAGAAAAAGATAACTCCGTTCCTGGTAGAACGCAGACCGCAAGGCTCGCATCTTCTGAGGCTGCAAATCCTCGCGTCCCAGTGCCAAAGTTCCGCGTTGTTAGCTTGTCGCCAACTTTCGCGGCCCGCGATTTGACGTTCTGGAGGCTATAGTCGCACATTTCGGAACTCCTAATACGAAGCCCTCACTCGAGTAAAATTTACTCCAAATCAGAATTATCTCAAATTGATCTCGATCAAAGACAACCGGGCGCGATTAGTTGCGGAAGATTAGCGCGATTCTTCGAGCGACATTAGCTTTTCGGCGGTATTTGGCGTGTTGTCAGCTTACCCCGTCGACCGGATCTCCGGCAACGGGCCCGTCGGGCCGAGTACGGCGGCAAGGCGCTGGATCACTGCGGGGCGTGGTACCGAAACCTCTCCCTGTTCGAAGGCGACGACCGTAAGCGTTGTAAAGGCTTCGAGCAACTCGCCGGGGCGAAGCAGGAAATCCGGATTGCGTGGCCGGCCGAAGCGTTCGTTGCCGCGCGCGAAGGTCTCGTAGATCAGCACTCCACCCGGCGCGAGGGCGCGGGCAATCGCCGGGAGCAGCGGGCGGTGCAGGTAATTGGTAACGATGATTCCGTCATAGTCATCGCCGAGTTGCCTACGGCTGTCGGTCTCGAGGTCGATCCGGCGCACCTCGCAACACGGCCCCGCGAACGCCAACAGTGCCGTGATATCGCGGTCGACCGCGGACACGGCAAATCCGCAGTCGCGCAGCAGGCGAACATGCCGGCCACTGCCGGCCGCCAGGTCGAGCACAAGACCACCTGGCTTGATCAGCGGCAAAAAGCGGTTGACCCAGACAGAGGGAGCCGTCGAGGACTGAGGCGATCGCATGCTCTTTTGCATTGGCGGCGGCCGATTGCAAATAACGGGAAGAGCCGAGTACAACGCACGGCTCGGAGGTAGTATCGATGATTTTATTTACGCTGCGTTGCGCCCGTGGCCACCAATTTGAAGGTTGGTTTCGTGACGGCGACGGGTTCGAAGCGCAGCAGAAGGCCGGCGAGATCTCCTGTCCCGAATGCGGCGAAACCAAGGTCGAAAAGGCGGTGATGGCGCCGCGGCTCGGCAAACCGCTCCGCCGATTTCGCCGGCTAGCGCTAGGTTTGGGGGTGGCCGAAGACCCTAGTGGCGGGGCCTAAGTTTCGGCCCACATCGCTGTCGTATTGGCACCGCGGCGGGCCGGTAGATCCGACTGCCAATCGCCATTTCGCCGACGCTGCTCGCAACTGCGGACGCCATGCCGAGCGCGACAGCCGCGCTGCTCAAGAGGTCTGGCGCTTTTTCTCCGCGTTCAAGATTGCTTCGTAGGTCGTGATTATTCTTTTGTGGTATACAATCCATGCTTGGGTGATCTCGCGCCAAGGCTCGCTGCCGCGTCTTTCGCCAATATGGACCTTCCCGGATTCCAGAACGGCCAGATCTTCACGCTTGCGCAAGCCCGGCTTCGATGTGGCGGATGAAGTTGTCTGTACATGTTGGTTACCTGGGTTCGACTTGGCCCGCGGCGTTTGGCGTTTGCTTGACCAAGCGCGCTGAACAACCATTACGATAGCGGCCCAGATTCCAATCCGATCCGCTTAAAGCGGTAGTAGGATTTCTCAGCACTTGCAGCAGCGCATCGGGCTCGCTTGCAACCTTAAAGCTCCCGAAGCCCCTGTTATCCACAATGCAGACTCCCGTGTACTTGACCGAAACGTTCAGTCCCGCAAAATGGTCCTTGCTGCGCTTCTCCTTCTGATGCTTGAGGCCGCATCTGCGGACCTCATTTCACCATCAGCCTCAGCCTGAAGCGCAGCACCCAAAATCTTCTACCCACATGAATGCCAGCCGATTACCCGATCTTTGGGGGTAAAGCGGATCTGAGCAAATTGTGAGGGGCAATGAAACTAATGATGCGCCATGGATGTGCGCTTGGCGAGCCTCGGCCTAGGGCCGTGGCTTTTTGTTTCGTTGGGATAAAAACAAACTAACGGCAACTCAGTGCATGGAGATTGCGTCGTGGGCCAATGAAGAAAGCGTTCTCATTATGGCTTTCGCCGACGATCAGAACGTCTACGATTTCGACCCGCTGAACTTCAAGTTCGAATAGGAGGAGATAATGGGCGATGCACATTTTGTGAGAGAAACAATTCAAGCATTGAACAGTCATGCGGCAGAACTGGACTCCATATACAGGGGGGTAATGGCAGCGGCAGAAAATCGAACGGAAATTCCGAACGTAAAGGATATTTTTAAAGAAATGGCGGAAGCGTCTAGGGAATGCGACGAGTTGCTCGAAATATATTATGGAGACGAAGATCCACTGTTACCTGACGTGCGTCGGGCAATTCAACGAGTACAGGATGGATTGTCCAACTGTGCGAGTGCGTTCGTTGCATACATGGCGATTGCACGGCTAACCCTAGGTTAGGTCCCGCCTGTTGATGCGATCGGCAAATCCAGAAGAACTCCGATAGCGCCATCGTGAATGAACAAACGACCGCTACCATCAAGCGTCACGTGGCGAACTTGCTCTACCCCGTAGACAAAACTTTAATGCACAGACGAGGCCCGCAGGCGCAAAGCGGGGCGTCAATCCCTATGCCGTCTTCACTTCGAAGGTACGTTGAATCGGTACGTCATCGAAGAAAAATTTTATTGTGTATTGCCCAACCATCAAATGTGGAGCAAGGACCCTAATCGCCGCAAGATGAACTTTGTTTTTCTCAAGGACGACCGTTTGTTTCGGACTTTCAATCACCGTCTGACCTTTGGGATCGGTAAGTGAAACTCTCGTCTCACAAGGCCCCTCACCCCCGCGAGCAAACAATACAGCCATGAGAGATGGAATTAGAATATCTTTTTGAAGGACAATATCGTCGTTTGAAAAGACGCCAATAATGCTGAGCTTGTTATTGACCTCCTCCCTCACATCTTCGCAAAGGAGGAAGGAAGAACCATCAGATTTTGGCGATGACTTATTCATGACTGGTTCACAATAGCCGCAGATGCAGCAGGAGCACGGGGCAAGCGCCAAGAACAATTTGCAGCAGATACATCGATCAGCACCACAATTGCTGTCCCAGCTAGATGATAAAAAGACGTGTTAGAGGTCAGAGAGCCCGCATTTGCTTCCACAATTCTGGACTCCAATGGCACTACGTTTTTAACCTCGGCCGATGCTACTCTGCGTCGAGCCCTTATTGCGGCAGACGGCGCTCCGCTCGCCACAACTTTATAGCGAGTTGGGAAAAACTGTCTACAGCGCTGATCATGCAGCTCGCAACTGGCCCGCTCGTGAGCCGCACCACGAGCGGCCTCCCGGCGTCGAGACGTCAACGCCGGGAGTCGCTGTCGCGCGGGGCAGGGGATGAAACTGCCGTCGCGGAAACATCTGACCGGACTACTCGCGTCCTCGGCCAAGAAACTGAGACGGGAACACCGTTTCCAATGTGTCACGTCCCGTATAATCCGGTCCCCCGCGGTGCGTTTGGAGCGGGTTAAACACCCGTTGGGGTTACCGACTGACAGAACAATCTGCGCAAAACCTAAGGGCAAACGCAGCATCTGGCAGTCGTCGGAGCGCAAAGTTGACGGGGTAGATCATGTGGCTCACTCTCACGCTTGCCGTTTTTTGGGGGAACGTTCGTTGCCTGGGTCGTTTCGTTGTTTTGGCAATCACCAGGGTGGCGCGATCAAATAATGGAGATCGCCACGAACGCTAAGCTGTTCAAAAATGGTTGGCTAGTGTTCGATTTCCCTCGTAACGTTGTCATAGTCGATAAATGAAGGCTGCCCGGTCATGGCCGATTTCATGTCGCACGTTGCAGTCCCGATCGCCATCGGCGCCGTCGCGGTCGTGCTCCTCCTTGGCCTCATCAATATGATGCGCGGGGGCTCGGGCAACACATCGCAGAAGCTCATGCGGCTTCGCGTGCTGCTGCAATTCATCGCCATTGTCGTTATCATGTTCACGGTCTGGATCATGGCGAAATAACAGAGAGAGAATGCGGCGATGGTCGTTCTCAACAAGGTCTATACGCGCGCCGGCGACGACGGCACGACTGCGCTTGGCACCGGCGAGCGGCGCAAGAAATACGATCTACGGATCGCCGCCTATGACACGCTCGACGAGGTCAATGTTGCGATCGGCGTCGCGCGGCTGCACACGGCCGGCGATGCCACGCTATCGCGCATCCAGAACTAACTGTTCGACGCCGGGGTCGATCTTTGCACGCCTGGGCGCGGCAAGGGGCCTGGCGGCGCGCGCCTCACCATTACCGACAAGCGCGTGGCTCGAGCGGGTGCCGTGCCTGCCACAATTTGCAGCGGGCTCATAACCTGAAGGTCGTACGGCCCCTTAGCTTACTCTTAGCTTAGTGGTCCCGCTTGCTGACATCCAGCGAGATCGACCGCAGAAGTGGTCAAAGTCACTAGGCATGTGCCGACAGAGTTATCTTACGCGGAGTGATCAAATGCTTTAGCAACTGCGGCAGCTGCCAAAACTAGCCAGGCTAGAATCAAGATAATTCCTCCCGTCGGCGCAGCCATAGGAAAAAGTCGTTGCCCCACAAAAGCTCGCAATGCGACATCGGCTGAAAATAGGATCGTGCCCAACGCCCACGCTGCAAGAGCTATCAAGGCAAGCTGCCGAGATAGCATGCCTTGGAGCAAAAGAGCCGTGCCTCCAAGGATTGCCAGCGCGTGAAACAACAGGATGTTGGCGGCGCTGTCGAGCCCAGCGCTAGAAGCCGTGTGTGCACCAACCGCCGCGAGAGCGATACCGGCTGCGCCGAAGACGCCAGCAACTATGAGAAATAACGACAACATTCCCATCCAAATTAAAGCCACCTACGCCTGAGCCAGCATGGTTGTATGCCACTTAGTGCCTCGCATTGCCATAGGAGGTCGTCAACGCGGGCAGCAGCAAGGGGGCGCAGCGCATTTCTCGTTCCAATATGCTGACGTCGCCCGTCTCTTGCAGGTCGCGGCAACTGAGATATTCGAGAACGACAGGCAGTCCGGCAGTCCAGGTGTCGACAGTTCGTAACCCGCACCGGGCGCCCAGGACACGATGATGGTGCTGGCGCCTCGATCCAGTTTATGTCGGGGCACATCATCTGGCGCGGTTTTTGGTCGTCACCTTCGCGATCGCTGTCGCCGCGCGGCGCATAGCTAAAAAGGAGCAAGATGCTCCGGACCGCGATGGGCCGCAGCTCAAGGACGAGATTCACTCCGCCGCGAGCGTGCGTTCCTTGAACGGTAATCGCAGCCGTTGCCAGACGTCGACCAAGGCTTCTGCGAGTGCATCAATCAAGCCGTCGTCGTGATAAGGACTCGGCGTGATGCGCAGCCGTTCCTTGTGCTTCGGCACCGTCGGATAATTGATCGGCTGGATGTAAATGCCGTGCTCGGCTAGCAAAAGATCGGTCGCTTCTTTGCAGCGCTCCGGATCGCCGACGAAGAGCGGCACGATATGCGTCGGACTCGTCATCACCGGCAACGCGGCGGCGGTCAGCACCGCCTTGGTGCGCGCCGCGCGCTCCTGATGGCGTTCGCGCTCCCAATTCGAGACTTTCAGATGCCGGATCGCCGCGGTCGCCGCCGCGCAGACCGACGGCGGCAGGGCGGTCGTGAAAATAAATCCCGGCGCATAGGAGCGTACTGCGTCGATCAGCGTGCTTGAGCCGGCAATATAGCCGCCGAGACAGCCAAACGCCTTGGCGAGCGTGCCTTCGATAACGTCGATGCGGTCCATGACGCCGTCGCGTTCGGCAATGCCGGCGCCGCGCGCCCCGTACATGCCCACCGCGTGCACCTCGTCGACATAGGTCATCGCGCCATAACGCGCGGCGAGATCGCAAATCCGCGCCACTGGGGCGACGTCGCCGTCCATGGAATAGAGGCTTTCGAACACGATGAGCTTCGGGCGGAGCGGATCGGCAACCGCCAACAGCTGCTCCAGATGCGCCGTGTCGTTGTGGCGGAAGATTTGTTTCTCGCAATGCGCCTGGCGGACGCCTTCGATCATGGAATTGTGGTTGAGCGCGTCCGACAGGATCAGGCAGTTCGGCATCAAGCGCGCCAGCGTCGAAATGCCGGTTTCGTTTGAGACATATCCCGACGTGAAGACCAGCGCGGCGTCTTTGCGGTGCAGGTCGGCGAGCTCGCGCTCGAGCTCCACCAGCGGATGATTGTTGCCGGCGATATTGCGGGTGCCGCCGGCGCCGGTGCCCATTCTGGTCGCGGTCTCGACCATGGCGCCGAGGACTTTAGGATGCTGGCCCATGCCGAGATAGTCGTTGGAGCACCAGATGACGACGCTTTTCGGCCCCTGCGGCGAATGCCACAGCGCATGCGGAAAGCGCCCGGCGATGCGCTCCAGATCGGCGAATACGCGATAGCGCCGCTCGGCCCGCAGCTGCGCCAGCGCCGCGGTGAAATAGCCGTGATAATCAATATCTGGGCGATTATCGGGATAGGCCATTGGCGATCGGGTCCGGCTATCGGCCGCCCCTGAATGTTGGAGCTATCGCGGAAGAGTTCTAGAAGCGTTCAAGGGTATTTGTCGAGGCCATATCGACCCGCTTGGCGGGTTGCGCTCCATGAGAATCCCCGATTCGATCGGGGCGGAACATGCTCTAGAAACGCAGAAGTAGAAGCATCCGCCTAAGGAGAGAACAACCATGCGATACCGTACAAACGATGGGCTGCTGATCGAGGCCGAAACATCGCTCGATACAGTCCGCCGCCTGCGCGAGGCGAGTTCGGGTGAACAAAACCTCAGCGATCAGGCATTCATGGAGGCGGTTGCGGATCGCATGTACCAGCAAGGCATTCACGTTTCAACGGTCAACCCCGACATTTTCGTTGCTGGGCTGTTGATCGCCGGGCTACTCACGCGCGAAATTGAAGGCGCGCGGTCGAATGAGACCGGTGAGGAGATCGATAACTGAGGAAACTGCAATGGGCAGGTTGTACTTAGCTAGCTAGGGGACGCGGCGCGCGTGCCGATGGCTTGAAAATTTGGAACGCAGCACTGGCGTCGTCACCACCTCCGCCATGGCGTTGCCGAGATAAACACGCGGTCGAGCACGCCGATCAGCTGATTAAGCTCGTGGTTCGTCGGAGGGTCGTGAGAAGATTATAAACAAAAGCCCGACCACGGCCATGCCGGCACCGTAATACACCATCATGAAGCGCTCGCCTGGAAAGGCGAAAAAGCGGAAGCCGTTTCCCATAAAGCCAAGTCCCGCTATCAAAGCGAGAACTCCGATGGCTCTCAGTAGCGCGTGCATTCTGAGACAATGTCCCAGATTTTGTTGATTAGGCGAAGCAGGCATTGCCGTGGAACATACTATGTGGCATCGGCGTTCGCTTCAACTTCATTTGCCACGAGATGTTTGGTGGCGTGAGCGACGAGCCCGCTCTGAGGACTGGCAGGTGCTTACAAGCTTTCAATCGACGAAAGCGCTTGCTTGCCTCCATCATGCCGGCAGCCGCCGAGCGCCATGACGGCATTGCGTCAGCGCTTCACATTGCAACAGACACGATGCACCGTCCCCAGCATGTTTTCGATTCCGTTGGTGCAGGCGAGCGAACGGCGTAGCGCACGCTAATCGGAGTTCCCGGAGACTGCAGCATTTTCGAGCGGTCCCCATGATTCGAATTTTGGAAGCGGTCGCCTAGCCGGCCGGCGAAGTCGCGGCCTTTCGAGAACGCATTGCCGCTCGCACCCAGCATCCTGCCGCGCAAGCGCTGCGATCTCGTCCGACAAGTGGTCGATCCGCTCATCGAGCCGGTGCCAGTCTTCGGCCAATCCCTGGATGATCCGCACTATGCGGGGCGACAGCACATGGTCGGCATGGCAAGGATGCGAGGTAACTCGGCGCGCAAGAATCGAAGACCTTGCCGAACAGCGGCGCGGCGCTCCAAGAGGAAGGCACGAATTTGATTGATTGTTCCAGTACGCCGGCTCACCAATCGCTCGCGTATGTAAAAATTCGACGAAAGATATCCCTGGCAAAAAACATTTTTCACTTCTGCAGACCAAACCGTGCCCGCAGTCAGGCAGAAACTCCACCTATCGCAC
>WNGG01010433.1_pt1 | contig 10065 bp, 11 predicted proteins | sample 5400661 | NCBI WGS metagenome assembly WNGG01 (sample SAMN13153372, study PRJNA577476) | soil metagenome | isolation source: 100 cm soil or saprolite under Garry oak tree replicate 1 | place: USA:California | collected 2016-06-15
GCATGCCCGCCTTGCCAGAATTCGCCTGTTGCCCAGCCGGGGCGGCCTACGCCCACCGGCGTACACGGGCACACCCGCAAGCAAGTGAGGGCGATCCCGCGCTGGCCTGGCGGCCCGCAGCCACGATCCCGTCATGGAGTCATAACGCCTGTTCGGTGCGGCCTGTGCGGCCCTGCCGAACGACCGCTGGGCCGCGCAGGCGGGAGTGTGCGCCTCGGTCAAGGTGAACGCCGATCACGCAGCGCAAGTCGGCCGGCCTGGGAGCGCGGTGCGCTGTCGGGACGAAGGCAGCAGACAAGGCGCGGTGGCCATCAGGCACCTCCAGGGTCACGCTGAAACCCCGAGGCTGGGCCCACCGTGGCCCCAGCAAATGACGAAAACCCTAACGGCAAGACGCCGCGACGATCAAGCCAGGTCACCATCTGTGCCCAGCAAGGGCGTATATTGTCCGGAACCTTCCACCACGTGCCGACGGGGACGGTGGCCACCACCGTGTTGGTCCGCCCGCTGATCACCGACACCGTGCCGCTGTTGGCATTGGTGACATAGATGGTGTTGGTCTTAGCTTGTTATTTAACCTCTGAAGTCCCGACTTCCTGAGATTGTTGATCTTGTCCGGTGTGTCGCCGTGACGTGAGACAGCCACCGCACGATGATCTTCGGGTTCCTACCAGAGAACTTGAAGACCGGCGGTGGCCGTGGCGTTCAGTATGGCGTGGCTTCGGGCTGAGGTCGAGAGCCGTGGCGGAGAAGACCAGGCGTGGCGCCGGCTGGCGGCTTTCCGCGGAGAGTTGTACCGGTGCTTCACCACGCGGGCGGATGCGCTGTTTGAGCTCACTGATGCGGTGTTGTGCGCGGTTGGGCCGGTGCGCACCCTGGTGGGGTTGTCCCTGGCGCCCGGGCACCGGCGCGGTCACGGCGCGCTATATGACGCGGTCAACCCGGGGCGGGTCGATGTCGCCCGGCTGCGGTGGTCGCTGGCTTGCCTGCCGCTGCCGCGCTGGCCCGATGGCCGGATCAGGCTGGCGGCCGATGTGACAACTGGCTGCGGCCGGACGCGGCCACCAGCCCGGACCGGATGTTTTGCCACGTGTACGGGCGGGGGAAGGGGCAGGCGCGGATGATCCCGGGCTGGCCGTACTCGGTGGTCGCCGCGCTGGAGCCGGGCCGCACATCGTGGACCGCGGTGCTGGACGCGATCCGGCTCGGCCCAGACGACGACGAGACCGATGTGACCGCCGCCCAGGCCCGCGAGGTAGTGACCCGGCTGGCCGCCGCCGGGCACTGGCGCCAGGGCGACCCGGACAACCTGGTCGTCTTCGACGCCGGCTACGACGTGACCCGGCTGGCCTGGCTGCTGAAGGACCTCCCGGTGGAGCTGCTGGGACGGCTGCGCTCGGACCGGGTGCTGTAGTTCCCCCCGCCGCCGCGCCGCCCCGGCCGCGGCCGGCCATCCCGGCACGGCGCGGAATTCAAGCTCGCAGAGGAGGCGACCTGGCCCGCCCCGGCGTCGACGACCGTGACCGAGACGGCCCGCTACGGCACTGCCAGAGCCCGGGCCTGGGAGCGGCTGCACCCCAGGCTCACCGCCCGCGCCGCCTGGGAAGACCACGACGGCGAGCTGCCGGTCATCGAGGGCACGCTCATCCACTTGCAGGTCGATCACCTGCCCGGCGACCGGAACCCCAAGCCTGTGTGGCTATGGGTCTCATGCACCGGTGCCGCGCCAGACGAGGTGGACCGGCTCTGGCAGGCGTTCTTGCGCCGGTTCGACATCGAGCACACCTTCCGCCTGTTCAAGCAGACACTCGGCTGGACCGCGCCGAAGATCCGCAACCCTCACGCCGCCGACCGCTGGACCTGGCTGGTCATCGCCTGCCACGCGCAGCTCCGCCTCGCCCGGCCGCTGGCTGCCGACCTGCGCCTGCCCTGGCAGAGACCCGCCCCGCTGGGACGGCTCACCCCCGCCCGCGTGCGGCGGGGATTCCGCAACATCCGCGCGATCACCGGCTGCCCCGCCGGTGCACCGAAACCCGGAAAGCCCGGACCGGGGCGCCCGCCCGGATCGAACAACCGCCGCCCAGCACCCATCCGCAGCGTCGGCAAGACCAGCACCAAAACGTAACAACGCCGCCGCCAGGCAGCAAAGATCAACACCCAGGACGGAGAACCCAGGTTAAAAATCAAGCTTAGGCCGATTGGCCGCTGTCCGGAAACGGGCGGATGTGCGCAGGTCAGTTTTCCGGATCGCCGCTACCTGCGTTTATGCAGGCCACACCGGGTTTCCTGCGTTGCCCAGGTTCCCCACGTTCTGCATCTCCTGCGGCGCAGGGGTTGACAATCGGTTGACACAGACCCCGGCCAGCAGGCCCGTGGAGGCCACCGATCCCTGGCCGTGTGTGGGGGGCTCGTATCGGGTCCTGGGCGGCAGGCCGTCTCCGTGGCCCCAGGATCGCGCAGAGCCATGCTGGCCGTGACCCTGCGCCGAGGTCTTGTCAACGTTACAAACGCATGGGCAAGCTTGGTCACGTCGAGGACTCAGGGGGTGGGTGGTATGCGCAAACGCAGCCCGTCGAGCGTAACTGCGCAGCCCGCTATCCCTGATCTCACGCTCATGGACACCTGCGATCAGTGCGGCGCAGCCGCGTATGTGCGCGTGGCCGTGACTGACGCACGGCACCTTGACTTCTGTGGCCACCATTACGCCGAGCACGCGATGACGCTGTTGGCGGCGGGATATCGAGTGCTGGATCGGCGCGGCGTGGTTTGCCGCGGTTGAATACGCAGGGGCGCGGATCGCAAACCACCTGCGCGGGTACCTGATAATGCAGCCGGAACCCGCGAAGCCGAAGCCGGCGCGGCCCGGACCGGTGGAGCCGCCGCCAGTGCCGCCACCGGTGCCCCCACCAGTGCCGCTACCGCCGCGGCCATTGCCGCCGCCGGAACCGGAGCCGGAGCCAGTACCGCACCCGGAGCCGCTGCCGGAGGCGTTGCAGGCAGCGCTCGGCGCGTTCGGCTGCCACCTCATCGCCGGGCGGGGCCGGTCCCGGCACACGGTCCGCGCCTATCTCGGCGATGCACGGTCGCTGCTCGATCATGCTGCCACCACGGCGGTGGGCTGATCCTGCCTGTTGGTGACTGACTGGGGAGGTGTAGACCGATGGACGCCGAATTGCGTGCCCGGCACCGGGAACAACCCCCCGCGGCCGAGGAGGGAGTGCGGCTGGAGCGAACACCCGGGCCGGCGCGCGCCCGCCCGTGAGGTTCCCAGTTGTGAGCCTGCGCGCGGTTGCCACTGTGACTGCCGCCACTGCCCCGAGGCCACGGTGGGATCCGGCTGGCTTGCAGGCCGGGCAGGCTCCCCGGGCAGCCGCGGCGAGGGCGCCGGGCACCGAGCCCCGCGCCCGGCACGCCGGCGTCGGGCTCGGGGAACTCACGCCCCCGCGTCCACACGCGCGTCCACGCCCTGCCGGCGGCCCCGGCCCGCGCCCGGGATGACCCATCACCGTAATGGCGGTTGAATAGTCCCGAGAAGGTTGGGTGGGTGTCACGTGATCGCTGCGTACATTCTGATCCAGACCGAAGCCGGCAAGACGGCCGGCGTGGCTGCGGCGCTCCTGGGCTTGCCGGGCGTCGCGGAGACGGCGAGCGTGGCTGGACCCTACGACGTCATTGCGCGGGCACAGGCGCGGGACATCGGCGAGCTGGGCAAGCTGGTAGCCTCCCGGGTCCAGGCGCCCGGCGGCGTGAGGCGGACGATGACCTGCCCGGTCATTCACCTATAGGACACCGGTCGCTGTGGACGACCACACCACCATCCACGAGGTGGGTGAGGGCGGCGTGCAGGCGGTCTGCTCATGCGGCTGGCGCAGCCCGGTGTTCGGCGCGGACAAGACGGCCGGCACGATGGATCCACTGCAGCGCGCGGCCGATGCCGGCGATCTGCACGAGTGGGAGATGTCTCTGCCATAGGCGGCGTTACGTGCCGGCGTAACGTTCGGGGACCTTCTGGACACGGTGGCTCCGGAACATCGCTGGCAGTTCCGCAAATCCGTGACGTGGGTGGCTCATTGATCGGCTCGCGGCCGCTGGAAGCAGCAGGCCGGTCTATCGATGCAGGCGGCCGGCAGCCGCCTTCCCTACGACGCAGACACTTCATCGCCGCCACGATCCGGCGACGGCGAGCGGCGGCATAACGCCGGCCGGCCACCTGATCTCTGCATAACGTTCGATCTGAGCACGTGCCGCTCGACGCCGGGTGTACTGCCCCGAGGCGCGCCTACATCGATCCTTCAATAGGGCGGCTCCGGGTGGCATGATTCACTGAAATCACGTCAGACTGGCCATCACCCCGCCACCACGCGCACCAAGGCCCCGCCCGGCGCCGGTCGGCGGGGCCTTCGCTTAACCGCCACATCGCCACGCATGCCAGGCCGCTGACCTGGGCACGCTGTTTTTGCCGGGTGGAAAGAACCCCGACCCCCCAGGCTGTGCCACCGTGGTCGCCGGCTCGGGGCAGGCCGGGTGCTCGTGGCGTGGCGACTGCGCAACTGCCCCCAAGCGGGGGAGCCGGCATCCGCGGGTAGCGCACCGACGTGCATCGGGTGTTTGCCGTTCTGGTGGGTCTGCATGTGAGGCGTTTCACGAACTAGCAGCCAGGCAAGCCTGGTTACAGCGGACGTGAAGACGAAGCCGGCGGGGCGCCTTATGGCGCTGCGCGGTGCGGCCGCCGCTCAGCCGGGTGGTGGGGTGCTGCCCGGGGAGTTCTGTCTGCGAGATGGCACGCCTGCGATGATCTGGCCGCTGCTGCCTACCGATGCCGAGACGCTGCGGGAGGGGTTCCGCCGGCTGTCGCGCGATTCGCGCCGGCGCCGGTTCCTGACGTCGCTCGGTGGACTCGATGACTCGATGATCCGGCGGCTTGTCGACAGCGTTGACGGGGTACATCACATTGCGTTCTTGCTTGTCGTGTTGCCGCCCCAGGGCGAGGAGGGGCCGGTCGGGGTCGCCCATCTCCTGCAGTACCCCGACGATCCGGCCACCGCCGACATCGCCGTCACCGTCGCCGACGACTGGCAAGGACGCGGTGTCGGCACAGCGCTGGGCTCGGCGCTGCTGGAGCGGCGCCCGGCGGCGGTCAAGCGGCTGCGCACGGTCGTCGAAGCTGACAACCGCGCATCGCTGGCGCTGCTCGCCAGGGCCGGGCGCATGTCGCCGGGGCCGGCTGACCCGGGGGTCCTCGACGTCACGGTTGAACTCGCCGCGGCCTAGCGGCTCCGGGCCCGGCGCAGCCCCGTGAGCGCCCCTCTTGCCGGCTATCCCGGGCCCCGTAACACCTTCGGCTACCCAGGGCATTAGGGGCTAACTTCCCCAGGGTCCGGCTGTGACCAGCAGTTTCCAGCGGCACTGGGCAGAGAAACCGGGGGAGGGTCGTCACCGCGGGCACTTTGGCGGGTGTCCCAGCTAATCCAATGGCATGAGACAGCCGGCCCAGCCAGGGTCGGCGGCCCAGAGAGCGGGGCGCAGCCGGGGCCGCGGGTCAGGCGCTGCCCGGGTTCGCCGGAGGGGTGCCAGGCGCGGCTCGCGGCGTGGCACGGCGCGCTCCCTTCGCTGGACTGTTGACGCGCTGCTGCTGGCCGTCAGCGCGGCTTTCTCCGCTGCCACCGCGCCGCCGTTAGTGCCTCACCCGAACCGCCCCACATCGACACTTCGTCGCCGAAAACGCACCCGTCATCGCAGCCCACCCCGAACTGGATGCGTGCTGTTCCGGCTGACCAGCTCCCCAACCAGGACCGGCCCCGCACGTGGTGAGGCTGCGTCCCGTGGCCGGTGCCGCGGTGGCAGCGTTCGTACCCGCCGAACTGTGCCCGGATCACTTCGTGGCAGCGGGCAAGCTCACGCAGGCCGAGCTGCTCGCTCGGGACCTGGGTCATGGGAGTCTCCTTTTAGCTGCCTGCCCTTCTCCGCATGCTGTCACCACCACGTCGGCATCGTTTCTCGGTCGCTTGCCGAACGCCGACGGCACGGTGCGGCTGTAGGACCCGGCCACCGGCGCCCCGGTCGGCGATCCGCTGCGCGGCCACCCGCCAGCCCCGCCCCGGTGGGCGACCCGCTGCGCCATACCGACTGGGTGTCACGGTGGCGTTCAGTATCGATCGCCGCGGCCGGCGGCTGGTGGCCTCCGCCAGCGAGGACGGAACGGTGCGGCTGTGGGACCCCGCCACTGGTGCCGCCATCGTCACACTGCTGCGCCGAACAGCGCCATGGCATCGCCACACAGAACACCCATCTGGGCATCGCCGATCAAGAGGGCGTGACCGTTATCGAACTCATGGATGGTGCCGGATAGATCGAGCCCCGAGCGCAAAGTGTTGCGGTCCAGGCAGCGCATGATTACGGCTCCGAGCCTCATACCAGCCCATCCCAGCCGGGCAAGAATGCCCGGGTCGACCTCGCCAGCGCCTCATTCGTGACGCGATCGAGGCTGGCCGCGCGCTTCACGGTGCATCGGTTCCGGCCCGGCCAACCACCCAGCGCGCCGCGGATCTGGGCCTCAGCGCTACTGGGGGCCGGGAAGACAATCACCGGGGCGCGCCGGGGTCAGTAACTATCGCCGCGGACAGGCGAGTGGAGCCGTCAGCTGCCTGGTAGCGTGCCGCCTCACGGCGCTGCGCCGGCTGGACTCCCCAGCAGGGTGCGCAGGTGGCGGACTGGGGTGGCCCCCGTGGGCGTGCATGGTGTCGTGCAGCAGCCGGTCCGGCCAGCCCCGATTCGCCAGTGCCCGGCAGCCGCTGTGGGCATCGGCGGCTGGGTGGCGCTGCTCGATGACCAGCACACCGACCGGGCGCACGCCCACGCCACCTTCCCCGCCATGAGCCGCGCCCTGCAGCTGGCCGCCAGCATCCACTGCTGGCAGGCCGGCCTCGCCAGGCCTGCTTCGCGCCGCGGCCAGGATGGCCCAGCAGGTGGATGCGGGCAGACTGGCTGGGTGAGGGTCGTGGTCACCGAGATCGGGTGGGAGGGCAGGATGCGCCGCAGGGCGCTTGACACCTCCGGTCTCACCGATGCTGGCCGCTGGGAGAACCTGATTGAGCAGGTCCTGGCCTCCCCGCCGCCGTACCGGGCGGCTCCGGGCCGGCCGGTGTATGTGATTCACGCCGGGGATCGCGCCGTGCTGGTGGCCGAGCAGGATCTCACCGGCCCGCTGGCCGGGCTGGTGAAGACGATCCTGGAGACGGGCGGGCGTCCATTAGCGGCAGAACGAGCCGACTCGTGTCGCAGCGACCGCGATGACCCTTCCGATGCTGCGCCGTCCTAACCGCATGCAGCGGCCTGAAGGCGCAGGCCAGTCCCGCACGACGCACCTGGGCATGAAGACAAGAACGACTCAGGAAAAAAGCGAGCAGATGCAGATCCGCATGAGCATGAGCGCTACGTGACCACTCCGGCCGGGTAGCCAGCGCCGACCGCCGACCCAGCCTGCGTCTCCGGCAAGAGCCACGGCATTCAGGAGTTCCACAAGGGCTGCGAGGCGGCGCTGATGGCCGCTCCACGTTCGAGCCCGCCCTCACCAACGAACGGTGGCCGTGGCCGAACCTGAACGTGTTCGTGCTCTGTTCACAGCGCCCGCCGGGCACCCCCGGCCACATGGTCAGCGACCACGACCCGGCGCGGCTGCTGGGACAAGCTCCGGGCAGCCAACCAGGGCGGCGGCGTCCACCTGGCCGGCGGCCACCGCACGACCGAAACCTTCCCGCCCTCGGAGCGCTCGACACGCTCGAACCAGTCGTGCTGCCGCTGCTTCCCGGAGCCGGGATGAGGCTGACCGACTCGCTCAGCCCAGACACCGGGCTGGCGTTCGAGCGCGAGCGCGCCTTTCCCGCCGACTCGGTGGAGATCGTCTACGCGTGTCAAGTACAGCGCGATCAGCTTCCGGGCCGACCCGCCAGCCGGCGCCCGAACGCCTGACCCAAACCGCGCATCTGCATCCGCTCGCCCATCGGCACGACCGAGCGTTCAAGAGCTGCGTCGACCCGGCGCGCGGGGCACGCAGATCGTCCCGTTCGGGGCGCGGCGGAGGAAGCCATTTAGCGGCCAGACCGCCGACCATATCGGCGGATATTGAAGCGCGTCCATTCCCGCCTGCTGCGCCAACTCACCGCTGCTAATACTGCGAGGGCATCTCGCCGGTCAGGGCGTCCGCGCCTGCGCGGGGTCTCAGGTCAGCAGGTTGTCAGCGCGATCGCGGCGAGAGTTCGCGACTGGGGTATCTGATTCGCGGTGGTCTTAGAAGATCAGCGGGAAGGCATGACAGCCGGGGTAAGGGGTGCTTCGGTAGGGGACACGTCGTGAACGACAGGATAGGACTCGCGTGGCCGCTGGGGGCGCTGGCGGGGTCGCCGAGGGAACGCCAGCGGCCGGGCCGCGCTTCGGGGTGCGGTCCATGTCCGCTCCGCTGCCACGTTCCGTGACTACTTTGCGACCTCTGGCCACGCGCTTTGGCAAAATCGTTCCGAGCCGGCGCGTGTCCGCACCCAATGTTCGCAGTGCTTCCCCGGAGGCGGACGCTCAGTCGCGGCAGTCAGGGCCAGCGGCCGGCAGCGTGTCGATGTTCGATGCGTGGCTATCATGATCATCGGCGTGGGTGTGGCCGGGCGCCGAGTTAACGGGGCCAACTCCCTGGTCCGGATCCGAGCCGTGCTCCGGAAGCGTCTGTGCAGCGTGCGACCGGAACTCCTGGCCAGCCGGATGGCCGGAAGACCATGGTTCGGCCCCGGACAATCTGCGACCCCGGGGGCGGACAGTGCCTCCTTGACCTCTTGGCGCAGCGCTCCTAGGGTCAAGGCTGGATATCCCGGGGAGATTGGGACGCCGGGGGCGGCGCCGGAGAGAACCCGGGCTCAAACCGGAGGTGGAAAATGCCGGGAATCATCGTTGGAATAGACGGCTCCGACACCGCCCAGCGGGCCCTCGAATGGGCCATGAGAGAGGCCGCGGTCCGCCACGCACCGCTGGTGGTCCTCACCGTCCACCCCGAAGCGATCGGCGCCTGGGGACTGAGGCCGATCTCCTACCCTGCGGACCAGGCGGCCCAAGAGCAGGCACAGCGGGCTGCCGGAGAAGCCGTCGAGAAGGCCGTCAGCCAGCTCGGTGCTGAATCCCGTCAGGTATCGGTCACGGTCCGGGCCGTGAGCGGAGTACCCGCCGAGGAACTCATCAACGCCGCGCGTGACGCCGACCTGCTCGTCGTCGGCTCACGCGGGCTCGGCGGGTTCGCCCGGCTGCTGGTGGGCTCGGTCAGCACGCAAGTCGCACACCACGCACTGTGCCCGGTTGTCATCATTCCTGCGGAGCGCCCACACTGAGCGTGGCTGCGCACCAAGCGAAGATCGCGCAGCCGCTAACTCAGGAACACGCATCCCCGCCGGTTGCTGAACACGGGCTCGGCGGCCATGAGGACGGCGGACGGCATCGCGGTGATCATCGGGCACCGCCGGGTCGGGCTGAAACCCGGAGGCTGGGCCAGCCAGGCCCCAGCGAAAACGAGAATCCCTACACCAAGACAGCTGTGGCGGTCACACCAGGTCACCGTCCAGACTGCACGGCGGGCACACGCACCGGTCTAACAACTGCGCCGGATCGATGCTGAATCGAAAATAGGTCGGTCAGAGGGCAGGCGGTAGCACCCGGCGGAGCGTCAGCGGAGCCGGGTTCGGTCGTGGTGGTGAGGGCGGGTGCTGCTGGATGGGGTCAGGCGGCGTCCTTAAGGGTGACTTTCTTGCCGGACAGGCGTTCCAGCTCCGCGATGAGCTGGCGTTTGCGCCGCTGTGGGGCGAGGCGGTCGTGCCAGTCCGGGCCGAGGTCGCTGAAGTGGGCGCCGGGGTCGGAGAGCAGGTGCCAGGCGATGGTGAGGATGGAGTTGCCGACCGTTATCTTAAGTCCGTTTGGGAGAAGCCCTGGTGGAGCGGGGTTTTGCGTCGTGGACATGTCGCTGACGTGAGGTTCCCGGCGAGGCTGAGAACTCAAAAGCGGCAGCGACAAGGGGGATAGACGCAGGTCACGTGG
>WNGG01010434.1_pt1 | contig 10064 bp, 5 predicted proteins | sample 5400661 | NCBI WGS metagenome assembly WNGG01 (sample SAMN13153372, study PRJNA577476) | soil metagenome | isolation source: 100 cm soil or saprolite under Garry oak tree replicate 1 | place: USA:California | collected 2016-06-15
AGCACGCACAAGACGTTTCCTGGGCCACAGCGCGGCGTAATCCTGGGCAACCTGGATGCAGAGGCAGAGAAAAAATATTGGCCTGCCGCCGATCGTGGTGTCTTCCCTGGGTCATCCAGTAACCATCACCTGCACTCCCTGCCTGCTCTGGTAGTCGCCACCCGTGAGATGAAGAAGTATGGGCGAGAGTACGCAGCACAAATTGTGCGCAACGCCCAGGCTCTTGGACAAAGCCTCGACGAGCTGGGTACATCAGTGGAGGCGCGTGAATTTGGTTACACACGCAGCCATATGATCGCCGTCAATGTCTCACAATGGGGCGGTGGCGTCGAAGTAGCCAAACGTTTGGAGGCCAACGACATTATCGTGAACTACAATATGGTTCCGGGTGACAGCGATCCACGCAACCCTTCTGGCTTGCGTATCGGCGTACCCGAAATGACCCGCTTTGGTATGGACGAACGTGCCATGGGCGAACTGGCTCAATTGATGCATGATGCCATTCGCAATAAGAATGTGAGAGCAGAGGTACATGCCTTGCGCGGACGCTATACCGAGATGCAGTACGTCTAACCGGTAGCATCATGACCGCCCGGCTACATGATGACCGCAAGGGCACATGATGACCGCAAGGGTCATCACTACTATACGACGGCTTCGCAGGCCGATGCATGCGTATATAGTAGTGATGACCCTTGCGGTCATCATGTGGCGGGACGGTCATCATGTGGCGGGGACAGTCATCAAGGCTCCATGGGTAAGCTCCCATACGGTGCCACCGAAACGCTGCATGAACCAGCGATCATGTGAAATGACCACGACCGGCCCAGGAAAATTGAGAATGGCCGCTTCAAATGCCTCAAGCACATCCAGGCTGATATAGTTGGTTGGCTCATCTAAGAGCAGTACATTTGGCCCCTGCGCCATCAAGCGTGCAATCTCCAGCTTGCGTCTTTGTCCTACGCTCAACTGTCCTACCTGCTTATGCATATCCTCAAGGCGAAAGAGACCATAGCCGATCAACTTTGCCACAAAATCCGCTTCATAGCCCACTTGCCCATAACGGTACGTTTCTAGCACAGTTTTCTTATAGTCTGAAATGGCTGGTTCCTGGGGTAGGTAGCCAATGCGTGCTCCAGGAGCCATATACACCTCGCCCCTATCTGCCTTCTCAAGCCCTACCAGCATCTTCATCAAGGTTGTTTTTCCTGAGCCGTTGGGGCCCACCAGCACAATGCGTGCATCGTACTTCACCGTCAAATCGATATTGGAGAAGATGCAACGTTCACCCCAGCATTTCGTCAAGCCCGTTGTACTGAACGCGATGCGGGACTGGAACTGTTCAGTATTGAAATGTGAGCTGACCCGTATCAACTCTGGCGGCCTGGGAACAGGATCGGCTTCAATCCGCTTCAATTGTTCCTCTGCCGCTCGTATATTGCGAGAAACCGTGCTATCGACACGCTGAGCAAAGAAGTAGCGTGCGAATTTATCGTTATCTCTGGGAGCGCGATAGCTATGTCCCACCTGGCGTGCGCCGTCTTTGATCCGCTTACGTAGCTCTTTGATCTCTTCTTGCTGCCTCTCGTAATCCTCCTCCCATTTGATGCGCTCGGCAGCTTTGCTTTGTACGTAGACATCATAATTGCCTTCGTATTTTTTCAAATGATGGTTATACTCGTCTATCTCAAAGATGGCGTTCACCGTTCGATTCAAAAATTGCCGGTCGTGTGAGACGATGAGGATCGCGCCACTATAGGTGGTAAGGTAGGCTTCAAGCCACTCCATGGTGCCAAAATCCAGGTGGTTGGTTGGCTCGTCCAGTAACAGGACATCAGGTGAGCGCAATAGCAGGCTTGCCAGCCCTACACGGGCCTTCTCGCCACCGGAAAGGGTCTGCACCTCCTGTGTGCGTGGCAGGTAGGCGAGACGCAGACCATCTAAAATCGTGTCAATTTTGTAGTCCAGTTCATAGCCGCCGCGATCCTGGAACTTGGTCGAGACATGCCCATACTCTTCCAGCAGTTCGGCGAGCTGCTCTTCACTGGCTGAGGTCATCTGAGCCTCGATCTGTCGCATGCGTTCCTCCAACTGGCGCAAATTGCCCACCGACTCTAGAATCAAGTCCTGCATAGTGCGTCCGTAGAAGTCCGGTGTTGTTTGTGGCAGGTAGCCTACTTCGACCGAAGGGGCATAGGTAAATGTTCCTGTATCGCCTTCTTCCTGTCCCACCAGGATTTTCAAGAGCGTGGACTTGCCAACACCATTCGAGCCAACAATGCCTACCCGATCATGAGCGTTAACGACAAAGGATATATCGTGAAGGACTGTTATTGCACCATAGGATTTTGAGAGATGATTTGTAGTTAACAACATACCGTTTCTACCTCTTTTCTGGAAAAGGTCGTAAGCTCGATGCTATGCAATGCCTCATCTCTATGTTAAAATCTTTCTGACTCACATGAAAGAGAGGGTAGCATTATTATATATGAGCCAGTCCGACCAAGAAGATCAGGAACAGGTGGCAGAAGAGCCCCTGACTGAAGAGAAAAAGAAAGTGAGAGAGGTGAAACTCTCTTTGGAGACCATGGGTCTGATTACAAAGCTATTGCCTAGCTCTTCGCAGGATGAGGAGATTAGTCACTGGGAGCGTTTGTTAGGAGAGTGGGATGAGCATATTCGTAATGTTGGCCCTACTGAAGTTTTAGAGAATGCCCATCAAGTGGCTCTCAGCGGGGCTGCTACTGCTTATTTTGAACGCTACCGGCGAGGGAAAAAGAAAAAAGATCTGGCGCGTGCTATCGAACTCTGGCAGGCTTCTCTCAAACAGGCTCCTCTCGACTTGCCAGATTTGCCAGGACGTCTCAATCTGCTGGGCTATGCCTTGAATGAATACTACGAGCGTACCGCCAATGTCACCCATCTCAATCAGGCCATCCAGGCCTTAGAGCAGTCGATCCAACTATCTGAGGTGAGTTCACCCGCATGGTTGGACAGCCTTAATAGCCTGGGTAACGTGCTGCGCTCACGTTATAAGCATACGAAGAAGGTAGCTGATCAGGATAGAGCCATTCAGGTATATGGGCAATTGACGGAGCATACACCTCTGGATTCGCCTGATCTACCGATGCGTATGCATAACCTCTGTTCGGGCCTACTCGAACGCTACACGCGCACACGCGACATGGCCGATTTAGACCGTGCCTTGCGAGCATGGGAGGAGATACTCGAGCGTACACCATTAGATGATCAATATCGCCTGATGTATGTCGGCAATTTTGCCAATGGCGCCCTCATGCATTATACATTGACTGACGAGCTGGATGATTTGAAACGTGCTATCAAAGCCTTGAAACTGGCGGTGAATGAGTTGCCGCCAAAATCACAGGAGCGTATAAGCTACCTGGAACACCTCTATACATGTATGATTAGAAACTGGCAGATCACCAAAGACCTGGCTGATATCGATGATGCCATTCAGACAGGTGAGCAGGTTATCGCAAAAACACCAGCTGATGCTCACGATTTGCCTGTTATGTACAATTTCCTTATGCTGGCTTACACCAAACGAGGTGAGAAGACGCATGATGAGGCTGATTGGGATAAGTCCTTGCAGATTCAGGAGCAATCTTTAGCCATCTCGAAACCCGGCTCATTCTACCGTATGCAATGCAGCTTCAATCTGGGCAGTATGTTGAATGCACGTTACGGCTCCAGTAAAGACCTTGCCACGCTAAACCGTGCTATCGATCTGTTAGAGCAAGCCGTCGCTCTCCTCACCCCCAAGTCACCACATTTATACCAGCCTTACATGCAAACCCTGGCCGATGCCCTACAGCGGCGTTTTGAGCGCACGGAGAATCTCGCCGATCTAGAGCGGTCAAAGGAGTTATTGAGCAAGCCGCCTTCCCCCCCCGCATGACGACCGCAAGGGTCGTCACTACTATATACGCTATACACGGATTGGGCATCACTCCGCTCGTCCAAGTAGCCATGCCCCTGCGAGCGAGAGTGAGCGAAACCGTCTATAGTAGTGACGACCCTTGCGGTCGTCATGCGGGGTGGCGGCATTTTCTGCAAAAATTTGACGCTCACACAATGGCATAGAATGGCTTGACAGGAGAGCAGAGACCTGGCACAATACGGTGTACGGAAGACATGGAGGTGTAGGGGCCCCGGTGGGTCTCACCGTCTTCAAAACGGCTGGGGGGTCGCTCGGCGCGGCCCCCGGTGGGTTCGACTCCCATACGCCTCTGCCTCTTTTTGCTCTTGCGGAAGCTTTGTTCCCATTGGAGAGGGGAATGGAACTATCATTGGCTTCTTTCTTGGGATTGCGTTCTCATGCCTCTTCCTTACCTACGGCCCTGGCCCTTCTTCATCTACCAGAGTTGCGGAAGGCAGAGTTGATGGTGAGGACGCTGGAAGAGGTCAATGTGGAGCGTATTCGATCACTCACAGCTGGAGGTTGGTGAGAGCGTCTGTGAGGTCAGAGAGATAAGGGACAATTGGGACATGGTTACCGTTCTTGTCAAAGGTTGTGGGGGGAGGAGCAGCAGAGGGAGATAAAGGTAGAGGGGCGTTGCTTGCGGGAGACAACTCAAGAGAAGGGGTGTCTGTCGAGTTGTCAGAAGAGGGGACAATTGGGACAGGTGAGGGGGTTGGATCTAGTGGAGACAACTCAAGAGAAGGGATGTCTGTCGAGTGGTCAGAAGAGGGGACATTTGGGACAGGCGATGGAGTCGGATCTGGTTGGGAAGTGGAAGAGGGATCTGGGAAGGAGGCTAAGCAGGGATGAGCAGAGGTGGTGTAGAGACCACGAGCGGGAGAGACCAGTTCGCCGGCCATGCGCATACGTCTGATCATCTTGCGTCCCGCATCATGGTCATAACTGGTGGCCTGGAGGATGTCTTTGATGGTGCAAGCCGTAGAACTCTCGTGGACGAAGCGTAGGATGGATTGACGCTGAGAGGAGTGGAGGGGACCGGTCGAGAGAAGGGTGAGATGGGAGGGATCGCGTTGACCTAACCAGTGAAGGGTGGGAATACCCTGTTGGGTCGAAACGATTTCGTAAGAGAGAATGCTGGGAGAGGCACAGAGGGGATGCCTGGTGGTGAGCAGAAGGTGCTGGTGTTCATTGGCAGGGTCGGGAGCGAGCAGGAGGTGGCTCCGAGCGGCGGTGTGCGCAGGAGAGATGGGACTATGAGGGCGTAAAGGGTCGATTGGGGGCTGCTTGAGGGAGCGGGTGAGCAGGATGGCACAGCCCGTGCGTTGGGCAAGCTGAACCAGGTCGAGCAGGCCATGACCAAGACCGGGGATGGCCGAGAAGGGATCGACAATGAGCAGACGAATGTGCAGGTGAGTGAGGGTGCTTTCTAAGAGGGCGAGATCCTGGGGCAGGGAAAAGGGACGAGAACGGTGAGTAGTGGACGCAGAGGTGTCGGCAATGTGCGAGAGAAAGAAGATGTGGGTGGTATCGGCACCAGCCGCCTCAAGGCGAGGTTTGATGGTATCGCTGACACTGTCGTGCGGGGCGATGAGTAGGACGTTGCCTTGTGGACAGGGGGTGCCATCGGGCCACGGGGAGCCAGCGGAGAGGCAGGCAGCGAGATGAAGGGCGAAGAGAGAGGTGCCACTGCCGGGAGAGCCTTCAAGCAGGGTGAGTTTGCCCAGAGGGAGACGCCCCGGCCAGAGCCAGTGGACGTGTTGGGAAGCGACGTTGGCGAGGCAGAGGTGGGGAAGCTGTAGGTCGGGCGGTGCAGGTGGTTGAAGGGGTTCACTGGCGTCGAGAGGGTGTTGAGGAAGGTGGTTCGTGTTCATGGTATGTCCTTTTGAGTGAGGTGGGGCCTCTTGTGGTGGATGAGTACGAAGAGGTGGACGGTAGAAGAGAGGTTTGAGGCAGGTCAGGGGAGGAAGTGGTGCCTCTTTTGTGAGTAGACCATTCGAGATATCGAACAAATCGGCACGGACACTTTGTACGGTGAGGAAGTGGTGCCTCTTTTATTTAGTATACCATAGGGTACAAAAGCAAGCGAGGGGCGATATGTTAAAAGGCGAGGTTCATAATTGTGTAGAGTGCGTGGCGTGGTGAGCATGATGACCGTCGCCACTCCATGATGACCGCAAGGGGACATGACGACCGCAAGGGGACATGACGACCGCAAGGGGACATGACGACCGCAAGGGTCGTCACTACTATATACGGATGCATCGGCTTGGCAGGCCGTCGTAGAGGAGTGATGACCCTGGCGGTCATCATGCCAGGGCAAAAATATGCCTCTCACCCGATGTTAAGGTGGTAGAGATTGGCTTGACAGGAGAGCAGAGACCTGGCACAATACGGCGTACGGAAGATATGGAGGTGTAGGGGCCTCGGTGGGTCTCACCGTCTTCAAAACGGCTGGGGGTCGCTCGGCGCGGTCCCTGGTGGGTTCGACTGCCATATGCCTCTGCCTTTTTTTGCTCTTGCCAGCTTTGGGAGGCTACTAAAGAATAGGTGTTTGATCAAGTTTGCGAATGAGAGGCAACTGGAGTCAGGAGGTTGTGTGAAGAATGTGGATGTATAGGAGGAGAAAAGTTGTCCGGTCCGAATGAGGCAAAAACGAGGAAAGCTCTCATTGATCCTGCGCTGAAAAAGGCAGGATGGGATGTGGGCAATCCAGATCAGGTTGGGACTGAGATTCCTGTAGACGGTTTTGATCCGAAAGCGTGGGAAATCTTAAAGGAGCGGCTCAGGCACATTAGCGAAAAAGGTAGCTATAACCTTGAGCTTCCAGCGGGAATAAGTGATTACGCTCTTTACAGACCAAATGGAGAAATCATTGCCATTGTGGAGGCAAAAAGGACAAGTACTGATCCCCGGCTCGCTCAGACTCAGGCAGAGTTTTACGTCACCCAACTTGAGAAACGACAAAGCTTTCGGCCTTTTGCCTTTATGACCAATGGCAACGACATTTATTTTCTGGATGCTGGTAGTAGCAATAAACGCCTGGTTTCGGGCTTTTTTTCTGCGAGCGACCTGGAGAATTTACTCTTCGTCCGGCAACACAAGCTTCCGCTCTCCAAGATAGTCATCAATTCCAGTATTACTGATCGGCTCTACCAGCAGGAAGCTATTCGCCGTGTGTGCGAAACCTTCGAACAACAGAAAAAGCGCAAAGCCTTACTCGTTATGGCAACGGGCACAGGTAAGACGCGTACCGTCATGTCATTAATCGATGTTTTCCTTCGCGCCAATCAGGCCAGACATATTCTCTTCGTGGCCGACCGAGATGCTCTGGTTGAGCAGGCTCTTACGGACGGCTTTAAAAAATATCTCCCTCAAGAACCCTGCGCACGCATCTTTACGCATGCTCTCAATACAACCAGCCGCCTCTATGTGGTGACACTGCAAACCTTGAATGTCTGTTTTCAGACATTTACTCCCGCGTTCTTTGACCTGATCATTTTTGATGAGGTTCATCGTTCCATTTATAACAAGTGGAACGAGGTCCTTCAGTATTTTGACGCTCGCCTCGTTGGGTTAACTGCTACGCCGGCTGAGTTTATTGATCGCAATACATTCCTGACATTTGATTGTGAAGATAGCACTCCGACCTTCCTCTATACTTACAAACAAGCGGTGGAAGAGGGTTTCCTCGTGGATTACAGCCTGTACAAGGCCAATACAAGGTTCCAGCGTAAAGGCATCAAAGGAGTAGATTTAAGTGAGGAGGAGCGGTACGCGCTCAACGAGCAGGGCATCGATCCTGACGAACTGGACTTCGAAGGAACGGATCTAGAGAAGACGGTCAGCAATAAGGATACGCTGCGCAGGCAATGGCAGGAAATCATGGACGTTTGCTACAAAGACCAATCCGGGCAACTTCCTGGTAAGACCATCGTCTTTGCTATGACGCAGGAACACGCTCTACGCCTGGGAGAGGTATTTGAGGAGATGTTCCCCCAGTTCCCTAATCTGGCAAGAGTGATTACCTACAAATCTGATCATAAAGGGAGTTTGATTGACCAGTTCAAAAAAGACGAGCAACTGCGAATTGCCATTACCGTTGACCTGCTGGAGACCGGTATCGATGTGCCGGAAGTGGTGAACCTGGTCTTCATGAAACCGGTGCAGTCGCGTATCAAACTGGAGCAGATGATTGGACGAGGGACGCGTAGCCACGCTGCTTGCAGATTTCTCGATCGCCTTCCCGACGGTTACAAGAAGGAGTTCTTGATTCTTGATTTCTGGGAGAATGATTTCAATAAACCCGCAGAAGAAGAGATTGCCCAGAGTCTTCCCGTCCTGGTAACGCTGTTTAACACTCGCCTCAAGTTGTTAGGGCAGTATCTCAGCAGCAAGCCTTCAGCGGAGCGCGATAAGATCATCGCTCGCTTACGCAAGCAGATCAGCCAGATTCCCACCGCTTCCTTCCTGGTTAAGAAGGTGCTTCCAGACGTTCAGCAGGCATGGGAAGATAACTTCTGGAACTACCTGACCGCTAACAAACTCGATTTTCTGCGCTTAAAGATTGCTCCCCTGCTGCGCTATGTGGCGGGGGTCGATGTGCAGGCAACCACGTTTACCGGCAAGGTAGAGCGGCTCAAACTCCAGATTTTAACGGATAAAGATACCGCGGCTACGGCCCTATCAATTGCTGAAGATGTCAGCAGACTGCCGGATTTTGTCTATGAGGACCCACAGAAAGCATCTCTTGCCCGCTTGTGCCTCTCTGCTCAGCTTCAGAATGCCACTATGACCCAACTAGATCAGGTCATCGATGTCCTGGCAAATGAGATGAAAAACCGGCGAGATAAACCCAATGCATTCATTACGTTGGACCTACCCGATTTCATTGAGATGCGTGGCTACATTCTCTTGAAGGGGGGCAGTGAGCGCGTCTACGTTGAGGAATATCGCAGGCGCGTCGAGGATCGCATTTTGAAACTCGTCGAGACGCATCCCACCATTGCGGCTATTGATCGTGGAGAACAGGTCAGTGATCAGCAATTGATCGCTCTGGAGCGTTCTCTACGCCACGACTTAAGCAATGGTGACATCGAGCTTTCAGAAGACAATATTCGCAAGGCGTATGGGATGAAGGTCGGCAGCCTATTAGAGTTTCTACGTAATCTATTTGACCTGGAGAATATACCTGACTACCAGGATATCGTGCGCCGCCAATTTGAAATTTACATTGCCAGCCACCAGTTCACCGCCAATCAACTGCGCTTCTTACGTGCGGTACAGAATGTCTTATTGCAAAAACGCCAGCTGGTATTACTTGATCTCTATGAGTCACCGTTTACCAGCTTTGGTAATGACGCAGTTGAGAGATTATTTACTTCAGACCAGGTGAGTGCTATCCTGGCTTTTACTGATACCCTTGCGGCTTAGGAGTAGAAATAGAGTATGCTTACCGATGCCAAATTACGCGCCCAGGTTGATCTGCTGTGGGACAAACTCTGGACAGGTGGCCTTGCCAACCCGCTGGACGCTATCGAACAGCTTTCGTATCTTCTTTTCCTCAAACATCTGGACGACGAAGAAAACCGGAGACAGAAGCTAGCACAGCTTCGCAAACAACCTTACCAACCGGACATTCCAACAGATATGCGTTGGAGCTACTGGACACACCTTGAGGCAGGTAATGCCCTCAAACACCTGCGCGATCAGGTCTTTCCCTGGTTCCGTAATTTAGGGAATTCAGGTAGTTCTTTTGAACTCTACATGAAAAATGCCGAATTCAAGATCAATAAGCCCAACCTGCTGATCGAAGCCTGTAAGCTGATTGACCAGATGGAGATTTCCGCACAGAACCAGGATGTGCAGGGCGACCTGTATGAATACCTGCTCAGCAGGCTCAGTACGGCAGGACTGAACGGCCAGTTTCGCACACCGCGCCATATTATCCGCATGATGGTACAAATGATCGATCCTCATCCCAATGAACACATTGGTGATCTAGCGGCAGGGACTGCAGGCTTCCTTGTTAATGCGTACCAGCACATTGTGGAGCAACACACGCCTGCCGAGAGCCTGACCTATGATGCAGATGGTTGGCCGCATAACATGACGGGTGAAT
>WNGG01010435.1_pt1 | contig 10064 bp, 9 predicted proteins | sample 5400661 | NCBI WGS metagenome assembly WNGG01 (sample SAMN13153372, study PRJNA577476) | soil metagenome | isolation source: 100 cm soil or saprolite under Garry oak tree replicate 1 | place: USA:California | collected 2016-06-15
CGCGGTCACGGCCCTGCTGGGGGGAGCGGTCGGAGCGCTGGACGTCGCCATGCCGGCGCTCGCGACCGCTCGCGGCGTGCCCGCTGCGAGCGGGGCCCTCGCCGCCGCCTTCTCGCTCGGAGGTGTCGTCGGCGCGATCGTCTACGGCACCGGCCGCTGGAGAGCGGAGCCGGCGCGCCGGCTCGTCGCCTTGCTCGGGCTGCTGAGCCTGGCGCTCGCGCCGCTTGCCATCGCCCCTGGCCTGCCCGCCCTCGGCGGCATGCTGCTCGTGGCCGGCCTCCCGCTCAATCCGGCGCTCACCACGACCTCCCTGCTCGTCGACGATCGAACGCCTGGCGCCGCGGAAGCATTCGGCTGGCTCTCGACCGCCATCGGGGCCGGCACCGCGGCGGGCAGCGCAGTCGCAGGCGTCGCGGCCCAGCGCGGCGGTGCGTCATCGGCGTTTCTCGCCGCGACGCTCAGCGCCGTCGCCGCTGCCATGCTGAGCTGGCTGATGCGCTCCCGGCTCTAGCCCGCCGGCGGAGGTGGCGCGCCTGGGGTCGTCAGCCGGTGGTCGCCGGCCGCGCCGCCAGCGTCACCCTGGCGGATTGCGTCTGCCCGTTCCGCTGCCACGAGATCACGATCCGGTCCCCCGGCCGGTGGCGGGCGAGCACGCCGCGGAGGTCGTCGGGTCCGGCGACCTTCGTGCCGTCCGCGGCGGTGACGACGTCGCCTGGCTGGAGCCCGGCCGTGGCCGCGGGAGAGCCGGGCTCCACCGAGCCGATCAGCGCCCCGCCGGACTGCCCGGCCGCCGCGAGCCCCACGCCGAGGTAGGCCGTGCGCGTCGCGGGTGCGGCGTTGGACTTCCCGGCGCGCAACGCGGGCAGCGCCTTGAGGACCGTGTCGCTCGGGATCGCGAAGCCGATGTTCTGCGCGGGCTGGCCGCGGTCGCCGCTGGCGACCGCCGTGGTGATCCCCACGACCCGGCCGGCCGTGTCCACCAGCGCGCCGCCGCTGTTGCCCGGGTTGATCGCCGCGTCGGTCTGCAGCAGCCCCCGGAGCGTGCTCGAGCCGTTGGGCAGCTCGCGGTCCAGCGCGGAGACGATCCCTTCGGTCACCGTCGGCGCCCCGCCATACCCTTCGGCGTTGCCGACGGCGAGGACCGGGTCGCCGACGTGGACCGTCGAGGTCGCCGCGAACTTCGCGGCCGGCAGGCCGGACACCCCCTGCAGCTTGATGACGGCGAGGTCCGCGACGGAGTCGGCGCCCACCACGGTCGCCGTGACGCTGCCGCTGCGCCCTGGCACCGTCACCCGGATCGAGCTCGCGTCCGCGACGACGTGCGCGTTGGTCACGACCTCCCCGGAGGCGCCGACCACGATGCCGGTACCCGCCCCGGACCCGCCGCCGAACCCTCCGAACCCGCCGCCGGAGACGGTGGTGTCGATCGAGACCACCGACGGCCCGATCGCGGCCAGGGCCGCCTGCACCGCGCTCGTCGACGCCTGGGCCGGCGCGGCGACGCGGCTCGCGACGGGCGCGGCAGCCGTCGCCGAGGCGGCCCGGCCGTGCCCGCCCACGAGCGCCACGACGCCGACGGCCGTCCCGGTCACCACGGCGGTCAGGGCGCACGCGAGCACCAGGCGCCAACGCCGCCCGGGCGTCGGGGGTGGGGACGGAGGCGGAGGTGGGGGCAGGGCCCCCGCGCCGCCACCCGTCCAGGCGGCCGGACCGCCCTGAGGCTCGTCGAACGTGTGGTCGTGTTGGCTCACGGTTGCGTCCTCTCGTGCCAGGCTCTCTGAGTCGCTGCCGACTACCGTCAACGGTGCACCCGCTCGTTGGTAGGAGGCTGAGTGCCGGCTGTGCGGTTCCTGAGAGTGCCGGTGATGGGTGGTTGCGGCGGGCGGTGCCGCGGCGCTATGACCGGACGCACACGCCGAGGGACGGCCGGGGACGGATGTGGTGGAGCGGCTTGGCGTCGCCTACTCGATGGAGGGCACAACGTGGCCGAACCGGATACCGAGGATACGGGATGGAACCAGCGCCAGCGTGAGGAGACGGAGCTGCAGCGGCTCGACCGCAACTACGCCGAGCTGCTGCAGGAGCTGCGGGTCGCCCAGACCGGCCCGCAGATCCTGTTCGCGTTCCTGCTCACCCTCGCCTTCACCCAACGCTTCAGCGCCGTGACAGCCTTCCAGCGCGGCCTCTACTTCGTCACGCTGCTGCTCGCCGCAGCGGCCGCGAGCCTGCTGATCGCGCCGGTCTCCGTACACCGGCTGGTCTTCCGCCAGCACGAGAAGGACCGGCTGGTCGACGTGGCCAACCGGCTGGCGATCGCAGGCCTGCTCAGCCTGTGCCTTGCGATCGTCGGGGTGCTGTGGTTCATCACCGACGTGCTGTACGGACATCTCCCCGGTCTCGCGACGGCGCTGGTGAGCGCGGGCTGGTTCGGCTTCTTCTGGTACGCACTGCCGCTTCGCTGGCTCGCCCGCCCGCGGCGGCGCCAGGGGACGTCCCGGCGCCGCTCGTAGTCGTCCATGCCGACCCAGCCGCACGAGCCCCGCGCCCGGCGTCTGCCGCTCCGGCGCGGCCCCGCGGGTCAGGTTGTGAGAAGTCGCTCGAAGAACGAGCGGTAGCGCTGGAAGGCGGTGCGCAGGTCGTCGGTGGGTGCTCAGGTCCTCACGGCGCTGCTCCATCACTGGCCTCCCTCCGGCCATCGGCTCCGACATCCAGCAACTCCGCGAACAGCGAGCGGTAATGGACGAACGCCTGCCGCTGCGAACCGGGAAGAACCACGACAAGAACCACGACGCCTTCGTTCGCCCGCCTACCCCCGGGCAACCTCGTCAAACGACGCTGGGTACATGACTGGGTACATGACACGACGCGCGATGACGAATGGCAGGTGGCAGTACGGGGCGGCGCCTTCCGGGCCGACGGCGCGCCGACCGCGGGCCCGCCCCGTACGATGGCCGGGCCCGCCGGGCGCCTCGCCAGACCGACATGGAGAGCGGATGGAGTGCCAAGTGTCACCCACGACGCCAACCGACCAGCGCGCCCGCGACAATTTCCCGAGGAGTTCGCATGCCCAGAGCACTGACCGAGCAAGAGCGCCAGGAATTTCTCGCCGATCTCCATATCGCTGTGCTGAGCGTCGCCAGCGACACCGACCGGCCGCCACTCACCATGCCGCTCTGGTACGGCTACCAGCCAGGCGGCGATATCTCCTTCTTCACCGGGACGCAGGGCCGGAAGGCCCGGAAGACAAGGCTCATCCAGAAGGCGGGTGTACTGAGCCTGTCGGTGCAACGCGAGGAGTTCCCGTACAAGTACGTCACCGTCGAAGGCACCGTCGTCCAGGTCGACCAGCCGCCGTCCGCCGAGCAGATGCTCGCCATCGTCCGCCGGTACCTGCCCGAAGAACTGGCCCAGGGGTTCGTCGGAGCGGAGCTCGAACGCCCAGGAACCGAGCTCGTGCTGTTCACGGTCCGGCCGGACCGCTGGCTGACCGCCGACTTCACCGACGAGGCAGGGTAGGCCCGTGAGGGAAGAGCCGTGACGCGCTCGGCTCCTGACTGGGGCGCACTGCAAGGCGCGATCGCGGGCGACGTCATCCTCCCCGGCTCGCCCGGCTGCGGACGGCGGCCCGGAGCGGGGGGCACTGCTTTGCCGGACACTCCTCGACCCGGGGGATCGTCATCGACGTGACGCCGATGGGCTCCGTGTCGGTCTCGGACGGCGTGGCGACGGTGGGCGCCGGGGCGCGGCTCGGCGAGGTGTACGACTCGCTGTCCGAGCATGACCGCACCATCCCCGCGGGCTGCGGCCCGTCGGTCGGGATCGCCGGCCTCACGCTCGGCGGCGGGCTCGGGATCCTCGGCCGGAAGTACGGGCTGACCTCCGATCACCTGCTCGGAGCACAGGTCGTGCTGGCCGACGGTCGCGTCGTCGAGTGCGACGACCACCATGACGAGGAGCTGTTCTGGGCGCTGCGCGGCGCCGGTGGCGGCAACTTCGGCGTGGTCACGTCCTTGGTCTTCAGCACGCTCCCGGCGCCGGCCGCGACCAGCTTCCACCTGGTCTGGCCGCACACCCACGCGACCGCGGTCATCGAGGCTTGGCAGGCCTGGGCGCCCGCCGCGCCCGATGAGCTCGCCGCCAGCTTGTTGCTGGCCGCCGGCGGCGACGTCGGCCAGCCACCTCTGGTCAACCTGTTCGGGGCCATGCTCGGCACCGAGGCCATCGTGGCGCTGGTGGAGCACCTCCCGAAGGGGAGGGTCCCAGGCCAGTCGCGCGAGCTGGACTTCACGCCGTGGGGCGGCGCGTACAACCGCGTGCACGACGACGCCACCGCCTTCGCCCATCGCGGCGAGCTTTTCCTGCTCAAGCACGCGGTCGTCGTCGACCCCGACGCGTCCACCGCCGAACGGGAGGCCGCACGGCGCTGGCTGGCTCAGGTCCCCGGACGGTGAGGTTCGGTGCGCCTGGTCTCACTCGTAGGGGTCGTCAGGCGCAGGGATCTCGACGACGCTCGTGGCCGCCAGCTCGGGCACCTCGTCGCCTCCCGGTCGGAACGCCCCGGTCACGGTCACCCACCGGTCGCGTGCAGGGGCGCCGTGGATCCCGACGACCCGCAACACCACCGGAGCGGCGTCGGCCGCGCAACACGCGATCTGGTAGCGGGCGAGCCGGAACCCGCCGTCCTCCGCGCCCGCCACGAAGCCGGTGAGCTGGACCGCTGCACCGTTGAAGCTGGCGCCGTCACGGTCGAAGGCGCGCTGGCCGAACTCGAGCAGGGTCATGGGGACGGGTTCGGCGCCGGGGACGAGCGGGTCGAAGACGCCGCCGGTGGAGCGGATGTCGACCTCGGCACCCCGGCCGACGCCGTAGCTGCCGAGCGTGGGAGGCGCCACGAGCAGGAGGGTGGCGATCGGCGCCAGGAGAAGCCACCCCACCCGGCCGCCTCCGCCGCGACGACGATGATCGTGGGCGTCGACGGGGTGGGCGTGACGGAGCGCGTGCAGCAACGTCACCAACCCGAGGGCGATCACCGCGATACCCGCGACGGCCAGCCACGGACCCATCCCCAGGCGGACGTAGCGACCGTAGGTGCCTGTGAGCGTGAGCCGCAGCAACACGCTGCCGACGAGCAGGCTGATCAGCCCACCGGCAGCGGTCACAGCAACCACCGCCCGATGACGGTGCTCGACGCCAGCGCGACGACGAGCGTGAGCGGCGCGAACCGCGACGCGAAGCCGCGCCCGAACGTCCCTGCCTGCAGGGCGATGAGCTTCACGTCGACCATGGGGCCGACGACCAGGAACGCCAGGCGGGCGCTCAGCGAGAACTGGGCGAGGCTGGCGGCCACGAAGGCGTCAGCCTCGGAACAGATCGCCATCACCACCGCGAGGGCGGCCAGCGCCACGGGAGCCAGCGGGCCGGCGCCGGCCACGGTGTCGAGGACGCCCCGGGGTACCACCGTCTGCAGGGTGGCGGCGGTCGCCGCCCCGACGATGAGGAATCCGCCGGCGTGGAGCAGGTCGTGCTGCGCGGTGGCCACGAGCACGGTGAGCGGTGGCCCCTCGTCGCCGCGTCGGCGGCGGACTCCCTCGAGCAACTCGTCGTGGCCGGTGCGGGCCCACACCAGACCGACCACGGTCGCGGCGAGAAGGCTGGCGACAAGCCGGGCGACGACGACCTCGGGTCGACCCGGAAACGCCACCGCCGTCGCGACCAGCACGACGGGATTGATGGCGGGCGCCGAGAGGAGGAACGCGAGAGCGGCGGCGGGCGGCGCGCCATGGGCCACCAGTCGCCCGGCGATCGGCACGGACCCGCACTCGCACCCAGGGAGCGCGGCCCCCGCCGCGGCTGCCATGGGGACCGCCAGCGCCGGCCTGCGAGGGAGGACCCGGGGGAGGAACCCGGCGGGGACGAGGGCGGCGACCGCGGCGCTGATCATCACGCCCAGCACGAGGAACGGCATGGCTTGCACGGCGATCGCGACGAAGACGGTGGACCAGTGGGCGACGGCGGGCCGGTCGAGGAGACGCTCGAGGAGCGGGCGGAGCACGGCGGCCGCCACGACCACCAGGGCGACGGCGACGGCGCCGGCATCGACCGGCCCTCGAGCACCGCTTCCAAGGGACATGTGACCAGACATGTAACCATAAGGGAGACATGCAACAATGAGGCGTTTCCGTACGGCGGACGGTCGGGCGCGGGAGGACGGGATGAAGCGAACCTCGCTGCGGAGCTGGGCAGCCCACGTGATGCTGGCGGGGGCCGCGGTCGGTGTGGTGCTCGCCGCACCCCTCGCCGCGCCGAACCGGACGACCACGGGCGCCGTGATCGTCTCCGGTGCCCGGTCGCTCTCGGACCAGGTCCTGGTGAGCTACAGCAAGCCAGACAAGCAGCGCTCCACCGACGTCCACCTCCTTGCGTTCAACGACCTGCACGGCAACCTCGAAGCGGACGCGCTCAACATCTACGGCAAGTTCGCCGGCGGTGCCGCCTACCTGGCCAAGGCGGTGAAGGACCGCCAGGCCCGGTACGGCGACCTGCAGGCGACCGTCTTCGCCGGCGACAACATCGGGGCCAGCCCTCTGGCCAACGGGCTGTTCTTCGAGGAGCCCGTCACCATCGCCACCAACCTGATGAACGTCGACTTCGGGTCGGTGGGCAACCACGAGTTCGACAAGGGCAAGGACGAGCTGCTCCGTATCCAGAACGGTGGCTGCCACCCGGTCGGAGGGTGCACCGCGGCCCCCTACGCGCGGGCCGACGGCTCGAGCACCAACGTCTACCCGGGCGCCGACTTCCAGTACCTGTCCGCCAACGTGCTCGTCGACGCCACCGGCAAGACGCTGTTCCCCGCCTTCGGCACCAAGGAGTTCACGACCGACAGCGGAAAGAGGCTCGAGGTCGGTTTCATCGGCGAGGTGCTCGAGGCAACTCCCACCATCGTCACCCCGACCGGGGTGGCCGGTCTGACCTTCCAGGACGAGGCGGATGCCGCGAACCGCGCCGTGAAGAAGCTCAAGGACATGGACGTCAAGACATCGGTGCTGGTGATCCACGAGGGAGGCTTCCAGGCGGGCAGCGCCGCCCTCAACGGGTGCGCCGGCAATCTGGCCGGCAGCGCGATCGCCGACATCGCCAGCAGGCTCGACCCGGCCATCAAGGTGATCGTCTCGGCCCACACGCACGCCGAGTACCGCTGCACGATCACCACGAACGGCGTGACCCGTCTCATCACCAGCGCCTCGTCGTTCGGGCGGATCCTCACCGACATCACGCTCACGGTCGACGACACGACCGGGAAGCTGCTGCAGTCGAGCGCCGAGAACGTGATCGTGGAGAACGCCCTCAACACCCCGGGCCCAGGCGTCACCCGGATCCCCGACCCCTCGAAGGAGGACCCGCGGGTCCAGGCGGTCGTCCAGCAGTACGTCGCCGCGGCGGCGCCGCTGGCCAACGTCGTCATCGGCCGCATCCAGGGCGACCTCACCCGGACGGCGTCACCTCTCGGCGAGTCGGCGCTCGGCGACGTGATCGCCGACGCGCAGCTGGCGGCCACGCAGCCTGCGGGTCTCGGCGGTGCCCGGCTCGCCTTCATGAACCCGGGGGGCATCCGCGCCGACCTTCGGGTCAGCGACATCTCTTCGGGCGGGGAGGCACCGGGCGAGGTCACCTACGGCGAGGCGTTCACGGTCCAGCCGTTCGGCAACAGCCTCGTCACCAAGACGATGACCGGCGACATGCTCCGCCGCCTGCTTCAGCAGCAGTTCCCCGGATGCGGCGGCCAGACCACCAAGCGGATCCTGCAGGTCTCGAACACGTTCCGGTACGAGCAGGATCCCGCGGCCCTGACCTGTGAGGGTCGCGTCGGCCGGATCTGGGTCGCCGGGGCACAGGTGGCGCCGGCCGACTCGTTCCGGGTGACGATGAACAGCTTCCTCGCAGCCGGCGGCGACGGGTTCACGGTGTTCAACGAGGGCACCGACGCCCTCGGCGGCGCCCAGGACATCGACGCCCTGGTGGCTGCCTTCGGCGCCGCCGAGCCGGCCGGCATCCCGGTGCCGCCCCCGGACCGGATCGTCGCGCCCGCGCCCTGACCGGGCGTGGGGCGCCATGCCCGGACCCTCGCCCACTCGATGCACGGCATGCTCACCGGTGGAGCAGGTGGACAGGTACGCTGCCCGCCGGAGGTCGCAGGTGGTCTGGAGGTGCGGTCGGCCGAGATGCCGAAGCAGAGCGCGGGCATCCTGCTCTACCGGGTCCGCGAGGGAGCGGTCGAGGTCCTGCTCGTGCATCCCGGCAGGCCCTTCTGGGCGAAGAGGGACCTCGGCGCCTGGTCGATCCCCAAGGGCGAGTACGCCCAGGGCGACGACCCGCTCGCGGTCGCCCTGCGGGAGTTCGAGGAGGAGACCGGGCACCCGCCCCCCCAGGCGGGCCTGCGCGAGCTTGGCGCGATCCGGCAGCGGGGCGGGAAGGTCCTCACCGTCTGGGCGGCGGCGGGCGACCTCGACGCCGCCACGATCGCGAGCAACAGCTTCACGCTCGAGTGGCCACCGCGCTCCGGCGCCCTGCGGGAGTTCCCGGAGGTCGACCGTGCCGGCTGGTTCGATCTCGACAGCGCCCGGGAGAAGCTGCTCAGCGCGCAGGGCGAGCTGCTCGACCGGCTGCTCGCGACGCTGCCCCAGCACTGACACACGGGCTCGGGCGCGTCGTCGGGACGGGCGGCCAGCCGCCCCAAACTCGAAGGGCGCTGGCGAAGCGGCGTTGCGGGTTGACAGGCGGTCGTGGGGACGTACCTTCACCCATGATGAGCATGCCCGGCCGTGACCCCGCGCGCCGCCCGCGCGCCGTCCTGGCTCCCGAGATCTCCGAGATCGCAGGGTCGGTCGCGGCACGCCTTCCCGACCTCGTCGACCGGGTCGTCCGGCGCATCGTGGCGGAGTTCGACTTCTACGGCGCGAGTGACGTCGTCAGCCTCGAGGACCTTCGGGAGTCGGTCCGCGGCAACGTCGAGTCCATGGTCGGCCAGCTCACCACCGGGCAGCCGCCCGACCTGTCCGCGCCTCGCGCCACCGGTCGCCGCCGCGCACAGCAGGGCGCACTCCTGGCGGAACTCCTCCATGCGTACCGGATCGGCTTCACCGAGCTGTGGGGCGCGATCGTCGACGAGGCTCGCCGGAGCACCCGGTCGCCGCCCGAGATGCTCGTGGACGCGGCCAGCAGCGTGTGGTGGCTCATCGGCGAGTACACCGAGGAACTCACCATGGCGTACCGGGAAGCCGCGGCGGAGCTGCTGCTCGCCGGCGCGCGGGAGCGTTCCGCCCTGGTGGAGGCGTTGTTCACCGGCGGCATCCCCGACAGGGGCACCCTCTGGGAGGCCGCGAAGCTGCTCAGGCTCCCCTGGGAAGGGGTCTTCGCCGTGGTGGCCGTCGAGGCGCCCGGGCTGGCCCAGGAAGGGCTGCCGGACGCCGAGGCATTCCTGGCCGCGCGCGGGATCGGGTCGGCCTGGCGGCTGCATCCCGACACCCAGACGGGTGTGGTGTCGCTGCGGCACCACGACACGGCGCCCCTCCTCCTCGAGCTGCTGGGACGCGGCGTCCGCGCCCGGACCGGCGTCAGCCCCGTCTACCACTCGCTCGGTGACACACCCCGCGCCCTGCACTACGCGCGACTGGTCTTGAGCACGCTGCCGCCAGGAGCCCCGGCCGTCGCCCAGTTCGAGGAGACACCGCTTCGCGTGCTCGCCGCCGCCGCCCCGGACGCGGCCGGAGAGCTCGCGCGCACGGTGCTCGGGCCGGTCCTCGACCTGCCCGTGCAGGACCGCTCGACGCTGCTCGGCACCTTGCGGGCGTGGTTCGACGCCGGCGGCTCCGCAGTCGAGACCGGGAAGCGGATCTATTGCCATCCCAACACGGTGCGGTACCGGCTGCGACGGCTGCAGGAGCACACCGGCCGGTCCCTGGACGACCCGAGAGCCGTGGCCGAGCTGCTCGCCGCCCTGGAGGCGCTGCCCCTCGTGGAGGAGGCGAGCCGGACGGTCGAGCGCTGAGCGTCGCGCCGCCCGG
>WNGG01010436.1_pt1 | contig 10063 bp, 8 predicted proteins | sample 5400661 | NCBI WGS metagenome assembly WNGG01 (sample SAMN13153372, study PRJNA577476) | soil metagenome | isolation source: 100 cm soil or saprolite under Garry oak tree replicate 1 | place: USA:California | collected 2016-06-15
GTCGCCCGGCGCGTCTGGAGCGGGCGGCACCGAGTCCGCCAGCACGACGTTGACCGAGCGGAACACACCCATGTCGTACAGGTCGCGCTGGCTCAAGTACAACCGGTTCTGCTGGAACAAATCACCCGGCTTGACCGACAGCATGCGGCGCACGGGCGCCGTGTCCATGCGGCTGAGGCCCTGAATCAGCACATCGCCGATCCAGATGCGCGGCCCCGGCACAGCCTCCAAGGTCGCCGTGGCCGTGAGCGCCGCGTCGTCCTCGTCGAAGTTCCGCAGCACGGCGGCATGGGGATACCCGGCGTTCTTGAGGCGCGCCACGATCGTATCCGCGGATGCCTGGAAGAGGAACCGGTTAAACGGATCCCCCACTCGCAGCAGCAATTCTTTCGTCAGCTGGCGCACGTTGAGGATCGCGTCGGCACCCACGACATCCAGTCGCTCGAGGCGCACCGGTGCGCCCTCGTGAATGCGAAACGTGATGAATGCGTCGCGCGGCGTGCGCTGCACGAGGGTGTCGACTACCGCATTCACATAGCCGCTCTGCCGGTACAGGAGGAGCAGCCGCAGCACGTCGCGGCGGAATTCCACCTCGCTCAGATACCGCCGCTCCCCCAAGTGCGTCCAGCGGAGCCACCACACGCGCGCGAAAAAGCTCGACTGCGAGGTGGCGATCGCGGTGCTCAGGGTGAAGTCGTCCAGCGCGCGGTTGCCGTCGAACGACAGGCTGCGCACCACTCGCTGCTCCGCCTGCTGCGCGGCGAGGGGAGCCGCCGCGGACACGGCGACCAGCAGGGCGAGGAGATTGGCACGCAATGGATGAGGTCGGGCTGCTCCCCTACGTTGGCGCGCACCGACTGCACTGTCAACCTTTTCGACACCGGAGCCCGGCATTCGGTCCGCGCCGCTCCAGGGTGCGGGGGAGGGGGGGGTCAGTCCTCGCTCTGTCCGAACAGGGCCATGTTGCTCGAGTGGCCCGGGGCGACTTTGGCGGCGGGATTGATGAAGTGCACCGCGTGGTTCACCGCGATGCTCGCCTCCGCGACGCCCGTCGCGATGAGCTTGAGCTTCCCCGGATAGGTCGTGATGTCCCCGGCCGCGAAGATCCCGGGGATGTTGGTCTCCATCGTAGAGGCGACCTTGATGTCGCCCTTGTCGAGCTCGAGCCCCCACTCGGCGATGGCGCCCAGCGAGGAGAGGAAGCCGAGCTGGGGGATGACGGCGTCGACGGCGACGTGCTCCTCTTCTTTGGTCTTGCTGTTGTGGATCGTCACCGCATCGACCCACTCGGCGCCGTGAATCGCCTTGACCTCCCAGAAGGTGCGCAGCTCCATCTTGCCCGCCGCGCACAGCGCCTGCACCTGCTGCACGGTCGCGTGGTGGGCGCGGAAGCCGTCGCGGCGGTGAATCATCAGGATCGAGCGCGCGATGCCCTGGAGGTTGACGGCCCAGTCGAACGCCGAGTCGCCGCCGCCGACCAGGAGCACCCGCTTGTCCGAGAACGCGGCGGGCTCGAGCACCCGGTCGAACACCCCGCGCCCGTACCAACGATCCACGTCCTTGAGCGGCAGCTTGCGCGGCGTGAACGCGCCGATGCCCCCCGCGATGAGGAGCGTGTGCGACGGATATTCATCCTTGTCCGTGACCACGACGAAGCGGGGGCGGCCGTTGTCCGATTCGCGCCTGAGGGCGATCACTTTCTCACCGAGCTGCACCGGGGCGTGGAACTGGAGCGCCTGCTCCGCCATCCCCTTCACCAGGTCCTTGGCCAGCACCTTGGGAAATCCGGCGACGTCGAAGATGTATTTCTCGGGATAGAGGGCCGTGAGCTGGCCTCCCAGCTGGTCGAGGTTGTCGATCAGGCGGCAGGATGCACCGCGCATACCAGCGTAGAACGCCCCGAACAGGCCGGTGGGGCCGGCCCCGATTATCGTGATATCTTTCAACTCTTGCATTGGGGCGAATCTGACAGGGGGCGGTAGGAGGCGGTAGGGGGCGGTAAGGGGGCGGACGGGGGCGGTCCAACAGGTGTTACCGCCTCTTCCCGCCCCTGACCGCCTCCGACCGCCCGGGGGGAGGAGAGGAAGGGCAGTGGCGAGGATCTACACCCGGACCGGCGACGGCGGTGAGACGGGACTGTTCGGCGGGGCCCGGGTCCCGAAGGACGACCCCCGGGTGGCGGCGTACGGCGAGGTGGACGAGCTGAACGCCAGCATCGGTCTCGCGCTCGCCCTCGCGCCGGAGGAGTTCTGCCGTGAGGTGCTCGAGCGGGTGCAGCGCGACCTGTTCACCATCGGTGCGGAGCTGGCGACACCGGATCGGGCCCGGCTCGCGAAGGCGCTCGCTGGCGACCCGATCGGCGAGTCGCACACCGGCATGCTGGAGCATGCCATCGACGCGCACGAGGCCAAGCTCCTCCCCCTGCAGAACTTCATCCTGCCGGGTGGCACGCCCAAAGCCGCCGCCCTGCAGCTGGCCCGGACGGTGTGTCGCCGCGCGGAGCGGGCGGTCGTGCCGCTGCTGCGGGACGGAGGGGCGTCTCCCGCCGTCCTCACGTACCTGAATCGTCTCTCGGATCTGCTCTTCGTGCTGGCACGCGCGGCGAACGCCGCCGCGGGCCACGCCGACGTGACGTGGTGACGATCCCCGTTCCCCTGGTGGAGCGCCGCGATGCGTCGTACAGCATCGTCGTCGGCCGCGGCATCCTGGCCGAGCTACCGCGGCTGCTCCGGGACGCCTGCCCCGCCGCCCGCTATGCGGTGATCAGCGACGCCCACGTGGCGCGGCTCTACGGGGAGGCCCTTGTCGCGCGCTGCCACGACGCGGCAGTGCCGGCCCAGATCTTCGCGTTCCCGGCGGGAGAATCGAACAAGACGCGGGAGACTTGGGCGGCCCTGTCGGACCGCATGCTGGCGGCGCAGCTCGGGCGCGACTGCGCGATCGTCGCCCTGGGCGGGGGGGTGGTGGGCGACGTCGCCGGCTTCGTCGCCGCCACATACTTGCGCGGCGTCCCCTACGTCCAAGTGCCCACCACGCTCCTCGCCATGATCGATTCCTCGATCGGCGGCAAGACCGGCGTCGACGTGCCGCACGGCAAGAACCTGCTCGGCGCCTTCCATCAGCCGCGGCTCGTGGCGGTGGACCTCGAGGTTCTGGGCTCGCTGCCTCCGGTGCAGCTCGCGGCCGGCATGGCAGAGGCGGTCAAGCACGGGGTGATCGCGGACGCGGACTACTTCGGGTTTCTCGAGACGGCGGCGGCGGCGTTGCTGGCGCGCGATCCGGCGGCGCTGGAACGCGCCGTCACGCGCTCCATCGAGATCAAGGCCGAGGTCGTGACGGCGGACGAGCGGGAGGCGGGGCGGCGGGCCATCCTCAACTTCGGGCACACGGTCGGCCACGCCGTCGAGGCGGCGGCCAAGTTCGCGGTGCTGCACGGCGAGGCCGTGGCCATCGGGATGGCATGCGAGGCACGCCTGGCGGAAGCGCTCGCGATCGCCACGCCCGGCACAGCGGCGCGAGTCCGCGGCCTGCTGGAGCGCTTCGGCCTGCCACTGACGCGGCCCGCCGCCGCGCCGGTGGACGAGCTGATGCAGGCGATGCAGCTCGACAAGAAGGCACGCGCGGGCGCCGTGCGGTTCGCGCTGCCGCGGGCGATCGGCACCATGCACGGCGACGCGCAGGGCGGCTGGACAGTGGCCGCCCCGGCGGAGATGGTGCGGGACGCCCTCGCGGCTGCGAACTAATCACATACCAGCCAACAACTTCCTCACACGGTTCCCACCTCTCCACATTCGCCCCCGCGGCAGGCACCGGGGCGGTGTTCCCCACATGCTCTGTGGATAGTGGACAAACGGCCCAATCATCTCTGTAGGAACAGTTTGTGATGTGGATAAGCGCGTGGATTTGCACCCCGGACGAGTGATTCCTATATTGGCGCCGTCGAAACTTGATCCAGCGGCGGGCGGTCGGCGACCCGTCTCCATCCACAACGTGAGCCCTACACTGTTGGGAGTTCCCTCGATGGCCCGCTCGAGTGGAGGCAAGCCCAAGGCGTTCTTTCGAGCCAATCCGTCCGGTGCATTCGACCAATACCTGCAAGACATCCAGAAGCTGCCGCTGATCAAGGACCCGAGTGAGGAACGTCGCCTCGCACGCCGGGTCCAGCGGGGCGACGAGAAAGCCGCCGAACGCCTCGTCACTGCCAACCTTCGCTTCGTCATCTCCTACGTCAAAAAGTATCAGGGTCACGGCCTCGACCTCTCCGAACTGGTCGCGATCGGCAACGAGGGCCTGCTCAAGGCGGTCAAGAAGTTCGATCCCGACCAGGGCGTCAAGTTCATCTCATACGCGGTGTGGTGGGTCCGGCAGGCGGTGTTGAAGGCGCTCGCCGAGCAGACGCGCAGTGTCCGCATCCCGCTGAACCAGAACTCGCAGCTGATTCGCATGAGCCGCACCGAGACCTACTTGTCCCAAGAGCTGGGGCGCGAACCCACCGACGACGAGATCGCGAGGGCGCTCGAGGATACCGTAGAAAACGTGCGCACGGCGCGGCGCATGACGGCGGCCGAGTTGTCTCTCGACGCCCCGGTGGACCGTAGCGACCGCGAGGCGGCCACACTGGGCGAGCGGTTCGCCGGCCAGGAAGGCGGCGAGATCGAGGAGAAGACCGACGGCCGGCTGATGCGCGAGTTCATCGACCGCATCTTCCAGAAGTACCTCACGCCCCGCGAGCGGAAGATCCTCTACCTGTACTACGGCCTGGAGGAGGGGAGCGAGGCCATGACGCTCGAGAAGATCGGCGCACTCATGGGCGTCACCCGCGAGCGAATCAGGCAGATCAGGGAGCGGGCGTTCGAGAAGCTCCGTGAGTCCCCTGACGGCAAGGCACTGAAGGGCTTTTGGAGAGCAGCGTGAGGACGGGCAACCACTAGACGGACAGACGGGCAGCGGTGAACAGTTTGGAGGGGTCAGGAGAGGCATCTCCTGGCCCCTCTTCGCTACAAACCGCTGTCCGTCTATCCGTCTAGCAGTGGCCCCTCCTGTATACTATTAACCATGGCCCGTGAACTTCCAATCTTTCCCTTGCCGCTGGTCCTGTTTCCTGGGGTTCCGCAGCCCCTGCACATTTTTGAGCCGCGCTACCGCCAGCTGCTCGCGGACTGTCTCGCCGGCGACCGGCGCTTCGGGATCGCGTACGCCGCGCCGCCGGAGCAGGAAGGGGCGGACACGACGCCGCGGCTGGGGGAAGTCGGCTGCATCGCCCTCATCCGGTCGGCGCACGAGCTCCCCGACGGCCGATCCAACATCCTCACCGAAGGCGAGCAGCGCTTCGTGCTGGTCGAGTGGTGCGCGAGCGAGCGCCCGTATCGCCGGGCGCGCGTCGAGGAGTTCGACGACGACCCCGCCGACCCCGTCGAAGCCGCCCCGCTCGCCGACGAAGTGCGGGAGCATTTCCAGCGGCTGCTGCAGGCTCTGAACACCCTCACCAGCCGCGAGTTCGAGGAGCCGGCTGAACTCCCAGCCGATCCCACGGCCCTGTCGTTCCACGTGGCGGGGGCGCTCGAGCTCGAGCCCGACGCCAAGCAAGCGCTGCAGATGGGGCGGAGCACGACGCGGCGCCTGCGACAGCTGGCGGCGCTCCTCAAGCCGCTCGCCGCCGACGCCGCGCGGCGCGCCGTGGTGCGCGAGCGGGCCAAGCGGAACGGCCGTGGGGGCGCCCATCCCGAGATCGAGCGCGCCTCGTGATCGAGCGCGCGCTGGTGGACGCTCTCACCCGGCTGGTCGGCGCGCCGCATGTGCGCATCGCCGCTGCCGAGCGCGCCACGTACGCGAAGGACGGCTTGACGGTCCACCGCCGCGTGCCGGACGTCGTCGTGCTCCCCGGCACCCGGGACGAGGTGGTCGCCCTGGTACGCCTGCTCGCGGCGCACGACGTGCCGTTCGTGCCGCGCGGCGCGGGCACCGGCCTGTCGGGCGGCGCGCTGGCGGGCGCGGGCGCCGTGCTCCTCGTGCTCACGCGCCTCAACCGGATCCTCAAGCTCGACCCCCACAACCGCGTCGCTGTCGTCGAGCCGGGCGTCGTGAACGCGAGGCTCTCGGCCGCCGCCGCCCCGTACGGCCTGCTGTACGCTCCCGACCCCTCGAGCCAATCGGCGTGCACCATCGGTGGCAACGTGGCCGAAAACGCGGGCGGGCCCCATTGCCTCAAGTACGGCGTCACGGCGACCCACGTGCTCGCGCTCGAGGTCGTGCTGGCGAACGGCCACGTGGTGCAGCTGGGGAGCCCCGGCGGCGAGCCGTGGGGCCCCGACCTCACCGGCCTGTTCGTCGGCTCGGAAGGCAACTTCGGCGTCGCCACCCGCATCACCGTCCGCCTGCTCCCGGTGCCGCGGGCGGTGCGCACGTTACTGGCGGACTTCTCGTCCATCCGTGCCGCGGGAGAGGCGGTTTCGGCGGTGATCGCGAGCGGCATCGTCCCCGCCGCGCTCGAGATGATGGATCAGTCCTGCATCCGCGCCGTGGAGGACTCGGTCTACGCGGCCGGCTATCCGCGCGACGCCGCCGCCGTGCTGCTCGTCGAGCTCGACGGGCGGGTGGACGAGGCGGTCGCGGCCGACGCCGGCACCATCGAGGGCGTCCTCAAGAGCCACGGCGCACGCTCCGTGCGCACGGCGGCGGACCAGCAGGAGCGGGAACGGCTGTGGCAGGGTCGCAAGAAAGCGTTCGGCGCGATGGGCCGGTTGTCGCGCGACCTGGTAGTCCAGGACGCCGTGGTGCCGCGCTCGACGCTCCCCGACGTACTCGAGGCGATTGGACGCATCGGCCAGCGCTACGGGCTCACGATCAGCAACGTGTTCCACGCCGGCGACGGCAACCTCCACCCCAACATCTCCTTCGACAGCCGCGTGCCGGGCTTGCGGGCGCGGGTGGACGCGGCCAGCGGCGAGATGATGGCCGCGTGCATCGCCGTTGGCGGCACGATCACGGGGGAGCACGGCATCGGGCTCGACAAGCTGCGCTACATGCCGCTCCTCTTCGACGGCGACTCGCTCGCCGCGATGCGCGGCGTGCGCCACGTCTTCGATCCCGCCGAGCGCGTGAACCCGGGGAAGGTGATCCCGCTACACGCCTGCCGGGAGTGGGTCGGGCTGCGGAACGTGGAACGCGGAACGCGGAACGGCGACCCAACCGGCAGTTCCGCGTTCCCCGTTCCGACTTCCGCGTTCGGATCATGAGCCTCCTCGACCGCGTCCGCGCCCTGCTCGGCCGCGACGCCGTGCTCGAAGACACCGGCGCGCCGGACGGCGTGCCGCGGGTGGCCCCCGCCTCGCCCGACGCCGTCGCGCTGCTGCTCGGCACCGCTCGGGAGGAGGGGTGGCGCGTCCGCCTCGAGGGCGCGGGCACCTGGATGCCGGCCGATGCCCCCGCCGACCTCGCCCTCACCACGCGGCGACTGGACCGCATCCCCTCGATCCAGCCCCAGGACCTGGCCGCCACCGCCGAAGCGGGGATCGGCTGCGACCAGTTGCGGCAGCAGCTCGCCGACCACGGCGTCTGGCTCGCTCTCGACCCCCCCGGGCTCGCCGGCCGCACCCTCGGCTCCGTGGTGGCGACGGCCACGGCGGGCCCGCTGCGCCACGGGCTCGGCGCCGTCCGCGACCACCTCGTGGGCGTCACGTTCGTCACGGGGGACGGACGGCTCATCCAGAGCGGCGGCCGGGTGATGAAGAACGTGGCGGGCTACGACCTGACCAAGCTGCAGACGGGCGGATTCGGGGCCTTCGGCGTGATCGTGCTCGTGCATCTGCGCCTCCGCGCCCTGCCCCGGGTCGACCAGACGCTCGTGCTCGAGGGCGCGCGCGAAGACCTGGCGCGCGTGGCCGACGACATCGCGGCGGCGGGTCTCACCCTGGCGGCGCTCGAGCTGCTGTCGCCCGCGCTGGCGCGGCGGGACCGCTGGGCACTGGCCGTACGCGTGGCGGGCTCGGCCGCGCTGGTCGCCGCGGAGGAAGCGGGGCTGCGCACGGCCACCGGCGGGCGGTTCGCCGCGCTCCGAGCCGACGAGGCGCACGCCTTCTGGATGCGCGCCGCCGAGGTATTCGCCACCCGGCCCGTCACGTTCCGTCTCGGCGGCCTCCCCGACTCGAGCGACGACCTCCTCGACCTCGTCCAGCACCAGGTCGGGGATGAATGGGTGTCGGCGAGCCCGTCCGTCGGCACCCTGCGCTGGGGGGGCGAGACGACCGTCGAGCGGCTGCGCCATTTGCGGCGCACGCTCGCCGCCCAAGAAGTCCCTCTCACCGTCGAACGCGCGCCTTGGCCCCTGCGGCGCGCCGTGGGCCACTTCGGCGCGTACCGCGAGGGGGTGGGTCCGCTGGTGGCCGGGTTGCGGCAGACCTTCGATCCGGCAAGCGCCATCGCGGTCGCCGTCGAAAGCGATGACCGCGTCGGTTGAGTTGGCCGCGAACGGGCGCGGCGGCTTCGCCGCACTCGACTCCTGCGTCCACTGCGGCTTCTGTCTTCAAGCCTGTCCCACTTTCCTCGCGACGGGCGACGAGGCCGACAGCCCGCGCGGCCGCATCGAGCTCATGCGGGCGCTGGAGCGCGGGGAGCTCTCCGCCAGCGACCCGTTCGTCGTGGAGCACCTCGATCGCTGCCTCGGGTGCCGCGGGTGCGAGCCGGTGTGCCCGTCGGGGGTGGGCTACGGTCGCGGCCTGGAGGAGGCCCGCGAGCGCCTCGCGAGCGCCGGCCGGCTCCCCTGGGCCGCCCGCGCTGCGCTCGCCGCCTTCACGACTCCCGGCCTGTCGCGCCTGGTGTACGCGTTCGCCCGCGCCCTGCGCGCCACGGGGATCCCCAGCCGGCTCGCGGGATGGGGAAGGTTGCGGTTCGCGATGGGGATGCTTGCCGCTACGCGGCCGGCGGGCGGTAAGAGGCGGACAGAGGCGGACGGAGGCGGTAGCCATCGCGCTCCTACCGCCCCTTACCGCCCCCTACCGCCTCAGACCGCCCTGCTTTTCCGCGGCTGCATCATGGACGGCCTCTTTCCCCACGTTCACGACGCGACGATCCGCGCGCTCACGGTCAACGGATACGAGGTGCGGGAAGTCCCGGGGCAAGTCTGCTGCGGCGCGCTCCACGTGCATGCGGGGGTGCGTGAGCCGGCGCGCGCGCTGGCGCGGCGCAACATCGCCGCGTTCGGAGAGGGGGGGGGGCGGGAAGAGCCGATCGTCGTCAACAGCGCGGGCTGCGGTGCCATGCTCAAGGAGTACGGCCACCTGCTTGGTGACGAGGGGGCGCGGTTCGCGGCCCGCGTCCGGGACGTGACCGAGCTGCTGGCGGACCGAGGCCCGGTACCGGGCGCCCCGATCGACGCGCGGGTGGCCTACGATCCGCCGTGCCACCTGCTACACGCTCAGCGCGTCGCCGCACCACCGCTGCAGCTGTTCCGGGCGATTCCCGTGCTGCAACTGATCTCCACCCCCGACGCCGCCCAGTGCTGCGGCAGCGCCGGGCTGTTCACGCTGGTGCAGCCGGCGATGTCCCGCGCCGTGCTCGCCCCGAAGATCGCGACGCTCCGGGAGGCGGCGCCCCAAGTCGTCGCCACCGGGAACCCCGGGTGCCTCATGCAGCTCGGCGCGGGGCTGCGGGCGGCGGGGATGGCGGCCTCCGCGCGTCACCCGGTCGAGCTGCTCGACGACTCATATCGCGCGGCCGGCTTTTATGCCTGACACCGCCGACTCGCCCACCCCTCTCATGCTCCCCGCCCTCGTGCGGCTGGGACCCGACGAGGTGACCCCGCTGTTGTTCACGGCGCTCCAGGGGGGCGCCGTGCTGGCGCGGGCAGACGTGGGTGTGCTGGCCGTGTCCGGCCCGGGTGCGGTGGCGTGCGTCCAAGGCCTGCTCACCAACGACATCGAGAAGCCGGGCGACGATGCCTTCGTGTACGGCGCGCTACTCACGCCGAAGGGGATGATTGTGGTGGACGGCTGGGCGGCGCGGCGCGGCACGACGGTGACCTACACCGTGCCGGCGGACGGGCGCGAGCGTGCCTTCGCCCTCCTCG
>WNGG01015811.1_pt1 | contig 10063 bp, 7 predicted proteins | sample 5400661 | NCBI WGS metagenome assembly WNGG01 (sample SAMN13153372, study PRJNA577476) | soil metagenome | isolation source: 100 cm soil or saprolite under Garry oak tree replicate 1 | place: USA:California | collected 2016-06-15
TGCGGCGGGGCTAGTCGATCGAGATTCGGTGGACGGCTCGGCGCACCTGGTGAAGATCGAACGGCTTGGTCACCGTGGGCGCGCCCACCCTCTCGAGAAAGCTCTTCGTCTCCAGGTTGAGCGTGTCCCCTGTGATGAAGATGAACCGCTGCGCGAGGCCGCCGTCGAGGCGCCCTACCTCGTCGTGGAGTCCCGGACCGTCGAGCTCCGGCATTCGGAGATCACTCAGAATCACGTCATAGGGGCGTTCCCTGAGCTTCTGCAGGGCGATCGCCCCATTGCAGGCCGTGTCGACCCGGTGGCCGTCGATGGCCAGAATGTCGGCCAGGAGATCCGTGACATCCGGCTCGTCGTCGACGATGAGAATCCGCTTCGCGATGCTCGTGTCCACGACCTCCGGAACCTTGGCCTCGGGCAACCGCTCCGGGGTCGTGACGGGGAGCCGGATGACGAAGACCGTCCCCCTCCCCACCTCGCTCTCGACCTCGATGCGTCCGCCGTGCGCCTCCACGATCCCCTGACACAGGGACAGCCCCAGCCCGGTTCCCTGGCCGGTGAGCTTCGTCGTGAAGAATGGCTCGAAGATTCTCGCTCGAACCGCGGGCGGGATCCCGGGCCCGGTATCGGCGATCGAGAGGCTCACCCGGGATCTCGACGCATCTGATTCCGTCTTGATGGTCAGCACCCGCGGCTCCGACTTCTCCCGCATGGCGTGGTGGCCGTTGGTGATCAGGTTGACGAGCACCTGATGCAGCTGATGAACGTCGGCCCAGAGGACGGGCAGGTCATCCGCCAGCTCGAGCGTGACCTCGACCCCGTCCGTGCGCAGCGCGTAGCCGACGAGGTCGAGCGCCTCGTCCACCACGAGGTTCAGATTGACTTCCTGACGCTCCGGCGGATGCTGGCGCGCCAGGGCGAGGAAGTTCCGCACGATGCGGGCGCAGCGGTCGGCCGCTTCCGCCACCTTGTCGAGCTGTCGGGTCACCTCTGGATTGTCGCGGAGCTGGCCTTGGAGGAGCCCGACCCGACCGGTGACCACGGAAAGCGGGTTGTTGAGCTCGTGGGCCACGCCGGCCAGAAGCTCTCCCATGGTGGCCACCTTCTCGGTCTGGAGAAGTCGCTCGGTGCGCTTGCGCACCTCCTCCTCGAGATGATCGTTCTGGATCTGGAGCGCCTGGTGGAGGAAGCGGGTCTCCAGGAGATTTTGAATGCGCAGGAGGACTTCCGTCCTGTCCAGAGGCTTCGTGAGGAAATCCCTGGCGCCGGCGGCGAGGGCCCGGCGTCTGGTTTCCGGGGTGACGTCGGCCGTGAGGACGAGGATGGGAAAGTACGGACCCTGGGAGACGAGCGGTTGGAGCTGCTGCATGATCGTGAAGCCGTCGAGCTTTGGCATGAGCAGATCCAGGAGGAGCAGGTCGGGCCGGAACTCACCGAACAGAGGCAAGATCTGGCACGCGTCGGTCGTGCTCGCGATGTGCGTGTAGCCGGCGCCGCTCAGCAGACGCTCGAGGAGGTGGACGTTGGCCGGTTGATCGTCCGCGATCAGGATCCGCGCGCGCTTGAGCGTGTCCGCGTGCATGGCCTTAGTGGTTTCCGTTGCTCAGGATGTCGTCGAGCAGCTTGAAGAAACGCTGGACGTCCAGCGGCTTGGTGAGAAACTCGCGCGCGCCCGCGGCCTGGAGCCGGTTGATGTGGCCGGGCGTGGCGTCCGCGCTGATCACGACCACGGGAATGTGGCGGGTGGCGGGATCGCCCTGGAGCCGCTTCAGCACCTCCGGCCCGGGGATGTCGGGGAGCTGGAGATCCAGGAGGATCAGGCCCGGGCGGTGCTCGCGGGCCAGCTCGAGCCCGAGGCTCGCGTGCATGGCGGAGAAGAGCTTGACGTTCGGGCGGTGGGTCAAGAGGCGCTCGACGAGCCGGAGATTCGGAAGGTTGTCCTCGATGTACAGGACGACGCCCCGAGTAGGGACCGCGTTGTCGGGATGGATCGCCGAAGGGGCGACGCTCGTCACCGGGCACTCCGCGCGGGGGAGCTCGACCCAGAAGGTGCTGCCCTGACCGACGACGCTCTCCACGCCGATGGTTCCGCCCATCACTTCGACGAGGCGCTTGGACAAGGCCAGGCCGAGGCCGGTGCCCTCCACGCCTCGGGTCTCGGCCCCGAGCCGGTCGAAGGGCGTGAAGAGCCGCTCCATCAGTCTGGGCGGGATGCCCGGGCCCGTGTCGGCCTCGATGGTGACGGTGCCGCCGGACCGGTTGAACTTGGCGGCATTGGAGAGGAAATTCAGAAGCACCTGCTTGAGTCGCTGACGGTCGGCCAGGACGTAGCGGCCTCCGGCCTCCGAGGTTCCCACGTCGACGTGGACTTTCCATGTCGCGGCCAGTGGCTGGATCAGCTCGAAGGTCTCCCGGATCACCTCGTCGAGCAAGACCGGCTCCATCGAGAGGGCCAGGTGACCGGCCTCGATGCGGCTGATGTCGAGGATCTCATCGATGAGGCCGAGCAGATGTCGCCCACCCCGGAGGATATGGTCCACGCTGTCACGCTGCGCCACCGTGAGCGAATCGATCTCCAGGAGCTGGGCGAACCCCAGGACCGCGTTCAAGGGGGTCCGGAGCTCGTGGCTCATGCGCGAGAGAAACTCGCTCTTGGCCTGATTGGCGCGGTCGGCCTCCGCCTCCGCGCGCCGGCGCTCCGCGATCTCCTCCTCGAGCCGATCGTTGGCGGTGCGCAGCTCGCGCGTGCGCGCCCCGACCTGTTCCTCGAGGTCCACGGCATGGCGCTTGACGCGCTCGTCGAGCCGGCTCTGGGCAATGGCAATGGCGAGCTGGTTCGCGACTTCCTGCGCGATGCTGACGTGCTCGGGAGGAAATTGCCCCGGCGAGCCGCCGAAGCTCAGCCCGCCGATGAGCTCGCCGCCCGCCATCATGGGCACGACCATGTACTCGCGGACACCGCCCGCGAGCAGGGCGGCGGCCTCGGGCCCCTGGGGCAGGGTGGGGACGTCGATCACCTGCATCTCCCCCCGTCTCAAGCCCTCCACGTCCCCCATCAGCGCCAGCGAAAAGCGGACACCAGGCCCCACCCGGACGCGACGCCGCCCGGCCGCGGCCAGCCACTCCGCCTCGCCGGCCTCGAAGTCGAAGATGTTCACGATGACCCGCGGGCCGCCGAGAAGATCGCGCACGCGCCGGAGCGCCGTCTCGGCGATCTTGACCGGCGCCTCTCCGGCGATGAGCGCCCGGTCGATCTCGTGCAGGATGGTGAGCCGTTCCGTCGACTCGGCGAGGGAGGCCTGCGTCCGCGTGAGCTCCGTCAGGTCAAAAGCGACCACGAGGGCGGCGCGCCGGCCCGCGAAGGACATCGTGTGAGAGAGGAATTCCACAGCGATCTCGCGACCATCTTTCAGTCGGTTCTTCCACGTGCCCGCGCGTCGAGGCGACTCGTCCGTCGAGTGGGCGAGGGCAGCCAACCGATCCATGAGCCGCGGGATCTCTTCCGACGGCAGGATGTCGTTCAGTGTCATGCTCAGGAACTCGGCGCGTGAGTAGCCGTAGTGCGCCACCGCCGCGTTGTTGACCTCGAGGAACTCCCGGGTGATCACGTCGGCCAGCCACATGGGCAGGGGATTGTGCGAGAAGAGCAGTCGGAACGTCTCTTCGCTTTCCTGCAGGGCCGAAGGGTCGATGGTCTGACGCACTGCGCATCTCTACCTGGTCACAAGAGGAGCAAGCCATGGGCCACGTCTCAAGCGCCGAGAATCCAGCGGTTTGCAGCTCACTCGCCCGCTCCACGCTTCCGAAATTGGTCACTTGTCAGCGCGAATCGGCAAGCGGCAGGTCCCTCGACCCAGTGAGCAAGTTTGCGATCTGCGGCCCGGCAAAATCGGGCACACTCCACGGCACCGATCCGTCGATATCCGGAGCCGCGCCGGCCCACAGGAGGACACATCGCATGGCCATGCTGGGGAACGTGATAGAGCTGACCGTCGTCGTGCGGGATCTGGAGGCGGCCATCGAGCGCTACACGAAGCTCTTCGGCCTCGAAGTGCACACGCGCGGGGAGTCCAAGGAGTTCGGCTTCCTCAACGCCATCCTGCCCACGGGCATCGGGCACATCGAGCTGCTCCAGCCCACCGACGCGAGCAAGCCGGTCGGGAAGTTCCTCGCCAAGCACGGCGAGGGCGTCTACCTCGTGGGCTTCGAGTGCGGTGACATTCCCGGCGCGGTGAAGGACCTGCGCGACAAGGGCGTCAAGGTCGATGCCCGGCGGGACGACATCGCGTGGCTGCATCCCCGCGAGGCCCACGGCCTGTTCGTGGAGCTGCGCAAGCGCGAGCGCTACGAATAGTCCCGGCTATTTCCGAGAAAGGACCGGCACGTGCGTTCGTGAATGATTCGCGCTAGACTCCTGCCTATCGCGATCGGATCGAAGTCGGAGGGCGACCGGGGCCGCGGGTCGCGGCGCCCCAACCTCACAGCAAGGGGGACGTGATGCGTGACCTGCTCATCTCCGGTGACAATCATATCGACCTGACGTATTGCCCCCCTGACCTGTGGTCCTCGCAGGCGCCCTCGAAGTGGAAGCTCCTCGCGCCTCGGGTGGAAGAGCTGGAGGACGGGCTCCACTGGTTCGTGGAGGCGCAGGACAAGGGGATGTGGAACGGCGTCGGGCCCGGCTTCCTCAAGTATCAGCAGGGCATGTTCGGGCACATCGACGAGATGAAGGCGGTGGGGTTCGAGTGGGACTACAGCCGAGGCGCGAAGCCTAGGCCAACGACTCCCGAGCTGCGGCTCGCCGACCTCGACAAGGACGGGCTCGACGCGGAGATCATCTACGGCTGCCTGATGATCAACGACCTCATCAACGACCCCGAGCAGCGCGCGTGGTGCAACAAGATCTACAACGACTGGGCCGCGGAGTTCGCCAAGCGCTCCGATCCCACCCGTATCTTCCCCCTCGCTGTCATCCCCAACAACGACCCGCGCGTGGCCGCCGACGAAGTGCGGCGCTGCGCCGCCATGGGGCTCAAGGGCGGCGACCTCGCCTTCAAGCGGATGAGCGTGCCGCTGTACACGCACGACTGGTATCCGCTGTGGGAAGCCGCGGCCGAGTGCCACTTCCCCATCTCCTTCCACTCCACGGGCTTCAAGGGGCTGCGCGTTCCCGACAACCCCAAGATGGAGCAGGAGTACTCGCTGCAGTGGCGGCTCGTGCGCTCGGCGCTCTTCCAGCTCGACGGGATGGAGGTGCTGGTGTCGATCCTCGCGTCCGGGGCCTGTGAGAAGTACCCGGACTTCAAGTTCATCCTGGGCGAGTCGGGGGTGACGTGGATCCCCTATGTCCTCGACCGGCTGGACACGGAGTACAACGACCGGGCGCGCGGACTCGGCTTCTCCATGAAGCCCAGCGACTACTTCCGGCGCCAGGGCTACACCACGTACCAGCAGGATCAGTTCATGGAGCCCATCATCCCGCTCGTGGGCGAGGACAACATCATCTGGGGCGCCGACTATCCGCACCCCGACTGCATCTGGCCGGAGTCGCGTCGGCACATCGAGGCGAACCTCGGCATGGTGTCAGAGCGCGTGCGGCGGAAGATCACGTCCGAGAACGTGATGAAGCTCTACGGCCTCCGCGCGGAGAGCATCGGGCCCGCCCGGAAAGTCGGTCAGGCGCAGGCGACCGCGTAGGCGTCCTGGACGCCCGCGGGCAGCTGGTCCTCTGACCAGGTGCGGCCGCCGTCCTGGGTCCCGAAGACCTGACCCTGCCGGCTGACGCAGTAGACCTGCTCGCGATCGCGCGGGTGCAGGGCCACCGCCATCATGGTGCTCCCCGCCTTGATCCCGTGGTCGAAGCGCGTCCAGCTCTGCCCCAGGTCCTGGCTGCGATAGAGCGAGCCGTCCTTGCTGCGCGCAGCCGGGCTCAGACACGCGAAGAGCTCGCGCGGATCGTGCGGCGACACCACGACGTCGCGGCCGTAGGTCAGCGGCGAGAAGCGTCCGATCTCCATGCTCTTCCAGCTCGAGCCGCGGTCGGCGCTCTGGAAGAGACCCATCCGCACGGCCAGCGTGACCGTGCCGGGGCGGGCCGCGCTGACGCAGAGGGCGTGGCCGTCCAGCATGCCTTCGATCTCCGTGTCGCTGTCGATCTTGCTCTTGAGCTCGGGCCGCTCGGCGAGCTTGAGCAGGTCCGAGGTGCAGTCCTCCCAGCTCTCGCCGGCGTCGAGGCTCCGCATGACGCCCCCGACCTCCAGGGCCGCGTAGACCTCGTCGGGGCGCGTGGGATCGGCGGCCAAACGCATCACGCGGCAGACGAAGGACTTCATCTTCACGCGCTCGGGCTGCGTCGCCTTGGGGAGCTTCCGCCAGCTATCGCCGCCGTCATCGCTGCGGTACACGCCGACGGGCGAGGTGCCCGCATACAGGATGCGCGGGTTCTTCGGGTGCACCATGATCGACCAGACCTCGGTGCCGTCGGGGAAGGGAAGGCGCGCCCACCGCTCGCCACGGTTCGTGCTCCGGTAGGGGCCGCTGCGCGTCCCGAGGTAGACGATGTCGGGATTGGTCGGGTGCACGGTGATGGCCTGGATGTGGCTGGCTTCGGGGAGCCCCTCGGTGAGAGCCGACCAGCCGCCATTGCCGACCGTCCGCCGGAAGATTCCTCCGCGCGCTCCCGAATTCGAGCTCGCGGCACCCACGTAGACATCCGAACGCGCCAAGGTATTGGTCATGATCGCCTCCACCCTTCCCCTGAGGACGGTCGACCTGCCCGCACTGCGAGCCGTTCCAACCACCGACTCCGCGCCAGAGCCGAGAGTGTAGCACGCCTCTTCAGCTCCGGCAGGGGCTCCCCGGAGCCGCTCGCGGCTCCGAGAGCCGGCGCGCAGAATCCTCGCCGGAGCGCCTTCGTCTTCGCTAGGCGCCAGAAGGAATCGCAGACACACGACGGGCGTCGAGGTGCGCTCGACGCCCGTGTGCTGCGGCAGCTAACGCGAGGGCAGCCGCCTACTCGTCCCCGCCTGCCGCATCTCGACGCTCAATGAGATTCGCCACCGCCTGCCTGTCCTAGAGAGGGCAGGGAGCAAGGCCCGTGCCGGACGCTCAATCACTCGAAATTTCGCAAAGCAGCGAATGATGTCGGAATCGATTACCGTGTAAGCGCTTCGCGTGCTCGAAATTTCTTACATACCCGGATGCCGTGCCGAGTTGTTGCGCAGCAACTGTTTCGGCTGTCGTCTGGGTCATACACGCGGCGTGAGCTCGATATGTGTGGCCACATTCTTCCCATCGCGCACCTCGTAGGCCACTTTGACCCTGGCGCCCTCGCGGATCTCCGTCAAACTGCCCAGCCGTCCGTCTATCTGCACCTCGGTGTCCTCGCTCAACCGGAGCGTCTTTCCGAAAAGCCCGAGGAGACCGGTGGAGATCTGCACGGTTCCCGTCGCCGGGTCCACACTCTTCACGGTCCCCTCCACGAGACCAATGGTCCAGGCATTCGAAGGACTTCCAGGACCTGGCATTTGCTGAGATTGGGCCGAGGTCGCCCACACACCAAGCGCGAGCATCGCCGTGATAACGATTGTCCCCGAAATGGCACGCCACATAAGTCGCCTCCTCCTCTTCCGGGCGGTCATTCCATCACCACCGTAACAAAGAGAAGAGCAAGCGTTGTGCCAAGGCCCTGCGGGGAGAGTGACGCGATCAGACGGAGTGGCCAGTCTTTCCCGCGCGATCACTCGGTGAGTCGGCGGAGCCTCCGTCCGGCCAGCCGGCAGGCGATCATGAGGACGATGAAGAGCACCCAGACCATGGGCGCCGTGCGGAGATCCTTGGAAGCGCCCATGAGCCAGTTTCCCCGCAAGAGGCCATCGAGATGCGTCCGGCCATTGAGAAGGCCGATCCACGCGAGCCCCGCGTGGATTCCCGCCGAGCACGCCAGGGATCCCGTATTGAAATAGGCAGTGGCGAGGACCACGCCGAGCAGGGTCAGCCCAAGGAGGAGCGGGGCCTTGTCCGTGGTGAACCACGCAAGAGGGTCACGGAGATTGTGGGCGAGGGCGAAGATCACGGAGGACATCAGCGTGGCCCTGGCCACGCGCCACCGGCTCGTGCCGTACAGCAGATAGTTGAAGAGGACGCCACGGAAGATCAGCTCCTCCACCGCCGCCACCAGGATGACGCCGATCCAGCTCGGATCGTAGATGGTGACGCGCCTCCAGCTCAGGGCGTGCCACACCGCGGAAGAGTAGAGCGGCGTGCCGAGAAGGATGAGTACGAGGTTCTCCGCCACGGCGGCAGCCAGGAAGGTTGCCGTCGAGGTGACCGCGAATCCGGCCAGGATTCCCTTCCAGCGAAAGGTGGTCCACGTGTTCCAGGGAGGCGATGTCCAGGCGTAACGAACGAGGGCCGCGGAGATGGCGAGCCCGAAGGCGTAGACGATGATGTAGTCGACCGTCGCGCGGACATCCGCGGGCAGGTTCATCAAGGCGGAGCCGGCGCGGCTGCCCCAGGCGGCGAGGAAGAAGACGGCCCCGAAGACGATCAGCCACAGGATGCGCGCCTGCTTGCAGTCCGTGGGGTCGCGGTGAACGAATCCTGAAACGGCGGCGTGAGCCTGGGCCGACCCTTCCCCGCCCTTGTCCGTGAGAAGCGCCGTCTCCTTCCCCGGGGGAATGCGCTGACGGCATCGCTCACAGGTCGGCAGACTTATGCTTCTCTCCTTCCGGTCAGAGGGATTCGGCTCTCGGCGCGAGGGGTCCGCGTCGGGCCATCGAGGACGGTAGGACGCGGATTGGACATTGTCAAGCGGTGGCGCGGCACGCTGTCGGCGCCCGCTCACTCGGCCCACCCGGGCGCGCGACTTGCGCTAAGCTGCTCAGTCGTGAGGGCGCTCTGACTCGTCGATCATGTCGTGCTCGCCCGCGATGACCCCTTAGTCGATGCCCCACGCGGAATCCGAGGGCTGGCAGCGCAATGTCTGGGCCCTGGCCCTCATCGTCTTCACCGCATTTGTCGGCTTTCAGTTCTTCTCGCCGTTCCTTCCCCTCTACGTGCAGGAGCTGGGCGTCACCGATCCCGCCCGCGTCGCCATCTGGTCGGGTGTGCTCCTCGCCGTGACGCCCAGCGTGGCCGCCGTCCTCGCCCCCGTCTGGGGCATCCTCGCGGACCGCGTGGGGCGGAAGCTGATGATGATCCGGTCGCTCGTCGGCTTCGCGGTGATCATCGCCGCCATGGGGCTGGTCACCTCCGTGACCCAGCTCTTCGTGGCGCGATTGCTCCAGGGTGTCTTCGCGGGCTTCTCGGTCATGGCCATGGCCCTGGCCAGCGTGTCGTGTCCGCGCGACAAGGTGCCGGTGGCCATCGGCAGGGTGCAGTCGGCCCAGCTCCTGAGCGTGGCGGTGGGGCCGGCGGTGGGCGGCTACGTGGCGTCGCACTTCGGGATCCGCTTCGCCTTCTTCGTGACGGCGGGTCTCTGCGCGCTCTCCCTCGTCGGGCTCCTCCTGCTCTTCAAGGAGGTGCGGCCCGGCCAGCCCGGAGGGGCGACGTCGAGGCCGGCGCGTCTGCCCTTCCGCGACCTCGTTCGCGTGCGATATTTCCCGCTCGTGCTCGGACTGCTCATCATCGCCCAGTTCATCGACAGAGGGCTCGCGCTGCTCATACCCCTCAAGGTCGCGCACCTTCCCGGCCTGCCACGGATCGCTGTCATCTCTGGCGTGATCATCTCGGTCTCGGCGGTGTGTGGCACCATCGCGGCCACCCTGGCCGGCCGTCTCGCCCAGCGCTGGCCCATCGGGCGGCTCCTCCTCATCGGCTGCCTCGCGGGCGGCCTGCCCTGCGCGCTGATGGCGTGGACCGACAGCTGGGTCACGCTGCTGGTCTTGCGCAGTCTCGTGGGGCTCGCGCTGGGTGGAGCCCTGACCCTGGCCTACTCCCTCGGCGGCCAGCTCTCACCGAGTGAAAGCCGGGGGGCCGCCTTCGGATGGCTCGCCCTCAGCGTCCAGCTGGGAGGCGCCTTGAGCCCGCTGGCCACGGGAGGCCTGGCCGCGCTGAGCCTGCCCGG
>WNGG01010446.1_pt1 | contig 10060 bp, 8 predicted proteins | sample 5400661 | NCBI WGS metagenome assembly WNGG01 (sample SAMN13153372, study PRJNA577476) | soil metagenome | isolation source: 100 cm soil or saprolite under Garry oak tree replicate 1 | place: USA:California | collected 2016-06-15
TTTACTCTGGGCGGAATCTCGGCAACGTGGTATGGGGAATCGAGGGAGAGCCGCAAGCCGGACTTGGCCGTCTATTACCAGGATGTAAACCGGCGCATTGTGGTTCTGGGAGAGTGTACGTTGGACAAACCGCAGGTCAAAGTTGCCTCTCTGAAATCGCGTGCAGACAAACTGAGAGAATTGCTCGGCAATGCGGCGGCGGTTCTTCCTGCTGTGTTCACCAGTTGTGATCCCGTAGAAGACGACTACGCTCATGCCGCAAAGGCGGGCATTGCACTTCTCGGCTGTAACGAATTGGCCGGAATCTTTCAGCTCGTCAAGAACCACGCGCGGCCGGCGGAGATTATCAAGTTGATCGAAGAAGTTGTCAGTAGTCGACAGTTGGATTACCCATTGGTTGCGCGGTGGGAAGCTCGATATTAGATTGGGACCAATTTTTCATTCCGGCTTGATGTCGCAGTGTCTCCTTGGACGTGTCGCCACCTCGCTTCTGAGAGCAGTGAGTTCTTCCGTGGCTGGGCCAACCGGCCTAGTACCGAATGTCGGGAGAGAGCGCTGAGGCAGGCCGCTGGTAGAATGTTTCCTTATCCCTCAAGGAAAGGAACACCCAGCCATGTCTCCACAGCTCACGCCAGATCAAGCCAAATTCCTGTTAGCGCTCACACTGCCCATCATCAAAACGGAACACGAAACCACCAAGCGGGTGATTGAAGCCATACCGCTGGACAAAGGCGACTATCGTCCGGAGCCAGTAGCCAAAAGCGCGCTGGAGCTGGCATGGCACATTGTGGCCGCCGAGAAGCGTTTCCTCAGCGGCATCTGTACCGGAGCATTTGATTTCACGCCCATCAACCGCCCCGACTCGATCAACAACTCCGCCAAGATTGCAGCGTGGTTTGATGAGACGTTCAATGCCAATATCAAGCAGGTGGAAGGCCTGAGCGGAGAGCAACTTGCCAAGTCCGTCGATTTTCGCGCCATGTTCCAGATGCCTGCCGTCAGCTTCCTCACCCTTTCGCAAAACCATTCCATCCACCATCGCGGACAGCTTTCTACCTACCTGCGTCCCATGGGAGCGAAAGTGCCTTCGATTTACGGCGAAAGCTACGACATGGCGCAGGCCCGCATGGCGAAGGAAGGGAAGGCGAGCTAGGGAGATCGGGTTGATCGCGCGTGACCGGGTGATCTGGTGATCGGAAAAGCAATATCTCACCACTGATGAACAGATGACACTGATCGGAAAGGGAACACAAGGCGAGGAAACTATGTTGAAACCAAGATCAGCTTTTACCGTTCTGGCCTGTTGCATCAGCGCGATTTCTGCCGGACAGAGCCAGCCGGCAGCCCCCGCAGCTAAAGCCCAGCCGGCAGGCGCAGCAACTAAAGCAAAGACCAACGTTGCCGCAGCCGTGGCGCGGATGGCGCGTGTGGGTAGCGCCAACTCGCCGAGTTTCTCACCTGATGGAAAGTGGGTGAGCTTCATCTCCAATATGAGCGGCGCACCACAGGTGTGGATGGTGCCAACGGAGGGCGGCTATCCGCGCATGGTGACCAGCGGCGACGATCCAGTGGTGGAAGCGGAGTGGTCTCCCGCCGGCGACTGGATCGGTATTGCGATCGCTCCGGGCGGCGGGCTGAATACCCAGGTCTATGTAGTTAAACCAGACGGAACCGGCATGAGGCTGCTAACCAAAGGCGGAGAAGATAACAACGGTCTGGATGCATGGATGGAAGACGGCAAGCAGATCGCGATCGATTCCAGCCGCGATGATCCGGCTTCGCGCGACAGCTTCATGATTGATCTGGCCACCGGCAACGTGAGGTTAGTAGCAAGAAATCCGGGAGTGGGAAACATTGAGGGCATTTCGCGCGACGGCAAACGCGCGCTGCTGGGCCGGGTGCGCAGCCGGGGCGACAACAATCTTTATCTGCTTGATGTGCCCTCAGGCAAAGACACGCTCATCACCAAACATGAAGGCGTTGCGCTCTTCTCTGGAGACATAGCTCCGGATGGAAGTGCGGCTTACGTCGTCACGAACAAAGACCGTGATCTGTTTGCATTCGGCCGAATCAAATTTGCCGCAGACGGAGCGCCGGGGAATATCGAAGTCCTGGCAGAGCGCCAGGACGGTGAACTGGATGGAATCCGGCTCAACAAGCAGGGCACGCTGGCTGCGCTGTTCTGGAACGTGAAAGGGCGCAGCGAGCTTTCATTTTACGATCTGGCGCAAAACAAGCAGGTACCTGGGCCAAAGCTGCCGGGAGAGCTGGTGGGTGGCGGCGTGTTTTCAAGAGATGGGTCAAAACTGGCCCTGGTGGTTGCCGGCTCGGCCCAGCCAACCGACATCTGGATCATGGACGTGAAGACCAAACAGTTCCGCCAGCTTACATTCAGTCCACATGCCGGGATTGAACTGGCAACTCTCGTCAGGCCGGAGCTGGTTACTTTCAAATCGTTTGATGGACTGGAGCTGAGCGGCTGGCTCTACAATCCAAAAAATCAGAATGGATCAGGACCATACGTCATTAGTTTTCATGGCGGCCCAGAAGGGCAGGAGCGCGCGCCATTCCGCAGCGATTATCAGGCGCTGCTGGCACAGGGGATTGGTGTGTTTGCTCCGAACGTGCGCGGATCGTCGGGATTTGGCAAGAAGTTCGTGAACCTGGATAACGGCGAGCTGCGGGTCAATGGCGTGAAGGACATCAAGGCTTGCGTCGATTACCTGGTGAACAACCATATTGCTGGTCCCAAACGCATCGGCATCACGGGCGGCTCGTATGGTGGTTACATGACGATGGCCGGGCTTACGGAATACCCTGATTCATTTGCTGCAGGAGTGGACCTGTTTGGGATCGTGAACTTCATGACGTTCTTCCAGCACACACAGCCATGGATGGCTGCGATTTCCAAGGTTGAGTATGGCGATCCGGATACGCAGAAAGAGATGCTGGACAAGCTGTCGCCGATCTATAAGCTCGATCGCATCAAAGCCGCGACCATGGTGCAGCACGGCGCGAATGACACCAACGTTCCGGTGATTGAGGCGGAGCAGATTGTGAAGACGCTGAAAGACCGCGGCGTGCCGGTGGAGTACATCCTGTTTCCCGACGAGGGCCACGGCTGGCGCAAAATACCTAACCGTATACGGTCGACCGTGGAGATGGTGCGGTTCTTCAGTGAGCATTTGGGAGAATCGCCGTCATCGCCGTGATCGCGCGTGATCGCGCGTGATCGGAGGAGCAAAACCTGCTCCGGAGACACGAAGGCACTGAGAAGGCCCCAAAAAGGCCTGTAACCGTGTCGAGAATTGAACAATCTAAGCTATTGATAGGGAGGTTACCTTGGACCAATGGGGGCCTGCTTTTTGGTAGCGCAGGACAAGGTTGCCGGTAATATAGCTTGCAACTGGCCGAAGGTTCTATAGTTTTCCTTAAATCCTAGCGTGTCTTGAAAGACATATGACGCAACTCATTCCACAGGAACGGGGGCGTAGAAGCTCTCGTGTTCTTGTCTCGTTAGCGTTAGCGGTCTCCGGCCAGAAGAGTGACGGGTCCCATGTAAGTGGGGCCGCGGAAACCATTCTTGTCAACCGCCATGGCGCAAAGATCCGTTCGGCAGTGCCGCTTGAACCCAAGATGGAAGTGCGTGTAGCCATGCTTGCGCCATACAAGTGGCGCGTGGGCCATGTGGTCTGGGCGGATTCAGGCGAGCGGGAATACGGAATCGAACTCTACCGCCCGGAAAATTTCTGGGGAATCTATTTTCCGCCGGAAGACTGGGAGCTGGGCGTGCCCGCTGTGACCGTGGGCAGCGCGCCTGCTCACGGAGCGACCCAGTCCCAAGTTGAGATGCAGTCAGAATCTTCTGCCACGTCAACCGAACCGGAAGCGCTGCAGATTCCTGAAGGCGGCACCATTGCAATCCTTAGGGGCATCGCCAGCAACGGCGTTCCGTTCCAGGAGCGCGACCTGATTCTGCCCGTGGGTGAACGCGACGCCACCATGCTGATCGGCCCGCTGGTAAGCCTGGGATCGAAGTTGCAGGTGATCTTCAGCAAAAATTGCGTGGAAGAAGCGCTGGTCACGGCAACGTCGCATAGTCGCGAATACGACCGCTGGCGGATCTGGCTGAATTTTTCCCGAGTCCTTTTGGTTGCCAAACAGTAGTCCCCGAAGCGCGCCGCTTCAATTTTGTCGCTACGCTCCAAACCGCTTGAGATTCTGGAACGTGGTCAGCGTGCTCTGCGCCTGACGCGGGCGGCTCGGCACGCAAGTCGGCCTCGCCGCTTAACTCCGAGCATAAAGCAAAATGTCGCTACGCTCCAAACCGCTTGAGACTCTGGAACGTGGTCAGTGTGCTCTCGCCTAACGCGGCCGGCTCGGCGCGTGGTCGGCCTCGCCGCATGTTTTGTCGCTACGATCTAAACCGCTTTCACAGTATGGATCTTGTTATTGACATCCAGCCCTGAAGCAAGCGGGGTCGCCGCTTTTCTTCGTATATACTCTCCGGTACTTTTCCTAAGGAGCATGGATGAAGCGCTTTCCTCTTTATGCCTTACTATCAATCCTGATCAGTGTTCCGGCATTCGCGCAGCCCACCCAGACGCCCACACAACCGCCCGCGCCCAAAACGGTTTACATCCGCGCCGGCCATCTGTTTGACGGCGCCGGAGACAAGACGCGCGAGAACATGGTGATCGTGGTGGTGGGCGAACGGATTCAAAGCGTGGCGCCGGCCGGCTCGGTCACAATTCCAGCAGGCGCCACCGTGGTGGACCTTTCGCACGCTACGGTGCTTCCGGGATTGATCGATTGCCACACCCATCTGGGCGCGCGCGCGGACCGCTATGATGAAATCTACAATTTCAAGAACACGCCGTTCCAGAGCGCGTTTGTCGCCGTCGTGAATGCGCGCAAGACCCTGGAAGCTGGGTTTACCAGCGTGCGCGATGTCGGCTCGCTTCCGTTTCTGGCCGTTGACCTGCGCAACTCTATCAATGAAGGACTGGTTCCCGGGCCGCGCATCGTGGCCAGCGGGCCGGGCATCTCGATTACCGGCGGCCATGGCGACCTGAATAACTTTTCTCCCCAGACGCGCGTCACCATGTTTCCTGAAGAGCGCAACTTCCAGATTGCCGACGGCGTCGACCAGATCCGCCACGTGGTGCGCGCCCAGGTGAAATACGGCGTGGACGTGATCAAGATCCTGGCCACCGGCGGTGTCCTCTCCAAGGGCGATAGTCCGGGCGCTCCGCAATTTACTCCGGAAGAGCTGAAAGCCGCTGCCGACGAGGCGCATATGGCCGGCCGCAAGATCGCGGCGCACGCGCACGGCACGCAGGGAATCAAGAATGCGATCCTTGCCGGGATTGATTCCATCGAGCACGCCAGCTTGATCGATGATGAAGGTATCCGCCTTGCAAAAGAGCATGGCGTCTACCTGGTGATGGATATTTACAACGACGATTACATCCTGGGCAAGGCAATCGAGTTTGGGCTGCCAAAAGAAAACGTCGACAAGGAACGCGCGATCGGACGCCTTCAGCGGGAAAATTTTGAGCACGCGGTAAAAGGCGGCGCCAAGATGGCCTTCGGCACCGATGCGGGCGTGTATCCCCATGGCGACAACGCGAAGCAGTTTTTCTACATGGTGAAATATGGTCTCACGCCGGCACAGGCCATCCACGCCGCTACCAGCAACGCCGCTGACTTGATCGGCCGCGCCAAGGACGTGGGTACGCTGGAAGCAGGCAAGTTTGCTGACGTGATCGCCGTGACCGGCGACCCCTTGCAGGACGTGCGCGCGCTGGAGAACGTGGGATTTGTAATGAAGGGCGGCGCGGTGGTGAAGGACACCATCACGGGTCGACAGTAGTTGGTATTTAGTACTTGGTATTTGGCTTGTGAAGACCCTTCCGGCGTTCCGATACAGTTGCGGGCTTGCGGCTAAATACCAAATACTAAGTACTGTCTTAGGAGGCGCAATGTCATACAAACCAGTCTTCATAGCTTTGTTGTCTGTCACGCTGCTCGCCGCTGTGCAGCAGCCGCCGAACTCAACTTCTCAGGCCGCCGGCTCTCAGGCCGGAGTGGCCAACGCGGCGGAAAATGCGCAGATCAAGCAGTTGGCCAACACGCGTGCTAACGATGCGCAGGCCCTGCGGGACGATATCAAGAAAATGCGGGCACTGGTGGGCCAGATGGAATCCAACCTGGCCTTCGTCGATACCACCCAATCTCCGCTAAAGCACCAGTTTCAGCTCGATATCGATATGTGGAACGTGGTGATCAACCAGATGGAGCGCAGAGCATATCCAAATTCGCGCTGAGCTGATGCTGGCGCGGGCAATAGTGTTTCGCGACTTTTGGGCCATGCTGTATCAACAAAAGTACATGTGTCGGCGGTACTGTTGAAGTTTTTTCGCCGAGTGCTGAATATGGAATGAGACAGACGACGGAAAAATCTAAATGGAACTCCCCATGTCACAAATCGATCAGGATCCAGCAGCACGGCGCTGGTCGCGCCACAAGATTGATGTCCGTCTGAAAGTATCATTTCCCAATGAGGGGAAAAACAACTCCGCTTTTGGGCGGGCCAACAGCCTCAGCCGCGGCGGCATCGGCGCTTATATTCCATGCACTATTCCTGTGGGAACAACGGTGAGCCTTGAGCTGACCTTTCCTTATTCCGCCAAGGAAGCGCGGCTGGAAGCGGTCATCCGCACCTGTGACGGGTTCCGCTACGGGCTGGAGTTTATGCGCCTGAGCGACGAAGTGCAGGAAATGATCGTGAAGAACTGCAGCGGCGCCGAACAGCTGCAGTAATCACGTCCGCGCTTGTGTAGAATGCGATGCGGAGATCTCGCGCATGCCCAAGCGATTCGCCATTGCCCTGCTTTATCTGTTTCTCGCCGCGCCCTGCTGCTTTGCCCAGAGTCCCACGGCAAACGCATCTCAGCTGCCCAAAGTCCGGACCGTGACAGCGTTTGTGCGGCTGGACCGTCCCACTTATCAAGCGCAGCTTTCTGAAGCCTTAAAGATGCTGCAAACGGCCAAAGATGCGCTGACCAAAGCAGGCTATGAAGTTGAGACCATTCGCATCACCACGCAGCCCTTCCCCGAATATACAAAAGGACTCACAGCCGATCAGGCGCTCGAATTCTTCCGCGCCTTTGACAAGCTTGCCCAGCAGCAGAACTTCACGCCGGACATCGGCCCGGCGATGACCAAGGATTCCGATGACCCGAAGCAGGCTGACCTGCTGGCGCGAATCCTGGCTGAAACGCAAACTATCAACGGATTTGTCGTGGTGGCCGATGATGCAGGCATTCACTGGAAGGGTGTTCGCGCCGCGGCCGGCGTAATCAAGTATCTTGAAGAGCACACAACGCACAGTGAAGGCAATTTTCACTTTGCGGCTGGCGCCTTTCCTCCGGCAGTGGCGCCATTCTTTCCCGTGTCGCACACATCTGATGCAGGGCACGGCTTTGCCATTGGGCTGGAATCGGCCAACATCGTGCAGCAGGTGTTTGCCAATGCCAAAGGCGACCTGAGTGCCGTAGGAGATCAACTGACCACGGCGCTGGGTGCGCAAGCCAAGAAAGTGGAAGAAATCGCGCACCGCGTCGCGGCCAGCACCGGCTGGAAGTATCAGGGGATTGACCTGACGCCGGTCCCGCTCAAGGACATCTCCATTGGCGCGGCGCTGGAATCTCTGCTGCATGGCGAGATTGGCTCTCCCGGCAGCCTGAGCGCCGCCTATACCATCACCACAGCCGTGAAGCGCGTGCAGGTACAGCAGGCCGGTTACAGCGGGCTGATGTTGCCGGTGCTGGAAGATTCGGTGCTGGCGAAACGCTGGGAAGAAGGCACGATCAGCCGTGATTCGCTCATGTCTTACTCATCGGTCTGCAGTACCGGACTCGATGCAATTCCGCTGCCTGGCGATGTTTCCCTGCATGAGCTTGAAAACATCATCGGCGATATGGCCAGCCTGGCGGTAAAGTGGCACAAGCCGCTTTCCGCGCGGTTGTTGCCAGTGGCGGGAAAAAAAGCAGGAGAGACGACGGAGTTCAGCAGCCCGTACCTGGTGAACATTCGCATACGATAAACGGAGGCGATAATGGCATTGCAGATGAAACCGGACTGCGAGAAGTGCCGCCAGCTTTTGCCCGCGGCCGGCATGGCGATGATCTGCTCTTATGAATGCACTTTTTGCGAAACATGCGCAGCGGAAATGAAGAATGTCTGCCCGAATTGCGGTGGCGAACTGGTGACCCGGCCCAAGCGAAAGTGAACGCGAAGAGAATTCTCGCGGGGTGATCACCGAATGATAGGGAAAGCCGGTACCCAGTTCTTAAGGCAGTTCCCGTTCCGGCCCTAAAAGAATTCGTTATCTCAGCCATTGACAAGGCTTTCCTGAAGGTCTAAGGTTTTTCACTGCCCGTTGCAACTCTCCCTGGAGGTACTCTACCGCCATGCAAACGACCCTCACTGAACAAAATTCATTTGTGCGCCGGACTATTATTTTCCTGGTTGCGGCAGCTCTTCTCTTGCCCGCGCTGGCCTTAGCTGAAACGCATCCGCTCTTCAACCTGCAATCGACCACGCAGTCGCCTTTCCCCAGCGACCGCTTTACTGTCTTTGATTCGCAGCAGCTTACCGGCCTGCGCGTGAACATGCCGCTGCCCAACTGCGCGTCGCGCCCATCGGATTGCGCCGACCTGACGCTGCTGAACCAACTTGACGGCTTCAATCTTCAGCCGCGGCTCTCGATCCCGTTTGACGGCGCCATTGATGTGAGCACAATCAACAGCAGCACCGTATTTCTGGTGAAGCTGCCGGGCAATGTGCTGGGTCAGGAGTTCGACCACTTTACCCCGCAGGCCATCGGCATCAACCAGATCGTGTGGGACCCGGCCAGCTTGACGCTGTTCGCGGAATCGAACGACCATCTGGATGAAGATTCGAACTACCTGCTGGTGGTCACCACCGGCGTCCACGATGCGGCGGGAAATCCGATTGCCGCGTCCGATGACTTCGCTGACTTCCGTCGCGACCTGAATTTCGGCCAGACCAAAGATGCGTTGTTGAAGGCATATCGTCAATCGCTGAAAAGCGCTCTCTCGGGAGACGTGCTCGGAGGGCTTGGACTGGACCGGAAAGACGTTGCCGCCGCAAGCATCTTCACCACGGAGAGCGCCACGGCCACGCTGCGCAGCATTCGCGAGCAAATAAAATCAGCCCCCGCGCCAACGGTGAATTTCAACCTGGGAAGCGGAGGCGAGAAGACGGTCTTTCCGCTGAATACGGTCACCGGGCTCACCTGGAACGTGCAGGCGCTCACGGTCGGTCCGCTTATTCCCACCAGCCTGAATGGCGCGCTGGGCGCTTTGCAGGTTTTTCCTGGTTCCATCGGCACGCTGGCCTTCGGCAAATTCACAGGGCAGCACTGGCAGAATGGAAACGTCTTTATCCCTCAGGTAGCCACGCGGGACAGCGTCCCGTCGCAAGGCACAGAGGAGATTTTCTTCAACCTGTTCATTCCTTCCGGAGCGCGGCCGACCAATGGATGGCCGGTGGCGATTTTCGGCCATGGATTTACTGACAGCAAGCAGGGCGCGCCTTTTGCTGTCGCCTCAACGCTGGCGCACAACGGCATTGCCAGCGTCGCAATTAATGTCGTTGGTCACGGCTTTGGCCCTAACAGCACTCTTAGCATCAAGCAGGGCGCAACCACGACCACCTTCTTGGAAGGCGGCCGCGGCTTCGATCAGGATGGCAATGGCCAGATCACCAGCGCTGAAGGGTCGTCAACGTTTGTTCTGAGCCCGCAGGGGATCATCGGCTCACGCGATGCGCTGCAACAGACCACGGCTGATCTGATGCAGCTTGTGCGGGCAATCCAGGGCGGAATCGACGCGAATGACGATGGGCTCCAGGACCTGGATCCCAACCGAATCTACTATGCCGGCCAGTCCTTCGGCGGAATTTACGGGACAATCTTCCTGGGCATCGAGCCGGATGTCAGGGCTGGCGTCCCCAACGTTCCGGGTGGTCC
>WNGG01016521.1_pt1 | contig 10059 bp, 8 predicted proteins | sample 5400661 | NCBI WGS metagenome assembly WNGG01 (sample SAMN13153372, study PRJNA577476) | soil metagenome | isolation source: 100 cm soil or saprolite under Garry oak tree replicate 1 | place: USA:California | collected 2016-06-15
ACTGACGAAAGAGCAACGGGAGACCGCGTCGGATTATCGCCGCATCCAGCCGCGACGGGAAACAGAGTGGTGATCGAGCAGGGAGACGTCGTCTGGGTCTGCGCCGAGTGTGCCTTACGGATGAATCACAATCAGCCCGAGGAGTTTTTCAAACGGGTCGAAGTCTCGATCGCGATGTAGAAGCGAGTGTCGCTGACGCAGGCAGAACGTCGCGATTAGACAATCGGTGGTCTTTCGGACCGTGTGGCCGTGGCTACGAAGAGTCCGGTAATTCCGTGCTGCCTCGATTGCCAACGGTATACCGACCGCTTCGAACACTTCGCATTTCAACAGCTCCTGCCGGACGTGTCTTGCCGCAGTCTCATCGCGGACACCCTGCAACACTTCGCAGAGAATCAGATCAGTCAACCCGAGGCGCTGGCGGTCAGCTTCCTCGTGCAGCCAATCGGTCTGAGGGTTTTGCAGCCCCCGGAAGTAATCGACCCACACCGTCGTGTCTACGATTACCACGCAGTCATCCCGCGACGCGCCCCAGCCGGGAAGTGTTAAGATCCCCTTCCCAAGCCACTTTCCCTCGCAAACGGCGGATGCCGCCCTGTGCACGCGTCTGAATCAACAGGCGCAAACCAGCTTCCACGACCGCCCGCTTTGTGCGCGCACCGGTGCTGCGCATAGCCTTCCGCATCAAGCGATCATCGATGTCAATGTTCGTTCGCATGTTACTGTCACCTGTGTGTAAGATTTGCGCATTTTTGTGTATCAGTCAAGAACGTTCTCCCTCCTTGCTCGACCAGCGATTTACCTAGCCTCACCTCAGAAACGCGACAAGCGGTTAATCCTCGTCTATCTTCAGTTCGATTTGTGGAGCCGCCGATGAACGCGGATTTCAAAAGAGAGTGACGAGGATCACGGCACATTCTGGCCCCTCAGCGTCTCTGCGGTGAGGGTTTTGGGTTGGGCTGCCAGGAGATCCTGGTCAAATCCGGAATTACACTTGGCAAGAGGTATCTTTGGTAGTCCCCTCGCCCCTCCGGGGCGAGTTGGTGAGGCACGGGTTCCAGGGGTTCGCAAAAAGCGCTCACCCCTGGCTAAGCTCCTTCTGCTCCTCCGGAGCGGAAAGCCCCAGATCTAATTGGACCGTACTTCAGGCTCTACTGGGTCAGGGCAGGCTGAAGCCTGAACTCCATACCAACTTCGGCGTCGAGGCTGTACTGGGTCAGGGCAGGCTGAAGCCTGAACTCCGTACCAACTTCGGCCTCGAGGGTGTACTGGGTCAGGGCAGGCTGAAGCCTGAACTCCATACCACTTCAGGCTTGCGGGTGTACTGGGTCAGCCAGGCTGAAGCCCTGAACTCCGTACCAAAGCGGATCAGGAAGCCGCGGTGCTGCGCTTGAACCTTATCGGGTCGATGCCAAGGGTCTGTATTCTGTGCCGAAGCGAGGGCTTGGTCAGCTTGAGATACTCCGCCGCCAGCGTTTGATTCCCGTCCGTGTGCTCCAGAGCTTTGCAGATGAGATCCTTTTCCACTGTTCTCAGATAGGCTTCCAGGTCGAATGGGCCGTCGGGGGTTTCGGCCCTTTCCCGAGGAACAAACGCGTGGGGATTGCGAACAACTTCCGGGAGCCGGTCGAACTCGATGACTTCGGTTGTTTCGAGCGCCACGGCGCGTTCGATGCTGTTTTCCAGTTCCCTTATGTTTCCCGGCCAGGAGTAACTCTGAAGGCAGCGAAGCGCCTCCGGGGAGATGCTGGAAATGTTTTTCCTGGCCCTTTCCGCGTACTGGCGCAGGAAGTGCAGCGCGAGCAGTTCGATATCCTCGGCTCGTTCTCTCAGCGCGGGCAACTCTATAGTGATCACGGCGATCCGGTAGTAGAGGTCATCCCGAAACTGGCCCTGGTGGATCGCCCCTTTCAGATCGCGATTGGTCGCGGCGATTACACGCACGTCCACGGCCACTTCGGCGGTGCCCCCCAAGGGCCGGAATTTTCTCTCCTGAAGGACCCGGAGCAGCTTGACCTGCATCGGTAAGGTCGTTTCGCCGATCTCGTCCAGGAATATCGAACCTCCGCCCGCCGTTTCAAAAAGGCCCTTCTTGTTGGCGTTCGCCCCGGTGAAAGCGCCTTTAAGATACCCGAACAGCTCGCTTTCAAGGAGAGTCTCCGGGAAGGCGCCGCAGTTGATCGAAACGAAGGGCCCCGCTTGACGAGGCGACGCTTCGTGTATCGCTCGAGCGACGAGCTCCTTGCCGGTCCCGCTCTCGCCGTTGATCAGGACCGTGCTGTCCGTGGCCGCAACCGTCCCGATAGCATGGCAAACTTCCAGCATCTTCTGGCTTCTTCCGACTATCTGATTCTTATGAAGCGCCTGGAAAAGAACCTGGCTTTGCTGGGCATCTGTGTGCCTTTTGGGAGCTTGTTCCGCTTTGTAGGGCCTCTTTTCCAGAGCTTTCAGGACGAGCTGGCGGACCTCTTCCGTGCTTTTGAACGGCTTGGTCAGATACCCGTTCGCCCCGTGCTGTTGCGTGTCAATGGCGGTGTCGAACTTTTTCCTGAGCTGCTGCAGCGCATCCTGGGCCGACGTGGTCGTGGACACATCCATCCCCATATCCTGGAGATACTGCTCCAGGAATTCCAGGATATCGGGTTCGTCGTCCACAAGGAGAATGGAAGGCATAGCGCTCAGTGCACGTGTGCACTCTTGGATGCAGGTTCTTGAGGAGGGAGATACAGGCTAACCGTCGTCCCTCGCCCCTTCTCGCTTTCGTAAGAGATCCTTCCTTTATGATCGTCCATAATCTGGAAAACAATACTCAGGCCCAGTCCCGTACCGGTCTTAAAGCCCGAATGGAAAGGTTGAAAGAGGTTTTCCTTCTCTTCACGGGTCATGCCTATTCCCGTGTCCTGAAATGTTATTCGCGCCCCGCCATCCTGTGCCGTTGCTATTTGTATCGTCAGCGTGCCCCCCTCGGGCATCGCCCGGAGAGCGTTCTGAGAGAGATTCCAGAAGACCTGTTTGAGCTGGTCCGGATTTCCGTGGATTGCGATCTGCGATATTTCCGGCCGCAGGATTATGGCGTGCATCTTCCGGACTTCGGGGTTGTTCTCCAGCAAGGTACTGGTATCGCGCAGCAGCGAAACCAGTTCGACAGAGTGCTTGGGTTGCTTGCCGGGCCGCGCAAAGCAAAGAAAGTCCTCAACGAACTTGTTCAGCCGGTCGCTTTCCCGGAGCATGATGTCCATAAGACGGGCGTCCCGCTCGTGCAACGTCAGACGGGAGCGCAAAACCTCCGCCGAGCCTCGAATTGAAGTCAGGGGATTGCGAATTTCGTGAGCAATGCCAGCGGCCATGCGGCCGATGGCAGCCATTTTTTCCTTGAGACGGATCTCCTCTCCCAGACGTTGGATCTCCGTAAGGTCCTGGAAAGCGATGATGTATCCGAAGAGCCGGCCTTCTTTACCCATTAAGGGTGAGACACTGAACCCCAAAAACCGCTTCTCGCCATCGGGCATAGTCACCCAGAATTCGTGGCGCAACGGACGAAGGTCCTTCAGCGGATCCACGCTCTGTATCTTCAACCACAATTCTTCTCCTATAACGGACTGGACAGGAGTTTCCAGCACGTCCGAGCTTTTCTTTTCCGTGATTTCCTCGGCAGCGCTGTTGAAGACGGTAATGGTCCCTCCCAAGTTGGTTGTGATGAGCCCGCTGCGGATGCAGCTGACGATCCTCTCATTGAGTTTTTCAAGGTGTTTTACCGAGTCTGTCTTCGCTTCCAGTTGCTCCTTGACGGCGTAAAGGCGCACGGAAAGATACGTGCCCAGGAAGGCGACAGAAAAGAACCCGAGCGCGTGAAATGAGATCCGGAAGGCCAGGGTTTCGCTCTCTATTCGGGGCGGGCCGAACGAGACAAGCCCCAGCTGGGTCGTGGAGATGATGCCGGAATACAGGACGGCGCAGAGCGCCGCGCCTATCATGGCGCCGTTTCGCCCCAGAGTGAGGCTGGAGTAGATGATGATCAAGAGATAAAAGGAGACGAAGGGACTTTCAATACCGCGTGTGTGCGCCACCAGGAGCGTTGTCAGCCACAGGTCCGCGCCAATTTGCAGGTAAAGCTGCCAGGAAGGACGCCGGCGGGACCACCACAGCCCGAAGTAGGCGGCAGTCAGAACTACGGTCGTGATGTTGAAAAACGAGATAAACGGAACGGAACCGAGACGCGGAGGAAGCGTCTCCAGGAGGTCCGCCAGATTCAGGCCAAAGAGCATCAGAATGGCCCGGGAGACAATCAGCCAGAGAATCTGGCGTTGGATCTCTTGATCCCGCTCGGAATGGTTCAGCTCCGCAACAATCCCTGGCAACTGCGGCCCGGGAAGAACTCTCTGCTCGGAGGCTAACTTGAGATCTCCTGACATGCCTAGGAAACGCTCGGGAAATTCCTACAATCGTAGACATCGGTGCGGACCAAAAAACTGTCCGCTTTTTTCAGCCGGCCAGCGTCGCTTCATCATACCCCGCGCCGGAACACGGCGCCTCGGAGGGGCGGCAGAGATCAACCCCGGGCAAGCGACGCACCGCCCGGGTTGCGGGTATACAGATGCAAAGCGCCCTGGAGGGGCGCGGGAGAGGCCGGACTCGTCTCCGGCGCCCCATCCAGGGCGCATGGTGTGTTTGTTCGCGATCCGGGCGTCCCACTTTCACTACGCCCCCGGCTACGCTCCTCCCGCCCTTCCAGGGCACGCAAACCGCCGCTGAGCCAACGAACCATGCCGGGAAGTCTGAACTCCTCATCCACCGGAAAGAACCCGGATGAGTTTGAACAACGGAAGGTACATGGCTATAACAATGACGCCGACAACAATACCCATGAACACCAGGAGAATGGGCTCGAGAATCGTGAGCATGTTCTGGACCACCTCATCGACTTCCTCCTCGTAGTAGTCCGCAACCTTGATCAACATGGTGTCCAACTCGCCGGCCGACTCGCCCACTGCAACCATTTGGGTAACCATCGGCGGGAAGAACTTCGACGCTCTCATCGGGTCGACCATCGTCTTACCTTCCTCGATGTGACGCCGAAGCGAAAGTAACACATCCTCCAAGATAGCGTTTCCCGCGGTCTTGGCTGTGATTTCCAGGGCTTCCAGAATGGCCACACCGCTCGTGAGCAACGTGGAAAGCGTGCGCGTAAAGCGCGCTACCGCAATCTTCCGCAGTATTGGACCCAGTACGGGAATGCGCAGCAAAAACCCGTCTACCACCCGGCGGCCTTTCTCGGTCCGGTAATAGAGGCGCAATCCTATGACGAACGCAATGAAGCCTGCAACGATGAAGACCATATAGCCGGCAACAAAGTCAGAGGCCGCGATCACGACCCGGGTCAGAAGTGGCAATTCGACATTGAAACCTTCAAAGAGGGTGCGGAAGACAGGAATGACTTTCCATAGGATGATCATCACCACGATCACGGCGACCGAGAGAATAATCGCCGGGTAGATCATGGCGGAGCGCAGGGCTCGCTTCAGTTTGACGATCTTTTCAATGAAGACCGCGAGGCGCTGCAATATGGTGTCGAGAATACCGCCGGCCTCTCCCGCGGCGACCATATTGGTGTAAAGGTTGTCAAAAACCTTGGGGTGGCGCGCCAGAGCGTCGGAGAGAGTGGAGCCGGCCTCAAGATCCAACCGGACCTGTTCCAGGACGTTTTTGAATTTGAGATTGGAGTGAGCCTCGCCAATTGCCTGCAGGCACTGGACCAGCGGAAGCCCGGCGTCGAGCATAACGGAAAACTGCCTGGTGAAGACGGCAACCTCGCCCTGGGACACGCCGCTGCCAAAGGAAATGCTTATCCCGGCCGACGCTTTCTCCTTAATGGATACGGGCGCTATCTGCTCTCGCCGCAAGACAGCGGCAAGAGCTTGCGGGTTGTTCGAGAATCTTTCTCCGCTGATGCTTTCGTTGGTGCGGGTGTTCTTACCGCGAAATACATAAACTGGCATGCTGTTCCTCTACACTATCTTCCGTCGCGGCGGGCCACCGGAAGGGGAAACCGTTCCTACGCCCCTCTGGATAAGATCCTGCAATTCGTCGATATTGGAAGACTTCATTAGCGCATCTTCTACGCTGATTTGCCGGGTCAATGCCAGTTGAGCGAGTGATTGATTGAAAGTTTGCATCCCGAACTTTTCCTGCCCGGTCTGCATCGCACTGTAAATCTGATGGACCTTGTCCTCGCGGATGAGGTTCCGGACGGCCGCGTTGGGAACCAGGATCTCCATGGCCATGGACCGGCCGGTGCCGTTCAGCTTGGGAATCAAGGACTGGCACAAGATGCCTTCGAGCACCATGCTCAGCTGGGCGCGGATCTGCGGCTGCTGATTGGCAGGGAATATGTCGACCACTCTGTGAATCGTGGTTGCGGCGCTGTTCGTATGGAGGGTCGCAAGCGTCAAGTGGCCGGTTTCGGCGATTCGCAGCGCCGACTCCACAGTCTCCAGATCTCGCATTTCTCCGATGAGCACCACGTCCGGGTCTTCGCGCAGGGCCACCCGCAGCGCCTCTGCAAACGAGTGCGTGTCGGTATTCACTTCGCGCTGGTTCACGATGCAACTCTTGTGCGTGTGCAAAAACTCGATCGGGTCTTCGATGGTAATGATGTGCTCGTGGCGTTCCCGATTGATCTTGTCAATCATCGCGGCGAGGGTCGTGGACTTGCCGCTGCCCGTAGGTCCTGTTACCAGAATGAGTCCGCGCGGTTTGTCGCAAAGTTTCTCCACGATCGCGGGCAGCTTCAGGGCCTCGAAGCTACGGATCTCGAAGGGGATCACCCTGAATACGGCCGCAACCGCGCCCCGTTGCGTAAAGACGTTGGCGCGAAAACGGCAAAGATCCTTGATTCCGAAGGAAAAATCGATTTCCCATTTCTCTTCAAAAGCATGCTTCTGCATGTCTGTCATCACGCTGTAAGCGAGCCGCTTGGTATCCGGAGCGCCTATCAGCTCATCCCCCGCCGGGCGCAGCTTCCCGTCCACACGCATCTGCGGCGGAATCCCGATAGTGAGATGCAGGTCGGAGGAGCCTGCCAGTAAAACTTTTTGCAACAATTCCGCTAAGGTATACATGTAATCCTTTTCGACTCCCTGTGCGTTTTTCTTGACGGTTAAAACGGTCCCTTAACTGCTTTCACCACGAAGACGCGAAGGCGCAAAGGGCATGAAAAGCGGGCCAGTCTCCGCATTTCAGTTTTTCACGGTTTCCCTGAAGACCTCGTCCACGGTGGTCAGTCCGGCCTTGATTTTTTGAAGGCCGCTTTGCCTGAGCGTGATCATCCCTTCTTCGACGGCCTTTTTCTTGAGCTCCCTCGCAGAAGCTCCCACCAGGATCAACTCTTGAATCGCCTCACCGACTTCCATGACTTCGTACAAACCGACGCGACCCTTGTAGCCCGTACCGCTGCAAGTGCGGCACCCTTCGCCCTTGAAAGTCTTGATGTTTCTTGCTTCCTCGGGCGAAAACCCGATGTCAACCAGACTCTGGATCGGGGTCTTTGTGTCTGCCTTGCAGGCCTTGCACACCTTGCGGATCAGACGCTGTGCGCAGATCAAATGGACCGAGGTTGCAACCAGGAACGGTTCTATACCCATGTTCAAAAGGCGCGAGACGGTCGAGGGGGCGTCGTTCGTATGGACGCTCGAAAGAACGAGGTGGCCGGTCAAAGCAGCCTTGATCGCGATCTCGGTAGTCTCAAAATCACGGATCTCACCCACGAGGATGATGTTGGGATCCTGCCGGAGGAACGAGCGGAGAGCCGCCGCGAAAGTGAGGCCGATCTGTTCTTTGATCTGAACCTGATTTATTCCGCGGAAGTTGTATTCGACCGGATCCTCGGCGGTGATAATGTTGGTCTCGGTGGTGTTCAGCCGGTTCAGAGCCGCGTACAAAGTGGAGGTCTTCCCGCTTCCCGTCGGGCCGGTCACCAGAACCATTCCATAAGGCTTGAGGATGGCTTCTTCAACGCGCTTCAGCGACGCCTCCTCAAAGCCCAGCTTGGTCATATCCAAAGGCAGGTTATCCCGGTCGAGAATACGCATTACGATCTTTTCACCGAAGAGCGTAGGCAGACTTGAAACGCGATAGTCGATTTCTTTTTTCTTGTTGTTAAGAGTGGTCCGGATCTTGATGCGCCCGTCTTGAGGCAGCCGCTTCTCCGAAATATCCATCTTGCCCATGATCTTGATTCGAGAGGTTATGGACTCTTTGAGCCGCAGGGGCGGGGTCAACATGTTGTAAAGGATGCCGTCAATACGAAAACGGACCCGGAAATCCTTTTCGTAAGGTTCGATGTGGATGTCGCTGGCTCCTCTCTTGAGCGACTCCGCCAAGATCAGGTTCACCAGCTTGATGATCGGCGCTTCTTCGCTGGATCGCTGCAGCTCGTCTACCGTGAGCTGCGCATCGTCGTCAGTGGCGGCTTCCAGATCGAGCTCGAATGCCTCCTTTTCCGTCTGCGCGATCTCGTCGTAGACCTTCTTCAGCTCGATCGCATGCTGGGAGCCGTAGTACTTCTCGAGGGCTTCCTGGATGGAAGCCTCCGACGAAACGACAGGCTCCACGTTAAAGCCGGTCATGAACTTGATGTCGTCCATCGCGAACACATTGGTGGGATCGGCGGTCGCGATGGTCAGGGTGCTCCCGACACGGCTGAGCGGAACGATCAGGTACTTCTGGGCGACCTCCGCCGGAATCAGCTTGATGACGGACGGGTCGATCTCGAAGTAGGCGAGATTTATCGAGGGAACGCCGTACTGACGGCTCAACACGGAGGTTATGTCGTCATCGTCGACGAAACCCAGGGTAATGAGAATCGAACCGAGACGCCCGCCGTTGTCCCGCTGGTGCTTCAGCGCGACCTCCAGCTGTTCGGTCGTTATAAAATTCTCTTTGATGAGGAGCTCACCGATGTGCGAGGGCATAGCTAAACGTGGCCAAGAAGGATGTCGATACCGGTTGTGACAAACAACAAGATGCTGATCCAGCCATTCACAGTAAAAAATGCCGTGTTTACACGACTCAGATCCGAGGGCCTTACAAGAGCGTGCTCGTACGCCAGGAGACCGGCGGTTACCCCGAGCCCCGCAAGGCTGATGACACCCAGCCCTTCCCGCCAGAAGAGGCATCCCAGCAGTACGACCATGCCGAGGTGGAGAAGAGCTGAAGTCCACAGGGCCCGCGCAATGCCGAAGCGTTTCGGAATCGAATGCAGGGGCTGCCGGACGTCAAAATCGTAATCCTGGCAGGCGTAGATTATGTCCAGGCCGGCGACCCAGAGCGCCACGGCGAGCCCCAGCAGCAACGGTGTTGAAGTTATGTCTCCTCGTATGGCCACCCAGGCGCCCACGGGGGCGCACGCCAGAGAGATTCCCAGGAACAGGTGAGTCCACCAGGTGAAGCGCTTGGTGAACGAATAGAAGAAGACAATCGCCAGGGCCACGGGACTCAAAAGGAACGCGAGTGTGTTGAGCATGTACGCGGCAAGAACGAAAACGCCGGACGAAGCCGCGACGAAGCCAACCACGAAGGCCTTGCTAAGAAGGTTCCGTGGAAGAGCCCGCGCAGCCGTACGCGGGTTGATCGCGTCATAGGGCAGGTCTACCAGCCGATTGAATGCCATCGCCGCGCTTCGTGCTCCTGCCATCGCCAGAAGTATCCAACCTGCTTGCTGTGCATTGGGCAATCGCCGGGCGGCCATCAAGGCGCCAAGAAAGGCAAAAGGGAGCGCAAAGATCGTATGCTCGATCTTTATCATCCCCAGGGTTGCCTTCAGCTTTTCCAGCCCGCGAACCATGGAAGAAAACGAAATGGGGGCCGCCGCCGTTCCGCACCCATAGACTTATCGACACATGGGCAAAACTTCCTCACCTGTATTTGGCGGGGGAACCAACCGGTCGGACGACACCATAGCATGAAGCCCCGAAACCCGACAATACGGATGACAGTAATGAGGTCCAACCATATAGACCTTCGCGATTTCCTTCGCGCTCTTCGCGTCTTCGCGGTTAATTC
>WNGG01010448.1_pt1 | contig 10058 bp, 9 predicted proteins | sample 5400661 | NCBI WGS metagenome assembly WNGG01 (sample SAMN13153372, study PRJNA577476) | soil metagenome | isolation source: 100 cm soil or saprolite under Garry oak tree replicate 1 | place: USA:California | collected 2016-06-15
TGCAGAACATCGACAGTTTTTGTCGCACTTCGCGATCAAGCGGTTTTTCCGTCCGGCAAATCAACACCTGCGGCTGCAACCCAATCTCACGCAACTTCGCCACACTCTGCTGAGTCGGTTTTGTTTTTAATTCGGCCGCAGCCTTGATATACGGGACGAGCGTGACGTGCATGTTCACGACGTTCTGCGCACCGGCCTCCAGAATAAATTGCCGGATCGCTTCGAGAAACGGCAGACCTTCGATATCGCCGGTTGTTCCGCCGATTTCGGTGATGACAATGTCGTATTTACTTTCGTCGGACAGTTCGCGAATGCGGTCTTTGATAACGTCGGTGACATGCGGAATCACCTGCACGGTTTTGCCGAGATAATCGCCGCGCCGCTCTTTTAAAATCACGCTCTCGTAAACCTGACCGCTGGTGAGATTGTTGTGCCGCGAGAGGACGCAGTTGGTGAAACGTTCATAATGACCGAGATCGAGATCGGTCTCGGCGCCATCGTTTAACACGTAAACTTCGCCGTGCTGAAACGGATTCATCGTTCCAGGATCGACATTGAGATACGGATCGAACTTTTGGAAAACAACGCGCAGACTGCGAAGCTCGAGCAGCGTGCCGAGTGAGGCCGCGGCCAGGCCTTTTCCCAGCGAACTAACCACACCGCCGGTGACGAAAATGTATTTCATCGAGATGGCCTTCGCTTTGCTTTGGAGCCGAACGTCTGTAGCCGTCGCTCTATGGGCGACGCCGACGCTTCGCGCAGCGAAGCGGCTACAATCCCAGCGCGAGCGAGATTTTGCTCCAGCGCTAGCGCGTCCTGAGGGGTGTCTACGCCGGGTGAACCATGTTTCGTGACGAGCACATGAACCTTTACACCATTTTCAAGAGCGCGCAATTGCTCGAGCGACTCGGCGCGCTCCAGTGGCGTCGGCTTCCATTTCACAAATTGCAAAAGTGTCTGGCGCTGAAAACCGTAGATGCCTTGGTGCCGCAGATATCTTATCGGCGCGGAACGATCGTGAGGGAAGGGGATGGCGTAGCGCGAAAAGTAGAGTGCGTTGCCGCGAAGATCGACAATCACTTTCACTTGATGCGGCGACGATGCTTCCGCTGCATTTTCAAATGGATGCGCTGCCGTGACGATGCCGATCTTGCGATCAGAGCGCAATCTTTCAACCAGCTTGTCGATTAAGGCAGGATCCACCAGCGGTTCGTCGCCTTGAATGTTGATGATGGACGCGAATTGTTTGGCTTTTCTTGCAACTTCGGCAATGCGATCCGTGCCGCTTTGATGATGCGGGGACGTTAGCGCAACTTCCGCGCCCCACTCAAAAGCTGCATCCGCGATGCGCATGTCGTCGGTGGCGATGATGACCGAATCCAGTTTTTCCGCACGCCGGCAGTGTTCCCAAACATGACGAAGCAGCGGTATGCCCACGATCAAATGCAGCGGTTTGCCGGGAAAACGCGATGAGCTCCATCGCGCCGGAATAATGCCGACCGCCTTATTCATTCCTAAGATCGACAATGATGTTTGCCGCAGCCGGCAAATCTTCCGCGACCCAATCGGCGCAGCTACCGTCGGTCATTTTATCGAAACCGCTGCGGACGCGAATCGTTCGCACGCCGGCGTTACGGCCGCATTCGACGTCGATTTCCTTGTCGCCGATAAAAAACGAACGCGCAAGATCGGCATCGTGGTCGCGAGCGGCTTGCAAAATCATTCCCGGCGCAGGCTTGCGGCATTTCGAAGGGACACCAGGAACGTCCGGACAAAAATAGGTCGCCTCGATCAAGCCGTCGCCGAGTCGGCGCAACACTTCCGCTTCGACCGCGCGGTATTGCTCCACTGTGAAAAAACCGCGGCCGATCCCGCTTTGGTTCGTGATGATGATGAGTTTGTAATTGTTCTCCCTGAGCCGACGCAACGCTTCCGGCACGCCCTGAAAAACCTGCACTTGTTTCGGATCGGAACAATAATCGGCATCGTGCATGAGCGTGCCGTCGCGATCTATAAAAACGGCAGGAACCTGTCTTTCTGCGGGCAGGGTGATTTAAGTCGGCGCGATGCGTCAAACGGCAAAATCATTCTGAAAGCTTGAGAAAAGCTCATCGCGCGTCACGGTAGCGGTGCCAAGTTTGCCGACGACAACGGCGCTGCCGTGATTGGCAATTTCGGCTGCTTCGGCCGGCGTGGCGTCGCAGGCGAGCGCGAGGGTGAAAAGCGCGATGGCAGTGTCGCCCGCGCCGGAAACGTCAAAGACCTGGCGCGCTTTTGTCGGGATATGATGCGGCGGTTCATTGTTTTGAAAAAGCATCATGCCTTGTTCGCCGAGCGTGATGAGAATATATTTTGTCTCCCATTTCTCGAGCAAGATTGTGCCGGCGCGGATAAGATCGACATCTTTCTCTGGAGATTCGTCCAAATCACGCCACGGAATGCCGGCCGCGAGAAAAGCTTCGGTGCGGTTCGGTTTCACAGCGGTCATGCCACGCCAGTCGATCAAATTTCGTGAGCTGGGATCCGCCGCGACAAGTTTCGCGGCAGCGCGCGTGTCGCGCACGATTTGCGAGACTAATTCACCGGTGAGAAAACCTTTGCCGTAATCTTCGAAGATGATGGCGTCTATCTTGGAAAGGTTCTTTTGAACGGCGCCCACGACTTTTGCAATTTGCCTGGACGAAAGACCGATGATCCGCTCGCGATCGACGCGGACGACTTGTTGATGCCGCGCGATGATGCGCGTTTTAACGATGGTGCGAAAGCTTTTGTCCTCGACCGAGTTGACGATGTCGATCTTTTGTTCGGCGAGAAGCTCTCGAAGCTGTTCGCCGCTGCGATCTTTCCCAATCATTCCAACGACTGAGACACAATCGACAAATTCCCGAAGATTACGAGCGACATTGGCGGCGCCGCCTGGATAAAACGATTCGCCGGTTACTTCGACAACCGGCACTGGCGCCTCGGGCGAGATGCGGCCGACGTTTCCCCAAACGAATTCGTCGAGCATCAAATCGCCGATCACCAGAATGCGTTTGGCACGCGCACGGTCAAAAATCTGCTCGAGGCGGGTGAAATTCATGAGAAAAATGACGGACGATGCCGCCGGGATGAAAAATTGATACGATTCAGAGGAGTCAAAATGTGGTGCGTGGCGATTTGTGTGGAGCGGATGTTCTGCTTAGAATCTCCCCATTAATCCTGAATACGAAGACGAAATCAACAGTCGAAGCGCTCAATGATTCCTTTCGCTAGATACCTGAAGCTGAGCGTGCTCGTTGCGAGCAGCCTGACCCTTTGCGCCCACGGCGCCCAAGCCCCGCAGCATATCGACGTAAAACAATTGTCGAAAAAAGTGGAAGACGTGGTGGTGCCGCTCCCGAACGAAGTTTTCGGCGCACTGAACAAGCTCGGCTCGGTCAATTGGAAAGAGTACGTGCGCAGCGACAAAGGAACCAATTTTACGGAACGGCCGCGCATTGCGTTGTTGCTCGGTACGGTGATTGCCGACGGCTTTATCGCGGTGCAGGCGGAAGATGCTCCGGCGGTGAAGGAGATTGGTCAACGCGTGCAAACGCTGGCCAGAGGAATCGGCGTCGAGCGCTCGATCACGCAACACGCCAAAGCGATCACCGAGGCAGCGGACAAGCGTAAATGGGAGAACGTGCGGCAGGAACTCGATCGCACCCAGAACAGCGTACAGCAGGCGATGAACGAAGTGCACGATGAAAAATTGTCGCAACTGGTTAGCCTGGGTGGATGGCTGCGAGGCACGGAGGTTTTGACCGCGGTGGTGACAAAACATTTTTCCACCGAAGGCGCTGAGCTGCTGCACCAGCCAGACCTGCTCGTTTACTTTCAAACGCGATTGCAGGCGATGCCCGAGTTTGATCTGGCGATCATCCGCGAAATTCGAGGCGCCCTTGTTGAAGTAAAGCCTTTTATCGACGTGGGGCGCGCGCACATCTCGCCCGAATCGGTAAAAAAAATCAATGATATTACGACGCGCCTCGACTACGGCATCGTGACCAGGGAGTAGGGAACTTAATGCGTGCGTTTGTGAAAGTTCTCTTTCGTGGAAGTTCGTCCCTCGCGATGCTGCTCGCGCTGCGACTGACAGTTTTCGCATCAGTCGACGATGCGCAATCATTCGCACTCCAGGCCGCGGAACCGTACATCAAAGAGGGGTTCCAGGTGCGCGAAGATTACTGGGGCGGCGATCTCGGCTCGGGAGAAAAAAAGGCGGTGCGGCAACAATTATTTAAGGGCAACGAATATTGGTTTTGGATGGGTACGGAAGTCGAGCGGGCGCGGATTTCCGTTCATATTTACGATTCCGAGGGAAAACTCGCGGAGCAGCCGGACGGATGGGAGAAGGGTCACTTCGCCGCGGCGCACATCATTCCCAAAAGCACCGGCAGCTATTTTATCATCGTAAACATCGAGGAGTCACCGGAAGAGCGCACGCACTGGGCGCTGGTTTATGGGTTCCGCTAAGTGACCTAGATGTCGATCTTGCAAGACAGGGAGGGCCGCTTTCCAAAGCGCCCGCGGCGGTTTGGAAAACGCCGCTCCTTGGTTCTATGACTGAGACGCGCACGTTACAATTTGAGAGCGCGCGCGCCTTGCAATCGCTCTACGCAAATGACCTCAAGCTTTTGAAAAATCTCGAAGATTCGCTCGGCGTAAAAGTGACCACGCGCGAAGGCTGGGTGAAGCTGGAGGGCGAACCGGACAAGATCGACAAGGCGCAGCACGTTTTCGACCAGCTCGAACAAGTCCGGCAAAAAGGTGTGCCGATTCAGAAACACGAATTCAATTACGCGTTGAACTCGGTGAGCGAAGCGCGCGAAGATAATCTCGGTGAAGTTGTCTCGACCAAGATCATAACTTCGCCGCGCAAACCGCCAATTGTGGCACGCACCACCGGCCAGCGCAGTTATGTCGATGCCATCCAGAAGCACGACGTCGTCTTTGGAATCGGGCCGGCCGGCACGGGCAAGACTTATCTTGCCGTGGCCATGGCGGTGGCCGCATTAAAAAAAGAACAAGTTGCGCGGATCGTTTTAACGAGACCGGCGGTGGAGGCGGGCGAAGCACTGGGATTTTTGCCCGGGGACTTGCGGGAAAAAATTACGCCGTATCTTCGCCCGCTTTATGACGCGTTGCACGATATGCTCGACCCGGAAGAGATTGAGCGCTCGGTCGCGCGGCAAACCATCGAAGTCGCTCCGCTCGCGTATATGCGCGGCCGGACGTTGAGCAACGCATTTGTGATTCTCGATGAAGCGCAGAACACGACGACGGAGCAAATGTTCATGCTTTTGACTCGCATAGGCACAAATTCCAAATGCGTTGTCACGGGCGACGTAACGCAAATCGATCTGCCGGTGAACAAACGGTCCGGAGTTCTCGAGGCATTGCAGGCGCTGAAGAATATTCCCGGGATCGCGACTGTTTATTTCACCGAGCGCGATGTCGTTCGCCACGAACTCGTGCGTGCCATCATCAATGCTTACCAGCAGCATCGGGCACCGCTCACCTCGGATTCTAAATAAAATCGTGCCATGTTCGATTTCTTGCGACACAACCGGTTGGTGAGACGTGGTCTCGCCTCGCGCAAGATGCGGCGCCGCCGCGCGCGTAACGAACTGCTGCGCGGTCTTGAGTGCGCTTCCTCTGTCAAAGTATTGATCTTTGCTGGCTTCACGGCCGGACTGGCGTTCCTCATCTTTAGTGGGCAACAGCCGGAACCGACGAAGAATTTCGTTATCGCGCTGCTGTTTCTGGCCATTGCGATGACGCAACTCTGGATCAATCAGCCCAGCACTTTTTCGCAAAACTCGCGGGTCCTGCTCGTTTTCGGAACGATCTTGGTGCAACTGGCGGTGACCAAGCTCTTGCTCGTGCTTTGCAATGACGGCACGTTTCGATTTTTGAAGCCGGAGATGGGCGGGCTCATCGCGCCCTACGCGTTCGCGCCGCTGGTGCTAAGCGTTTTGCTCGGCCGTAACCATGGCCTTTATGCCGCCGTTTCCGTCAGCCTTTGGAGCAGCGTGTTGTTTGGAAAGATCGATGCGCCGCTGCTCGTGACCAGTCTGATTAGCGGATTTACCGCCGTGTATCTCACGCTCCAGGTCCGGCGGCGTAGCAAGTTGATCCGTGCCGGCCTCGGGGTCGGACTCGCTATCTGGTTATTGTCGCTCACGTTCGGCCTGATCGGGCCGATCAGTTTGTTTTCACCGATGGCCAATGATTGGGGAGTGATCGGCCTCCAGAGCGCGCTCGCAGTCGGAAATGGAATCGTGACGGCAACCGTGGTTGGCGGCGTGCTGCCAATCCTCGAGCATCTCTTTCAAATCACGACCGATATCTCCTGGCTCGAGGCCTCCGATCTTAACCATCCATTGCTGCGCCGTATGACGATCGAGGCGCCGGGCACTTACCATCACAGCCTGGTCGTGGCGAATCTTGCCGAGGCCGCCGCGGAAGCCATCGGCGCGAACGCGACGCTTTGCCGGGTCTGCTCCTATTTTCATGACGTCGGAAAATTGGTGAAGCCGGAATACTTCACCGAAAACATGAATTTCGAGCGCAACCCACACGATGAGCTGGCGCCGACGATGAGCGCGTTGATCATCATCGCGCATGTGAAGGAGGGCGTCGATCTTGCGCTCAAGCACAAACTCAATCAGCGCATCATCGACATCATCCAGGAACATCACGGCACCTCGCTCGTTTACTACTTCTACCAACGCGCGCTTCAGCAGCAGGAGGACGCGCGCGCGGGCGGAAAAATCACGAACATCCGCGAAGAGGACATTCCGGAAGTGCGCGAGGAAAGTTTTCGCTATAGTGGGCCGAAGCCGCAAACCAAGGAAAGCGCCATCGTTAGTCTCGCCGACATGGTTGAAAGCGCATCCCGCAGTCTCGAAAAACCAACGCCGCAAAAAATCGAACAGCTTGTCAACGAGCTCATCGAAGAGCGAATCGCGGATCGGCAATTGGATGAGTGCGATCTCACCCTTGGCGATCTAACAATTATCGCCGACCGGTTTCGATTTACGCTCATGACCATGCTCCATAGGCGGATCGCGTATCCGAGGCAGGAAACAAAATTCGCGGTGACCCGCGATGAAAGTTTGCCCGACGTAATGGCGGCAACAAAAAAACCGGCATCCGCGCCACCGGTCTCGGCCGCCTAGCGCCAGCCGCGCTACGCGACATGACCAAGAATCCGGCGCTGCAATACCTGCGCGATTGGCGCGCGGAAACAGCGATTATTTCCCGGATCCGGGCTAGAGCCGCATTCTTTCAATTTTACTGGAACGAGCCCGCTGGTAGGGACGCCGCGCGGAGCCCGTCCTGTGCGAAGTCGAAGGGATGTCCACTTGACGCAGTGCGCCGCTCCTTTCGTCGCGCTTTACTTAGACAGCAAAAGTCGCAATGATCAGAGCTGGTCCTCTGGGGACTAAGGGTATTTTCATTTATGAGCAAACGCCTGGGTCGTCGCGATCTTGCCATACTCTGTCTGGTAGCAACGACGCTATTCTTCTGCGGTTGTGCATCTACACAACTGGCGATCGAAGGCAGCCCAATGCCCGAACAACAAGTCGCTGCTTATATCCAACCGGTCACGCCTTCGAGTGCTTATGATACGCCGCCCAGATTTTTGAAAGGCTACGCTCCTTTTTTTCCCACGCGCGAGGCTAAAACGCGCCACTGGGGTTATGTGGTCGCTGAGTTCAACGTAACAGCCGACGGCACGACCAGCGATGTTCGCGCTGTATTAGCGACCGCTTATTCATTTGCAGAAAACGCAATGCTTGCCGTGCAAACATGGCAGTTCGCGCCGGCTCGGAAACATGGCGAGCCAATCGTAGTCCGGATGCGGCTTCCGTTCACCTTCCGAAGTTGAGCCACTCGCCACTTATCACTGTTTCCTTAGTTGGCTGCACCCAATGGTTGGATGTTTTGCTCTTTAGCTTTTCACTTTAGCGACCTTCGAAGGATGGCTTCGCGAACGACCTTCATGCCAAGCACCTCGCGAAAGTCGGATCTCCTTGTCCGACGCCTCGTCAACGCGAGCATTTGACCCGATGTTGACGGCATGAATCGCCCCAACCGATTGCAAAAGTCGGTCGGGGACATGATGTCTGGTGGCCGCAAACCCGCCAAGCAAAGCACTGAGAAAGGCGATCTGCCTTCCGATTTCAGACATAAATTCGGCTTTCGCCGTTGCATAGCCGTCTAACGAGACACAAGATCAGACTGTCTGCAGCGGCTTGCACATTATATCACCGGGCCGCTGCTGCCAAATGCACGGGCCGAGTATTGTCCAGCCTAGGCGGGAAAACCACGCCTGTTTGTCGAGCGTGAACAAATACAGGGTGTGTATCGCTCGAGACCGAGCCCCGTCCTCGACGGCGGCGCATAGTGCGGCACCAATACCCTGACGACGAAAATGTGAACCTACAAATACTCCGCCGAGCCAAGGAGTCAGATCTTCGCGCCCCTCAAGATCGTGCACGCGAAGGGCGGCGGTTCCGAGAAGTTGTCCATTCGCATGCGCAACCCATGCAATAGGCAACTTATCTCGATTCATGTGCGTCTTAAGTTTTTTGATTCGAGCCTCAGGGGTTTCTTCGCCAAGAATGGAGTCCCACTGTTCAAAGAGCCACTGCGCCAATTGCGAGATGTATTCTGGGTGCTCAATCAGGTAGCTAATCCGAACTCCACGCATACCAATTCAGTGTTCGGTCTAACGAGAATTAGATAAGCCACGGTAGGATGTCGTGGCAAACACGCTGAGGTTATATCGCAATGGGGCCGTTGGCTTCATCGATTGGTTAGATGACTGACGTGCCATGCTCACGGAGCCGAAACAAGAACGCCGCGAACAGCGCGTGGCATCGCGAAGCGATAAGAAAAAACTTGCTGGACGCTGAGGACTGAGGCAAGGGCCAACGGTTGATCTAGTAACTCGATTTTCGGGTCTGGTAAAAATCGGGCTAATCCTGTCTAACTGATTCTCTAGTAATCTGCGTAATCTGTGGATCCATGAAAGTTTCTGTGGTCATTCCAGTTTTTAATGAGCGCGGCACGACCGAACAGATCGTGAACGCGGTGCGCGCGGCGCCGCTGGAAAACATTGAAATCATTGTCGTGGACGACGCTTCAACTGACGGCACCCAGGAAGTGCTGAGGGAAAAAATTTCCTCGCTCGTTGATCGAATTATTTATCAGCCGCGCAATTGCGGCAAAGGCGCGGCTCTGCGGGCCGGTTTCGCCGCTGCCAGCGGCGACGTCATTTTGGTCCAGGACGCCGATCTAGAATATAACCCAGCCGACTATCCGACTTTGCTCGAGCCGATATTTTCCGGAAAAGCCGACGCTGTTTTCGGCTCACGGTTCATGGGCGGTCGGCCGCATCGCGTTCTTTATTTTTGGCACATGGTCGGGAACCGGTTTCTCACGCTGCTCTCGAACATGTTTACCAATTTGAATCTGACTGATCTCGAAACGTGCTACAAAGCGTTCCGTGCGCCGCTCTTGAAAAATTTGGACCTGCGCGAAAACCGGTTCGGCTTCGATCCCGAAGTCACGGCCAAATTGGCTAAATCGCGATACCGCATTTATGAGGTCGGGATTTCCTACAGCGGCCGCACTTACAGCGAAGGCAAAAAAGTGAACTGGAAAGACGGCTTCCGCGCGATCTACGCAATCCTACGTTACAATTTGTTTTCCTGACAACGCTCGGCCTAAACTAACGAGGACAACACTGGATGTGCGCCACCGACCTGCGCGGCCGTAGCCGACTCCGGCGTGGCGAAGGCCCGGGGGCTGAAATGTTCGGTCGATAGATGAAAGGACGTCTCGTGTGCTCTGCGGCCTGCTCAGTGCGAATGCGTTACTCCTTGCCTGTGACGGCTAGCAGCTTGTCTAGCGTAACTAGGCCGACGGGCGCCATCTGCAGATCATTCGAGCGGTCTGAAATGCCGCTCAACCGCGCGGCTCCAGAGACACACGAGATTTGCGGATGGCAAACTCGTGTCGAA
>WNGG01010449.1_pt1 | contig 10058 bp, 6 predicted proteins | sample 5400661 | NCBI WGS metagenome assembly WNGG01 (sample SAMN13153372, study PRJNA577476) | soil metagenome | isolation source: 100 cm soil or saprolite under Garry oak tree replicate 1 | place: USA:California | collected 2016-06-15
CAGTCGTTCACAAGAAACATAAAAATTGTTGCAATCTATTAAGGCAAATAGGACTTTCATGGAGGGGTCACTCCATGCATGTTATTAGACGCGGTGAATCACATACGTGACCACTCCCCAGACCTCAAAGGCTGTCGCCTCGGTAATCGCGAGCGGCGGATACTGGTTGTTCTCGGGTACGAGCATGAGCTTCCCATGGCGCTTCGAGAGTCGCTTGACGGTGAGTTCGCCATTGACCACCGCAATAACGACACTGCCATCGCTGGGTGTCAGTGCACGATCTACAATGAGCACATCCCTGGAGTGAATCCCGGCTTCACGCATCGACTCCCCCGCCACCCGGACGAAAAAGGTTGCTGTAGGGTGCTTAATGAGGTGTTGATTGAGGTCCAGGGAGCCATCGAGGTAGTCATCGGCTGGGGAAGGATATCCGGCTGAGACAGGCACCAGGCATACCAGGCAAGCGTATCGCGTCGAGACATCAGGCACAGCCACTACGTGCACGTACATCGTTACTCCCTTCCAAGACAGCAGGGGTACTTTGATCCGGGGTGTCGTACTGCACAACCGTATGGAGTTGTTAAGGTAGCAAAATATATAGTGCACTGATGAGCAGTAAGTCAAGAAATTTTCTCCACTGCTGTCCGGTGAGTTGTTTAGGTCGGCGCGGGAGCGTCGTGTGTTGATCGTACCGGAAGTGCTGAAAATGCTCCTGGAAAGAGACGTTTGACGGCGGAGACTGTATCATGTCACGGTAATGTTACCCTCTTGTAGAGGAGTGCCACGCATCCTCAGCCGTAGAACATAACGTTCGGGTCTGTTCCCCGGCAGAAGGTATAGTATACACTGTGTGTGAAGACGAGGATGGTAGAAGAGGTACACGGCAACCAACGATGAAAAATGAGCCGCAAGCTGTTACTGTCCGCACCACAGGTCACCCATGCCCGCATGATGAGAGAGCAGGGGGAAAGTCCAGCACATGTCGCTCCCCATGGCCCTGATAACCGTTATCAGTTAGCCTAAGGCGATTTTCGGTAAAGATATTACTGTGTTAGAGTGGGCATGTTCAGATGATCCTCCAAGAATGTGAACTCCGACTCTCTTGGCGAGGTCCTCTCATGTGCATGCGACTCACTATGTTGCAAAGTCGGCCGTCGCTCAGTCTATCGCTCATCGCCGATTTCCGCCTAGCGGCATCCAAAATGACCGGCCCCAAACGGCGCGCCTTTGAGGCCGAGATGACGATAAAATATTGTGAGGGCAACCCCCTGACGGCTGAAGCCGTCTTTGGTTGGGGGCGCCAGACCGTGGCGCTTGGCTTGGCCGAGAGACGAACCGGGAGCATCTGCCTGGGGGCTCAATCGGCGTTCAGTGGGCGCAAACGCTGGGAAGAGCAGCATCCGCAGGTGGCTCAAGCGCTGCGGCAGCTCGCCGAGGCGCATGCGCAACAGGACCCGACGTTTCGCACGAGCTTAACCTACACGCGGCTCACAGCTCAAGCCGCCCTGAACGCCCTCACAGAGCAGGGTTATCGCGCGGACCAATTGCCCTCGCCTACGACCATGGCCGAGGTCCTCAATCGCATGGGCTTTCGGTTACGCAAGGTGGTCAAGGCGAAACCCCAAAAGAAGCTCAAAGAGACCGACGCCATCTTTGACAACGTCAAAAAAAAGATGCCCACGCGGTGTCATCGGAAGGCGTCAAACGCTGGAGTATCGATGGTAAAGCGACCGTGAAGATCGGGGAGTTTTCCCGTGGGGGGCTCACCCGAGGTGACAACCGGGCCAGCGATCACGATATGGGCTGCGAGGAGAAGTATGTGCCTTGTGGGATTGTGGATGAAGCGAGCGGTGAGTTCCACATCACCTTTGGCAGCTCGTATAAAACGAGTGACTTCATCGTTGATACGATCGAAGCGAAGTGGAACGCGATGGAGAAGCAAGAGCAGGCGGACACGAGTTTGATCCAGATCAAAATGGACCATGGTCCGGAGAGTAGTGGCAGGCGCACACAATTTCTCTCTCGTATGGTGCAGTTCGCTGACGTCATCAACAAGCCGATTCAGCTGTTGTATTATCCCCCTTCTCACAGCAAATATAATCCCATCGAACGATGTTGGGGTATCTTGGAGTTGCAGTGGAATGGAGCGCAGCTGATCGATGTGGAGACGATGCTGGGGTGGGCCAAGCAGATGACGTGGAAGGGGCTTCATCCAGTCGTCGAGCTGAGCCGTAAAGTGTACGACAAGGGCATCTCGCTCGGGAAGGCAGTGATGCGGGCGGTTGAAGCCCGATTGAAACGCGATCCTGCATTGCCCAAGTATGACATTTTGATCAACCCAGCGTCACCATCCTGAAGAGGTAAATTCTTTACCGGAAATCGCCTAAGAGCTCGAGCACCGTCCAGCCTTCGATATCCGGTAAGAGGAGGTCCAGCGTGATGGCCGCAGGTTTGAACTGACGTGCCAGGGCGCAGGCGCTCGCCCCTTGCAATGTCACGATGCCCTTCCACGCGATCTCATGCACAATCTCCAGGAGCACCTGGGCAAAATTGACATCGTTCTCCACCATCAATACGACCCGATCGCCCGGCTGGATCTGCTCGCGGTCGTCCCGTATCCCCTCACTCTGCGCGCGCAGAGTGAGGGGGGCCCATACCGTCCTGCTGGGGGCAGGGAGGGCAGCGTCCAGCTGCCCTTCAGCCGGCGGCCACTGCGACCAGGACGAGGTGCCCAGGGCTGGCTGTGGCAGATAAAATGTGAACGTGCTGCCCTGGCCCGTAGCGCTCTGGAGCTGAATCTCCCCGCCAAAGAGGCGGGCGATTTCCCGACTGATCGACAGCCCCAGGCCCGTGCCACCGTACTTGCGGCTGGTAGTGCCATCGGCCTGTTGAAACGCCTCAAAAATGAGCCGCTGCTTGTCAGGGGGAATGCCCATGCCGGTATCGCTGACCGCAAACGCCACCACCATGCCCGCGTTATTGAGCGTGTCGAGGTGCGCACTCCAGCCCGTGGTCGCCAGCGTGACCTGCAAGGCCACCTGGCCCTTGTCGGTAAACTTAAAGGCGTTGGAGAGGAGATTCTTGAGAATTTGCAGCAGGCGTGTGGCATCGGTCTGGAGATACTGCGGCAGATGGGCGTCAAGGGTGATGGTGAACCCCAGTCCCTTGGTATCCGCAATCGGACGGAACGTGCGCTCGAGGTCGTCACACAGGTCTCTGAGAGCTATCCCATGCATATAGAGCGAGACGGTCCCAGACTCGATCTTAGCCAGATCCAGAATATCATTGATCAGCATCAGGAGTTCCGTACCCGAAGCATGAATGGCATGGGCGAATTCGACCTGCTTGGGCAGCAGGTTGCCATTGGGATTGTCGCTCAGCTGTCGGGCCAGGAGCAGGAGGCTGTTGAGCGGGGTACGTAGTTCGTGCGACATATTGGCCAGGAATTCCGATTTGTATTTCGAGGTCAGGGCCAACTGCGCCGCCTGTTCCTCCAGTTCCAGCTTGGCCTGTTCCACCTCGCTGTTTTTACGCTCCACCTCGGCATTTTGCTGCGCTAACAGGCGGGCTTTGTCTTGGAGTTCCTGGTTCGTCTGCTGCAATTCTTCCTGTCGGCTCTGCAGCTCGCCTGCCAGGGACTGCGACTGTTTGAGCAACTCCTGCGTCCGCACGTTGGCCTCAATCGTATTCAGCACAATGCCAATGCTCTCGGTTAACTGCTCGAGAAAGGCTTGATGGGTGGCGCTATAGCGTTGGAAGGAGGCCAGTTCGATGACCGCCTTGACCTCGCCTTCGAAGAGCACGGGTAACACCATAATGCTCAGGGGCGTGGCATGCCCGAGCCCGGAGCTGATTTGCACATAGTCGCTGGGCACGTCAGTAATTAAAATGCGTTCCTTCTCCAGGGCGCATTGTCCCACCAGACCTTCCCCCAGCGCAAACTCGCTGGTGAGGCCCTTGCGCTCCTTGTAGGCATAGGTGGCCAGGAGCCGCAGTCGCGGTGCGCCATTGCTGTTATCCATGAGGTAGAAAACACCGTGCTGCGCCGCGACCAGCGGCGCCAGCTCAGACAAGATGAGCCGGGCGACGGACAGCAAGTCCTTCTGGCCCGGCAGCAGGCGCGTAAATTTCGCCAGGTTGGTCTTGAGCCAGTCTTGCTCGCTGTTCTTCTGCGTGGTGTCGCGCAGGTTGCGGATCATCTCGTTGATGTTGTCTTTGAGGACTGCCACCTCGCCGCTTGCCTCGACGCGGATGGACCGGGTCAGGTCACCCTTGGTCACGGCGGTGGCCACTTCGGCAATGGCGCGCATCTGGGTGGTCAGATTGGCGGCCAGCTGGTTGACGTTCTCCGTCAGATCCTTCCAGATACCCGCGGCGCCCGGCACGCTCGCCTGGCCGCCCAATTTGCCTTCGACACCCACTTCGCGCGCCACCGAAGTCACCTGATCGGCAAACGTGGCCAGGGTGCCGATCATGCTATTGATGGTATCCGCCAGCGCCGCAATCTCGCCCTTGGCTTCGACCGTCAATTTTTGCTTCAGGTCGCCATTGGCCACGCCCGTCACCACTTTGGCAATGCCGCGTACCTGGCTGGTCAAATTGACCGCCATCATGTTCACACTGTCCGTCAGGTCCTTCCAGGTACCGGAAACGCCCTTGACCTGGGCCTGGCCGCCGAGTTCGCCCTCGGTGCCCACCTCGCGCGCCACGCGCGTCACTTCCGAAGCAAAGGAGTTGAGCTGGTCGACCATGGTGTTGATGGTGTTTTTGAGTTCGAGAATCTCACCACGCACCACGACCGTGATCTTCTTCGACAGGTCGCCATTGGCCACTGCCGTGGTTACTGCAGCGATATTGCGCACCTGCCCGGTGAGATTATTGGCCATCATGTTCACATTGTCGGTGAGATCCTTCCAGGTCCCGGCCACACCGGGCACGTGCGCCTGGCCGCCGAGCTTGCCCTCGATGCCCACCTCGCGCGCCACCCGCGTCACTTCCGAAGCAAAGGAGCGCAACTGGTCCACCATCACGTTGATGGTGTCTTTCAGTTCCAGAATCTCGCCCTGCACCGCCACCGTGATCTTCTTGGAGAGATCGCCATTGGCCACCGCGGTGGCAACTTCGGCAATATTACGCACCTGCCCGGTGAGATTGCTGGCCATCATGTTCACACTATCGGTCAAGTCCTTCCAGGTCCCCGCCACCCCTTTCACATCGGCCTGGCCGCCGAGTTCGCCCTCGGTGCCCACCTCGCGCGCCACCCGCGTTACTTCCGAGGCAAAGGAGCGCAACTGGTCCACCATCACGTTGATGGTGCCTTTCAGTTCCAGAATCTCGCCCTGCACCGCCACCGTGATCTTCTTGGAGAGATCGCCATTGGCCACCGCCGTGGTCACCTCGGCGATATTGCGTACCTGTGCGGTGAGATTGCCCGCCATCATATTCACACTGTCAGTCAAGTCCTTCCAGGTCCCGGCCACCCCGTGCACGTCGGCCTGCCCCCCGAGCTTGCCCTCGGTGCCCACCTCACGTGCCACCCGCGTCACTTCCGAAGCGAAGGAGTTGAGCTGGTCGACCATGACATTGATGGTATTTTTGAGCTCCAGAATCTCGCCCCGTACATCGACCGTGATCTTCTTCGACAGGTCGCCCGTGGCCACTGCCGTGGTCACCTCGGCGATATTGCGCACCTGTGCGGTGAGGTTCCCCGCCATCATATTCACACTGTCGGTCAAGTCCTTCCAGGTCCCGGCCACCCCTTTGACGTCGGCCTGCCCCCCAAGCTTGCCTTCGGCCCCCACCTCGCGCGCCACCCGCGTTACTTCCGAGGCAAAGGAGCTGAGCTGGTCGACCATGGTGTTGACAGTTCTGGCGGTGTGCAGAAACTGGCCTTCGAGCGGCTTACCGTCCACCTCCAGGGCCATACGGGGCGACAGGTTGCCGTTCGCCACGGCACCGATGACGCGCGCCATTTCGTTCGAGGGCCGACCCAAGTCTGCGATGAGCGTATTGACCGCCTCGACCAGCGTTGCCCACGAGCCATCCACCGCACCGAGTCCGAGGCGCTGCGTGATCTTGCCTTCTTTCCCGACCGCGTGACTGACACGCACACATTCCCGGGCCATCTTTTCATGCAACTCAATCACATCGTTCAGCGCGTCGGCAATTTTGCCGCGGACGCCCGTCCAATCGAGCGGCAGGCGCGCCGCAAAATCGCCCTTCTTGAGCGCGGTAAGCACACGCAAAAGCTGCTGGGTGTCGAGAGGTTCCGCGACGGGCTGCTGGGTTGGCATGGCCTTCTCCCTGGAGCTTCATGTATCGACGTACGCCTTGACCACGCAGGCGTGGCACCGTTTCCACCGCCTGCCAGGCGGTGGAAAGGGTCGAAAGCGGATGGTCTTTTCGGACTAGAAGGATTGTCTCGCAAGGCGTAAGTTCAGGTCAAGCTTTTTATTCCTAGGTTCTTGGTATCATTTTTGTTCTTAACACAGAAATTATGCGTCTATTTCGATAATTCTTCCCTATAAGCCAGTTCCTTATGGTTATTACTCTTCTATAATCCTCAGTATGACATTTCATATTTTTTGATGAAACCTGTCATCTATCTCTCTGGATGGCAGAATATGGATGACATATTATTTGGTTCTTCTCACCGAAGTCAATCCCCTTTTGTTATTTTGAGAGAACAGAGTGTGCTCTGCAGCGGTTTTTCTCGGAATGAGAGAGGGCGTGTTCCATCTTGGGAAAGGGGCAAGAGCACGAGGCGGTAACGCACCCGCCCCGGTGCGCTTTCCTGGGTGGTCTCTTCTTCTCCCACACCGGCTGCGGCACCTCCGGAGGAACGTGCCCGCCACCGGGGCACGTGGCATAGGAATTGCTTCTTCTGAAGGGCAATGTCTCCGCCATCGGAGCCTGGCATCGGGTCACAGCCCAATGTGCCGGGAGGAGGAGCCCCTAGGCCTGGGCCGTCCGGCACCGGGTCTCCCAGCGTGGGAGGCACCGCAGGCATGGGGAGATAAGGGTAACTCGTGTTAATCAAGGAGAAGACGCATGTTGAGAAAACTGAGCAAAACCATCGTGTTCGCCATCGCCGTCATCGTCGCCGCGGCACCCTTCGTGCTCGCACAGACCTACGGAGGAGGGTCTACGCCTGGCGGGCAGATGGGACCAGGCACCACCAGCGCCCCGTCGTCACAGATGGGCACTATGAGTACCCGCGATACCATCAACGCCACCGTGGCGGATGTGAACCACCAGCACAATACTATCAAGCTGAAGATGCAGGGTGGTGAGACGGTTGAGTTCAAAGTACCCGAACAGTCGTTGACCAACCTGAATAAGGGCGACAGCGTACAAGTGTCGATCCACAAGGCGGAGGGACAGTCGGGTATGAGTACGCAACCAGCGCAACCAGCGCAACCAGCGCGGCCAGCGCGGCCCGAGTCTGGCACGAAGTCCCAGTAGCGCCAGTAGCATAGCTAACCTCTAGCGCGAACGGTAGGGAGACGGTCCAGGTCTGTGGTCGTCTCCCGCCGAGCACTGTCTTCTCTATGCATGCCGACACTGCCCGGATTTCCCTCTGGCCCTCTGCCCTGTACCGCACGTCACACCCCATACTTGAGATCAGGCAATGTCCCGCAAGGAGGAAAACGCCTCAGCTGAAAATCATTGATGCGCCGGAGAACGAATCAGACTGGGAGCGCGAGCAGTAAAGCGCCACGCTCCAGAGGAGGGTGCAGTATGATGTTTATCCACAGTGTCCAGAGACACACAAGCGCTTGGCGGCTCAGCCAGGTGAGCCTCGGCGTCTGGCTGCTCGCCGGTGCGCTACTCCTGCCCATGCCAGTATGGGCCCAGCCCCAGGCTGCGGTCCCGTCTGCCGCCCGCGAACTCTCGCATGCCTTTACCACTGTGGCACGGCAGGCGACCCCGGCGGTGGTCTTTATTACCGTGGAAAAAACTGTCGCGTCAGGGGGTCCCTCTAACAATCCGTTGGACTGGTTTAGTGAAGAGTTCTTTGAGCGCTTTTTCGGCCGGCGCCCCCCTCAAGGGCAGCAGCCTCGCGAATTTCGACAACAGGGGGCAGGTTCGGGCTTCATCATCTCCGAGGATGGCCTGATCCTCACGAACCACCATATGGTTGGTGAGGCTGACCGCGTCATGGTCAAGCTGAGCGATGGGCGGGAATTCACTGCCAAAACGATTGGCGCCGATGCGCCGTCGGATGTGGCGGTGATCAAGATCGAGGCGCAGGGTCTGTCCGTCTTGCCACTGGGGAATTCCGATGCCATGGAGGTGGGGGATTGGGCGATTGCCGTTGGCAACCCGTTTGGCTTAACGCACACCATCACTGTGGGGGTGATCAGTGCCAAGGGACGGAGCCGGCTGGGTATTGCGGACTTTGAGGACTTTATTCAGACCGATGCGGCGATCAATCCCGGCAATTCCGGTGGACCCTTGATTAACTTGCAGGGGGAGGTCATTGGGGTCAATACGGCCATCGCCTCGCGCAGCGGTGGCTATACGGGGATAGGGTTTGCCATCCCCATTAACATGGTGAAAGCCATCAAAGAACAGCTCGTGACCCAAGGCAAGGTGGTCCGGGGCTACCTCGGCGTGCGCATTCAGGAACTCACGCGCGCCCTGGCCGAGTCGTTGCATATCGAGACCACGGAAGGAGTCCTGGTGGCAAATGTATCGCCGAACTCCCCAGCAGCCAAGGCTGGCCTCAAGCGTGGCGATGTCATTGTGTCCTTCAATGGCCACGCCGTGCAGGACCCTGGGCAGCTGCGTAATATCGTGGCGATGACCACTCCTGGCACGAAGACCACGATGCAGATCCTGCGGGAGAACCAAAAACGGGAACTCACTGTTGAGGTTGGTGCATTGCCACGCGAGCAAACCGCAGGTGCTACCGAGGAGGAGACGCCACCACCGGCGCGGGTGGGGTTCAGTGTGATGCATTAGACACAACACTAACAGGGATGCTGCCGTGAATCTCGGGCGGTTGCTCTGGATGCCAGATCACGGTAATGTTCAACGCCTCCAGCGCCTGCCGCTTCTCGTCCAGGGCGAACTGTTGCAACTCCGCCCATACGCGGGCGCAATACTCCATGAGTGATGCCGTCTCCAGTTCGGCCTGCTCGATGAGGTGGCGCTGGTCGTCTACCCGGGCAAGCTCCTGCTCGGCACTGGCGCGTCTGGCGTCCACTTCGGCCTTCCTCGCTTTGAAGTCGTCCAGGTCAATCACCTCTTTTTCATACGCCGCATACCACCGTTGCAGCTCTTTCTCGCACTGGGCAAGCTGGCGGGCGTAGTGCTGTCGCTCGCGGTCCAGATCGGCTTGCTGGGCGCTGGTGCCATCCCGCCGGCGTTCCAGTTCGGCAGCAATGAGGGCGGGATTGTTCAGGACCCGCTCGACGGCCTCCCAGACCACAGGCTCAATCGCTGTGGCCTGCACATGGCGGCGGCTATGCGGCGCAACGACATCTTGAAACGGTGGGCGGGTGCAGCGATAGTCCCTGTACCTGGCAGGATTGGCGGTGCCGTACATCGCACACCCGCACTGCCCACAGCGCAGCCGCCCGCTGGTGAAAAGGTATTCATACTTGCGGTTGCGCTTGGCCTGGATCTTGTTGCGCGCGAGTTGGGCCTGGGTGGCCTCGAACAGCGCCTCGTCGATGATCGGCGGCACGGCAATCGGAATCCATTCCTCGCGTGGGACTACCCGGTGGCGCGTCTTTTTGTCGGGGTTGCTTTTGCCAGGTAACCGCTGCCTTTTGCCATCATGCATCGTGCCGATGTAGGTTGTGTTGCGCAGCATGGCGCTAATGCTCGATGGGTGCCAGACGCGGGCCGGCAGGGTACGCATCTGGTCTTTGGGGGTCGGAATGCCTTCTGTGGTCAACAGCGCCGCAAGGTCTTTCAGCGAGCGCCCGCCTTCGACGTAGAGCCGGAAAATGCGCTGAACCAACGCCGCTTCGTCAGGATGCACTTCGTAATGGGCGCCTTTGTCGGCATGCTTGACGTAGACGTACCCAAACGTGCGACGGCCATAG